>ERZ791875.93-NODE-93-length-126262-cov-42.929774_pt1 | contig 126262 bp, 118 predicted proteins | sample MGYA00510278_ERZ791875 | MGnify/ENA primary metagenome ERZ791875 (study PRJEB30046, sample SAMN00792078) | human gut metagenome | study: EMG produced TPA metagenomics assembly of the A metagenome-wide association study of gut microbiota in type 2...
TTGGCAAAGCGGTAGACATTATTCAAAAAATGGGTTTACCGGATAAAAAGCCATGTCGGGTAATTGTTTTGGACAATAATGTACCTCAGATTTCTCTCTACTATAAACCGATAATCGGTGATAGCGTTCCTGAAGCGAGTCGTCGGGACTGGAACGTTAGTTATGATTTGGGTGGAACGTGGAAGGAAGCACGGAAAATAGGGAGGAAGAATAGCTCTTTGTTTAAGGTAGATGTGGTGGTATATCCGGAAGTTTCATTGAAGAATCTAATAATAACGCAGATTTATCAGGTGCTGTTTAATTTGTCACCGGCAGTTGAAGTTTCGTTTTGGAAAGGGATGAGACTTACGGCACAAGTGGTTATTCCAGTTTATAATGATGGATATGGACGAAGAGCTGGTAAAGTACATCCGGGCTTTTTGACATTGCAACAAACAGTTCGTTTGCCCTATAATATATGGGTTACCGGAACTTTGGGAATGTTTAATGCTGAACGCTATGGAGGAGACCTTCGACTACTACATACATTTAAGGATGAAAGGTTTTCAGTAGAAGGCCGGATTGGACTGACTGCTACACAACGATGGGATGGATTTGAATGGACCTATGGCACAAAAACAAGAATGACCTGGGCTTTAGGGGCGAATTTTTATTATCCGCATTATAATGTGCAGGCAAGTCTGAAAGTAGAACAATATCTGTTAGGAGAAAAAGGGGTGAGGTTCGACTTGATTCGTCACTTTCGTTATGCTTCAATAGGTTTCTACGCAATGAAAGCGGAGGGGGCAAGTGCTAACGGAGGATTTAGGTTCCAAGTGGCATTGCCGCCTTATAAATATAAGAGAAAAGGATATATTCCACGAGTTACTCCATCTAAAAATATGGGAATTGCCTACAATGCCGGCAATGAACAGTATTATTATAGAGGATATAGAGCGAACCCGGGGGAGAATATAATGCAGAATAATAGTTTTAACCCATATTTTATTAAATCAGAATTACTAAATTTTTAATTTTATTGAGATGAAAAAGAAAAGTTTATTCAGTGGTTTTAATGCTAAATTGGCATTAACCGTAGTAGCCTTATCTGGGGCTCTTTTAACCGGATGTTATAAGGATGAAGGCTTGGATGTAAATGGTCCTGCCGGTGAAGTTACACTCCCGGCTCCAGTTTATACGATTGCCGGTACAGTAGTTGATGCTGAAACCTTGGCTCCCATTGCAAGCGCTAACGTAGCAGGAGGTGTTACCGCAATCGTTAAGGATGGCGGATTTACGGCAAAGGTTGACGATCCAAATGTGTATACATTTACTGTTAGCGCAACTAACTATGAAGACACTAAGGTTACAGTGAATGTCGAAGAGATTAAAGCCGGTCAGACTGCCATATACCCCGCTTTTGTTGCCATGCAACCTAAGTATGAAGGTACGTATAAGCTTGTAGTGAAAGATACTGAACTGGGTAATCTGGTTTTCGGTACGGATTATACGATCCAGACTGTAGCCGGAACCGCAGTGACGGACATCAATGCTGTTCGCGGTGGTGAGACTTACGTAATCAAGATTGAAAAAGCTGGTTATGTAACCAAATATGTGACTGTAGAATTGTTGAAACTTAGATCGTCAGAAAGCGGCAAGGACAAAACTGTGATTGTTACTTTGACTGAAACTCCGGTGGGTGTAGTTAAGATTTCCGGTGTACTGACTGTAAATGGAACTCTGTACAATGCTAAGGCTATTACTTTGAAAGATTCAGATAATAAGATTTTAGGAGTGGATGAAGGTTATACTTATAACTTTGAAGTTCCTGCTAATTTGTTTGCTGTTGAGACAAGGGCTGACTCTGAAAAGAAATCTGCAACGTTTACCTTTGTGATTGTAGGGCCGAATAATGAAACAATTACATTCACGAAGAAGATTGAAATAACAAGCGATGGGACAAGTGACAGCGAAGTAGAATCACCGATAGAATATAAGGTAAATCTGTCTACTCCGGCTGTGGAAGAGAAGATTGATGAGTTCTTTACGAAAGCTACTATCGATATCTGCAATGACAACGAACCGGCAGGCTTGGCCTTCAATATCACATATACGGATTTTATCGGTACTGTAGTGGTGGAAGGTGATTATGCGGATAAACTGGCAGAATTAGGATTGAAAGATGGCAATCCGATATATAATCAGATTGTTAGCTTGATGGCTACAGGCGTAACCGAAAAGTTTGCCGAAGAGAGAATAACTGTGAATTCAGAAAAAGATCTCAATTATGTGATTCCTTATGATGTATGGTTGAAGACAGCAGGTCTTAACCGCGTATATAATCAGGTTACTCGTGAAATTGCCGATATAACAGTGAATGATGTTCAGGTTGTAGGTACATTGGAAGGTTTGTTTGGTGCTAAGAACGTAGTAAAGGAGGCTAAAGGTATTGCATTCAATGGTGATTGGGATTGGGATACTGTATCTCATGCTCACGCTCACGGTCACGGTCACGGAAGTGGTAACGCTGGTGGTGGTATCATTATTCCTGAATAATCTCGAGATAACCCTATGCAAGTCGGAAGTATAAATGAATAGAAAAGAATGCAGATAAAGCGAATCATAGCAACGTGCGTATTTTTATGCTGTGCGTTTGTACTTTCGGCTCAATTGACTTACGGTACTACAGGATTGCTGCACGCCCCTTCTGCAGAAATGCAGAAAGATAAGACAATAATGCTGGGTGCCAACTTTATGAACAAGGAGATAACTCCTCCTACGTGGTACTATCATACGTACAACTATTACCTGAATGTGACCTTTTTCCCCTGGTTGGAAGTGGCATACACATGCACACTTTTTAAAGCGGAAGCACTGGGCTTGAAGCCTTACGGTTACTCAGGTTTTACGAATCAGGACAGATATTTCTCTGTCCGACTGCGAGCTTTGAAAGAAGGGCAATTCTGGAAGTATATGCCGGCTGTGGTTCTGGGAACATCAGATCCGTTTACTTCTTCCGGAGGTGGTTCGATTGGTTCTACGGAAGGAAACGGATATTTCAGCCGTTTCTATATAGCTGCAACCAAGCATCTGCCGATAGGAACAGAAGAAATCGGAGTACACCTCTCTTATTTATATAATCAGAGAAAGGAGTACAAACTGAACGGAATAGCGGCGGGTATCACTTACAATCCCAGTTTCGCACCGGATTTGAGGGTGATAGCGGAATATGATTCGAAAGATTTTGCGTTGGGTGCCACCTATTTGCTTTTCAACCATTTGCATGCGCAGGTAGAATTGCAAAAAATGAAATATTTTACCGGCGGACTCATGTTTAGATTTACGTTGAAGTAAGTTTCGCCTGAAAAGTGAATAAGTATAAAGAGTTAAACAATAAAAACTAAAAAACAATGAAAAGTAAATTAGTAATATTATCTTTACTGTTGTCGGGAGCAGCTGTTGTTGCCACTGCACAAACTAAAGAGAAGTACTACAGTGAAAGCTGGAAGGACAATATCTTTATCAGTGTGGGGGTAGGTGCACAGGCTGGTACGAATCCTGACACCAAATTTGGTAAGACGGTGACTCCGCTGATCAACCTGTCAGTGGGTAAGTACATTTCTCCTATATGGGGAGTTCGTGGACAAATCTATGGTTGGCAATCAAAGCAGGAAACTGCTTATCCGTTCCTGGATTTGGATAATCGCAAAGAGCGTAAAGAAAACTATGTAGGTTTGAACGCCGACGCTATGTTGAACCTTACCAACTTGATTTGTGGTTATAACCCGGATCGCTTGTTTGAGTTGAGCGTATTTGCAGGTCCTTCGGTTAACATTGTGAAAAATTATGCAGATTGGCAATTGGGATATAAAACCGATGCAGGAGTAACGACTCCGAATGGAGATACGAAATATACTACAACGATTGATCCTGCAACTACTACACCTGTTAATCACGATTTACGTTGGTTAGTTGGTGCCAGTGTAGGTGTAGGAGCTAAATTTAATGTGAATAGATCTTTGGCTATCGACGTAGAAGCTCGCGGTCAGGTTACTCCGTCAATCTTGGGTGCTTATAGTAGCGCTAATACCGATGGTTATATTCATTTGACTGCAGGTGTTACTTATACTTTCGGTGGCAAGAAGTTCGTAGCTTGTGGCGCGAAAGTTGATCAGAATGCTATCAACAACGAAATCAATAAGTACAGAAGCGAACTGGCACAGGCTCAGGCTGACCTGGCTAACGCTAAGAACGCTTTGGCTAACGCTAAGCCTGTAACTAAGGAGGTAGTGAAGGAAATTGAAGTTGCCGGTCCTCGTGCCATCTTCTTCAAGATTGGTAGCGCTCGCATCGATGATTACGGTATGGTTAACATCCAGTTGGCTGCTAAGATTCTGAAGGCTAACCCGGATAAGAAGTACAAAGTTGCCGGTTATGCTGACAAGGCTACGGGTAGCGCTTCCTGGAACCAGAAGTTGTCTGAAAAACGTGCTCAGGCTGTTTACGACGCATTGATTAAGGAAGGCGTTGATAAGGATCAGCTCGAACTCGTTGGATTCGGTGGTACTGCTAACATGTTCGGTAAGAACTATTTGAACCGAGTAGTAATTCTGGAATAAGATATAGGGACAAAGAGTTGTAAACTCTAAACAAGAGAGGGGGCTTAACATGAGTTAGGCCTCCTTTTTTGTTATTATGACAGCAGATGCGTCAAATATCAAATTTTAATCGTAATTTTGTAGCCCATTATGAGTAGAATATTAGCGATTGATTACGGTAAAAAGCGTACGGGGATAGCCGTCAGCGATACGTTGCAAATGATTGCTAACGGGTTGACAACTGTACCTACGCATGAACTGTTGACGTTCATCCTTGATTATGTAGGAAAAGAACCGGTGGAACGCATTCTTGTAGGGCTTCCTAAACAAATGAACAATGAAGCTTCGGAAAATATGAAGCGAATAGAGCCTTTTGTTCGTTTGTTGAAGAAAAAATTGCCGGCAATGCCTGTTGAGTATGTTGACGAGCGTTTTACTTCTGTTTTGGCACATCGTACTATGCTGGAGGCTGGGCTGAAGAAAAAAGATCGACAGAATAAAGCTTTGGTAGATGAAATCAGTGCGACTATTATCCTACAAAGTTATTTGGAGAATAAACGTTTTGCCTTATAATAATAAGGTATATATACTTATATATAATAGTGATTTAATAATTTGTAATTAGATAAACAATGATTTTACCCATTTACGTGTACGGGCAGCCCGTATTGAGAAAAGTGGCGGAAGATATTACTCCCGACTATCCTGGTTTGAAAGAGTTAATAGCGAATATGTTCGAAACGATGGACCATGCAGAAGGTGTGGGACTTGCTGCTCCACAAATTGGACTTCCTATTCGTGTTGTAGTAGTAGATTTGGATGTACTGTCTGAAGATTATCCGGAATATAAGAATTTTCGGAAAGCATATATCAATCCTCATATCCTTGAAGTATCTGGTGAAGAAATATCTATGGAAGAAGGGTGTTTGAGTCTTCCTGGTATCCATGAGTCTGTGAAACGTGGCAATAGAATTCATGTTACATATATGGATGAAGATATGGTAGAGCATGATGAGGTTGTTGAAGGTTATCTGGCGCGTGTGATGCAACATGAATTTGATCATTTGGAGGGAAAGATGTTTATTGATCACTTGTCTCCCCTACGTAAACAAATGATTAAGGGAAAACTGAATGCGATGTTGAAGGGCAAAGCTCATTGCACGTATAAAGTGAAAACTGTGAAATAAGCCAATCTTATAATATGGTATAAAAGGCTCAAAAAATATAAAAAGTCTTCCGCTAATCCTGCTAGGTAAATGAAAAGCATTAAATTTGTTTCGTTTACAAGCATTTATAAGACAAGATGATAAAAAAGATACTGACGGCTTTCCTGTTGCTTCCAACGTTGCTGTGTGCGCAGATCAATACGGAGCGGGTGATGACAATCGCGCGCAATGCATTGTATTTTGAAGACTATGTGCTTTCTATCCAGTATTTCAACCAGGTAATTAACGCTAAGCCTTATTTATATGAGCCTTACTTCTTTCGTGGTTTGGCAAAGATTAATCTGGATGATTTTCAAGGTGCGGAAGCGGACTGTAATGCTGCTATCCAACGTAATCCTTTTGTGGTAGGCGCTTATCAAATACGTGGGTTGGCTCGTATTCGGCAGAATAATTATGACGGAGCCATAGAGGATTATAAGACAGCCTTGAAATATGATCCGGAAAATCTTGTCTTGTGGCATAATCTTTCTCTTTGCCACATGCAGAAGGAGGACTATGGAGCAGCTAAAGAGGATTTGGGAAAATTGTTGAAAATAGCGCCCAGATACACTCGTGCTTATCTGATGCGTGGTGAAGTATCACTGAAGCAGAAAGATACGATACAGGCCTTGAATGATTTTGAAAAGGCGATTGAAATGGATCGCTATGATCCTGACGGGTGGGGAGCACGCGCTATTGTCCGTCTGCAACAAGGAAAGTATGCGGATGCTGAAGCTGACTTGGATCATTCTATTCATTTGAGTGCAAAGAATGCAGGTAATTATATTAATCGTGCATTGGCTCGTTTTCATCAGAATAATTTGAGAGGTGCCATGAGTGATTATGATCTGGCATTGGATATTGATCCGAATAACTTCCTCGGACACTATAACCGTGGCTTGCTCCGTGCTCAGGTGGGTGATGATAACCGTGCAATAGAAGACTTTGATTTCGTTCTGCAGATAGAGCCGGATAATATGATGGCAACCTTCAACCGTGGTTTGCTACGTGCACAGACCGGAAATTATCGTGGTGCAATCAGTGATTATTCGAAAGTGATTGATGAATACCCCAACTTTATGGCAGGATATTATCATCGTGCTGAAGCTCGTAAGAAGATCGGTGATCGTAAGGGGGCTGAACAGGATGAATTCAAACTCATGAAGATGCAGATTGACAAACGTAACGGAGTTACAGCAGATAATAAGGATGTCGCGGATAATGCTCAGGATGGTGAGGATAAGAGCAAGACGCGTAAGAAGTCCGATAAGAATATGGACAATTACCGGAAGATTGTGATTGCTGACGACTCTGAGCAGGATGAGAAGTATAAGAGTGATTACCGCGGACGTGTACAAGACCGGAATGTATCTATCAAGATGGAGCCGATGTATGCGCTGACCTATTATGAGAAATTAAGCGAGGTAAAACGTATCGTCCATTTCCATAAGTATATCGAGGAGTTGAATCATTCTAAATTGTTCCCGAAGCCTTTGCGTATCACCAATATGGAAGCTCCGTTGACGGAAGAACAAGTGAGATTCCATTTTGCTTTGGTCGACTCGCATACCTCGGATATTGTTGCAGATGACAAAGATGCCAAGAAACGTTTCTTACGTGGGCTTGACTTCTATTTGGTCCAAGACTTTGCCAGCTCCATTGATGACTTTACGCAGGCGATTTTGCTGGATGATAAATTCTTCCCGGCTTATTTCATGCGAGCATTGGTGCGCTACAAACAGCTGGAATATAAAAAAGCGGAAGCTGAGTTAACTGAAGGTGTTCCCGGAGCTTCTTCCGATAGTAAGAAACAACCAGAAGTAACGTCAATAGATTATGATATTGTGAAAAATGATTTGGATCATGTCATCCAATTGGCTCCTGATTTTGTTTATGGCTATTATAACCGCGCCAATGTATTATCAATGTTGAAAGATTACCGTGGGGCATTAGAGGATTATAATAAGGCTATTGAATTGAACAAAGACTTTGCTGAAGCTTATTTCAACCGTGGTTTGACTCATATCTTCTTGGGTAACAACAAGCAGGGAATTACAGATCTGAGTAAGGCGGGTGAATTGGGTATCGTATCAGCTTATAATATTATAAAGAGATTTACCGATACGCGTGAATAACATTTTTTTGCTAAAAAATAAAATATCAAAAAAGAATTAGCTATTTTTGCGTTCTGAAAATTGAAATATACACAACATTATGATAAAGATAACATTTCCAGACGGCTCCGTACGTGAGTATAACGAAGGAGTAACGGGACTGCAGATTGCAGAAAGTATCAGTTCACGCCTGGCACAGGAGGTGCTGGCATGTGGCGTGAACGGTGAGATTTATGATTTGGGACGTCCTATCAATGAGGATGCTGAGTTTGTTCTCTATAAATGGGAAGATGAGCAGGGTAAACACGCTTTTTGGCATACCAGTGCTCACTTGCTGGCCGAAGCTTTACAGGAATTGTATCCGGGTATTCAGTTCGGTATTGGTCCTGCTATCGAAAACGGTTTCTATTATGATGTGGATCCGGGGGAAGCTGTCATTAAAGAATCTGACCTTCCGGCTATTGAAGCCAAGATGGCAGAATTAGTGGCGAAGAAGGAAGCTGTTGTAAGAGAAAGTATTTCAAAAACGGATGCATTGAAGAAATTCGGTGACCGTGGTGAGAACTATAAGTGTGAGTTGATCTCCGAATTGGAGGATGGTCGTATAACAACTTATACACAAGGTGCTTTCACGGATTTATGCCGTGGTCCACATTTGATGACTACCGCGCCGATCAAGGCTATTAAGTTGATGTCGGTGGCTGGTGCATATTGGCGTGGACATGAGGATCGTAAGATGATGACGCGTATTTATGGTATCACATTCCCGAAAAAGAAAATGTTGGATGAATATCTGGCTATGCTGGAAGAAGCCAAGAAGCGTGATCATCGTAAGATCGGTAAGGAAATGGATTTATTTATGTTCTCCGACACAGTGGGTAAAGGACTACCGATGTGGTTGCCGAAGGGGACTGCGTTGCGCTTGCGTCTGCAGGAATTCTTGCGTCGTATCCAGGCACGTTACGATTATCAGGAGGTTATCACTCCCCCGATCGGTAACAAGTTGTTGTATATCACTTCCGGCCACTATGCAAAATATGGTAAAGATTCGTTCCAGCCTATTCATACGCCCGAAGAAGGAGAGGAGTACTTCTTGAAACCGATGAATTGTCCTCATCACTGTATGATTTATAAGAATTCTCCGCGTTCATATAAAGATCTGCCTTTGCGCCTGGCTGAGTTTGGTACGGTTTGTCGTTATGAGCAAAGTGGTGAATTACACGGATTAACGCGTGTACGTAGTTTTACGCAGGATGATGCACATATCTTCTGCCGTCCCGATCAGGTGAAGGATGAATTCTTGCGCGTGATGGATATTATTTCAATCGTATTCCGTTCCATGGACTTTGCCAATGTGGAGGCTCAGATTTCCTTGCGTGACAAAGTGAATCGTGAAAAATATATTGGTAGCGATGAAAACTGGGAAAGAGCTGAACAATCTATCATTGAGGCTTGTGAAGAAAAGGGCTTGAGTGCCAGAATTGAGTATGGTGAAGCTGCTTTCTATGGTCCGAAGTTGGATTTTATGGTGAAAGATGCTATCGGCCGCCGTTGGCAGTTGGGTACCATTCAGGTGGACTATAACTTGCCGGAGCGTTTTGAATTGGAATATACAGGCGCTGATAATCAGAAACATCGTCCGGTAATGATACACCGTGCGCCGTTTGGTTCTATGGAGCGTTTTGTTGCTGTGCTTATTGAGCATACGGCTGGTAAATTCCCATTGTGGCTGACTCCTGAACAGGTGGCTATTCTGCCCATCAGCGAAAAATTCAATGACTACGCACAAGAAGTGAAGAAGTTCTTGAAACAATACGATATTCGTGCAATTGTGGATGAGCGTAACGAGAAGATAGGACGTAAGATTCGCGATAACGAATTGAAGCGTATTCCTTACATGTTGATTGTGGGTGAAAAAGAAGCTGAAAATAGAGAAGTTTCCGTCCGCAAGCAAGGGGAAGGCGATAAGGGTACTATGAAATTTGAAGAATTTGCTAAAATTTTGAACGAAGAAGTTCAGAATATGATAAATAAATGGTAACTTTGCGCCCACTTATAAAAGCATAGCATATAGTGATGTTTTGAAGATAGCTTTTATCTAACTTAAAAAATAATAATTTGGGAGTAATAAATAAGAAACAAACTGGAAATAGAGGTTATTTAATGAAAAATGACAGCTTAAAAGGGCAATATCGGATTAATGAGCAAATCCGTGCCAAAGAAGTCCGCATAGTGGGCGATGAAGTAGAACCAAACGTATATCCGATAGCTCAGGCATTAAAGCTTGCCGAAGAGCGTGAGGTGGATCTCGTGGAAATCTCTCCAAACGCGCAACCCCCTGTTTGTCGAATCGTTGATTACTCTAAATTTCTTTATCAGCTGAAGAAGCGTCAGAAGGAACAGAAGGCAAAGCAGGTTAAAGTAAATGTGAAGGAGATTCGTTTCGGTCCACAAACCGATGATCACGATTACAACTTCAAGTTGAAACATGCCAGAGGATTCTTGGAAGATGGTGATAAGGTGAAAGCCTATGTATTCTTTAAAGGTCGTTCAATCTTGTTTAAAGAACAAGGGGAGGTATTGTTGCTGCGATTTGCCAATGATTTGGAAGACTATGCGAAAGTAGACCAAATGCCGATATTGGAAGGGAAAAGAATGACCATTCAGCTTTCTCCAAAAAAGAAAGAGGCACCAAAGAAGCCTGCAGCACCGAAATCCGCAGAAGGATTGAAAGCGGCTCCGGCTGAAACAGAAGAATAAAAAAAGAAATGAGTAACGCCACAGGTATAGTGCGTTACCATATAATTTAAATAATTTAAAAATAAGTAAGATGCCAAAGATGAAGACTAACTCCGGTTCTAAAAAGAGATTTACTCTTACCGGAACAGGTAAAATCAAAAGAAAGCACGCTTTTCACAGTCATATCTTGACTAAGAAAACTAAGAAGCAAAAAAGAAACTTGTGCCATTCAACTACAGTTGACGTGACAAACGTAAGCCAAGTTAAGGAACTCTTAGCAATGAAGTAAAAAGCGTACAAAGTATTTTAAAGTATTAACCGAATGCATTAGCTTTAAGTCCGTTGCGTGAAGTAATGGCGCTAACATTCAAAAATTAGTAAAACTATGCCAAGATCAGTAAATCACGTTGCTTCAAGAGCAAGAAGAAAGAAAATTTTGAAATTAACCAGAGGCTACTTTGGTGCAAGAAAGAACGTATGGACCGTTGCCAAGAATACTTGGGAGAAAGGTCTGACTTATGCGTTCCGTGACCGTAAGAACAAGAAAAGAAACTTCCGCGCTTTGTGGATTCAGCGTATTAATGCTGCAGCTCGTTTGGAAGGTATGTCTTATTCTAAGCTGATGGGTGCTTTGCACAAAGCAGGAATCGAAATCAACCGTAAAGTTTTGGCTGATTTAGCGATGAACCATCCGGAAGCTTTCAAGGCTATCGTAGCTAAAGCAAAAGCTGCTTAAGTTTATTTAGCAAATAATTGACAAAGTGCTGATTACGAATGAGTAATCGGCACTTTTTGCTTATAGTAGGGGAGATATTATATAAAATGTCTTGTCTGAAGGAAACAAAATCATGTTTTTCCTTGTTTCTTTGACGGAAACTTACTACATTTGTTGTAGAAAATATAGCCGCATTGATTGGATCGGGAAACTCATCAAACTATTATGAAATACCGAGACAAGCTTCGCTTCTCAATGGCGGGCCACGCCCTTCGGGGTAACCTTTGAGTCAGTGGATTACAAAGAGGACGAGCGCTCAAATCATGTCATTCGGAGTTTCATCACATCATCGGTGCGGCTTTTTTATAAAGGGGAACGGTAATCTTGGTTGATTACCGTTCCTTTTTTCTTTTAATGCCACTTCGTCATCTTTGGAGTTATTACATAAAAAAACATCCCATGAATTTATTTCGCTTCATGGGATGTTTTTTTATGTAGAGAGAGTGATCTCTTGAAAGAATTAGTGATTTTGACGTAGGTCTTTTACTCTGACTGCTTTTCCTTCGCTTTGTGGCAAGGAGCCTTTTTTCACTAGTTTCAGTTTGGGAGTCACTAATATCTCGTCTTTCAATTGACGTGTGATCTCTTTGCGTATCTTTTCCAATTCAATGTAATTATCAGTAGAGAGATCGCTGAGTTCTACTTCCACAATCATTTCATCCTGGTTGTTTACTGTTTCCAGTGTGATTAGATAATTGCTGCCTAATTGTGGGAATTGTACCAATATCTTTTCTACTTGCATTGGGAAGATGTTAACTCCCTTAATGATGAACATATCATCGCTACGTCCTTTAATACGGTCAATACGTAGGTGGGTGCGTCCACATGGACATTCTCCGGGAAGAATACGGGTGAGATCTCGGGTGCGATACCGTAGAAGCGGCATCATCTCGCGGTCGAGAGTGGTCAATACTAACTCACCAATTTCTCCATCTGGAACAGGTTCTCCTGTTTCAGGATCAATAATTTCAACCAGATAGCAATCCTCCCAGAAGTGCATGCCGTTTTGTTCCTGACATTCAAAAGCAACTCCAGGGCCGTTCATTTCCGTCATACCAAAGCTGTTATAAGCTTTAACACCTAACATACGTTCGATCTTTTTCCGTTGTTCATCTGTATGAGGCTCAGCACCAATGACAAGTGTTTTTAAGCTGGTGCTTGTCGGATCTATACCTTCTTCTTGAATGACTTCTGCCAGGCGAATAGCATAGCTGGGAATAGCATGAAGCGCAGTTGTTTTGAAATCAGTAATGAATTTAATCTGTCGCTTACTGTTTCCGGCAGCAGCAGGAACTGTCAGTGCTCCCAAACGTTCTGCTCCATATTGGAAACCTAATCCTCCGGTGAACATACCATATCCGGAACTATTCTGGAAAACATCCGTTTTGCGTATGCCTACCATATAGAGACAGCGTGCTACCAGGTTTGCCCAAGAGTCCAGATCGTGCTGAGAATGAACAATCAGAGTCGGAGTACCGGTTGTTCCACTTGAAGAATGAATACGTACCCCATCTTCCTGCATATTACCTGAAACTAGACCAAAAGGGTAGGTGGCACGCATATCAGCTTTAGTAGTAAATGGGATTTTTCGAATATCTTTAAGGTTTTGAATGCTATCAGCTGTGATATTATGTTCTTGGAACACTTTTTTGTAATACGGTGAATTAGCTGCAATACTTATCGTCTTTTTAAGCCGCTGAAGTTGCAATTCCTGCAACTTCTCACGGCTCATGGTCTCTATGTCTTCTTCCCAGTATTTGTTATTCATGGTAGTTTGTTTTGGAGGGTCTTTACATTAATTTTTCGGCAATTTCTTTTCCGGCAGCCAGTGCTTTGAGGTTCATCTCTACAATAGCCTCGCCTTTGCGTTCGAAGATTTCGCGGATGCTGGTTTGTATTTTCTCATAGTCAATTCCTAGAAAGGGAATGGTAGCCCCAAGCAAAACAATATTTGCTACGCGAATAGAACCAATTTCTTTAGCTACCTTATCCACATTCAGAACGATTTTATGGGGCAATTTATCCAACTCTGCCCGCACATCAGCTTCTGCCGGATAGTTGGGGATATTAACGAACGGAGTTTCGTTAGTTACCAGCCAGCCTTCAGAACTTAAATAGGGGAGATAGCGTAATCCTTCCATGGGCTCAAGTGAGATGATCAAATCGCATTTGCCTGAAGGAATAAGATCAGAGGCAATAGGTTGATCACTGATACGTAAATTGGATTGTACGTCACCGCCACGTTGGCTCATGCCATGTACTTCCGCTTGTTTCATATATAATCCGTCTTTAAGGGCGGCTTTACCAATTACTGTGGCGATAGAGAGGATGCCTTGTCCACCAACGCCGGAAAGTATGATATCTTTTTTCATGGTTTTACTTGTTTCGTTTTTTACGTGCTAAAGTTTGAATGCATTCTCTGCGTGGTATAATAACAGATACACCACGATATTCGATTTCTTCACGGATAATCTGTTTCATTTCTTCATAATTCTTTTTAAGGGGAACTACTACGCGAATGTGTTCAGGAGCTACGCCGATACCAGCGCAGATTGCTTCGATACGTCCTGTGCCGGCGGAATCCTGACCGCCTGTCATAGCGGTAGTTTCATTGTCTGAGATGACAATGGTAACATTAGCATTTTCATTGACACAGTCTAGAAGTCCTGTCATGCCGGAATGGGTAAAAGTTGAGTCTCCGATGACTGCCACTGCGGGGTGAAGACCGCCATCAGAGGCGCCTTTTGCCATTGTAATGGATGCCCCCATGTCTACACATGAATTGATGGCATTGAATGGCGCATTGGCTCCTAAAGTATAACAACCGATATCACTGAATACCTTATGAGTTGGATATTCTTCTTTTAGTACTTGCGTCAGTACAGTATACATATCACGATGTCCACAACCTTCGCAAAGTGCAGGTGGACGCATTTCTACAAGAGAAGGCACTCCAAACTCTGATTTGTTTTCTTTTCCTACGGTGCGCGCTACCTTGTCCGGATTTAATTCACCGTCCTGTGGCAATGTGCCATCCAGACGTCCTTTTACTTTAACGCCAATGCCGAGATAACCTTTCAACTGTTTCTCAACGAAAGGTTGTCCATCTTCCAATACCAGAATCTCATCGCAGGCTTCTACCAGCTGTAGAAGTTGTTTCTTGGGCAATGGGTATTGCCCAATCTTTAATACAGGATATTCACAGCCGTCAGGATAGTTTTCCATCAGATAGTTGTAGCCGATACCACAAGCTATGATACCCATTTTTTTGTTAGGACCATCTATATACTTATTATATGGAGAACTTTCAGAGGCTTCTATGAATTCAGCCTGACGTTCCAACAAAACTTTGTAACGTTTGCGTGCATTACCTGGTAATAGGATAAATTGGCGTGGGTCTTCACTGAAAGATATTTCATTCTGGACTTGTTGAGCCTTTTGCTCTACACCTGAACGAGAGTGGGCGAGACGAGTGACCATACGCAATAATATCGGTTCGCCGATTTTTTCAGAGAATGCAAAGCCGTTATAAACCATGTCGTACGCTTCTTGCTGATTACTTGGTTCGTACATGGGAATAAGTGAGAAATCACCGTAAAAGCGGCTGTCTTGTTCATTTTGTGAAGAGTGCATGCTGGGATCGTCCGCTGCTATTACGATTAATCCACCTTTTACACCGGTAACGGCTGAATTGATAAAACAGTCGGCAGCTACATTCATACCTACATGTTTCATACAGACTAATGCTCGTTTACCAACAAATGACATACCCAAAGCGGCTTCCATTGCGGTCTTTTCGTTAGAAGACCAACGACTGTGAATATTTTGTTCAGCCGTAATGGGTGCCATTTGGATGTATTCTGTTATTTCCGTGGAAGGAGTGCCGGGATAGGCGTAAACGCCTGAGAGTCCGGCATCTAATGCAGCTTGTGCAATGGCTTCATCGCCAAGTAAGAGTTGCTTGCTCATATCTGATTGTTTTAATGTTAGTCATGGATTATTAATAAGAAAATAATCTGCGTTTTTCACTCGCAAATATAGCCTTTTGCTTTTATTTTATTACGATTTTACTTGAAAATCTTTCTTTCGTTTAAAGCATTCCAATATTTTCTAGCATTTTTCATATGATCAGTGTAATTGGAAGCAAAGTTATGGGTACCTGAAAAGTCCTCTTTGGCACACATATAAATATAATTGTGCTTTGCATAATTCAGCACAGCATCAATGCCGATGGTTGAAGGAATACGTATCGGTCCCGGTGGTAATCCGGCATTTAGATAAGTATTGTAGGGTGACTTTACATTCAGGTGCTCATTCGTAATTCTTCTTAGAGCGAAATCTTGAAGTGCGAATTTTATGGTGGGATCGGCCTGTAAGGGCATACCCTTATTTAAACGATTTATGTAGAGACCTGCAACCATGGGCTTTTCTTCATTGTTATTTGTTTCTTCTTCTACAATAGAGGCGAGCGTCGATACTTCTTCCGGGGTCATGCCTATGCTTGTGGCCTTGGCTAGTCGTTCCTGATTCCAGAATTTCTCATGTTCTTTCTTCATACGGTCAAAGAAATCCTGTACGCTCATATTCCAATATACTTGATAAGTTTCGGGAATGAACAGGCTGGCCATTGTTTCCTTTGTATATCCCATTTTCTTTTGAAATAGCGAGTCGTTCATTATTACTGCAATTTCAGTAGAATCAATCATAAGTTGTTTACCTACGCTGCGAGCAAGTCTATCTAAAGTACGCACATTGCTAATGGTCAGATTTATAGGTTCTTGATATCCTCTATATAAACGACTAAAGACGTGGTAAACACTCTCTTCTGGACGGATGGCATAGCATCCAGTGTGGATGTTTGAATTGTAGTCACGCCATTTAGCCATCCAGAGAAAGCCTGAAAAACTTTTCGGATGTCCCTGTTTTTTTACCTTGTTATATATGGAATCCGGTGTATCGTCTTTGTCGATATAAATATAAGCTGTTTTGGAGGGATGAAACTGTGGATAGAATAAATAATAATAGAATGTTCCGGCACAAGCTGCACCAATAAGGAACAGGGCTGTCAATCCTCCTATGAGAATTCTTTTTGTCTTCTTTTTCATCGGTTTCTACAGTTTTCTTTAGTCAGGCAAAGGTAAGAAGAATCTATGAAATAAAAAAAGAGATGCATAAGCATCTCCTTTCCTTTGAGCCGCTAGCCAGACTTGAACTGGCGACCTACGCGTTACGAAAAATCGCTTTATTCGTAGGGTAACGGACTGATATTTAATATCTTTTCTTTTTGTAAATCTTCTTTATGACACTGTTTTTGATACTCTAATAAGGATATCAGTTAGTAATCTGTTCTTTGTTACCGTACAAAGTTAATCAATTAATCAATAATACAAATTTTTGTAGGTAGAAAAATGAGCTACCTATTATGTACTAAATTAACATATAATAAAAACACTATTATGACAGATGAAGAATTAAGAATGTTTTGCCTTGAACAAGCGGTTTCTCTTTTTATACACGCGGAAAGAGCTAGAGGGCTAATGCCTTTCGGCAAATCAAAGTCAATCTTTGATTTGTCCGATGCAATTATTGACTATATCAAAAACGGAAGAGAAGCCGAAATACCGGGTTTTTTCTCAAAAAACACTATTTAGGTTCAATTGAATACACAACAGGAATAGAGAATTTAACGGTATTTTGACTCTCTGTTCCTGTTTTACTAGATACTCCTGCCTCAATAACTTTGATTACTACGCCCGCTTTTCCGTCCGTTCGTTTCATCTCTGAAACGGTTAGATTAAATTCTATTTCATGTACAAAGCTTTCCTGTTTTGCTTTAGAAGAATCATTATAAAGCATTTTATTTATGTTGTCCCCTTCGAATCTGACATAATGCGGGTCAACTACGGCTCCGGTTTCTTTTAGTTCTTCGTTAAGTTCATCAACGGCGGCAACAATTCCGGTAATAGTTGCCTTTATAAAATCTTTTAGTTCCATAGCATTTAATTCTTTCGGCTTTTCGCTTTTGCTTAGTTTTCTTCCTCTTCTATTCTTTTACGTTCTATTTCGGCTTTTTCTTTCGCTTCTATTTCTCTTTCGCGAGCAACAGTTTTTATTAGTGCTCCTTCTGCAATAGTGGCTATACCTAAACATATTCCCTGTGTGAAGAAACCTGAAATAAATGAAGTAATAGAATAGAAAATGCCCAATATGTTGATTTCTGAATGATAGCTTTTTTCTATACTCCACAATGGAATAAAAGATAATGCTCCAATAATTCCCAATATGAGCATTAAAGTTGCCATACCTCTAAGCGTTTTTATTCCGCTTCCCTTATAATCCATTTCTGTTAATTCTGTACGTTTCATAGTAGTTAAATTTGTAATTAATAATTGAATTGTTTTTTATTCTTCTTTAGAAATAAAGAATACATCTGCGTGATTATTAGAGCGGTTTACCATAAGCATTCCGCAGTCAAGTTGAGGATAATTTAAATCCACGTTTTTACACTAACAACCCCAACGACTAAAGCCCAATCGTAGACCTCATTTATAGGGATATCATAAGGCTTATAACCTTCGTCTTTATTAAAAGGAACACATGTTATATAACCTTCTTGATCTGATTGCTCTATTTCCTTAATCATTATTCCGTCGTAGGTTGCAAGTGCATAGACTTCGCCCCAACGAATGTGGGAACGACTCCTTACAATTCGACAGCCTACTATGTCACGATCATTTATACTGCGTTCGGGAACACTACGGTTTATCATGCTTCGTCCACCTGCACGTATTGTAAAATCACATCCCGGCATGTCTGGAATAATGTATCTTTCACAGTTATCTTTCATTATGGCAGAAGAAAAACCGTTAGGGAGTCCGCATGATGCTGTTACTATATCTATGTGCGGTATAGCTTTTCCGGCTAGTTCTTCGTAATGAGGGGTGCAGTTGCTATTGTCTTGGCTATCTTCTTGCTTTTTATCTGCTTGAATATTTTCTCCGCTTATTAACCATTCTACACTAACTCCTAAATATTCAGCTAGGATAGAAATATTACCTATGTTAGGTTTTGTTCCATTTAGGTAGTTTAGTACTGATACCTTAGATACTTTAGTGTCTCTACCTATAGCATAAGGCGTTACTCCCTTATTTTCAATGGCTATTTTTAATCTATCTTTAAACTCCATAGCGTGTGTGTTAATAAATGTTGTTATAGGAAATAATTATTTCCTATTTAGGTTGTAGGAAATAAAAGTTTCCTATCTTTGTCGCATCAAAGTTAATCAATCAATCAACAATAACAAATTAAAAGATAGGAAATATGAAGTTAAATCAAACAGAAACAGAATTGCTGTTGGCTATTATTAATGGTACAGCTGATAAGCTAAAGAGAAATAACCGCCTTGAAGATGCTGTAAATAGTCTTAAAGAAAAAGGGTTTCTAAGGTGTAATAAGTATCACATGTTAGAGGTAGCCTTGTGCGATGATTATTTCAAACAGAGAGGTTATATGTAAGTTTTAATTCGGTAGTCTTCGGGCTACCATAATAAAAAAAGCATGGAAATTTCAACAACAATAAAACCGACGCTTCAAGCGATGAAAGTAGGTGACGAAAAGTTCTTTCCCCTAAGCAAAAGACGCTCTGTTAGAACTATTGCCTCCGACCTAAAGACTGATTTCGGATTAGTCTTTAAAACAGAGAAAAGAGATGATTTGATAATTGTAAAACGCAATAAATAAACATGATGGAAGCAATTCAATTTGACAGGTATCAAACAGTTTTGAGAGCCGCGCAATATATGACTCTCAGTAAAAATCAGGCGCAAATATTAGTAGGTGGACAAAGACGACTTGAACGGCTTGTTTCTACAGGAATGATAAGAGCACGTAAAACAACCGACAAACAGAACGGGCGTTGGGAGTGCAACGGTGCTGATGTAGTAAGATACACGATAGACCCTGATAAACATTAAATCAATATAATCATGCTAACACTCAAACAAAGTCCGATTGCAGTAATCGGCATGTTGTTAACCTGTTCACTGGCAGACGGTGAACCCGAACCGGGAAAACTCATTATTGCGCTCTGTGTGCTTGTATTAACTGTTCTGTATGTGCTTGCCTGCACGTACGTAAATCAAAGGAGATATGAAAGAAGAAATCAAATGTAGGCATTGCGCCGACTGCAATAAGGTGATGATACCGGGTGATGGCGTAGAAGTGGACACCGAAGTAGTAGAGCACGGACAGCATAAAACGGAAACTATAACAGTATGCCGAGAATGCTATAAAGCTCTGTATAAAGAGGACTACATGAGCGAACTTTATTTTTATGAGTTCGGAATGCTAGATACGATGGATAAACCAATTCAATTATAAATAGTAATAAGTAAAAATATGAAAGTGATAAAATGCAAACAGTGCGGTATTGAGATTAAAGGAGGTTTTTACAATACGCCTAATGGCGTTTTCTGTCCCGACTGCTGGGAGAAGAAGCCGAAGGAAGTAAAAGACAAGGCATTATCAGACGTGTTGAAGGGGATGGCGATGCTCGGTAAAATGGTTAGTGAATAATTCAAATATAAAAAGATATGAATAAAGAGCAATTAACTAGAGCTAACGAATTAGCCGAAAGAATAGAAAAATTAGAAACTCAGTTGGTGGGGTGGAAACATGTTGCTGGTTTAAGAACAACTGTGCTACGTTGTTCCCTAATCAACAGTAACCAGTTGATTGAATTGTCAGCTGAGAATATAGATATTCAAATTGTTCGCGCTTTGGCTATTAACAAAATTGAAACTGAATTAGAAGCATTAAAAGTTGAATTTGATAATTTATAATCATGGAACATCTAACACACTGGAAAAACCAGTTCAATTATGATTATTTGGGCGCGTATTCCCTGCCAGATGGAAAGGATATTATACTAACCCTTAAAGAGACTAAAAAGGAGATGGTAACGGGCACAAATGGGCAAAAAAGTGAATGCTTTGTCGCTTATTTCCATGAGAACGCGAAACCTATGATTCTGAATAAGACGAATTGCAAAACAATAGAGAAGCTGTTCAATACGCCCAATATCGAAGAATGGGTAAACAAGCAGATACAAATAGGTTCTACCCGTATCAATGCTTTCGGAGAAATGACAGACTGTTTGCGCGTTCGCCCGTTTGCTCCGAAACTATCAGAAGAACGCCCGACGGTTCAAACTGGTTCGGTGATATGGAAAAATATATTGGACGGGCTAGCAGGCGGGTACACTGTGACGCAAGTACTGACAAAGTATAAACTTACTAAAGAACAAATTAAAGAATTGCAGAAATATGAAATCAGTAGTAATTAAATCACCCGAACAGAAGGAATACGCTTGGAAAGCAAAGCGACACGGGAAAATAACATCATCCACTTTGCCCGATCTAATGAAAGCTGGTAAAGGTACACCCTACGGTAAGGCGTTTTTTGACGCGTTGTATCTCGTAAGATACGAGCGTAGAACTGGAATAACGCGCGAAAATGGCGTATGCAAGGCGTTCGATTGGGGGCATGAAAATGAACCGTTGGCGGTGGAGTGGGTAAGGGGTCAGTTAATAGATGAAGTGAAGTCCTGTACTACTGACTTTCCCGACATAGTGTTCAATGAACCCTTTGCGGGCTTTGGAGATAGCCCCGATTTCTATGTATATGGTTTAGATGGCACGGTAAAAGCATTAGGCGAAATAAAGTGCCCAATGAGTCAAGGTAAAATTGAAACCCTGCAATTCCTTAACGAGATAACGGAGAAAGACGAATACTATTGGCAGTTCCTAGGTCACTTCGTTGGTATGCCGGATGTAGATGTATTGTACTATGTCATATATGACGGGTACACCAATAACGGGCGCATAATTGAGATGCACAGGGCAGATCATGAGGCGAACATTCAGAAACTGGCAGACCGTATTAGGTTTGCTGATATTCTTGTATTCTGTTCTTTGAAAACAGGTTTGGATTTTCCCCAATGTATAGAACTGGCTACAGTTGTTTTCCCGCTTCGTGTTCAAATAGAAGGTCTAAAACTGATTACTAAGGGAAATGTTCCGGTACAGAATCAAATACGCAAATTAAACAAAGAAATACAAAAGCTTATAGCTGATAAAAAGGCTTATTCACAACACACTATTAATTAATATTTAAAACTAAAAATTATGTTATACACTTGGTTTGAAAGCAAAGTCCGTTACGGAAAGACAATGGAAAACGGAAAAGATAAAAAGGTAGTTGAACCTTACTTGGTTGATGCGCTATCTTTCACAGAGGCAGAAGCCCGTACAATCGAAGAAGTAACCCCGTTTATTTCAGGTGAGTTTTCCATCATGTCAATTAAACGCGTTGGATATGATGAAACCTTTTTAGACGGTGGAGATCGCTTCTTTAAATGTCGCCTTGCATTTATCACGCTGGACGAAAAGACGGCAGCAGAAAAGAAAACAAAGTCTAATATTCTTGTACAGGCTGACAACTTGCAGGAAGCGAAAGACAAGGTGGTAGAGCAAATGAAAACTACAATGGCAGACTACACTATAGAAATGGTGAAAGAAACCGATATTATGGACGTTTACCCGTATTCGGTTAAAGAGAAAGAGGCATCCGGCAAATAAGACACGAAAGTGGGGGTTCCTAAAATGGAAACCCCCTACTTTCTAAAAAAACGATGAAGATGGCAAAGTATAATAATATCAAGTACAAAGGTTATGATTCAAAGAGGGAATATTACAGGGCGCAAGAACTGAAACTACTAGAGAAGAAAGGAGTTATTTCCGATCTACAGGAACAGGTAAAATTTGAGCTAATTCCATCGCAACGTGATAATAATGGCAAAGGTAAAGTCGTAGAGCGTTCAGTTTGCTATAGGGCTGATTTTCAGTATTTGCGTGATGGTGTATTAGTGGTAGAAGATAGTAAGGGGATGAGAACGAAAGAGTATATCATCAAACGAAAGCTGATGCTGTACATGTACGGAATTAAAATAAACGAGGTGTAGAGATGGCAAAGAAAAGTGCGATAATAGGAAATTGCAGGACTTGTAAGAAAGCCGGGATAGAAAAAGACTTTATGTGTTTTTGCTCTGCTTATAAAACATACAAGTCGATAGGGGTTAGGGTTTGTCCCTTATATCTCAAAAAGTAACGGAAGGTTAATTATGCGTGAAAGTTTTGTGTTTTATAGAAGTTTCTACGATGCTATCAAAGATTTGCCTAGAGATGTTCAGGGTGAGATTTACACGGCTATAATGGAGTATAGCCTATACGGTAAGGAAACTGAAAATCTAAAGCCTATAGCTCGTAGCGTGTTTACGCTGATGAAACCGCAAATAGACGTGAATAATAAACGGTTTGAAAATGGAAAAAGAGGCGGTAGACCCAAAAGCGAAGATAAACCAAAGGGAAACCAAAACGAAACCAAAGACGAACCAAAAAATAACCAAAAAATAACCAAAGACGAACCTAATGTAAATGTAAATGATAATGTTAATGTATATACAGAAAATACTACTAACGTAGTATCAAAGAAGGACGCGGCTAAAGCCGCTACGCTCAAACGAAAAGAAGAGTTTAGAGCCTCTTTGTCTGAGTTTGAAAATAACTATCACGCTTCTACGCTATCCGCCTTCTTCAACTATTGGAGCGAGCTAAACAAATCGGGAACCAAAATGCTTTTTGAAATGAAACCGACTTGGGAACTATCAAAACGTCTTGCTACATGGGCGAGCCGGGAGAGAACACAACGCCCCAATACAGACACGGGAACGGTCTTGCTAGATAATTCGCAATCAAAATACAATGAAACGTTATGGTAAACACTATAGAGCATTTGATAAAGGACATTGGTTTTAACCCTATTCCGAATACGGTTAAAATCTCAACTGCAAAAACTCCGGCTGATGCAAAATTACAGTTATGGAGGGGAATTATGTTCTTTACCGACAAAAGAGCGTCATGGCAACCCGAATACGGTAATGTAGCAGACTGGCTCGTAGACAACAAAGGACGCGGCTTGCTTTGCCTGGGAAATTGCGGACGTGGAAAGACGCTTATCTGCGGCAAGATAATTCCGATTTTATTAAATCATTTCTGCAACAAGGTTGTATCATGCTACGACGCACAGCAACTGAATGCTAATTTAGACGCTGTGAAGCAAAAACACATCATTTATGTGGACGACATAGGGACGGAGTTTTTGAGCGTGAAATATGGCGAAAAAAGGCTGTCATTCGCTGAACTAGTAGACGAAGCCGAAAAGAAAGGGAAATTATTGATTATATCAACTAATTTATCACTATCTGAATTGCAACAGAAGTACGGAGAAAGGACGGTAGACCGATTACGGGCTATTACTACTCCGGTAGTGTTCAAGGGAGATAGCTTAAGAAAATAAGCCTATGAGAAGACATAAAACTAAGATGTACGGCAAAATTGTAGCCCGCATCGACTTAGACAATTTTAAACGGCTTTCGGAGATACGCGATAAATACGGGTTCAGTTCCAATTATGAGATCATACAATATCTTGTAGCCTGTTTCCTTCGCGTTGCAGACCCGGAACATGACGAAACGGAAGAACCCGTACCGGACGAAATAAAAGACATGTTCGCGGATTACTCAGAAGCGGAGAAGCATTTTGAATTTGTGAAACCAAAGCGGAAACTACCGCAATATAAGTTAGATGAAATACACGGACAGTTAAGATTATGGGAAAATTAAAGAAACTATCTAATGCAAACTATTTGCATGATGTTCCGGTACAATGTGCCGTTGTGAACAACAAAAACAGAGCCTATATTGATAGGTTTGTTTCAGAGAACTATAAACGCCTTAGCAATCAGTTTAAGGCTATAGGCAGAAATATTAATTCTAGTTGCTTCGGCAGTATGGATAAACTAAATGAAACGCTATATGCACTTTACATTGACCCGAAATTGAACTTTGAATGCTGGGACGAAGCAAATAGCTATATGCTGAACAAATTTACTGAGAAAGAAATGCGGGTCGCTGTGAAAAAGGTGAGTAAGAACGAAGAAGTGCAGGACAGTGAGAGTATTAACTAATAACTAATCAAACATGAACGAGAAAGAAGATTTTTTCTTTATGGTATATGTAGAGGGTGAACATACTCCGGCATATAAACACAGCGATCTGACAAGCGCAGAAACAGAGGCTAAACGATTAGCAGAATCTTTGAATAGAAAGGCTTATGTTCTTTGTTCTATCAAATCTTTTGAAGTAAATAAGTTTATGGTTAGAGATTGCCGTCCAGTGTTGGGCGATGATCTTCCGTTTTAATCAAATCTAATAAGAAATGAATACTCCAAAGTATTATTATCGCCGCCACATGGGTAGTTACAAGCTATATGAAGATAATGGCAACGGGACAGCGACTAAGATTAATCAGCATTGGGATGAAGAAACCATACGCAAACAATGCTATGAGTTGAACGGATGGAAGTATAAACCGAAAAACAAATAATCATGTATCTAATAAACAGAATTGTATGTGTGTCTAATGATACACGATCTGCCTACAACGTAGCATTGCAGACAGAAGATTTAGAAAAAACGCGTGCAGAATTGATTAGCATGTATCAGTGTGAGAGAATCAACTTTGAATATACTGAACTAAAATAGAATATCAGATGACAAAAGGAAATTTAGAACAAGCCTCTGAAAAATACGCAGAACAAAGAGGTGCATATGAAGAGGGTTACGGTATTGAAACAACACTGGCTTTTGAAAGCGGTGCATGTTGGCAGCGAGAAGTAACGAGACAACATGCGGTAGAAGTATGCAAACAGATGTGTCCTTCTAAAGTGAGCCGCGGTTGTGCGAATCCACTACATAAAAGAGAAACGAAAACGACGCGTTGCGATGGTAATTGTGCACGCGTGAAATACTTTATTAATGGACTAGATAGACAAGAACTATGAGCCGAAATCCAATATACATAAAACTGATTAACTCTGCACGCTGGAAGAAACTCCGCGTGCAGAAACTAAAAGCTAACCCGGTTTGCGAAGAATGCGCCAAACGTGATGTTAGTACACTTGCAACCGAAATACACCACGTTACGCCAGTTGAAAGCGTTGTAGGTGTGGCGGCAATGGCAAGATTGATGTTTAACTGGATGAACTTGCAAAGTCTGTGTCATGCTTGCCATGCTGACATACACAAACGAGCGTTCAGCCACTCTAAAGAAGCAATTCAGGATAACAACAAACGAGCAACACAGCGTTTTGCAGATAAGTTCCTGAATGATACTAACGGTTATAAAGCTTCTTACATTATAACAGAAGAAATGTATTGATTTTTAGTGTGTTCTGAATTGCTTACAATCGCTCTTCCTCGATGAGAGGGGGGCGATTTTTTTTTGATAGGCGGGAAGGCTTTAAACCCACTCCCCCTAGTTTTTACACGCACGAAGTTTTTTTCAAACGGTGGGGTTCGTTGGGGGGTATTGTTTTATTTCGTTAAGTCATGCGCTACCAAACACTAAGGTTAAAATCTTATGTGCAAAAGTGTGTGTAAAATGAGTGATTTAGACGACATCAAAAATAAAATCCGCGATGCAATGACTTCGCAAGGTACGTACATTCCTGACTTGGATTTGTGTATAGAACTTTGTGCGGGTTCTTATATGGCGTTTCGGATTGCTCTTTCTGACATATCCAAAAAGAGAATGAAGTCTTTTGTAAAAGAGAAAACCCGCGAGGAAAACACGAAGCTTGTAGCACATCCGGCATTTAAAGTTTTATTTGATTCGTTGGAAGTGACTCGCAAACAGTTGCGTGAACTTGGTTTGACGTTACAGACTCTTTCAGTTTCAGAAGATGATGAGGTTAACGATTTTATTAATGAAGTGAATGGAGCCGGGGAACAGTAAATTGGTTGAATTAAAGCGGGCTACGGTTGCGAGGTTACAAGCGATAAACGTTTCTTCTTATCGTTTAGGCTTAACTGACGAACGATTGAACAGCTACGTTTGTGCATGTATAGATAATCCGGACAAACATAACCTGTATGAACTTTTAGCTATATCCCGCTTCTTTCACTTCCTAGACAAATATAATTTTAGAACACCGGAAGTAAAGAAATATATAGTATTCTATGAGAATTTGAAGTTTAGCGGGACAAAGGGGAAGACTAAATATAAGTTAACCCCTGTACAGGTGTTTCAGTTTGCCAATATTTTAGGGTTTTATCACTCCGGGACTAATCGACGGGTTATTCGTGATGTACTTTTATTCGTGCCACGTAAATTCAGCAAAACAACTTCTGTAGCTTCATTGGCTATTTATGATTTGCTCTTCGGAGATGCAAATGCCCAAACGTATGTAGCCGCAAACTCATATAATCAAGCGAAAGTTTGCTTCGATGAAATACGGAATATTTTAAAAGCACTAGACCCCAAATTAAAACGGTTTACCATAAATAGGGAAATTATATATAACAGAATAAAGGGAAAAACATCATTCGCCCGGTGCTTGGCATCTAACCCCGATAAGTTAGACGGTTTGAACGCAAGTACGGTTATATTGGATGAATACTCACAAGCAGACAGCGCGGCATTGAAAAACGTTCTAACGTCTTCAATGGGTGCGCGTCTCAACCCTTTAACTGTTGTTATAACGACGGCATCGGATAAACATACAAGCCCCTTTGTAGATATGCTGAAAGGGTATAAAGCTATCTTGCGCGGTGAGCTGGATAATGACGCGATCTTTGCACATATCTTTGAGCCGGATGTAAACGACGAAGAGGGCGACCCTGAGACATGGCGAAAAGTTCAGCCACATTTGGGCGTTACGGTTTATGAAGATTTTTATAAAAGTGAATATCAAAAGGCTTTGTATAGTGCAGATGATGCTCTGGAATTTCGCACGAAGCTACTTAACATCTTTGCATCCAATAGTGCAACTACTTGGATAGAGGCGAAACAAATAGAAGAGCGGTTTAAAAAGGTTCAGATAGAAAACATAACGAGTAAACCGCCGACAATGGTAGGCGTTGATCTATCTGTGAGAGACGACTTTTCAACGGTTACATATAATATTTATTCGGTAGAGAATAAATCGTTCCACTCTTATACTGATTATTATTTTCCTGCTGGTGCACTTGAAAAGCATCCGAACTGTGAGTTATATAAAGGTTGGGTAAAAGCAGGATTTTTGCATTTGTGCAAAGGTGATATAATCGACTACAAACAGATAGTTAACGACATTCTAAGGATGGCAAAGTTCTTATGTATTCTGGGTATCGGATATGACCCATATAAATCTGCGGAGTTCGTTAATCTTTTGTCTTCTTCTGTAGGTGGTTCGGCTGACATTATTAATCCGGTAAAACAAACATACGGTACATTTACAAGTCCGGTTGAATCATTTGAGATAGCTACTTATAGTAATAAAATCAGTTTTGATCCTAATCCTATAACTCCTTATTGTTTTGCTAATGCGGTTTTGGATGAAGATAGAAACTGTAATAGAAAACCTATAAAGAAAGCACATAACGCCAAAATAGACTCTACCATAACCAATTTAATGACTTTTCATTTATTCAATAATTATACAGAATAACACGTATGGGACTTGAATTTAGTTTTAAAATAGGACGTAATAGAGAGGAAAAACGATCTCTACAGTCAGAAAAAGGAGAAAATATTATAGAGGTAAGAGATAGAACGACCAAAGAACAGCCTGTTTCTGTCAAGTCACCTGAACAAGCTATGCGATTATCAACCGCTTTTCGGTGTACGGATATTCTTTCCGGTACAATTGCTTCTTTGCCGCTTTGTATTAAGCGCAAACAGAGCGAAGGGAATTATAAAGTTGATGATGAAAACGAGTTGCATTATCTGCTGACTAAAAAGGCTAACAGGCGCATGAATAGTTATGATTTGATCTGCAATGCTGTTATCCAGATGGTTAATCGGGGTAATGCTTATATATTCATTAAACGGATATTAGGGGACACTTCCGAATTAATATTGTGTTCAAATAATTCTGTTACCTATGATATCTATAGAGACGAATATATTATTTGTGATGCGATAAATAGAATATATGGAACTTATTCGGCTGAAAACGTTATCCATTTAAAAAATAAAAGTCTTGATGGTGGATATACAGGGGTAAGTACAATTACTTATGCAAGTACGGTTCTTTCCGTTTCTGCCAGTGCAGATAATCAAAGTTTGAGAACTTTTCAGAATGGAAGTAAAATAAAGGGTATTATTTCCGGTGTTAAAGGTGGCATGAAAGGAATATCTACTGTAGCTGATAAACAAACCTCAGATGTAGCGGAACGAGTAGAGAAAGATTTCAATAGCGGTAGGGACATAACATCCGTAAATGAAGATATGACTTTCACGCAACTTTCTATTACTCCTGCTGACGCACAGCTTTTGGAAACGAAGAAATTTTCGGTCTTCGATATTTGTCGATTTTACGGAGTTCATCCGGACAAGGTGTTCGCAGGACAATCAACAAATTACAAAGCGTCAGAAATGAGCCAAGTTGCTTTTTTGTCAGATACTTTAGACCCTATTTTGTGTAGGATTGAGGCGGAATTTAATTCAAAACTTGTTCCTAGAACAATCTCCCATATTTATAAAATAGAGTTTGACCGTAAAGCACTTTATAAAACTGACATAGCAACACAAACGGCGTGCATGGAAAAGGAAATTCAATACGGCGTTTCAACTGTGAACGAATGGAGAATCGAACGGGAAGACAAATGCCCTATCTCTGGTGGTGATATTGCGTTCATGTCCTGTAATGTTGCACCTATTGACTCTCCAAAGATTAAGGGCGAAAGTGCGCTACCAAAAGAAGATAAAAAAACATAGAGTAAAAAAGGTAATGGAAATACGAAGTTTTACCGAACTAGGCACACCTAAAATATCAGAAGGGAGAGTAATTGAAGGTTATGCGATAGTGTTTGAAAAAGAAAGCCGCGTGATGTATGATGAAGAAAGAAAACGTTTTTTCATTGAAGTTATAGAACGTGGCGCGGTGACTGAGGAACTTTTAAACCGATGCGATATAAAGGCAGTCCTTGAACATGACAAACGTAGACTATTAGCAAGATGTCGTAACGGTATAGGTTCTCTTTCATTGAGTATTGATGATTACGGGTTAAAATACCGTTTTACTGCTCCACATACAAGTGATGGTGATTTCGCCGTAGAAATGATTGAACGCGGTGATATTTTTGGTTCTTCCTTTGCCTACTATGCAGATGGTAAGGATAGATCAAAAGTTTCATATTCAAAGAAAGACGGAATACTATTACGTTCCGTGCGTGAGATTGATTATATCTCTGACATTTCACCAGTTTCTGACCCTGCGTTTTTCGGTACAGATGTAACGGTTAGAAGTATTGAAGGAGTAGAACAGCTTCTTAATACAAACAGCAATTATTTATTTGAAATAGAAAAACTAGAAAAATTAATTTGACATGACAAAATTAGAAGAAGTAGCTCTTCTTAAAGAGCAGATGAGGTCTTTGTTATCACAGGCGAAAACAGAGAAGAGAAGTCTTACCGAAGACGAACAGGCAAAATTTAACGATTTGATGTCTCGTAAAAATCAGATTGTTATTGATGAGACACTGAGAAGTTTAGAAAACTGCAAAACATCATTCTTGCCGGAAAATAAAAGAGCCGCTTTTGCAAAGGTTTTATTCGACGTTTGTAATCATCGCTCTTTGTCCGAATACGGAAGCTTTGCAGATGCTAAAGGCTTAACTTTCTCTATGCGTGCAGATGAAACGGTGGCAACTAACACAACTGACGCTTCATCAATGATACCTACTACGATTGGGGATGTCATTGAACCGCTTGAAAAGGGGCTTATTATTAGTAAATTAGGCATTAAAATGCAGTATGGTTTAGTTGGTGAACTAATATTTCCGACATTGGCGGCTGTTGAAGCTACAATTGAAGGTGAGAACACCAAACTTAATCCTACGAAGTTGGACATTGGGAATCTTAAAGCCAGTCCATGGCGTGTCGGTTTGTCTATTCCCGTGTCTAATGACGCAATAGATCAAACTAACGATGCTTTGTTTGATATCACAGTAAAACAATTGTCTTTAGCTGTTGCGCGTCTTCTGAATAAGGTAATGTTTTCTAACGCGAAACAGGGGAAAGCTTCAAAAGGGGTGTTCGTGAAAGATACTCCTAATGTAGAATACGAAACGGCTCCGACATTTGAGAATGTAGTAGCATTGGAAACTGCTGTGATGGATGAAAATGTAGATGTGACAGACGGGACGACAGCATACATTTGTAGCCCTAAAATGTGCGGTAAATTAAAAACAACCCGTATAGAGAAAGGCTCTCCCGAAATGGTGCTCAAAGATGGCGTGATGAATGGATATCCGGTATTCATGACTAATTATATGGGGGCTGATGAAATCGGGTTCGGTGTCTTTTCTAATGTTGGGGTCGGTCAATGGGGAAAAATCCGTCTTACTGTTGATGATATATCTTTAGCAGATACTAATGAGACAAAGTTCACGCTTAACTCTAAATATGATATTATTGTAGCTCGTCCAGAAGCGTTTGCAATTGCAAAGAAAAAGGTTGTTGCTCCTGCAAAAGCGTAATCCATTTTCATTAATCTAAAAGGCTTTAGCGTTACTGCTTTAGCCTTTTTAATTTTATCATTATGAAAGAATACGTAACTTTAGATGAGTTGAAACAGCATCTTAATGTTGACTTTGACCATGACGACATTTATATATCTGGATTAATTGAACCTATTCAATTAGCAATAGAATCTTATTTGAATAATCCGATTGAAACTTACGTTAAAGACGGGAAAATAGATCGCCGTATCTGGCACGCAATAAGAATACTTGTTGCAAACTACTATGCAAACCGTGAAGATATAACATTTGCTGCTGCTAATGTTATTCCCGGTCATATTGCACTATTACTACAACCTCTTAAAAAATACACATAATGCAGGCAGGATTACTAAGAGAAATTATCCGGTTTCAGGAAAGTAGAACGCAACGTGATGAATTGGGCGGTTCTTCTGATAATTGGGTAGATGTATTTTCAAAGCGTGCTGATGTTAGGTTTGCATCCGGTAACCGGACACTGGTAAACGGTGAAGTCTTCAACCCGTTGGCGATAACTTGCAAGATAAGGTATTGCAAAGAGATACACGAAAAAATGATATTCATTTATGAAGGAAGAAAGTATAAGATAATTTCTATTAATCGCGATAGACTACAACAATGTACGATCATACAAGCGGAGTTAATCAATGAGTAATGAAATAATATCCGGGCACAGGGTTAGTGTTGATGTAGAGCAAGTAAATAGGCTATTAACGCAGCTAAATGATAAGGACGCTAAAAAAGCGATAAAGTCGGCTATTCGTAAGTCTGCATTGATAATCAGGAAAGAGGCTCAAAACAGGCTGGTTTCTTCGATACCGAATGCGAGTAAGTCAGTATCAAAGAAGGGTACGACTTATAAGCCATTGAAGAACGATATAAATTTAGCGGTCTACAGGGATGCAGGCGGCGCACGCATTGATTTGCTGAATAAAAGGAAAAAGGGGGCGCGTTCCTACGTTCTCCGATTTATAGAGTTTGGGACAGTAGAACGCGCTACCAAGAAAGGGGCGAACAGGGGTACTATGAAAGCTTACAACTTTTTTAGTGATGCGATTAACGCAAAGAAGAAAGAGGCAGAAGACGCTTTGCAGCAAAATATATTGGATTCAATAAATAAGGTAATAAGCAAGAATAAATAAAATGAGTCTATCTATCGGCGTACATATATATGAGAAGTTAACATCATCTGCAAGCCTCAAAGAACTTGTGGGTGATAAGATATTTCCGGTGTCAACACAACAGGCTACAACCTTTCCTTTTATTCTATATAAAAGAAATTCACTTGTTCCCAATGTAACAAAGGATAGGTATGCTACAGGTGATAATGTGGAGGTTGAAATAGTTGTTGCTGATAGTAATTATATGCGCTCTGTTACTATAGCGGAGAAAGTACGCTCATTGATCGACCGGAAATCAGGAGAATATAAAACGTTCTCCGTTGTTGATGCCGGGCTGATTTCTACCGATGAATCATTTGCGGAAGATACATTTATTCAGCGACTTACATTCTCATTTGAAACTGAACCAAACATTTAAAATTAAATTATATGTCAGCAAAACAAGTATTAGGAAAAGATTTGATGTTGTTCATTGGCGGGAAAGCAATCGCGTTGGCAACATCATGTAAATTAGGGCTATCGGCTGAAACGATTGATACACAAAGCAAAGATAGTGGAATGTGGAACGAAAAGAGCGTCAAGAAACTTGCTTGGAACTGTTCTAGTGACAACTGCTTTAGCGCAGATGAGGACATTAACGGTTATGATAAATTGTTTGCCTTGTTTGTTGCTGCTGAACCTGTTGAAATTGCTTTCGGTATTCCAAAGAACAAAGGAAATGAAATGCCTGCCGCTGGTTGGACTTTACCCGCAAAGCCATACAAAGGTAAGGCTGTTATCACATCTTTGGAACTGAATGCACCTGACGGAGATAAGGCAACTTTTTCCGTATCGCTTGATGGTACAGGCGCATTGTCGCCCGTGGCTGAATCCGCTCCCGCTTCTAGTGGGGCAGGCAAATAACTTTATTTCCTTAATTTGGGGCGGTGAAAGCCGCCCTTTCTAATTTATCATGTATGAAAAAGATTATTATTAAAAACGTAGAGTATATTTTAAAGAATATTCTAAAGAACTTCTTTGTTTACGAGGAAATAACCGGAAAAGCGTTTGTATTCGGTAAGTTGATAGATGAATACATACTTTTCTACAGTACGTTAATCGCTAATAACGAAACTTTCTTTATGCCGTTTTCGGAGTTTATAGACCTTTGCGATACAGACCCCGGTTTATTTAATGCTTATAAATCGTTTGTAGTCGATGAACTGACTTTACAGCAGCAAACCGCCGAAGCTGGCAATAAAAAAGGCTCAAAAAAAAAGAAAACCCGGTAAGCGTACATGAGCTATACGAGCGTGTAGTAGGTGAGGGCGGTATATCTCCCGAATACTTTTTGTATAAAATGACATTCGGAGAAATAGAAACATTTCTTGCTGGCTTCTACCGCCGTAATCGTGATATGTGGGAACAAACGCGCATACTAGGTTATATAATAGCGCAGTCGAATAGCACGAAGAAACTGAAACAAACTGATATACTCCGTTTCCCGTGGGACAGTGAAGATATAGAAATTAAAGATACAAGCGTTTCCGATGAAGATATGAAACGTCTGCGTGAGATGGCAAAACAAATAGAAAAAACTCTTTAGGCAAATGGCTGATATAATAACTCGTTTACTTTTAGATACAAAAAACTTTGATGCTAAGTTAGATCGCTCAAAGTCCAGCGTGAATAGTTTTCAAGGCGGTATTAGCAACATGGCAAAAACTGCCGGGGCTGGCGTACTTAAATTTGCTGGTACTTTGGGTATAGCGATGGGAGCAGGTGAGGCATTTAATAGGGTACTTAATTCTAGTCAGACGTTAGGGGATATGACGGCTAGTAATATGGCTGTTTTAAAAACTTCTGTAGATGAATTTTTCTATTCTTTAGGAACTGGCACTTTTGATAGTTTTTTATCTGGGCTGGGAAGCGTTATAGACAAGGCAAAAGAAGCATATAGTACTATTGACCAATTAGGAAATACGCAAATAAGTTACGGTGTGTATTCTGCCAAAAATCAATCAGAAATAGCAGACGCACAATATATAGCTAAAAATAAGTTTGCTAGCGTGGATGAAAGAAATGTTGCTTTTGATAAATGGCGAATGGCATTAGAAAATCAACAAAATAATAATCAGACTCTGCAAAAACAATTAATAGAAGCTGCAAGTAAAGCTGTAGAATCTAGGACTGGTGCTAACATTCAAATCACATTAGAAGACTTGCTTAATTCCTTTGAAGTTGATCTATTAAACCCAGAAAGCAGGACGACTGTTAAGGAGCGTGCTATGAGAGGAACTAATAATTATACAGCTTGGAGTAAGGCACATAAAGATGACAAGGAAGGTATAGACCAACTGGCACAAGTACAAAAACAGAATATTATAACTCACACAATGCTTGAAAAATATAGTGATGATGAGTTAAAAGATATAGCTGCTAAAATAACCCAATATTACCAATTAAATTCTGCATTAAAATCCACAGCTAGAGAATATAACGAAACTGCTAACGAATTTAATAACGCAAACAAGGCAGTTAAAGGCTTTACGGCTGTAGCCAGTTTGGAAGGATATAAAGTCTATAGCGGTTCTCCTACACCTACTGGAATAAAGCCTACAAAGCCTGCGCCTGCTGGTTCTATTGGTATCTTGAACGAACAGATAACGGTTAAGAACAAGGAATTATTAAATGCTACAACAATACAAGCGCGTGCAGAAATACAGAAAACTATTAATGATCTTGAAGCGCGGAAGATAAGTTTAAATATAGCAACGGAGAAAGAAATATTCAGGGATAAGTACGGGGAAAATAAACTGGATGCGACAAAAGCACAAAAACAGTTCTCGGAGTATATCAATGTTGATAAAGAGATTTCAGTTAAAAGCAAGGAACTAACAAATGCAACTACTGAACAAGCGCGTGTTGCTGTACAGAAAACAATTAGTGAGCTTGAAGAAAAGAAGATCAGGTTAAAAGTTTCGATAGAAAAGGAGATTCAGGAAAATAGCGTAGATTCCAAAACTAAAAAAGATTTTACCGAATATATTTCTGTAGAAGAAGATATTGCAAAACAGAACACACAGCTAATAAATTCTACGACGGAACAGGCACGTACTGCCGTGCAAAGTACCATTAATGAGCTTGAAGCGCGGAAAATTCAGATTAGCGCAAATATCAGTTTGAAACCTGATTTGTCGTCTGAAATGGTGGGCGTATTGAATAATGGCAGTATAGACAGGAAGGGAAAGCAGGTAACTAAGGGTTCTAATGCTACTGATATATCTAAAATCAAACTTCCTAAGTATGAACCCATCTTTAAAAAGGAAGATATAGACTTGAATAACGATTTCGCTGATTCACTTTCCGGGATTGGTGATATGATGGGTAGTTTATCCAGTCTGTTTGATGAGAATACAGCCTCTGCTTTGCAATGGGGAAGTACACTTTTGATGGCTATTGCGCAAGCTACCCCGGCTATTCTTGGAATGATGGGGGTAAAGGAACAGGACACAGCAACTACAAATGCGAACACAACAGCAGAAGTTGCAAACGCTGGTGCTAAGGCTATGTCGGCTCATTCTGGTATTCCATTCGTTGGTATTGCGTTAGGGCTGGCAGGTGTAGCCGCTATAATTGCTGCTATGTCAAGTATGCCACATTTCGCAACAGGCGGTATCGTTCCCGGTACATCGTTTACAGGCGATAAAGTTCCAGCCTTATTAAATAGTGGTGAAATGATTTTGAACGGAGCACAACAGGGAAATTTGTTCAAAATATTAAATGGCGGTATGTATGATTCTTTGTCTCGGACTATTTCACCATTACCCGAAAATAGCGAAATACGGTTATCTAGCAACATTACAGTAAGAGGGGATTCTTTGTATTTAGCATTAAATAATTATATGAAACGGACAGGAAAAAAACTATGAACTACGAAACTATTTATATAATACCTTTTACGTCGATAGATGGGTATAAATATGAGGTCGAAATACAAAAAGACGGTTATACTGGGGATGCCGTCTGTTTAACGGCATCTGGTGACGAACCTTTCACTGTTTCTATTGATGATGAAAGGTTTATATATACGCCTACACGTTTATCAACTGCAACAATAAGAATAGCAGGGAGCGACTACTTGCAGCAACTTTTTTCTGTTAATTATCAGCAATACCGTGTAACTCTATTGCGTGATAGTGTTCCGGTTTGGTGTGGCTTTACTAAACCGGAATTATACACGCAAGATTATACATCTGAAACTTTTGTTCTTGAAATAGAATGTATTTCGGCGATGTCGGTACTGGAATTTATAGACTATACGATTGAAGGGGAAAGTAAAGAATTTGTTTCTATATGGCGTTTATTACAGCGATGCATTTCTACGGCTTCCGGGCGGTATAATTCTGTTTATATCCCGTATGTTTACTCATCTAGTAAAGAGGCTTATTCTGTTTCTGAAAATGTCCTAGCTGATATGACGATCAGTGAACAGAACTTTTTCGATGAAGATGATAAACCGATGAAATTAAAAGAAGTATTAGAAGAAATCTGCAAATTTCTTAATTGGACATGTGTAGACTGGAAAGGCGATCTTTTTTTTGTCGATATAGATCATTCAGGCATCTATCATAAGTATGATGTAGCACTGGTTACTAAAGTCGATGTTAGTGTAAATACATTTTTAGTTCAAAATATAGGTTTTGCAGGTTCTGAACATTCCTTAGATATTCTTCCGGGTTATAATAAGGTGTCCGTGAAATGCAGTAATTATCCGGTAGGGCAGATATTCCCAGATGAAGATTTAGACAAACTCAAACTTTATACTTCGCAAGACAAACAATCGGGTGATAAAGTAACCGCTAAACGTTTTTACTATCCAAATGTATATCGTTTGTTTCATTACTCACCACAAGGAGCGGCTTTGTCTGATGAACAGTTTGAGGGATATAAAAATAACCCAGATTCTTTAATGGGGAGTATAATAATAAAGCGGTGTGAATATAAAATAGTAAACGGAGAACCTGATATCTCTAATTATAATTGGGAGAATTTGATACAAGTTCGTAGAGGAACCCAAAAAACAGGAAGTAATTATACTTGGCTTTCACGTGTCCCTATATTAACATTTAAAAGTCAATTACCTGTAGCTGCTTATTTAGATGGTGCTGTAGCGATTAGCTGTTCTGTACAAGTTACGGAGAATAATGATTTATCAACTGATGATAAAAAAAAGAAATGGTTATGTACGCGCATTGTGTGAGTTCTCAATAGGTGATTATTACTACAATGGAAGTGAATTTGTAAATAACTCAAGAATAGAACTTTTTGAAATAAAATTTCCATTAGCTGATATAGCAGGAGGCGGTTTTGCATCTATTGAGAATACTAAAAAACTATCTCAACCCTATGACGGTTTAACAGGTTATGTAATTGAATTACCTAAAGGAAAGCCTTTGACTGGTGAGGTAAGATTCTGTATGTATCCATTACAGCCACAACCGGGAAATTACACACAATTTTTTGCAGGAGTAGGATATTATATCAAAGATTTAAAGATGGAATATAAACGAAGAAATGATCTGGACGACTTAACGGATAATTCAGATCGTACTTATGAAAACGTTCTGAATGAAAACTACATAAATGAACTGGATGAGATTGAATTTAAAATATCATCGTATAACAATGACGGGACATGCTACAGCAAAGTAATGTTAGGGAACGATTATTTAAGAGATAACTTATACAACTGTCTTCTTGATAAAAATATACGCCCAGAAGAACTATTAATTACACGGTGTATCAATCAATATAAAGCAACCAAAATAGGATTAACACAGATAATCAAGAACGTATATGATATAACACCATTAACACGCTTAACAGACAGGTTTATGATAGGTAAAGTGTTTGTTATCGCTGGTGGTGACATTGATTATTACGCAAACAGTTTTAGATGTAAAATGATAGAGTTGCAATGATTGAGATAAAAACAAAAACAATGCCTGCAACGCCCCGATCAAAAAAATATCCGGTTGGGGCTTCTGTTCTTCATACAGGTGGCGGTACTACTATAATGCAAGGTGGCGGTGGTGGTGAAAGTGTTGATATCGTTAAAAGAGATGATATTAGGTCTTTCACAGATGCTAATGTTTTGTCATCGCTCCGTGCGTTGGCTGAGTTTATTAGCAAGAAAGATGATAGTGATATTTTGGCTATTATAAACTATCTCAATGGGTTAAAAATCAAAGGAAATAAAGTAGATCGTTTGCTTTTGAAAGATACAGATGCAGGTGTAATAGCTGATACAGATATGATGTCGGCATTGCGTGTATTATCTGAAATTTCGGCAAACAATGAAGTTTTAGAAGACAAGTTTCTATCAAAACTCAACCCGGACGAAACGAAGCATCTTTTAAAACTGTTAGGTGGTTTATATGTAGAAAAAGGGATTCAGACCGATACTTTAGAAGTTACAGGTGGTGTATCAGCTCAGAGTGTAGACGTTACGGAAACAGTTTCCGGTAAGAATATAACGGCTTCTGAGAATATATCAGGTGTGAATATCTCAGCTACTGGAAATATCTCAGCTCAAAGTGTAGATGTTACGGAAACTGTTTCAAGTAAAAATGTTACGGCTTCTGAAAATATCTCAGGGCAAAATATCTCAGCTTCTGAAACCGTGTCTACTCAGAATGTAGATGCTACAGGTACGGTTTCGGCAAATATGATCGATGCTACTGAGACTATATCTGGCAAGAACGTATTAGCTTCTGAAAGTGTAGCGGGTGAAAATGTTACCGCATCTAATGTTGTTTCTGGGAAAAATGTAACTGCGAAAGAAACTATATCGGGTAAAAATATCACAGTTTCTCAAAAGGTTACTACACTAAACTTGCTTGTACAGGCTTTAGCTAACATGTACGATCTAAATGTTTCGCATGTGGCTACATTGTTCCAGACCATTGTAAAAGACTATATCAGTTCAGAACTGTACACTCCTGGACTGACAGGCAGTGGCATGAAATTGTATAAGGCTGTGTCGGGTGACTGGAACTTAGAACTAGATAATATAACGGTTCGTAAGGCTATGACTATCTTTGAGCTTATCATCTCAAAGATACGTGCGGTTAATGGTGGACTGGTTATTTCTCCTGCGAATGGAAAGGTTAAGTCTGTTCTTTTGACAAATGATATTTACCGCCTTGAAATAGAGGGAGACATGATGTTTGTAACTGACGACCTTGTACGTTGTCAGACATTTGCTAAGACAGGGGCTAGATATTATTGGGTGCGCATTACTTCTGTGTCCGGGCAATATATTTTTATAAATAAGACTGAGTTCACTTCATCCGTTCCGGCTATTGGTGACGACCTTATACAGTTTGGTAATAAGACGAATACCGCGCGGCAAGGTGTTCTATATCTGACCGCTTCCGAAGATGGCAAGCCTCGTTTTGCTGTGTTGAATGGCGTTAACTCCACAGACTTGACAGGTAAAACAAAGGTTATTCTTGGTTGTCTCGATGGCATTACTGACACTGCGTTTTCTGCCGATTCTCAACCGTCCGGCTATGGTCTGTATAGTGAAAATGTTTTTTTGAAAGGTATCTTTGTTCTTAAATCAGGCAAGAAGGTAGAGGAATTTATCAATGATGGTATTGCTTCCGTTCAGGTGGGTGGTCGAAATCTACTTGCTAATTCTGATTTTTCTGAAAATTCCTTGTCTAAATGGATGGGTTCTCAAGATAAGAATTACACCTTATCTATTGAAAACTCTGAATTAAAAATAGTCGGGCTGCAAGGCAGAACATCCGCGGAATTAAATAATTCTTGGAATACAGCTTGGTACGTTGCGCCTTATTCGTTCAATGCAGCTGGTGATTACACTATATCGTTTGATGCTTATGCTTTGAAAGCGTGTACATTGTACTTTAGAGCTAATTATTATACATATCCAACGTATGGCGGTGCAGTTCAAATTGGTACAGAGAAAAAAAGATATAGTGTCGTATTCAAGAACAATACAAACGAAAATTCCCGTCTGTTGGGATTTGTGTTCAGTGTTGCTACTACTCTTTATCTCGACAATATTAAACTGGAATTAGGGAATAAGGCTACTGATTGGACACCTGCGCCGGAAGACGTTGACACCCGTATTACCAATGTAGAGACTCAATTTGAAATTCGTGAAGGTGTTATTAGTACAAAGGTAACCGAAGCTACTACCGCGGCAACTAATGCGAAGAAGAGTGAAACATCTGCATCTACTTCTGCCAGTACTGCGACTACAAAGGCTACTGCCGCGTCTTCATCTGCTACCGCTGCATCCGGTAGCGCAACCACTGCGGGGCAAAAAGCTACCGCCGCGGCAAATAGTGCCACCGCTGCCGCGGCTTCTGCAACGAATGCTCAAAAAGCCGCTGAAAGTGCTGAAACCATACTGGAAGAAGTAACTACAAAGGAAAGTAGTATAACCCAAACAGCCGGGCAAATCGCTACGAAGGTGACAGAGGTTAACAAGAAAGTAACCGAAGCTACAACAGCGGCTACTACTGCCACAACGAAAGCAAATGCGGCTTCTTCTTCTGCCACTGCCGCCGCTGGCTCTGCAACTACGGCAACAACAAAAGCCACTGCCGCCGCAAACAGTGCTACCGCTGCCGCCGGGTCTGCAACGAACGCTAAAAGTTCTGCCGATAGTGCAGCGGCAAAGTTGACTACGATCACCGAAAAAGAGAGCAGCATCAATCAAACAGCTTCGCAGATTTCGACAAAAGTAACGGAAGTTACTAAAAAAGCAACAGAGGCGGCAACGTCTGCCAGTACCGCCACGACAAAAGCAAATGCTGCTGCTAGCTCTGCCACTACAGCCGGAACTAAAGCTACCGCCGCGGCTAACAGTGCTACCGCTGCCGCTAGTTCTGCAACGAATGCTAAAAATTCAGCTGACACCGCCACCGCCAAACTGGCTACGATCACCGAAAAGGAAAGTAGCATTAATCAGACAGCTAGTAGTATTACCACTAAAGTAACGGAGGTTACAACGAAAGCAACACAAGCGGCTACATCCGCAGCCAATGCTAAAACAAGCGAGACAAACGCAGGGACAAAGGCTACTGCTGCCGCTAACTCTGCGACGACAGCCGGAACTAAAGCTACCGCCGCGGCAAACAGTGCCACCGCTGCCGCTAGCTCAGCAACTTCGGCGGCGGCTTCGCTAACCTCTGTTACGACCAAACAGAGTGAAATAAATGCTAAAGCCGATCAGATTACTTTAAAGGTAACTGAGGTTACGACAAAGACAACACAGGCTACTAATGCGGCTGAATTGGCTACTGCAATGTCTAAAGGTAAGATGTTGTATCGTGACCCGACCTTTAAGGATGGAAGCTACAACGGTACAGCTGTATATTTGCCTACCGGGGTGACTCGTAGCTATATTGCTGTTACCGGATGTCCTAACCCGGCTGCAAAGGCTATGAAATTCGTTGCCACGCAATTCTACACCGCAACAGATAAGCGTATAGGTGGTTTTCTTTTCGGTAATAAATCCCGCGCTAATGCTGTATTTGTTGTGCGTATTATCGCCAATATTCCAACCGGACGTAATTTGAATGTTTACCACAATAGTTACGGGACTGGTGGGGCGACAAAATGGCTAACCTCAACGGCTGGTGCTGGCAAATGGCAAGAATATGCTTGTAAAGTCACTTGTGGCGCTTCCGGTACATTTAGTGGTTTAAATCATTTTGCCTTAACTGGTGGTGCAGCACCTACCACCGCTGTGCCTCTTACTTGGTATGTGGCTTATGCTACGGTGTTTGACGTTACAGACGTTGATGATACGCCATCACGTGAAGAAATAAAATCTGGTATGACAATAACAGCCGGAGGTATTTCTATTTTTGGAAAGGAGTTATCATTGGCTGGGAAAGTTACCTTTTCCTCTTTGGATAGTGCCGCACAAAGTACCATTAACGGTAAGGCAACCCCGGCGCAAATTGCTACAGCAAAGAGCGAGGCTATTAGTACGGCTGCAACGGATGCTACAACGAAAGCTAACAATGCAAAGAGTTCTGCAATTTCTACTGCCGCAACGGATGCCACAACGAAGGCTAATAATGCAAAGACTGCTGCTATTTCAGCCGCCGCTACTGATGCAACAACCAAAGCCAATAACGCACTAACTAATGCTCGTAATGATGTAGCCGTGAAACTTGGATATGCAAGTTATACTGAAATGGTAAATCAAGCTACTGCAAAGAATACTATAATCAACGGTGGGTATATCCGTACAAGTTTAATAGATGCTGATACACTGATAACGGGAAGTTTATTAGCTACCAAAATCGCAGCTACTGAGATAACAACAGGAAAGCTAACGGTTACGACGGGTGCTAAAATTGGCGGTTGGAATGTAGAAGGTAATTCACTTTCTATAAAAAGTGCTGCGTCTGCTAAGATACTTGTAGAACCGAGTGGAACACGTTTTTTAAGAATTAACGATAGTGCTACTGAATTGTTAGGTATTCGGGCTGATGGCGTTACAGGTATCGGTATATATACTCAAAATGTATCAGGTACATGCTTGAGTATGATAGCTCAGACAGGAGGAACAGCTGTTGAAAGTTATGGTAGTCATACCTTCGGGCAACGTCCCGGTGAAGTTTGGAATGCACCGGGTGTATTGCGGGCTGCGAGAATTAACGCCGATGGCGGTACAGATCGTGTCTGGGGAAATGGTACTCCAAACTTTTATACATATAAGTCTTCGAATGGTATATATGTAATTACTCATAATTTGGGTCACACCGATTATATGCCTTTTGTAACCATGATAAGTGACTGGAACTTTCTTTATACGCCTGAAATTTATGATAATTATTTTGTTGTAAAAATGCAATCAAACAAAGGATCATGGGAGAATGATTCCTTTAATGTCATGATTGTCGGACGAAATAAATTTTAAATTAAAAAATACAGTTATGAAAATTGATTTTAGAAACATTCAAGTGAAGGATATTGAGGGGAATAATAGTACCCTTGATATCAGCAAAGAACTAGGTAATGCCATCTATGGCAAGACTGCCGACATTGGCGAACTAGAACTAGCAAGAGACATTTACAAAAACGGTGAGATTGATGTAGAAGCAACTACCGCCGCTATCATTGTAAAGTATGTGCGTGAGGGATTTCTGGCATTTGTTCAGGAAGCCGTTTGCCCGCTGCTGGAAAACATTATTAATCCTAAAAAATAAAAGATTATGAAATTAGTAAAAATGAATGAGAGTGTAAATCGTAATTTTAGCGGTAAAACGGCAACTGAAGAACTTATCAGCGTTGGTTATGATATTGTTGAAAACGATTCGGTTGTAGGTACTGCAAACATCTCACAGGGAGGGTATCTTTCCGTAAATGTCCAAATGTCCGGTACAATGGACGAAATCAAAGCAAAAGTGGAGGCATTGTTCGCTTAATTTAAAAAAACGGCAAAACTATGTATTATTTGAAAAATCTATTAATTGGGCTGGCTACAAGTGTAGCCGCCTATCTTAACCCGATCAGTGGTGACATTAAAAGCCTTATCGCTTTGTTTGCCGTGAACTTCCTTTTCGGCTTATTGGCTGGATTGCTGGTTCATAACGAAAGTTTCAGCTTTAAAAAGGCATTTCGGTGTATTCTTGAAGCAATGGCGTTCTTTGTGATGGTATGTGCTATCTATTACATTGGTGAGCAAAAAGGAAACCCGGAAGGCTCGTTGCAGTGCGTTTCATTTGTGACTTATTCCGTGTTTTACTTCTATGGCGTGAATATATTGCGAAACTGGAAACAACTCTGCACAAAAGGGAGTGCTACGTATAAATGTGTCTCGTTTATCTATTATGTTGTTTCAGTCGAATTTATAAAGAATGTCCCGTTCCTAAATGACTATCAAAAAATAAAGATTAATCAATAAGCAAAGTAACATGAAGTATTTCACGATTTCAGAACTGTGCCATAGTGACACAGCTAATAAATATTTGATTGATAACAGGTGCAAGAAAGAACATGTCGAAAAATTGACGGCATTAGTGAATAACGTTTTAGACCCACTTCGTGAGGCATACGGCAAACCCATTATTGTTAATAGTGGCTTTCGCTGTCCGGCTCTCAATAAGAAAGTAAAAGGTGCGAGCAATAGCGATCACCTGCGCGGGATGGCGGCTGATATTTCCGGCGGAAATCAAAAGGAGAATAGACGCTTATTCTACCTCATTCAAGAACTAGGCTTACCTTTTAAACAACTAATCGACGAAAAGGGGTTCGCATGGGTACATGTCAGTTATGATGAAAATAACTTGAAAAAACAAATCTTAGCACTATGAAGAACGTTCTACCATACATTATAATAATCAGTCTTTCCTGTATCATCTTGTTAGATAACCTTAGGGAGAATCATAGTGCATTAACGAGGGAAGTTATTTGCGATACTGTTTTCTCAATAGATACAGTCTTTTACCCTGTTCCGGTTGCAAGTAGCGAAACCATTATAGACTCTGTGCCTTATCCTATTTTTCTGCCGGGTGACACAGTTCACGATACCGTCTTTATCTATATACCTATTTCTCAGAAAGTATATAAAGATAGTCTTTATACGGCGTGGGTGTCCGGGTATCAGGCTAAACTGGATAGCATAGAAGTATATCAGAAAACGCAAACTATCTATATTCGGGACAAATTGAAACGTAAAAGGTTCGGGGTAGGGGTGCAGGTTGGTTACGGCTATCCGTGCGGGATGTATGCGGGTATTGGCGTTAGTTACAACTTATTTAGCTGGTGAATATCTGCCTCGACTTGTAAAGGTCGGGGCTTTTTTGTCGAATAAAAAACCCCGTAGCGGCTCAACTACGGGGCGGTGTCAATTTAAAACGCATTATGAAATGCGAATTGAGCCTAATTTCTTGCTTAAATCATTCAAAGCGTGGTTTAGCCTTTCTTTTTCTTCCTCTGTAAATTTGCTTGGCTTACCGTTAACAATACAGCCATTGATTTTGTTGTTTAACCATTGCTTAGACTTTCCAAAATAATTTTTTGCAATATAAGACAATGATATAAAACCGCTAATATCTGCAAGTTGTTGGCGAACTGTTAGTTCATTCTTTACTTGATCTAGCTCATTCCCTATTTCTTCGTAACATTGTAACACGAAATCAGCTATTATATTCCCGTCTTCCTCTGATGGGTAAAGTACGTTTATCTCATCTACTTTCCTCTGAAATTCTCCCATTTTATCTGGGTTATCAGATGTCATAATCCGTTTTAGAATCTCTAAATCTTTTTGCAAAGTACTCATATCTTTTTGTTTTTTTAATTCTCCCCCGAAGGGGAGAACTGTTACTACTTTTTCTTTTCCAGCTTTTTTAATGCTTCTTCAATCGTTGCAATGTCTTTTTCTAGCTGTTTTTTACGGTCGAGAACTGCATTCATTTTGCTTTCACTAATTTGCCGACCGCTATTGAAGATGTATTCCAGCATTTTCATTTCTGCCTTTTTCTTCATTAGTAAGTCGAGAAAGAACTCTTTTTCGTTCATAATGTATTCGTTTTAAATTGACTCTACAAAGATAATATACTTTTGTATATTGCGCAAGCCTTTAAGTGATTATTTTTCTTTTATACCTTATTATATATTATATCATCATCATTTGCATTTGATTCCGGAGGTTTATAAAGTCCTCAAAAATCTTTGGTTGTTTGGTGTATTCTATAACCCGTCTTATCGCTGCATCGGCTTGTGGCTGCTTAACTTTCACATAAGAGTTAATAGTTATGTTTGTCTTAATAGAATGTCCTAGGCAATATTCTATAATCGGGTAGGGTATCGCAATTTCAGATGCAAACTGCGCAAATGTTTTGCGAGCAGAATAGAATGTGAGATTACTTTTGATCTTTAGTTCTTTAGCTAGTAGTTTTAAGCAGCTATTAATATAACAACACATATTTGTATAGGTATAGTTATAGCCTAGGTCTAGGCGCCCGTTTTTTCCTATATATTTATCTATAATACACCTTGCTTCCGGTTGAATGGTTATTCGGGTTATTCGATCTTTCCTCTTATGAACACCGCTTTTCTGTCTAATATAGCTTATGTCTTTTTGACTAAAGTCTATCTGTACGAGGTCGGCAAGGTTTGTACCACCTATGTAGAATGAGAGTAGAAACATGTCTTTTGCGAGTGTTAATCTTTTGCTATTACTGGTATCGTATTTTACTATTTTAGTAAAGTCTGTAATACTTATATCTAAATCTTTGGGTTCGGATGATGGTAATTTGGTATATGCAAACGGATGTTTTTCACATTTTAATAGTCCGTATTTTATAGCCTCGTTCACTCTTGCTTTGATGTGGCACAACCGTATTTGTCTGTTACCATCGCTATAGCCTTTTCGCTTCATATAAGTATCGAAATGTTCTACAGTGATATGATTCATTAGAACAAAAGGTAATTCGCCTTCTGCTAGTAGGAAAATGCGCAATGTTTCTTTATGCATCTTTGCATAATTTGTTCTACCGTCTTCTTCAAAGTCTGAAATCCTTTTCCTAAAGAATGCGGTGAATGTGCTTGCATCTTGCGTTATTTTATCCTGCTGCGTTAGTATTTGTTTCAATTGGGTAGCAGTATAAATATCGTAATTGTCTATGTCTTGCATACGCTCATTGTACTTTTTGAGTTCAAATGCTATGCGTTTGTTCATCATTGCGGCATCATTGCGAGCAACGACTTTTCCGTTATACCATTGACATAGATCAGAAAGTTCATACCCCGTTTTAATATATGCTTTCTCTTTCTTTGCTGCAATACGCACAAAGATGGGGTACATGTTGTTTGCAGTCTTCTTTGCTGCCAGAACTGTTAATGATAATTTTGCCATAACTATTAATTTTGCGACACCCTTTTTTAGACACCCTTTTTGCTTCACAGGTGAAATCAGCGTCGTTTTTTTTAATAGCTTTAGGCTATTTGAAGAGATGAAAAAAGACTGATATTCAGTTGATTAAATATCAGTCTTTGAATGAGCCGCTAGCCAGACTTGAACTGGCGACCTACGCGTTACGAATGCGTTGCTCTACCAACTGAGCTATAGCGGCAGTGACTTTTCATTTACGGGGTGCAAAATTACATCTTTCTTTGAAATTACGAAAAGAAAAAGGTTTTTTTTTGAAAAAATCTTTCTTAAAATGGTTTTCTATATTTGCTCTGTCATTTTTCCTTCTAAAATAATTGTTTTATCAATATAAAAAATACATCTTTGCAAATCTTACTGTCAACCTAAAATCTGACAATAATTATGAATTTGAAGATATATTATAAGAATCTTTCATCCCGTATTGCCTCCAAGTGGACTATATTGGCTATTGATATTTGTTTGATAATGATTTCCATGCTTTTAGCATGTATCCTTCAGCTCGGGGTATCTTCTATAATATATAAGATGTCATTGTATGTATGGATGATTTTTTTCTCTTTGTTTTGTAATCTGTGTTTCTTTTCTGTCTTTCATACATATGTTGGAGTTATTCGTTTTTCTTCGTTTGTGGATATCTATAGAGTGTTTATATCTCTTACATTGAGCTATGGAGTACTGGGGGTAGGAAATTTTTGCTGGTCAGCTTTTGGTTTGGGAGAAACATTACCCAGTGGAATAATTTTTATAGCATATATTCTTAACTTCATATTCATGGCATGTCTGCGCATTTTGGTGAAAATGTTGCATGAAGTTTTGTCTTTTGATATTCGGCATTGTGTGAATGTGTTTATTTATGGCTTTCGTGGAACTGGAGTGAATATAGCAAAATCTATGCGTGTAAGTAGAAATAATCATTATCGTGTATGTGGTTTTATTTCTGATGAGCCGTGGATGATAGGCAAACACACCATGGGATGTAGGGTATATGCTAATGATAAGATGTTATTTGAACACTTAAAAAGGAAGAATGTACGTACGATTATTGCTTCACCTGATAAGTTGGTGGATTTGGAACAGTCTGGTATAGTAGCACAAATGTTAGCTCAGGATATTCATGTGATGACAGTGCCTCCCTTGAGCGATTGTTTGGATGATGGAATTATAAAAGATATCCATATAGAAGATTGGCTTCGTCGTGAACCAATTCAGGTTGATATCCGTAAAATAGCGGCTTATGTTGAGGGACATCGAATATTGATAACCGGTGCTGCTGGTACTGTAGGGCGGGAAATCGTTCGCCAGTTGGCGGCGCTAAATCCATATCAGTTGATATTGGTTGATCAGGCTGAATCTCCTTTGTATGATATTCAATTGGAATTGTCTGACCATTGGAAGAATCTCGAAGTACGGGTATTAGTAGCAGATGTTACAAATTATACTCGTATGGAGGCTATTTTCAGAGAGTGTATGCCGCAGTTAGTCTTTCATGCTGCAGCATATAAACACGTTGCCATGCTTGAAGATTATGCTTCTGAAGCTATACAGGTGAATATTTTAGGAACAAAGACTGTTGCGGATTTGTCTGTAAAATACAAAATTAAAAAATGTATGATAATTTCTACAGATCATGCTTTCTGTCCGGTGCATGCTATGGGGTATAGTAAATGTTTGGCTGAAATGTACGTACAGGGATTATCTCGCAAAGTAGTGCAGGAAAATAGTCTTACTAAATTATTTGTAGTTCGCTTCAGTGATGTATATCCTGATGCCCCTCGCAGTTTAATGACTGTATCGGAAGCTTGTCAGTTGATATTGGAAACGGGGAATTTGGGTGAGAATGGTGAAATCTATGTGTTTGAAGATGATGCAGTAGAAGATACACTGCCCACCAGCTATGAAAAAATAAGGAAAAGCAAAGGATATTTCATTGATTATACTATGATTTGCGAGCAGATTAATACTTTAACGGAAAATAATTGCATGCAGGATTCAGCGGTAATAATTAACAAAATGAAAAAAATAATCTCATATTTTTCTGAGTCTTGTGCGGATGCCTGAACGGCTGAATGGAGTTTTTAATTCTTTTTCCGAAATTTCGATGTAAAATAAATGGGCGTTCTGAAATAATGTGCTACCTTTGTGCCCGATTTATATTTAACTGTAGGAATTTTAAAGATTAATCAAATATCTTATGCGTAGATTAATAGCACTATTCTTTTCAATCTTCATCCTTGTAGGGGGCGTTATGGCCCAGCAAATGTCGGATGATCAGGTGGTTCAATATGTGAAAGAAGCACAGAGAACTGGCAAATCGCAAAAGCAAATGACTACTGAGCTATTGCGTAGAGGAGTAACCAAAGAACAGGTTGCTCGTATACAAAAAAAATATGCCGAGCATAGTACTGCTGCAGATGGAGTAGAAAACAAACCCTCTCAACTTCGTGAACGTACTTCTTTAATGACAGACGGGAAAGCTATTAGAGGTACTTCTTATGAAGAAGCAGAATTAGAAGAACAGAAAGAAATAATTGATTTAAAACGTGATGCGAAAGCTACTCCTGAAGCACCGGGAAGCAATATTTTTGGTCATAGTTTATTTTCTAATAGAAACCTTTCTTTTGAGCCGAGTGCAAATCTGGCTACTCCGGTAAATTACCGTTTAGGCCCGGGTGATGAAGTTATTATAGATATCTGGGGAGCTTCAGAAAATACAATTCGTCAGACGATTTCTCCCGAAGGAACTATTTTAGTCCGTGGTTTAGGTCCCGTTCATCTTAGTGGTATGACTGTAAAAGAGGCGAACTCTTTTTTGCAACGTGAGTTTTCTAAGATCTATTCTGGAATTTCAGGTACTGAGCCCAACTCTGAGATAAAATTGACATTGGGTGACATTCGTACGATACAAATTAATATTATGGGTGAGGTTTCTGTACCGGGAACTTATACCTTATCTGCATTTTCCACTGTATTTCACGCTTTATATCGTGCTGGTGGTGTAAACCGTATCGGTAGTTTACGTAGTATTAAAGTGGTACGCGATGGTAAAACCTTTGCTGATCTGGATGTTTACGACTTTATAATGAAAGGTAAAATGAAGGATGATATACGCCTTCAGGAAGGTGACGTGATCATTGTAGATCCTTATCAGTCTCTGGTTGAGATTGTGGGTAAAGTCAAAAGACCGATGTTTTATGAGATGAAACCTACAGAGACTGTTGCTACCATATTAAATTATGCAGGTGGTTTTACTGGTGATGCTTATAAAAAAGCCATTCGTCTTGTGCGTAAGAGTGGACGTGAACATCAGGTCTTTAATGTAGATGAAATGGATTACTCTGTTTTCCGTTTGGATGATGGAGATATGATTACGATAGATGCTGTACTGGATCGTTTTGAAAATCGTGTAGAAGTTCGTGGTGCTGTTTATCGTGCCGGTTTATATCAACTAGACGGTACAGTAAATACGGTGAAACAATTAATAAAGAAAGCTGAAGGATTGCGTGGAGATGCTTTCCTGAATAGAGTAATTATAGATAGAGAGCATGAAGACCTGTCTCATGAAATCATTGCTATTGATTTAGGAGGACTATTAAATGGGACAATTGCTGATATTCCTTTGCAGAAAAATGATATTCTGTATATCCCAAGTATTACTGACCTGAAAGAAGAAGAAACGGTTGCAATTTATGGTGAAGTTGCTAATCCGGGTACTTTCCTTTTTTCTAAGAATATGACTATTGAAGATTTACTTGTTCAGGCAGGTGGTTTGTTGGAAGAAGCTGCTACAACAAGGGTTGAGGTAACTCGTCGTATTAAAGATCCTAAGAGCACTTCATTCAGTAGTGTTTTAGGTAAAACATTTACTTTTGATATAAAAGATGGTTTTATTGTTGGAGGAAATGCGGAGAACTTCTATTTAGAGCCCTTTGATGCTGTTTATATTCGTAGAAGTCCTGCTTATCGTAGGCAACAGAATGTGGTTGTTGCTGGTGAAGTACTTTTCTCTGGTAGCTATTCTTTATTGAAGAAGAATGAGCGCTTGTCTGACTTGGTTAGCAAGGCTGGTGGTGTAACTCCGGATGCTTATGTAAAAGGAGCTCGTTTAATCCGTAAATTGTCCGATGAGGAAAGACGTCGTCAGAATGACGCTATCCGTATGGCTCAGAATGGTGAGGGAAAGGACTCCATATCTATACAGAAATTAAATCTGTCAGAGACCTATACTGTAGGTATTGATCTGGAGAAAGCTTTAGCCAATCCAAAGTCTGATTTTGATTTGGTTTTGCGTGAGGGAGATGTACTGTATATTCCGGAATATGTGAATACTGTGAAAATCAGTGGTTCGGTCATGTATCCTAATACCGTAGTGTATCAGAAGGGAAAGAATCTGAAATTCTACATTAATCAGGCGGGTGGTTATGGCAATATGGCAAAGAAGAAGAAAGTTTATGTGGTTTACATGAATGGTACGGTATCTCGTCTGAAGGCAAGAAATGCCAGTGCTATAGAACCGGGATGTGAAATTATCGTTCCCAGCAAGGCTGAAAAGAAGCATATGGCGATGGCTGAAATTTTGGGTATTAGTAGTACAACTGCTACAATTGCAGCAATGGTAGCAACTATGGCTAACGCTTTTAAGTAATTTGGATTATGGGTGAAGAAAAAAAACTGAATACATTTCCTCAACAACCAGAGGAACAGGAAATAGACTTGATTGAACTTGCCAAGAAAGTTTGGGCAGAGCGAAAATTGGTTTTTAAAGCGTGTGGATATGCTGCGTTAATAGGACTGGTTGTTGCATTTAGCATTCCCAGAGAATATTCCACTAGTGTAACGTTAGCACCAGAAAGCACTGGGAAAACTTCAGGAGGTAGCATGGGAGCGTTGGCTGCTATGGCTGGAATCAATATGGGCTCTTCTGTTGGAGAAGATGCTCTTTATCCGGATCTTTATCCGGATATCGTAAGTTCTACTCCGTTTCTGACTGAGTTGTTTGATGTAAAGGTCAAAGATGATAAAGAAAAGGTAGATACTACACTGTATGTTTACTTGGACGAACATCAGCGTGCTCCTTGGTGGGGTGCTATTATTTCTGCTCCTTTTAAAGTTTTGGGTTGGACCATCTCTTTATTTAAGGATGATGAAGTAGAAGGAACTGGCACACTGGATCCTTTTAGATTAACAAAAGATGAAGCAGACATTGCCGAAGCGCTAAGTAAACGTATTGCTGTCTCTGTTGATAAGAAGACAGGTGTTACTACCTTGACGGTAACAATGCAGGATCCTTTAATTTCTGCTTCATTAACTGATACAGTAATGCACCGCCTTCAGAATTATATAACTGAATATCGAACTAATAAAGCTCGTCATGATTTGGCTTTTACCGAGAAATTATATACAGAAGCAAAAGCTAATTATACGGATGCCCAAAGTAAGTATGCATCTTTTGTAGATACCAATCAAAATATTATTTTGTTAAGTTATCGTGCTGAGCAGGAGCGTTTGCAAAATGAGATGAGTTTAGCATATAATGTATATACTCAAGTTGCCCAACAGTTACAGATGGCAAAAGCTAAAGTACAAGAAATTACTCCGGTATATACTGTTGTTCAGCCAGCGACGGTTCCTTTGCGTCCGTCTAAGCCTAGCAAGCCCATGATTCTGATAGGTTTCGTATTTTTGGCTGGTGTCGGTAGTGTTGGATGGATATTGTTTATAAAGGATTTATTAAAAGGATGGAAAAAGCAAACAACGATATGATGATGGATGAAAATTCGCGTAGCTGGTATGTATTGTACACAGCGCCAAGATTGGAACGTAAATTGATGCAACACCTTACTGTTGCCGGATATAAGACTTATTGTCCTATGCAAACAATTTATGTGAACTGGAATGGAAAGACAAAGGAAATTATTGTTCCTTTTTTCTCCGGTTGTGTTTTTGTAGAGGGAGATCTTAAGGATATGACCTCTGTTGTAGCTTCTCAAAAAGCGGCATTTTTAGTGAATGCTGATGGTAAAGAGCTTACTATAGTATCTGATAAGGCAAACCTTCCAGGAAAGTTTGCCCAATTGTTGAAGTAATGATGAAGTTGATTTCAGAAGAACTGTTGGATAGTGTGTCCCATGAAGCACGAGAGAGTTCTCGTTTGCGTATGAATTATAATTTTCATGAATCATTGGACTCACCTATTCATCGCTTGCTTAACGCATTAGAGCCGGGAACGTATCTTCCTCCTCATCGTCACACTGATAAAGAGGAGACTTATGTAGTATTACGTGGAAGTCTGTTGACTTTCTTTTATGATGATTTAGGTAATGTAATAGAAAAAGTTAACCTAAATCCGTCGGCTGGAGTTTATGGGGTGGAGATTCCTTCCGGTACTTGGCATAGTATTATTGCTTTAGAGCCAGGCACTGTGATTTTTGAAATCAAAAGTGGCCCTTATAAACCACTTCCTCCCGAAGATATTGCGCCATGGGCGCCTGCACCCTCCGACTTGGAAGGTGCGGCTGTGTTTATGAAACGAATGTTGGAGGTTTAATTAGCACCTTCAAACATTCGGCTTCGTGCCAGCATGCATGCACCTACAATGCCGGCCTTATCTTTTAACTTGGATGTCGTGATAACTGAGTCTTTATTCACGAGGTTTAAGGAGTATTTTCGTACTGCTGTTTTTATAGGTTGCGTAATGTAGTCTCCGGTTAGAGATAATGTTCCTCCGATTATTACTAACTCGGGATTAAAGATATTTATAAGACCGGCAATTTGTTTACCTAATTTTTGCCCGATTTCTTCGACAATTTCAATGCATAGCACATCTTCCTTGTTTACTGCTGCTATAATCTCATCTAATGTTAATGGGTTTTCCATGTTAATCCGTTCGGATAAAATAGAATTTTCTCCTTTCTTTATTCGTTCCAGCAGAGTACGGTGTAATGCTGAGCCGGAAGCTTCTGTTTCCAGACAACCTTTCTTTCCACAGTGGCAGATGATTTCATTATCAAATGTGCTGATATGCCCAAATTCTCCTGAGAATCCTGATTTTCCTTTGTAGATTTTTCCATCTATAATGATTCCGATTCCTAATCCCCAGCTGACATTTACGAAAATAATATCTTTTTCTCCTTTAACGCATCCTTGCATGTATTCTCCATAGGTCATTGCTCGTGTATCATTGTCGATTGTGACAGTATATCCTAGTCTTTCACTTAATACATCTGCAAGAGGACGTTCTTCAAAATTAAACTGGCTGAAACTATATCCGGATTCTGGGTTTACCCGACCTGATACATTGACATTGATATTAAGAATCTTTTCAGTGTCAATTGAAAGTTTCTTGATGAAATTGAGAATAAGGCTACAAAGCTCGTTCATTCCTTCCAAAGAGTTCTCAAAATTATAAGGAATATCCATTTTGAGATCTACCATATCTCCTTTGAAATTGATTAATCCGATATTGATGGAGAATTTTTTTATATCTACTCCAATAAAGTAACCGGATTGAGGATTCAAACCGTATAGATGCGGGTGGCGTCCTCCGCTTGTTTCCAGTTTCCCATAATCATTTATATAACCTTCATCGAACATTTCACCTATTAATTTAGTGACAGTAGGGATACTCAGATCTAACTCCTTAGAGAGATCAGGAATTGTAGAACTACCATTATATATATAATAGGTGATAATCCTTTTTTTTATAAGGGCATTTTTAGACCCCATTTCTATTTCTTTTAGGAATTGCTGATACATACTCTTTGTTAATTTCATTATTGTCAACAAAGATACTTAATAATTTTATTAATATCAACCTTTCTATGTGAAAAAGAATATTATTTCTTCTTTTTATTTAGTTGATAATTGCTGAACTCTCCTTTTCCTTATTCCTTTTTTATCTTTAGTTTGCGTTTCTTTTCTTTTACCTCGTTATTATTAATTAATAATATGGCTATATATAATTAAATGCATCGAATAATAAGAATTTAATAATAAAATAATTTATTATCTATTGTTTATTTAATAAATATATCTATATTTGCACTGTGTTATAAATATAATAACCTCTATAATAATAAAGGTTAAACTTAGAATTCAATAGGTTAACATATATATTATACAGAAGAAAGCTATGAAAACAAGCAATCGCAGAGATTTTTTGAAAAAGGCCGCACTGGCAGGAGCTTCCGCCTTAGTAGCTCCTGGATTGCTGGCAACTGAAGAGAAAGAAGTGATATCTTTCTCTTCATCGCCCGGTGGTGAAACTGATAAATTTATTATTCCTAAGAATAATGGATTGAAAATAACAGGAACCTTCTTAGATGAAATTTCTCATGATATTCCTCATCAGAATTGGAGTGAAAGAGAGTGGGAGCAGGATTTTCGCCACATGAAAAGTATTGGGATTGATACTGTTATTATGATTCGTTCCGGTTATCGCAAGTTTATTACTTATCCTTCTAAATATTTGCTTGGTAAAGGGTGCTATATGCCATCTTTCGACTTGGTCGATATGTATCTCCGTTTGGCGGAAAAATATCAGATGAAATTTTATTTCGGTTTGTATGATTCCGGGAAGTATTGGGATACGGGTGATTTATCTTGGGAGATTGAAGATAATAAATACGTTATTGATGAAGTCTGGAAACAATACGGTGAAAAATACAAGAGTTTTGGCGGATGGTATATCAGTGGCGAGATCAGCCGTAAGACTAAAGGGGCTATTGATGCTTTCAGGGCAATGGGAAAACAATGCAAGGATGTCTCTGGAGGTCTTCCTACTTTTATTTCTCCTTGGATTGACGGAAAAAAGGCTGTGATGGGGACTGACAAGTTAACTAAAGAAGATGCAGTTTCAGTTCAGGAACATGAAAGAGAGTGGAATGAGATTTTTGATGGGATTCACGAAGTAGTTGATGCTTGTGCTTTTCAGGATGGGCACATTGACTATGATGAATTGGATGCTTTTTTTACAGTGAATAAAAAGCTGGCGGATAAATATGGTATGAAATGTTGGACGAATGCAGAAACATTTGACCGTGATATGCCAATCAACTTCTTACCGATAAAGTTTGATAAACTCCGGATGAAGTTGGAAGCTGCAAAACGGGCCGACTATGATAAAGCCATAACTTTTGAATTTTCTCACTTTATGAGTCCACAATCAGCTTACTTACAGGCGGGACACTTGTATGATAGATATAAAGAATACTTTAATATAAAATAAATATGAAGTCGACAATTAATTTAGGTTATTTAGTTTTCCTTTCGGTAGTAGCGGCTTTGGGCGGTTTTCTGTTTGGATATGACACTGCCGTAATTTCCGGTACCATTGCGCAGGTAACAGAACAGTTCGGGTTGGATGCTTTGCAACAAGGATGGTATGTAGGATGTGCATTGATCGGTTCTATCATTGGGGTGCTTTTTGCTGGTATTTTGAGTGATAAGTTTGGGCGAAAATCTACTATGATCCTTTCAGCTATTTTATTCTCTACATCGGCTATTGGTTGTGCTGTATCTACAGACTTTAATCAACTGGTTATCTATCGGATTATAGGTGGTGTTGGGATAGGGGTTGTTTCTATCATTTCTCCACTTTATATTTCAGAAGTGGCTGTAGCGCAATATCGCGGACGTTTGGTTTCTCTGTATCAATTGGCGGTTACAATCGGTTTCTTAGGAGCTTATCTCGTTAATTACCAGCTTTTAGGCTATTCTATGAGTAATCCGGATGTTAGTACAGGATGGTGGAACATGGTATTTGTATCGGAGGTGTGGAGAGGTATGTTAGGTATGGAAACATTGCCTGCAATCATGTTTTTCATTATAATCTTTTTCATACCTGAGAGTCCTCGCTGGTTGATACTGAAAGGGAAAGAAGAAAAAGCTACAAATATTCTTGAGAGAATTTATACCTCTTCTAAGGAAGCTTTATTTCAATTGACAGAGACTAAGTCTGTACTATCATCCGAGTCTAAATCAGAATGGAAGCTCTTGTTGCAACCTGGTATAAGGAAAGCTGTTATTATCGGTGTATGTATTGCTGTGTTGGGACAGTTTATGGGTGTGAATGCCGTTTTATATTATGGACCTTCTATTTTTGAAAATGCAGGTTTATCCGGAGGTGATTCTTTGTTCTATCAGGTTTTAGTGGGATTGGTGAATACATTGACTACTGTATTGGCTCTTGTTATTATTGATAAAGTAGGGCGTAAAAAGTTGGTTTATTATGGCGTATCAGGTATGGTGATTTCTTTAGTACTGATTGCAACTTACTTTATTTATGGTGAGTCCTGGGGTATCTCCAGCATTTTCCTTTTAATCTTTTTCCTCTTCTATGTATTTTGTTGTGCAGTGTCTATATGTGCTGTGGTATTTGTGCTTCTTTCTGAAATGTATCCGACCCGGGTACGCGGGCTTGCCATGTCCATTGCCGGCTTTGCTTTATGGATAGGTACATACTTGATTGGACAGTTAACCCCCTGGATGCTCCAGAATCTTACCCCCGCCGGAACATTCATTCTGTTTGCAATCATGTGTGTACCCTATATGCTGATAGTTTGGAAACTTGTTCCCGAGACCACAGGAAAGTCTTTGGAAGAGATTGAACGCTATTGGATGAAAAATAAAAATTGACCTTAATATTATATATAATGAAGATTAGAAATTATTTATTGAGTGGCTGTCTTATAGCAGCATTGTGTTCGTGCGGTACTTCTCAGAAGGAGAACCTGAACCTCACCCTATCGAAAGACACGTTATTCGATAAGGTAAAAGGGGCTTGGGCCGGACAAATCTTGGGATGTACCTATGGCGGTCCAACAGAGTTTCAGTATTTGTCAACCATGATTCCTGATTCTGTGGTTATACCATGGGGAAATGGGGAAATCAAGAAATGGTTTGATGGTGGAGGTGGTCTTTATGATGATGTTTACGTAGATCTGACATTTGTAGAGACTTTTGAAAGGTGTGGATTGGATGCTCCTGTCGACTCTTTTGCGGCAGCATTCTTAGCTAAAGAATATCCGTTGTGTCATGCAAACCAGCAGGCTCGTTATAACCTGTTGCAAGGTTTGTCCCCCCATGCCAGTGGATATTGGAAAAACAATCCTCATGCCAATTGTTTGGATTTTCAGATTGAAGCTGACTTTGCAGGTATTATGTCGCCGGGTATGGTGAATAGTGCAGTGGATTTTTGTGACCGTATCGGACATATCATGGCTTACGGTGATGGATGGTATGGCGGAGTATACGTAGCTGCCATGTATTCTTTAGCTTATGTAAGTGATGATATTGAATACATCGTGACGGAAGGTTTGAAAGCGATCCCCCAGCAAAGTCGTTTTTATGCATGCATGACCGATGTTATAAACTGGCACAAACAATATCCAGATGATTGGAAAAAGTGCTGGGAAGAGATTGAGAAAAAATGGGGAACTAATGACATAGCCTGCCCAGATGGTGTTGAAGTACCTTTTAATATTGAAACCTATGTAAACGGAGCCTATATCATTTTGGGATTGCTTTACGGTCAGGGCGACTTTGAAAAAACAATTGATATTTCTACACGTGCAGGACAAGATTCCGACTGTAATCCGGCTTCTTCCGGAGGCATTTTAGGAACCATGCTTGGCTATAATCGCCTTCCGGAGAAATATAAGGCCGAAATGGCAATTGTTGAAGATATGCCTTTCAATAATACAGTGAGCTTTAATAAAGGTTCTGAGTTGAGTTACGGACAGGCTTTGCAGATGATAGAAAGAGAAGGTGGAAAAGTGGGTGAGAATGAAGTTAAAATTAACTTTCAGAAGCCTGTTCCTGCTAAATTGGAAATCAGCTTTGAAGGTTTGAAACTTGATAAGAAGGTGACTGTGGATAATTGGATTGCTAACTTTCCGACTGTGGAGTTCGACGGTATAGGGGCTGTTATTAAAGGAGAACTCAAGGGTGATAATGTTCCTGAAGATTATGTTGCAGAGTTAGAAGTATATTTCAATGATAAATTGGTAGAAGTCTGCAAGTTACCGTTGAAGTATAACCATCGCAAACATGAGCTGTTTTTTAATTACGAACAGCCTTACGGAAAATATAAAGTGACTTGTAAATGGACTAATCCAGTGAAAGGAGCAGATATTTGGGTAAGAGATGTAATTACTTATACAACAGATAAATAGGTATCAATATATTGAGAAACTGGTTTACATGCATGCCGGATAAAAAACGTTTCCAGTTTCTCATCTAAAAAAATAATAGAATTATGGATTTGAAGAAATTAGCGGATCAGTATAAGGATGAACTGTTGGATAATGTTCTTCCTTTCTGGTTAGAGCACTCCCAGGATCACGAGCATGGTGGGTATTTTACCTGTCTGGACCGGAAAGGGAATGTTTTTGACACAGACAAATTTATTTGGTTACAGGGCCGGGAAGTATGGTTGTTTTCAATGCTTTATAATAAGGTAGAGAAACGCCAGGAGTGGTTGGACTGTGCTATTCAGGGAGGTGAGTTCCTGAAAAAATATGGTCATGATGGAAATTATAACTGGTATTTTTCTCTTGATCGTACAGGACGTCCCTTGGTGGAGCCTTATAATATCTTCTCATACACCTTTGCTGTAATGGCATTTGGACAACTTAGCCTGGCTACGGGAAACCAGGAGTATGCGGATATAGCAATGAAGACTTTCGATATTGTATTATCGAAGACCAACAATCCTAAGGGAAAATGGAATAAGCTTTATCCGGGCACACGTGATTTGAAGAATTTTGCCTTACCGATGATCCTATGTAATTTGGCTATGGAAATAGAGCATTTGCTGGATAAGGGTTGTCTGGAAAAGACGATGGAAGTATGTATCCATGAAGTTATGGAAGTCTTTTATCGTCCGGAACTTGGAGGCATTATTGTAGAGAATGTTCTGGCAAATGGAGAACTTTCCGATTCTTTCGAAGGACGTCAGGTTACTCCGGGCCATGATATTGAGGCCATGTGGTTCATTATGGATCTTGGGAAACGTCTGAACCGTCCGGATTTGATTGAAAAGGCAAAGAACATTACTTTGACGATGCTTGATTATGGTTGGGACAAAGAATTTGGCGGTATCTACTATTTCATGGATCGTAAAGGATGTCCACCCCAACAATTGGAATGGGATCAGAAATTGTGGTGGGTTCATATTGAAACTCTGATTTCATTGCTCAAAGGTTATCAACTGACCGGAGATAAGCAATGTCTTGATTGGTTTGAAAAGGTACATGAATATACATGGAGCCATTTCAAAGATAATGAATATCCGGAATGGTATGGTTATCTGAATAGAAGAGGTGAGGTGTTATTGCCTCTGAAAGGTGGAAAGTGGAAAGGTTGTTTCCATGTTCCCAGAGGACTTTACCAGTGCTGGCAAATTTTAGAAGATATAAATTTAGTTGCACGAAATGAAAATAAGAATTCCTAATTTTAAATTTTAATAATATGAAAAGCAAGTGTTTTAGTTTACTACTATTATTTCTATTTTCCTTAGTAAGCATAGGTGCATATGCTCAGGTAAAAGTAGAGGGTAGTGTATTTGATGAGACTGATAATCCCTTGATTGGGGTATCAGTTTTTACGGAGGGTCGCAAGACCGGTACCGTGACAAATGCAGATGGACATTTTACTATTATGGTACCTAATGCTAATTCGTATTTGACATTCTCTTACGTGGGTTATATGACTCAGAAGGTACAGTTGAAAGGAAAGAAAATACTGAAGATTGTCATGAAGGAAGATGCTGAATTGCTGGATGAAGTAGTAGTGGTAGGTTATGGTACACAAAAGAAAATTAATGTAACTGGTGCTATTGCTCAGGTAGACAACAAAGAGTTGAAGATGGCTCCCAGCGGTAATTTATCCTCTATGTTAGCGGGGCGTCTTCCAGGTTTGATTACTAAGCAGAGTAGTGGGCAGCCTGGTAAAGATGGTGCTAGTTTGTACATCCGTGGTAATGGTGCGGGTGATGGTGACCCTCTGATTGTAATTGATGGTGTGGTGACAGATTACTTTCCTACTTTTTCTCCCGATGAGGTGGAGTCAATTACTATTTTAAAAGATGCGACAGCTGCAGCTGTTTATGGAGTACGTGCCGCTGCTGGTGTTATCCTGATTACAACTAAACGCGGTACGATTCAAAAACCTACAGTAACGGTTAACTCTTCTGTTACATTAAGCCAAAACACAAACTTTCCAAAGTTTTTGAATGGTCCTGATTATGCTTATTGGTATAATACAGCTCAGCGCTTGGATGGTGTGGCGGAAGAAAGTTTGCGTTTTACAGCTAATGAGATAGACCGTATTGAAAATCCGGGTGACAACGAGGCCGTTTATGGTAATACTGATTGGTTTGATTTGTTGTTTAAGAATGTGGCTCCTGCCTATACGAATAATGTATCTGTTTCAGGTGGTACTGAGCGTTTGAAATTTTTTGCTTCTGTAGGTGCATACAATCAGGAAGGTGTTATTGATCACACCTCTTATGACAAATACAACTTCCGCTCCAATATGGATGCAAAGGTTACTGATAATTTTGATTTGTCGCTAGACTTGTCCGGTTATGTGTCTGAAGATAATGAGCCGGGTGCCAGTGCTGGTAAAGGTTCTTACGCTTCTATTTTCCAGCAGGCTATGTTGTCTTATCCTTATTTGAAAGCTTATTCACCTTCGGGGTTACCTGTAGGTAGTTTAAATTTGGATGGTAATGGAAACAATAATCCAGTTGCAGCCAGAGATCTTTCAGGTAAGAATACCATTAAAAAGACTTATTTCCAAGGAAATATATCTATGAAGTATAAGTTGCCGTTTGTTAAGGGACTTAGCTTAAAATTGAATGCTTCTTATGTTAAGAACTATACCATGCAGAAAAAATACTTCCTGCCTTATGATTTGGATTGTTGGAATCAGTCAACTCGTGCTTGGGGTGTGCAGAAAGGACGTATTGCTAGTAAAGCTTCTTTAAATCAGTGGTTTACTGAAAGTCAAGGTTACACTATTCAACCTACTATTGAATACTCTAACAAATTTGGTAAACATGCTGTATCGGGATTGTTTTTGTATGAGTATTCCAGGACTGACGAATCAAGCTTATCTGCTGGTAGAGAAGATTTCCCTATTACCGATATTATGGACATGAGTTATGGTCTGACTGTAAACGAAAACCTTGTTAAAGGAGGTCATGGTTTGGATAGACGCGCAGGGTATGTATTCCGTTTTAACTATTCTTATGATGATAAATACTTATTGGAAGTAACTAGTAGGATTGATGCTTCTACTGCTCTCCCTAAGAAATATAGATGGGGTGTATTTCCCGGTGTATCTGTAGGATGGCGTGTTTCTCAAGAAGATTTCTTTAAAGAAGCTGTTCCTTTTATGGAAAATTTGAAAGTTAGAGCGTCTGCCGGACGTTTAGGTAGTGACCGTTCCATCAGCAATACGATGACTTATTTTTCTACGGCTACTTTATCTAAAGATCCAATCGTGATGTTTGGTTCCGATCCTCAGAAGTATTTAGGTTTAAGTCGTCCTATTAATCCGAATCTGAAGTGGGAATTGACAGATACTTACAATGTGGGTATTGAGTCTAGCATGTGGAACGGTCTGTTGGGGGTTGAATTGGATGTATTTTATATGAAGACGACTCGTTCTCTTGAGAAGCAGTCCGGTAATTTTCCGCTTTCTTTAGGCGATTATTTTCCAGCTTACATTAATTATGGTTCGCATGACAACCGTGGTTTTGAGTTGGTATTGACACATCACAATAGGGTCAAAGATTTTAACTATTCTATCAGAGGCAATGTGTCATGGGCACGTAATAAGATTTTGAAAATGACAGAGGATGCGAATGTTCCTAATTATATGCGTAGTACAGGACGTCCAATGGGTGAATATTGGGGATTTGTTGCAGAAGGTTTGTTCCAGACAGAAGAGGAGATTGCACATAGTGCAGTTTATGGACCTACGCTTCCAGGTGATATCAAATTGAAAGATATTAATGGTGATGGTAAAATTACGTACGATCAGGACCGTGTACCCATTGGTCGTAGCAGTACACCTGAGATGATGTTTGGCTTGAATTTGGCCGGTGAATGGAAAGGAATTGATTTTTCAATGTTATTACAAGGTGCGGCTTTGTTTGATGTCAATTTATGTGGAGTTTATGCAGACGTAGGTTATGATAATACATTTTATACTAAACCTTTCTATTGTGATGGTAATACTCCTTATTATTTGGTAGAAAATTCTTGGCGTCCTGATCATACTAACGCAGATTATCCTCGTTTGGGTATCGTATCTAGGGAAAATGGTGGTAAGATGTCTTCTTGGTGGGTCGAAGATGGCGCGTATGTACGTCTGAAGAGTCTTCAGGTAGGTTATACTTTACCTACTAAATGGACTGCAGCTGCAGGTATTAAGAAAGTACGTGCTTATTTTGCTGGTGGTAACTTATTGACTTTATCACATCTAAAGCATTTAGATCCTGAAATGCCAGGTGTAAACCAGGGTTATTATCCCCAACAACGTACTTTTGAATTTGGATTAAATATAAGTTTCTAAAAACGAATATGATGAAATCAATTAATAAGTTTCTAACAATATTAGCCGTATCTGCCGGTTTGTCGCTGGTAAGTTGCGATATTGATCCTGTTTTGACGGATAGTTATCCAGAAGATGTGGCTTGGTCAAATGCAGATAATTTGCGATTGAATTTGAATGGATTTTATTCGCTTATTGGTGGATATTACGGGAGTGAAGTAGAGAATGATGCTTGTTCAGATATCTTAAAAATGAATGGCCCGCGTGATTCGGAAAATTTGTTTGTATTCGGATCGGCTCCGATTACTCCATCGGCTAATCGGTTTGACCTGTGGAAGAACAGACATACATGGCAACTTTCTTGTTGTCGTTTCTTGCGTGATTTGAAAGAGCATCGTAGTAACTTCACTGAAGAAATTGCTCTTGAAGCTGAGGCGGAAGTACGTTTTTTTCGTGCGTTGGCTAACTTTGATTTAGCAAAACGTTATGGTGCCAGTTTTATTTTATATAAAGAGTTGCCGGAGTTGGGAGAAAAAAATCATGCTCGCTGCACACCTGATGAATGTTGGGACTTTATAGCAGAAGATTTGGATTTTGCTGCTAAATACCTTCCAGCTAAATGGAATAACGGAACAACAAATCCGTGGGGAACGGAAACCCATACTGGTCGTATCACGAAAGGGGCTGCTTATGGACTATTGGCACGTGCTATGCTTTATGCCGAACGTTGGAAAGCAGCTTCGGATGCTGCGCTGGAAGTTAAAAAACTGGGTTATAAGCTATACAAAAACCCAAGTCGTGGAGATAAAGGTTATGGAGAGCTGTTTACTAACAGAAGAAGTTCAGTGATAAGCAATCAAGAGAGTATTATTGAATTTGGCTATTCTTATGATAATAAGATGGATTATTCATTCGATTATTTCTATTGTCCACCCAGTGATGGAGGTTATGCAGAGGCAAGTCCTACAGAAGATTTGGTATCAGCCTATCAGATGGCAGATGGCAGAGATTTCGATTGGACAGATCCTGTAATGGCTGCTAATCCATATTCTGGACGCGAACCGCGATTCTATGCTTCTATACTTTATAATGGTTGCCAGTGGAAAGGTCAGACACTTTACACCTATGAAGGTAGTACTGATGGCTATGCTTTGGGTGGGGGGACTACTTGTACTGGCTATTATATGCGAAAACTATTTGATGAAGCATTGCCGAAAAATGGTATGCGATCTACTGATTTGACTTATTATTATATGCGCTATGCTGAAGTTCTGTTGATTTATGCTGAGGCTATGGCACAACAAGATGGTGGATTGAAGGAAGCCTTGAATGCTCTGAATGAAATCCGTGCTCGTGTTGATTTACCTGCGGTATCGGCAAGTACCAAGACGGAATTCATGAAGCTACTTCGACGTGAAAGAATGATTGAATTAGCGTTTGAAGGGCATCGTTTCTGGGATCTCCGCCGTTGGGGATTAGGTACTACAGTGTTGAACGGTACCCATATGAAAGGTGTTAAACCGACTAAAGTAGGTGATAATTTTGAGTATCAGCTTGTGGATTGTGACGGTGGTTCAACGCGTGTGTATCTGGAGAAGTACAATCGTTTCCCTATTCCACTGGGAGAACTGCAACAGAATACATCATGTGAACAGTTTGATGAATGGAAATAATAAAAAATGAATGCTATGAAATTACTTAATAAATATACAGCAATAATATGCCTGTTTGTAGCAGCTTTGACTTCATGTGAATCTCCTGATTTGGCTGAAGGGCGTACAGACCAAGTGAAAGGATTGTTGAATGTGACAATCAAGATTCCAGATAATCCAGCTGAATTTACGGCAACAAAGAAAGGACCTTATGAAGAAGGTGAAGAAATAACAGTGAAAGTACCCACGACGGATGAAGATCCTTTAGATTTGACACGCTTGATTTGCACTGTTAGTTTGGAGCATAATTGTTATGTGGAAACGCCGTTAACGGGAGAAACCGATTTTACGGAACCGTTGAAAATTACTGTAATTGATGTACAAGGTAATCGTCATAATAACACGATTAAGATTTTGCCTACACCACCTAAAACTAAGTTTACTAAAGTTTGGGATAAAAATGCAGTAGAATTAAATATAAATGACCGTAATCTTTCTGGCTTGGCCATGAATGATAAATATTTAGCTGTACAGTTATATGATGGCAATATCTATAGATATGATAAAAAGAGTGGTTCTGCAATTGATGTTGTATCTTCTGCAAGATCGTTTATGATGAAAGCTGATGTAGATGATGCTGGACATCTGATTACTGCTCGTGAAAATATTTATGGTGCCGGATTTATGGTATATTATTATTCTGAAGAAGATAATGAACATCATTTGCTACTGGATTATACAAATGATGATGGATGTCCGGAAGATTTGGGATATGAAATAAGTGTGATTGGTGATGTAACGAATGGAAAATCATTTATTTATGGTATGGCTCCTGGAACAATGACTGTCTATTATTGGGAGCTAATGGATGGTGAACTGGTAACTCCGGCTGCTGTGCCTAATACATTGCGCTATGGACCGGCTGGAGGTAATTGGGATCGTGCCCAAATACAACGTGCTTCATTGGATGCTAATTCAGACCATTATATTTCATACTATATACCATCAACTGACGATGCGGATGATGAATATCGGAAAGAAAAGAAGGGAAGTCGTTTTAATATCTTCTCGCCATATATGGAGATAAATGAGCTTAATCCACAGAATCATTCTTATAAAATTTTGGATTTCAAAGTATTCACAGTGAATGACGATGTATTCTTGGCTACTATTGAACAGAATTATACAGCATGGTCTAATGCTAAAGTTCAAGTCTTTGAGATTACGAATCGCAATAAGATGGAATTAACTGCTGAAGATGCAGGATATGATGAACTCTGTTTATTTACTGGTGATGAAATTGCTCCTACCAACTATAACCGTTGGGGTGACATTGCTGTCTATAAGGAACAGACTGCCACTGGATACGATGTTTACATAGCATCAACAGTTGTAGGTTATGATGCAACTGAGTCAAGAATCAGAATGTATAAGATGAGTTACTATCCGCAATAATCTTTTAGAATAGAGTGTTGCTAATCACAGCACTCTATTGAAAAGAATTATTAGTTACAACAATTTTAAATTTATGAATTATGAGAACATCTTTATTTTTTATATGTCTGTTGGGCGTATTTTTATGTTCCTGCGGTGACGATATACATAAGGGGTATAGAGCGCCAGGTTACGATCAGGTTCTGGAGAAGCAGAGAATACTTAATAATACGAAAGCAGTAAAGTCTATTAACTCTTATGATGAACTGGGGTGTGAGATTTATGATATACCTAAAAGAGAAGAAGGTAAAGCATTTCTTGATTATGAATTGGGAGATGATCAGAAAGAAGGAACCGGCAGTTTTAAGTTGATATATAACTTTACAGGAAACTCTACAGCAGATGCTCCTGAATGTGTGTACTTTGGACAGAGATGGGGTGACTATAGAGTAGATTTGTCATTTTATCCATTGGGACTTTCTATTTGGGTAAAGGGTAAGAAAGGGAATAAAGGTTTGTTCCGGTTTATTATTATGGAGGATGAAAAGCAGTTTAATGCTGATGCTCCCCATGATTATACTCGTAAACGTTGGTCATATTTTGCTTATGAAGATGCGGAAGTCTTGTCAAAGGAGGGTTGGAATCGCATAATTATGCCTTACAGTGCTTTCAAACTTTACCGGAAAGGAGAAGGAACTACATCTAATGAATTGTTGATGAATCGTAATGAGGGGTTCCGTATCGAAATTGAGAATACTACGAACGAAGCTTGTGGTGGAGAATTTCAGATTGATAATTTGGAGCAATTGACCTCTTATGAACTGAAAGCAGGTAAACCGAAATTTTCCAGTATATTTATTCAGCTGAATAAAGAAGCTTATGAGAATGAGGATTGGGATCAGCAATTCCAAGATAGTCGTGCGGTTGGCATTGATACATGGATTATTCAGTATTCTGAACAGTTCACTGGTAATGATGATGATACGAATGTTTCATTCTATAAGAATACTAATTTACCTTGGGTACAGGTTAAATGTGATATCATTGATAAAATGTTTGAAGCAGCAGAACGTAATGGAATGAATATTATTTTGGGGTTGTATCCTGGAGATTACAGTAAAACTAATACAGCCGATCCGACCAAGTATAACACTAATCTGGAGAGGAACAAAATGCTTTTTGATGAAGTTTACGAGCAATTTGGTAATAATCCGTGTTTAGTGGGATGGTACATTACAGAGGAGTTTCATGATGGTTCTTATCCTGTTGGTTGGCAGCAGGAACCGGCTTTATCTATGTTGGCAAAATATTTGGAAGGAGTGGCTTCTTATATTAAGCAGAAGTCTGATAAACCTGTTTCAATAGCACCTGCATTATGGAGAGGTATGCCTGCCGATCTTTGTGGAGAATGGTTTGGACGAATTTTTGCACAGACTCCTAACATTGATTATTTGTATCTTCAAGATATAGGTGGACGTTGTTTGGTTGACTTTGATGTAGATTTGCCAAACTGGTATGCGGAAATAAAGAAAGCTTGTGATGCTAACGGAGTTAAATTCGGTGTAGATATTGAATCTTTCAAGAGTTGTAACTGCCCCAATATAGGCTATAAAGCTAAGGATTGGAGTGAATTGAAAGAGCAATTGTTTGTAGCGGGTCTATTTACCGAGTATATAACAAACTTCAGCTGGGTAACTTTTAAGAAAGGAACGAATAACTACGCTGGTTATAAACAGTATTTGGAAGATAACGGTCTTTTGTAAGAGATAATATCTTTATTCCGATAAGATGTAGCATCTTAGGATGGCTACACCATAAAACTAAAAGGGCTACATTCTTTAGGGTATAAGGCTACACCATCCCGATAAAAAGGTGTAGCCCTTTTATATTGTTAATGTGAATATTTGTTATTGATAGAATACAATGAAGAATGCAATATTTATAATAGGAATGTTTATCAGCTCTATTACGGTAAAAGCTGGTGATATTTCGAAGTTCGTACTGGATAATTATCTGATTCCGGTAGATCAACCGGGAAAGATAATTGGGTTTATTTATCCGGCACCAGCAAATATTCGTTTGTTAAGTGATACTTCTTCACTTTTTCGGATTGATTTTAAAAAGAAGGCAATCTGCTTGAAAAAGAATAAAGCATTATCGGTTGGACAGATGAGTTATCGTTATGGCATTACTCTTTTAATTGATGGAAAAGAATGTGAATTTGAATTGCTGAAAGACGGATTTAGCAAAAATAAGGTCGTGGCTCATCGTGGTGCTTGGAGGAAAAAAGGTGTATTACAAAATTCTGTACGCTCTTTTCAAAATGCAGTGGAATTGGGTTGCCAAGGGTCTGAAATGGATGTTTGGTTAACTGCTGATAATAAAGTAGTTCTTTCTCATGATCCACATGTGTATGGATTAGAAGTTGAAAATATCACTTCTTTGCAATTATTCCAACAAACTATCAATGAGAAAGATCCTGTGCCCTCACTTCAGGAACTTTTGATGGCTGTAAGGGAACAGAATGTCACTCATCCGGTTATTGAAATAAAAGATTCTCAGAAAGGATTGGAGCGTACGTTACAGTTGACAGACTCCGTGGTGAATATTGTTCATCGCATGAAGATGCAAGGATATGTAGAGTATATTAGTTTCAATTATGAAGTCTTGAAGCGTATTCGTGAATTGGATCCTACGGCCAAAACTCTCTATTTATGGGAAGGAAAAAAACAATTGGGAGATCTGATCAAAGATCGTATTTCAGGGATTGATTATTCGTATTATGCTTATCGGCAGGATAAAAACTTAGTAAAAAATGCTAAGGGTATGGGGCTACTTACAAATGTCTGGACAGTGAATGATGCGGAAGAATTGCTACTCTACTATCAACAAGGGGTAGATTATATCACGACTGATGAACCGGAGTTATTATTGAAAATTATAAATAGTTTAAATTGATTTTTATATTATGTATAGAATTTTTTTGTGTTTGATGGCAGTACTGAATTTTACTGCACTTTTTGCTCAGAAGAGCATATTGAAGTTTAATACTGATGGTAATTTTAAGATAGTGCAATTTACCGATACTCATTATAAGGTTGATGATCAGGCAAATTCTCAAGTAGCTTTAGATCGCATGAATGAGGTATTGGATGCAGAAAAACCTGATTTTGTAATATTTACGGGAGATGTAGTGGTATCCAATGAATCTTTTAAAGGATTGGATACTGTATTGGATGTTTGTATTAAACGCCATATTCCTTATGCTGTTGTATTTGGTAATCATGATGATGAATATGATCATACTCGTCCGGAACTATATGATTATATTGCAAAGAAGCAAGGTTGTTTGATGCCGGTTCGTACTACTGAAATAGCTCCTGACTATGTATTAACAGTAAAATCATCAAAAGATAAAAATAAGGATGCGGCAGTGTTGTATTGCATTGATTCTCATTCTTATACAAGTATAAAGTCTGTACCGGGGTATGATTGGATAAAGTTTGATCAGATTGCCTGGTATAGAGAACAAAGTCGGAAATTTACGAAACAAAATGGTGGTGAACCGATTCCTGCACTTGCTTTCTTCCATATTGCTATACCTGAATATAGAGATGCCGTAATGGAAGAAAAAAATAGATTGTTTGGAGTGAGAGGAGAGGGAGTAGCTTGTCCAACCACGAATTCTGGATTTTTCACCTCTGTTAAGGAATGTGGCGATGTTATGGGGATGTTTGTTGGACATGATCATGATAATGATTATGCAGTGGCTTATAAAGAAGTATTACTGGCCTATGGACGTTACACTGGTGGGAATACAGTTTATAATGATTTGCCTTCCAATGGTGCTCGTGTGATTGTCCTGAAGGAAGGGGAGCGTAAGTTTAATACTTATATTCGTATTGCTAATGGCGAAATAGAATCTTTTGTGTCCTATCCTGATAATTTCTTTTAATCTGATAAAACCATAAAAGTATGAAGTATATATTTCTTGTTCTTTTTTCTTTGTTCAGTCTGGTAAGTTTGCAGGCGGAGAATAAAGTGAGCTTAACTTTAATACCTCCGGGAAAAATCACTAATAAAGTCGATCTGGATATCCGCGGTGGTATTGTGAACGAAAGTGCTTCACAACAGACTTATCAGGTAGCTTTGTATTGGAATAAAGAGAATAAAGATGCACTGTTATACGAAACGGTTGTGACAATCCCTGCCGGAAAGGCCGAAACGGTTAAGGTGGTTATACCTACCAAGGACCGGGTGGGGAAGAATAAAGTGATCTTCAAAGTGGCTAATGAAGGCAAGGCCTATCGGAAGACAAAAGATATAGAAGTGATTGAATCGGATATTCGCTCTATCCAACAGATATCCGGTGCCTGGACGGGCATCTATCACTGGAGCGAAATCGAAGGAAAACATTGGAATCAGGATATCAAGAAGATGACCGACGATCAATGGAGAGAGTTGATCCGTTCCATGAATAAGCTGGAAATGAATATGGTGGTCATTCAGGAAGTTTTCCGCAATGAAGAATATGTAGGCAAACATACTACCAATGTGGATAACTATGTAGGTAAAGCCTTCTATCCTTCCAAACTGTATCCCGGCCGTATGGAACTTACAGCCAAAGACCCGATTGAAGCCATCCTGACGGAAGCCGATAAACAGGGCATGAATGTACTGATGGGAGTGGGTATGTTTGCCTGGTTCGACTTTACCCCCGAATCTCTGGAATGGCACAAACGGGTGGCTAAAGAACTGTGGGATATGTATGGTCACCACGAATCCTTTTATGCCTTCTATGTATCCGAAGAGAGTGGCGGCGGTCTGGATAACTGGGAACAACGCCCCGAGATGCGTAAAAAGAGAAAAGACGATATCGTGAATTTCTTCAAAGAGTTTAAGGCTTACTGTAACGCACTTGCACCGGACAAACCGATAATGCTGGCTACCAACAGTTTTGAAGTTCCCAACGGAATGGATACATATCCGGCACTTATGGAGCATCTGGATATCTTGTGCCCATTCGGATTTGCCCGTATGCCGGACGGTGATCTGACCGGTAAGGAAGCGGCTAATATGTTGCAGAAAGTTTGTGATGAGGCTAAAGCTCATTTGTGGTTCGACCTGGAAGTATTCCTGTTCAATCCGGATAACTCCCTCTATCCCCGTCCGGTAGAAGAAATCATCCGTGACTTGAATCTGTTTGATAACTTCGAGAAGATTCTTTGCTATCAGTTCCCGGGGGTATTCAATGATCCGAAGATGTCTATCCGTGTGGGCGAAGCACGTACTATCGACTTGTTCAACGGATACATGAAATACCTGAAAGAATTGAAAGCTAAAAATAAGAAACGTAAATAAAGAAAATGATGAAACGTTATTGTCTATATCTGTTTATCCTGATAGGGATAAGTTGCTCTGCGGAACTGAAAGCTCAAAAAAATGGAACTGTTTACAAAGGGAATGATCCTGCCGTGCGATATACCGGCAGAACGTTGGTTTCCCCCGATGGTTCGGTAGCTTTCGACTGGGTAGGCACTTATCTGGAAACCCGCTTTACTGGTGGAAAGCTGTCAGTGAAAGTTTCTGAAACAGGAACGAGCTATTATAATGTATTTGTTGATGGCAAACTGCATAAAGTCGTGAAAGTATGCGGAACGGATACATTGATTCATCTGGTATCGGGCATAGACAAGCGCATTCATAGTTTGAAGATACAGAAACGTTCCGAAGGCGAATTCGGCAAGACAACTGTCCATCAGTTTGTCTTGTCCGGTTCGGGACGCCTGGCGAAAGAGCCGGCAGTGCGTACACGGCATATCGAGTTTATCGGAAACTCACTCACCTGCGGATATGGCACAGACGGGAAACATCGCGATGAACCTTTCCTGGTAGAGACGGAAAATTGTAATCTCACATTTGCCTCTATGCTAGCCCGTTATTATGATGCGGACTATACACTGATTGCCCATTCCGGTAGAGGAGCCGCTCGCAATTATGGTGATTCGGTACGCGTGTCGAAGGTTACGATGAAAGACCGGATGTTGAATACCTTTGACGAAGACCTCACCCATAAATGGAATTTTAAGGAATATCGTCCGGATCTGGTAGTTATCAATTTAGGTTCCAATGATTTCTCAACGGAGCCTCATCCTTACAAAAGCGAATTCACCAAAGCGTACAAACAGATTCTTGCACAACTGCGTGAGCATTATGGAGATATTCCCATATTGTGCATTTACCCTGTAGCTATGCAGGCCCCTGTATTCAGTTATTATGAAGCGATAATAAACGAAGTGAATGATTCGAAAGTCTTTCTACTGAAACTGGATAAGAATCTCTATAACCGGACTACCGACCTGGGGGCTGCATGGCATCCCGGATATTCGGGACATAAGAAAATGGCGATGTGGATAATTCCTTATATCTCTACGATTATGGGCTGGGATCTGACGGATAAAGTGATTGAGTAAACCTGAAAAAAACAAGAGATGCGAAGACGTGACTTTATAAAATACCTGGGATTAGGGGGCGTTGCCATGCTAGCCATGCCTCAATCTATACGTGCAAACTCTTCTGCCGTTGCAGTGTCATCTTCATGCAAAAAGCTGAAACCCATTTCCGGTTCCTGGTTTGAGTTCCGGCATTCGGCTTCGGAAGGGGGAAACTGGAATAAGGCATTGACGCATTTTACTGCCGACCAATGGCGGCGGAAGATTTTCGAAATGCGTGAGATTGGAATGGAGTATCTGGTTATGATGGGTGTAGCTCTGGATGGAAAGCCGTTCTATCCTTCACAGATAGCTCCTCAAATCCCGATGGGATGTGAAGATCCTTTGGAGGCGGTACTTGCTGCCGCCGATGAATGTGGCATCAAGTTCTTTGTGAGCAATGATTTCTGGGGAGAGTTGGATGCTTATACCATGATGATAGACAAAGGCGTGCAGAAGTTACGTTTTCGTTCTATGGAAGAGGTAGCTCAAAAATATTCCCACCACGAAAGTTTCTACGGGTGGTATTTCCCGAACGAAGCCCAGTTGCAACCCTATTTCATTGATGAGTGCGTGAAGTACGTCAATGATTGTGCGGACTTTGCCCAAAGGTTAACTCCGAACTGTGTCAATCTGATAGCCCCGTACTTCATTAAAGAAGCACGTTTCGATGATTATTTTGTCCGCCAGTTAGAGAAAATGAATATCGATATCATTGCTTACCAGGATGGAGTGGGAGTGAACCATACCGCATTGGAAGATTCCGCCAGATTCTATGAAATCTTGTACAAGGCTCATGAGAAAGCTTCCAGAGCAAGACTATGGGCTGACATGGAACTGTTCTATTTTGAAGATGGGGACGGAGGCAATCTGTTGCCTGCCGACTTCAACAAACGCATTATCAGGCAGATGGAGAATATCTCTCCGTTTGTAGATAAGATTCTCTGTTATCAGTATATCGGTATCATGAATAAGCCCGGTACTGATATTATTGCCGGACATCCGGATTCCCTGCGTCTGTATGAACAATACAGTGCGTGGTACAACCAGTATAAAAACAAGAAATGAGTATGTCGAAAAGAAATATAATATGGCTCCTGATGGCTTTCTTCTTTATAGCCGATCTGGCTGCCGCCGTTCATAAAGGAAAGAAAGAAGTGGTTCTGTCCGAGCAGAGCCTGCGTGATAAAGTGAAAGGTGCCTGGGCGGGTCAGACCTTGGGATGCAGTTACGGAGGACCTACTGAGTTTAAATTCCTGGGAACTATCATTCAGGATTATATTCCCATTCCCTGGGATAAGCATACGGTCAAGAATTGGTATGATACCTTTCCCGGTTTGTATGATGATGTTTATGTGGATCTGACTTTTGTGGAAGTCTTCGAAAGATGCGGGCTGGATGCTCCGGTTGATTCTTTTGCGACGGCTTTCGGACGGACAGAATATCCGTTGTGGCATGCCAACCAGGTAGCCCGCTACAATCTGTTGCAGGGAGTGAAAGCACCCCAGAGCGGTTACTGGAAGAATAACCCTCATGCACATTGCATCGACTTCCAGATTGAAGCGGATTTTGCCGGGATTATGTCACCGGGAATGCCTAATCAGGCCGCTGAAATCTGCGATAGGGTGGGGCATATCATGTCCTATGGTGAAGGATGGTATGGCGGAGTTTATGTGGCAGCCATGTACTCTCTGGCTTATGTCAGCAATGATATAGAATATATCGTAAAAGAAGCGCTGAAGGTGATACCGGAAGAAAGCGATTTCCACAAATGTATGTCGGACGTAATTCGCTGGCACAGGAAATATCCGAAAGACTGGAAACGAACCTGGTTCGAGTTGCAGAACAAGTGGAGCGAAGAAATCAGCTGTCCCGAAGGCATTCATAATTCCTTTAATATCGGTACGAAGATAAACGGTGCCTATATACTCCTGGGCTTGCTTTACGGACAGGGGGATTTCACAAAGACCATAGATATCGCTACGCGTGCCGGTCAGGACTCTGATTGTAATCCGGCTTCAGCCGCAGGCATCCTGGGAACCATGATAGGATACAGCAACATCCCCGAATCCTGGAAAGAAGCTTTGTATGAAGTAGAAGACATACCTTTCTCCAATACGGATATCAGTCTGAATAAAGCCTATGACATGACGTACAGACATGCCAGCGAGATGTTGCAGAAACATGGAAACGGGAAGGTAGGAACAGACTTCATAATCAGACGGGAGAACATCAGACCTGTTGCTTTGGAAGTAGCTTTTGAGAATCTGAAAGTGAGCGATAAACTTACAATAGAGAAATCCATAGATGATGTAAATCCCTTCTCTTTCGAAGGAACCGGACTGGTTGTAAAAGGATATGTGGCAGGTGGGCTTCCGACAGACTATACGGCGGAGATGGATGTATATATCGATGGACAGTTCTATGAAACAACCGCCTTGCCCCAATATATCAATCACCGGAAGTGTGAATTGTTCTTCTGCTATGACCGTCCCGTAGGGAAGCACACTGTAACTTTTAAATGGAAAAATCCCGTATCGAACGGGAAAATATGGATAACCGAAGTAATAATCTATACAACGAAATAAATATGAAAAATATACTATCCCTAATCAGTATTTCTTCTCTGCTGCTTGTGTTGGCGGCTTGCGGTAGTAAGCAGGCCCCCACAGCAGAGGAGATAGTAGCGAAAGCACGTGCGGTAAAGACTTTGAATGCTTACGACGAGATGAACTGTGTGGTGTACGAAATGAAAGGACTTCCCGAGTCACCGCAAACCTCGATAGACCGTTTTATCAGCGATGACTGTGTGGAGGGAACGGGAAGCTTCGAGCTTAAATACTCTTTCTCCGGCAATGCGTCCGGAACCGAATCCGTATATATCCAGCAGAGTGGGGGAGACTATCGCAGTGATTTGTCTTTCCATCCGTTGGGACTTTCCATCTGGGTGAAAGGTAATAAGAATAATAAAGGTACATTCCGTTTCATGCTTATTCAGGATGTGGATCAGTTTACGCAGGATGCGCTTCATGAGAAAGATCGCTGGCAGTTCTTCGAGTATGTGGATAAGGATGTACTGACCAAGGAAGAATGGACACGTGTAGTGATGCCTTATGAGGCTTTTACTTTTGCCAAAGGGCGTGATCTGGGCGAAAACAAACTGGTTCTGAACCGCCTTGAAGGTTATCGTCTTGAAATCACGAACGATGATAATAGCACGTGTACAGGTGAGTTTTGCATCGACAATCTGGAGCAACTGACCTCTTATACTCCTGAATTCAAGGGAACTCCCAAGTTCTCCAGTGTTTTCATTCAGCTAAATGGCGTCTATAAAGAGACCAACTGGGATGAAGAATTCAAAGCAAGCCGTGAAGTGGGCATTGACACTTGGATTATCCAGTATGCCGAAGGTTTCAATGACCGCACGAATGAAAAATCTTCTTTCTATTCGCCGACAAATCTGCCGTGGGTGACCAAGCAATATGATATCATGAACCGAATGTTCGATGCTGCCGAGCGTAACGGGATGAAGCTGATTGTCGGACTATACCCCGGTGATTATAGCAAGGAAGATACCACAAAACCGGAACAATATGAATTTCTGGTGGAGCGTAATAAACAAGTATTCGATGAACTGTTTGCCCTTTGGGGGAATCATCCCAGTCTGGCGGGATGGTACATAACCGAAGAATTTCATGACGGTTCGTATCCGGTAGGCTGGCAGCAGGAACCTGCCTTGTCTATGCTGGCTAATTATTTGCAGACAGTGGCGGCTTATGTGAAGTCGAAGTCTCCGAAAGAAGTCTGCATAGCTCCTGCTTTGTGGAGGGGAATGCCCGCTGACCTCTGCGGAAAATGGTTTGGTAAGATATTTGCCCAGACTCCCGATATAGATGTGCTTTATCTTCAGGATATAGGCGGACGTTGTCTGGTAGATTTTGATGTGGACCTGCCCAACTGGTTTGCCGAAATAAAGAAAGCCTGCGATGCTAACGGAGTGATTTTCGGAGTAGATATAGAGTCGTTCAAAGAGTGCTGGTGCCCGAGAATTACCATGCGGACCAAACCCTGGACCGAGCTGGAGGAACAGCTGAGAGTAGCCGGAATGTTTACTGATCATATTACGAATTTCAGTTGGGCTACCTTCAAACCGGGAACAGATACCTATGAAGGGTATAAGAAATACCTTGAAGGAAAATAAGCAACCCTATTAAAAGCAAAGTTTCATCGGATGGAACGAAGAGTTTCAAGCAATGAAACCCTTTGTTTCAAGGGATGAAACTCCTGATTCCAAAGCATGAAACTCTCAGTTTCACCCGGTGAAACTGAAAGAAACTCGTGGTATGCTCAATCAGTAAACGGGAAATACTTTATTATGAATAAGTTTTTAGAAGAAATACAGGAACAACCGGAAGCATTGAAACAGACTTTCTGCTATTACCGTTCGGAAGAAGGGAAGAAAAGCTTGAAGACTGTCTGTGCCTTATGGAAATCCGGTGAATATGACAGGATCGTATTTACCGGCATGGGAAGTTCCTACTTTATATCGCAGGCAGCTGCGACAATGATCTCATCTGCTTCCATACCCGCTTCCGCGATTAATGCCGGAGAATTGCTTCATTTTCAATCTCCTTCGTTGACGGAACGCACTTTGCTGATTGCCGTTTCACAGTCGGGTGAAAGCTACGAAGTGATTGAATTGCTTAAAAAGCAGCGTCGGTTGCCAATAACGGTGATCGGAATCACGAACGAATCCGGAAGTTCTTTGGCCGTAATGGCTACTCATTGCCTGCTGTGCAAGGCAGGCAAAGAAGAGATGACCTCCACGAAAACTTTTATTACAACCTATCTGGCGGTTTATCTGCTCGCAGAATCCCTGAAGAGGCATGAAGTGAATGAGGAGGCTTTAGACGGAATAATCCGTGAAGTTGAACGTCAGCTGGCGGAAAGAGATACGTATTTATCCCGTTCGCTCACTTTCCTGAAAGGACATTCGTTTGTGCAAGTGATAGGCAGGGGAACGGTTTTCGCTGCCGTTGCCCAAACTGCCCTAATGTTTATGGAAGCCACCAAAATTCCCGCTTCCGCCTTATTGGGCGGGGAGTTTCGGCACGGTCCCTTGGAAATGGTAGGACCTGATTTTATCTGCATTGTTTATGCTCATTCACAATCCGGCGCTTATCATCCAAGTATCAGACTTGTGGAGGATGTGTTGAGTTTTAAAGGTAAAGTGATTCTCATATCGGATGCGGCTTCCGGCATTGAAAGTCCGGACTTGCTGGAAGTACACGTTCGTTGTGAGCGTTCTGACTTATTTGCCATTCCATCCATTATTCCCGTGCAGCTGATGGTAAATGCGTGGGCGGAGGAAATGAAATTAGTGCCCGGTAGTTTTACGCATGGTGCAAAGGTTACCGCAATAGAATAACAGAAATTATGAGAAACATATTATTTATCCTGCTACTTTGCAATGTCATGTTGCTGAAAGCCCAATCTCTGGAACTGGAGCATTGGAGAATTATAAACTCATCCGAGATAGCCGATGCGGATGCCAAGGTTTCGCAACCATCCTATCCAACAACCGGGTGGTATCAGGCTACGGTTCCCACTACTGTGCTGAATGCTTTGGTGAAAGAGAATGTATATCCCGACCCGCGTATCGGACTCAATAATTATTTAATCCCCGATGTTTCGGACGAGTTCAATGCCCGGATGGATCTGGATAAATATAACTATCTGAAGAGTGGAAGAAACCCTTGGCAGGACCCTTATTGGTATCGTACGGAAATCACTCTGCCTAAATCTTATAAAGGTAAGAAAGTATGGCTGACCCTTTACGGCATTAACTATCGGGCGGACGTCTGGGTTAATGGCCGGCTTGTAGCCGATAAAAATGATATTGTGGGAATGTTCCGCCGTTTCAAGCTTGATATTACGGACTATGCCCTTCCCGGAGCGAACAATTGTGTTGCTGTGAAGATATATCAGGTGGATCATCCGGGTGTTCCTACTCCGGGTACCCAGCTGAAAGTGTTCGGCCCTGTGCGTGGACATTCTTATGACATCTTTAAAGATGAGACTTTAAAGATATCCGGTGGATGGGACTGTGCTCCGGTGGTAAGAGACCGGAATATGGGTATCTATCAGAAGGTAACGATAGAGGTTACCGATGAAGTCGTGATCGAGAATCCTTTCATTGTTACTACTTTACCCAAACAGGATACTTCGTTGGCGGATGTGAACATCAAACTGGAGGTGAAGAATACCTCAGGAAAAGCGATAGAGGGAAAAGTGAATGCTTTGATTACCCTGGTAAACGATGTGAAGTTCCCCACCTATACCAAACACATGGAAGGTTATCTGAAGCCTATAAAGATTACAAAGAAAGTTAGCCTGGGTGCAGGTGAAAAGAAAGTCGTAGAACTGACTTCCGAAGATTTCCCTTCCCTGTTGATAAAGAATCCCTACCTGTGGTATCCCAACGGATATGGTGAACAATATCTGCATCACATCAAGTTGTCATATAATACAGGTGGAAAAGTATCCGATACAAAAGAGTTCGACTTTGGCATCCGTGAAGTTGAGGTTGGGCTGAACAGAGTTGAGGTTGACGGGGACAAAGCTGAGGTTGAGTACGGCCGTGTCTACTATGTGAATGGCAAAAGAGTGTTCTGCAAAGGCGGCTGGATTCAGCCGGACATTCTGCTGGAGGAATCGGATAAGCGTATTTATGATGAGGTACGCCTGATGGCGGAGGCTAATATCAACCTGATAGGCAGTGAAGATATGCCTTCTCCTTCCGAAACGTGGTTTGAGAGTTTTGATAAGTACGGCCTTATGTGGTGGCATGTTTTCTATCAATGCTATCGCATGACTCCCGGCACTGAAACCGAAAACAATCCCCTGGATCATAATCTGGCGATTGCTTGTGTGGAAGATATGATGCTTCGGTATCGTAACCACCCTTCCATTATTTCGTGGGTAGGCGTCAATGAAGTATTGATGAATGAAAACTTATACAGGCTGACGAAAGAGAAAGTGAAGAGCCTTGATACTACACGTATATACATCCCTACCACCAGTTACCACTGGGATGTGGATGCTCTGACTCCCTATCTGAAGGAAGACCTGCCCACCGGAACCACGGATGACGGTGCACCCGACTATAACTGGGCGCCTTCCTCTTACTTCTTCGATAAAGTACGTGAGGTTTATTTGCAAATGTTCCGCAATGAATTGGGTATGCCTTCGGTGCCGATGTACAACAGTCTCCGGAAATTTATTCCTACCGCGGAGAGCACAGCCAATGTAAACAGCCCCATCTTCCCGTTGGATAGCATTTGGGCGGAACATGGCGCCTGGGATGTGAGTAATTATTGCTACCGTTCTTATGACAATGCCATCCGCACGATGTTTGGTGATCCGAAGACAGCGAAAGAATATGCCGATAATGCCCAGTTCCTGAGTGCTGACGGTTATCGTGCTATGTTTGAGGCAGCCAATCATCGGATGTGGGATATAACTTCCGGCGTGATGATCTGGAAGATTAATTCCTGCTGGCCCGATGTGTGCTGGCAGATTTATGACTGGTATCTGGCGCCGAACGCTTCTTACTATTTTGCAAGGAAAGCGATGGAGCCGGTACACGTACAGTTGAATGCCAATGATTTTAAGATATCGGTCATTAATGCGTCCCACCGGGTGCTGGATGATGTAAAGGTGACGGCGAAAGTAATCAATAATGATATGAGGGTGGCTTGGCAACATTCTCAGCAACTGACGGTTTCTCCCGATTGCTATAAAGAGATTATTACGGTGCCTCAGCATGGCAAGTATTCTTATAACTACTTTGTGAAGCTGGAACTTCACGATAAAGCAGGAAAGCTGTTGTCGGAGAATTTATATTGGTTCTACTCACAGCACATGGACTTTTTCTGGTTTACTTCTATGGAAAAACCGGAATTGAAGAAAGAGGTTAAAGTAAGTAAAGAGGAAGGAGAATATGTCTTTTCTATTTGTTTGAAGAACGAATCTGCCCGATTGTCACACTTCAACCACCTGACTTTGCAGGATGCCCGGGGAGAGGAGATTAATCCGGTGTTCTGGAGTGATAACTTCATTACGCTCTTTCCGGGAGATGAGAAGGTGATAACAGCCCGTGTAGCAGTATCGGATGCAGGGGGAGTTGCTCCTACGTTCGTTCTGTCACGGTGATACATACATGCATTTATTTATTTAAAATATAGTACCATGAAGAAAATTATAGTAATTGGCAGTTCCAATATAGATATGGTGGTGAGGACCTCTCATCTGCCGGCTCCCGGTGAAACCATTCTGGGTGGTGAATTCTTTATGAACCAGGGCGGTAAAGGAGCCAATCAGGCAGTTGCAGTGAAAAGGCTGGGTGGTAATCTGATCTTTGTAGCGAAGTTGGGGAATGATATACTGGGACAGCAGTCAGTGGATTATTTCAAGAAAGAGGGAATAGATACAAAATATATCACTCTTGATGAAAACTCTGCTTCCGGAGTTGCTTTGATCAGTGTGGACGATCATGCGGAGAATAGTATAGTGGTAGCTTCCGGAGCCAATATGTTGCTGAACGAGCAGGATGTGGATAAAGTTGTGGAGGAAATGTGCGAAGGAGACATCTTGTTGATGCAACTGGAAATTCCGATTCAAACGGTGGAATATGCTGCCAGGAGAGCTTTTGAAAAAGGGGTGAAGGTAGTCTTGAATCCGGCCCCTGCCCGGAGCCTTCCGAAAGAGTTACTCAGATACCTGTTTATGATTACTCCCAACCGGATTGAAGCCGAAATGCTTACCGGTATAAAGATTGTGAATGATGCTGATGCGGAACGGGTTGCAAAAGAAATCAGTGCGATGGGAGTACAGAATATAATTGTAACCTTGGGTTCGAAGGGATGTTTGGTGAGAGAAGGCGATACTTCATATTGCGTGGATGCTTTTAAAGTGGAACCTGTTGATACAACGGCTGCCGGCGATACTTTCAATGGTGCTTTATGTGTGGGACTGGCAGAAGGCATGAACTTGAGGCAAGCTGCTGTAATGGCTTCTAAAGCTTCATCTGTTGCCGTGACAAGAATGGGAGCGCAGTCTTCTATTCCTCATCGTAAAGAACTGGACCTGAATGAATAAATTAACCTCTAAAAATACCGATTATGTTTATAGTTGAAAGTTACGGATTGGCAGTGGCGTTGTGCTGGGTTACGATGCTTTGCTGGGGATCGTGGGGAAATACTCAGAAGTTGGCGGCCAAGACCTGGCGCTATGAGTTGTTCTATTGGGATTACGTGATTGGCATCGTTCTTTTCTCTCTGATCTGGGGATTGACTTTAGGCAGCACGGGAGAGGCCGGGCGAGGATTTATACAGGACTTGTTGCAAGTGAATCCGGAGAACTTCTGGAGTGCTTTCCTGGGTGGTGTGATATTCAATGCTTCTAATATTCTGCTATCGGCTTCTATGTCATTGGCAGGGATGTCGGTTGCTTTTCCTGTAGGGGTGGGGCTGGCATTGGTACTGGGTGTATTTGTCAATTATTTCAGTGTTCCGAAGGGAGATCCCGTCATTCTTTTCCTGGGCGTTTTCCTGATTGTGCTGGCTATAATCTTTAATGGAATAGCGTCCGGAAAAGTTTCCAAAGCATCCGGTCAGAGCACCCGTAAGAAAGGTATCCTGGTTGCTGTATGCGCCGGTATCCTGATGGCATTCTTTTACCGTTTTGTGGCGGCAGCTATGGACCTGGAAAATCTGGAAGCACCCACAGCAGGCATGATGACTCCTTATTCTGCTTTGTTCGTGTTTGCAATAGGTATCTTTATCAGTAATTTCCTGTTCAATACACTGGTGATGAAGAAACCTTTTATGGGAGAACCTGTGTCCTACAGCCAGTATTTCAAAGGAAACTTCAATACGCATCTGGTGGGTGTGTTGGGCGGTATAATCTGGGCATTGGGAACTGCTTGCAGCTATATCGCTGCCGGAAAAGCCGGTGCGGCTATTTCCTATGCACTAGGGCAAGGGGCAACGATGGTAGCCGCCTTATGGGGCCTCTTCATCTGGAAAGAGTTTAAGGGGGCATCAAAGTCTACCAATCTGTTGCTTACGCTGATGCTTATTCTTTTTATCTCCGGTTTGGTACTGATTATAGTGTCCGGAGGAAATTGATAACTTAATTATAGATTTATATATGTGTACTATGAAGAAGAAATTTCAAATGATAGGATTTGCTCTGTCAGTTTTATGGGTTACGCTGCCGATAGTTACGGTGGGTGCGGATAATGCCGCTTCCGGTAAGCAGAAAAAAGAGAAAACCACCGAGTCGGCTTTGGGTGTGAAACCTGTTACAGGTAGCTGGATCAATCTGGCATACAAGGATGTACGTAATAAATATACGAATCCTCAGAGCTTTGATAATATGGACCCGAAATTGTGGGAGGCTAAAGTACGTGAATTGTCGGCTATGGGTATCGAATATCTGGTATTAATGGAGGTTGCCAATGAAGGAAAATCTTATTATCCTTCGCAAATAATGCCTTGGTGGTATAATAAGGATAAGAAAAGTCCTGTGGATGCTATTCTGGATGAAGCGGCCAAACATAATATGAAGATTTTCATGAGTAGTGGTTGGGCAAAGGATCAGGATGATAATCTGCTTGATCCGGCAATTAAGGAACGGCAACTCCGGATTATGGAAGAGTTGGCATCCCTTTATAAAAACCACAAGGCCTTTTATGGCTGGTATTTACCGGTAGAAGATTGCCTGTGTCCTATTTTTGCGGAGCATGCGGTGCAGTCGGTAAATACTTTATCAGAGAAGGCTGAAAAATTGGCTCCGGGCAAGAAAACCCTGATTTCTCCTTATGGAATCGGATTGTCAGAATTTGATAATCCGGAATATGAGAAGCAAATGCAAAAACTAAAAGTGGATATCATTGCCTATCAGGATGAAGTGGGGTGTGTACGCGATCAGTTCACACTTCCCCGTCTGAAGAAGAACTGGCAGAGATTGCGTGATATTCATAACCGCCTGAATATTGAAATGTGGGCAAATTGTGAGACTTTCACTTGGGAAGAGGGTACCAATGACCGTACTTCTGCCTTGATTCCGGCTGCCTATCCGAGGCTGCTGTCCCAGCAGGTTGCAGCATCTGCGGCGGGGGTTGATAAGATCATTTCATTTATGTTCTACGGTATCATTGAGGATCCTGAGTCAAAGTACCAACTGGGGCAACCTGTTTGGTCGAACAAAGTGTATACTGACTATATGGACTGGAAGAACGGAAAGGAATATTGGAAACTGATGGAAGCGGCTTTTATGGAGAAATTAGTCAATGGAGCGACTCCGGAAATGATGCTTGGAAAGGCCGGTTTGCAACCGTTACTGGATGGTAAGGTTGCTGAAGAGGATAGTAAGGATGCCCGCTGGGTGAAGTTTGAGGCCGGCTATCATGAATTTGTAGTGGATCTGCAAAAGAAAACCCGTGTTCAGAAAGCTATGTTGCGTATGCTGAATTATAATCCGGAAAAGATAGGTATGCCGGTGAAGACATATCTGTATACTTCAATAGACGGTAAAGAGTATAATCTGTCTTCCATAAAAGACGCTCCTTATTTTCCGAACAACAAGCATGATGCCTGGATTGAAAGCATATTGTTTAACCAACTGGATGAAAATGTACGCTATGTAAAGGTGGCTTTTGAAGCTCCACAACAGGTATATATAGATGAGTTGTTTATTAATCCGGTCCTGAAATAAAAAGCAAAGTATTATGAAATTTGGAACAAAAGTAATTATCGCATTGGCTCTTTTGGCAAACTTGTGGTTTGTTTCCTCTTGTAATAACGAGCCGAAGCGTGAACTCTGGTTGGATGAAGTTTATAAGGATTCCTGTTTTGTGCAGGATTGGGGAATACCGCAGATAAATCAGTCTGTGGTATGGACTCCGCTTACGGTAAATGGTGTTGTGTATGAACGGGGGATCGGAGCTCATTCTATCAGCCGTATGCTGTATGATTTGGGTGGTAAAGCCGTTTCAGTGAGTGGCTTGGTTGGAGCCGATGATAACAACCTGTATGCCGGTAAATTGCAGTTCAAGATAATCGGAGATAAAAAAGAACTTTGGAAAAGCGGTGTGATGCAGAAGGGCGATCCCGTAAAAGAGTTCAATGTCAACCTCTCCGGCATTGATAAAGTGTTGCTATTGGTGGAAGAATGTGGCGATGGCATTATGTACGACCATGCCGACTGGTTGAATGTGAAGTTTGTGACTCGTGGAGAGATTACCCCGATACCTGCCTGGCCGAAGCCTGTAGCTAAGGAGAAGTACATTCTGACACCGGAAGCTCCGGAAACTCCACGGATTAATAATCCTCTGGTATATGGTGCCCGTCCGGGAAATCCGTTCCTGATGACGATTATGGCAAGTGGTAACCGGCCAATGACTTTTGAAGCGTCAGGACTCCCTGCCGGACTGAAATTAGATACTTCCACCGGCTTTATTACGGGAAAGACCGAACTTAGAGGAGATTTCAAAGTGCTTCTGAAAGCCATGAACGAAAAAGGTGTAGCCGAAAAAGAAATTACCTTGAAAATAGGAGACCGGATTGCTCTGACTCCTCCGATGGGATGGAACAGTTGGAATTGCTGGGGACTTTCTGTAGATGATGAGAAAGTGCGCGAGGCTGCCCGCATGATGAATGAAAAGTTGCATGCATACGGATGGACGTATGTGAACATTGATGACGGCTGGGAAGCTGCCGAACGCACCAAGCAGGGAGAGCTGCTCTCTAATGAGAAATTCCCTGATTTTAAAGGCCTGGCTGATTATATTCATTCCCTGGGATTGAAATTCGGTATTTATTCTTCACCGGGACCGACAACATGTGGTGATTATCTGGGCAGTTATCAGCATGAGGAAATAGATGCACGGACTTGGGGCAGATGGGGAGTAGATTATCTCAAATATGATCATTGCGGCTATCATGCGGTTCAGAAGGATTCTGAAGAGAAAACAATCCGGGAACCCTATATTGTTATGCGTGATGCATTGGATAAAGTGAATCGGGATATTGTCTATTGTGTGGGATATGGTGCTCCCAATGTCTGGAACTGGGCAAGGGAAGCAGGAGGTGAACTGTGGCGCACCACCCGTGACATTACCGATGAATGGAATGTTGTGACAGCCATTGGTTGTTTTCAGGATGTTTGTGCTCAGGCTACTGCACCGGGGAACTATAATGATCCCGATATGCTGGTGGTAGGAAAACTGGGTAAGGCTTGGAGAGAGAAGGTTCATGAATCGGCTCTGACTCCTGATGAACAATATTACCATATCTCTCTATGGTGCATTCTCTCCGCTCCGTTATTGATCGGTTGTGATATGTCCGATATAGATGATTTTACATTGAGTTTACTGACAAATAATGAAGTGATTGCTGTGAATCAGGACCCGTTGGCAGCACCGGCCACAAAATTGCTGACTGACAATGGGCAGATATGGTACAAGAAACTATATGATGGCTCGTATGCAGTAGGATTCTTCCAGATAGATCCTTATTTTATCCTGTGGGATCAGGATGAGGCTGAAACTATCCAAATGAAGACGTATGATTTTGAATTAGCTCTCAAGCAACTGGGAATTACAGGCAAAGTGTCTGTTCGCGATCTGTGGCGGCAAAAAGATTTAGGGGAATACAATGGGGAGTTCCGGACACAGGTTCCCTATCACGGAGTTTCTTTTGTGAAAATTACTCCTGTGGAGTAAATTGTGTGTATCTTAGAAAAAACCTCCTTTCTAATCTTGTCATGGGGATTGAGAAAGGAGGTTTTATATTTTATGAATGTCTGATTGGCTAATTAGACAACTCCGGATTAGCCGCTATCGCTTCTCTCGGAATCTGAATCGTATAGCGTTGGTCATCCTGTTCCAGCACATAGGTTCCTCCTTTGAGAACTTTCTCAATACGAGGTCGGGTAGTACGGCGTAAGTCGAACCAACGATGACCTTCGAAAGCGAGTTCACGGGCACGCTCATTCAGAATCTCTTGTATCAAGGCTTCTTTATTCATTGCGTTGACCGCAGTTGCTTTAGCTGCATAAGCTTCTGGGGTATAGCGTTTCTGCATTAGCTCCAGCAGTCGGGTACGTGCCTGGGGCAGTTTGTCCGATTGTGCTGCTGCTTCTGCCGAATTCAGATACATTTCACCTACACGGAAAGAACAACGGAAATCATCTTTTCCACTCTTCTGGCTGAAACGATAGCCATTTTTGTCAGCCGGTTTGAAGTAAGCATCCAGACGCAAATCTCCTTCTCCGTATGAAGACGCTAAAGCTTCGGACAGAACCGCTGCCTGAGTGTAGTTGGAGCTCATGCCGCGTTCCAAGGCTGTAATATTCTCTACAGATTGGTAGTTGTTTGGCAGAATGAACGCTTCGTCATTGAAATCTTCCAGTGTATTCTTTTCGGTAAGAACAGCTTCGGCGGCTTTATACGCATTCTCCCATTGCCCCATATACAAATATACACGGGCGCGCAGAGCTTTTACAGATAGGGTTGTGAAACGATAAGAAAACTTCTGTTCCCAGGATTCTTTATTAATCAGTTTTTCAGCTTCATTGATATCTGAGAGTACCGCCTCGTAAATCTGTGCAACGGTATTTTTCTTCAGAATTTCGTTGATATCGCTGTTCAGCTTCAGTGGCACTGCTTTCGTTTCTAACGCTCCCGGACGGGTATAAGGCTGTCCGTAGAGATTTACCAACAGGAAATGCATGTATGCACGGAGCAGATAACATTCACCGATCAATTGGTCGATGTCCTCTTCGCTTCCTTCATTGATTGAGTTTCGCTCTTCTATGGTATAGTTTGCGGTGAACATGATGCTATAGAAATTCTTCCATTCAAAGGAAGTAGTCTGTCCCGGAGCACTGAAGTCATCCCAACATTCTATTTTACCATAACGGTCCTGTTCCCAACTATCATCTTTTACATACAGTTCATCAGAACGGAAGCAGGCGAGTCCTCTGGCATCGGGAACGTTTTTATATGCTGTGGCAATCAGCGCTCTGTACTCAGCTAAGGTTTGGGGGATCACTTTTCCCGTAGGCTGGATATCCAACATATCGCAAGCAGTCAGCAATACTACACTGCTCATCAATAACATGATATATATTTTTCTCATTGTTGTTACTCTCTATAAAATTAAAAAATCAAGTTCAGGCTTAAGGTCACAGACTTGGGAGCCGGTGTTGCATAAGCATTGGACATGGTTTCCGGATCGAGATAGTTTTTGTAGCTTGAGCCGAATACCAATAAGTTGCGTCCCTCTATGGCAACTGTGGCGGAAGTCATTCCCAACGTGCGGCTGAAGTTAGTAGGCAATGTATAGCCCAACCGGATATTTTGTAGTCTCACATAGTTCAGGTCTCTGATCCAAATATCCAGGTTACGGTATATTTCATTCTGATTTGAATACCACATATATTCGTCCAGACGTTCGTTCTGACTCAGCAGAACCGGGAAGATCGTTTCCGTATTTTCCGGAGTCCAACGATTCAGGATATCACGGTTCGTGTTACGTCCTTTGTCGAAATCAACGATAGAGTAGGTGGGTTGACTGCGTACCTTTCCACCGAAGTCGAAGCTGAAGTTGACACCCAGTTCAAAAGCTTTGTAGGTGAAAGTATTATTGAAACCGCCTGTATAAGGGCAGTCAGCAGTACCAACATACGTGTAAAGTTCACGACGCTCGCGGGCTGTCAGGTCGGTTGCTCCAAATCCCCATTCCTGAAGTTTAAAGAATTCCATGGCCGATACGGCTTTTCCGTCTTTGTCCTGGAACATCGGATAACCTTCTTCATCCAGTCCGGCTGTTTTCAGGGCAAACAAGGCTCCCGCGGGATATCCTTCACGGCCCGGTTCCAAGGCATCTTCACGCAGTGCTTCTTTCAGTACCTTATTGTTATTGTATGCGAAGTTGAAGTTAGTGGTCCACATAAAATTCTTGGTGTGGACATTGCGTGTGCTGAGAGCGACCTCGACACCTTGATTTCGCATGCTGGCCCAGTTGACGGTCAACATTTCGAAACCTGTTTCCAGCGGTAACATCTGGGTTCCGATCAAATCTACACCTTTTCTGTAGTAGTAGTCCACGCTCAGGTTGATAGCCTGATTCAATACAGCAAAATCAAATCCTGCATTTACGGAATGTGTTTTCTCCCAGCGCAGCTTTTTGTTCGGTGCACCGGAAACGTCAATCATATCTTCTGAACCTCCCGGCAGGATATTTTCAATTCTGTAATTTCCCAAAAGGAAAGGAGAGGTGTTCTTGTCAATGTTTCCCTGCAAACCGTATGATGCACGGACTACCAGGTTGTCTATCCATTTGGCACTTGCCATAAAAGGTTCTTGGGAAATGCGCCACAAACCACTGACTGAATATAATGGCAGATAACGGTACTTCTTGTCTACACCGAAAAGGTCGGAACCATCGAAACGGATACTTCCTCCCAATGTATAGCGGTTCAGTAAAGAATAGGACAGGGTTGAGAAAGCGGACACGTATGCATTCTCCACATGAGCCTTCTCATGCAATTTGAATGCCTGACTTTCTTCCGGGAAGATGATCGGCTTTGTTGTCAGCGTCTTCCGGTCAAATCCATAACCGGCACTGTATAGCTTTTCTTCCCATGTCTTCCGGATTTCCGTTCCTACCATTGCTTCGAACTCATGGATGTCGTTGTAGGTATCGCGATATTCTCCCATCGCTTTCCAAGTGAGTTGGGACAATGAATTTTCATTGGCCTTGTGAAATCCTCCGGCGGGTAGGTAAGTTACGCCATTGCTGCGATGGTTCTTCTTTTCTTTACGCATGGCAAAAGATTCTTCATCGGCAATCTTCTCGATGGATGTTTTGTCAAGTTGTAAACCGAGCTGGGTGGTAAACTTGAACCGGTCGTCAAAACGTAACTCTGCATCAAAAATAGATGAGAGACCATTGATAGTGGTTTCGTTGGTAGTGTTTTTTAGTTCTTCAAAAGGGTTGAATCCAAAGTCCATATCCACATCATTCTCCACGTCAATGTCGTAGTTGTAATTACCGTGTTCGTTGTATGGCGTGAAGTAAGGGTTAGCCAGGCGAGAATAGAATATCGGATTGGTTAAACCATCCGAATCCGGCAGATAACTTGAATTCTTACGGCGGTTGGCAAACATAGAAGCACCTACTTTCAGAATGCTGTTCACTTTATAACTGGTCTTCATCACTAAGTTCAGACGTTCGGCAGATACATTCGGAACGTTACCATTCTCTTTCATATATCCGAAAGAAGTATAGTAAGTTGCCTTTTCACTACCACCGGAAAGAGACAGGTTATACTCTTGTGTGAATGCGTCGCGGAAAAGGATATCACTCCAGTCTGTGTTTGTTGCCTTCAGTTTATTTATTGCACTTTGAGCGCTGGATGACAAGGCGTTCCACCCTCCGTCTTTGAAATTGTTGAGTTCTCCCAACCCGGAAATAATGCGGTATACCTCGCCTTTGGTTTCCCTGTATGGATAACCGGATGCCAGTAAGTCAAGTTCCAGACCTACCTTCTCTTCTGAGTTCAACAGGTTCAAACGGTCTATATTCAACTTCGGAGAATAGGTCAGTTTAGTGGAGAAGTTAATAACCGGTTTGCCCACTTTACCTTTCTTGGTAGTAATCACGATTACACCATTGGCAGCACGGGCACCGTAAATGGCAGTTGCGGCAGCGTCTTTCAGAACGGTGATATTATCGATGTCGGCAGGATTCAGACCGGCAATAGCGGTTTGACCTATGTTATCGATGTCTTTCAATACTTCCATATTGGGAATGTTCGTTCCTTCCAATGGAATACCGTCCAGCACCCACAAAGGGTCTTGCGTACCATTCAGGGAGGATGTACCGCGAATACGGATTTTGGCAGGAGCACCCGGAGTACCGGAAATGTTGCTTACGGAAAGTCCGGCAATCTGTCCGGCCAATGCTTGGTCTATACTCTTGGTTGCACCCATCATCTGATCCGAGATATCGATCTTCGATACGGCGGCCGTCAACTTACGGCGTTCCACAGTCTGATATCCCGTCACAACTACCGCATCAAGCATGTGGGCGGAAGGTTGGAGAGTAATATCATATTTATTCTTGCCCGGTATGAGCTTTACTTCCAGCACATCATAGCCGACGTAACTACAATAAAAACGGGTAACTCCCTCCGGAATGGAGATGGAGAATTGCCCGTCAATATTAGTAATGACACCAATGGTGGACTGATTATTCCCAACTTTCTTCAAATCATCGGCTGTCACATAGACAGAAGCGCCGATGAGAGGCAAATTATCCTCAGAAGAGATGACTACACCCTCTACCTGCCGGTTTGCGGCAAGGGCGTACGTGAACGTTCCTATTAGTAATAGGAATGCGACAGATAAGCGTCTTTTCATCCGTTAAAATAATAAAATTAATACTTAAATTGAAAACGAGTTAATAGTGTGATAAAGTGGTAATGTGATAGGGTGGTACTTTATCACATTACCACCTTATCACCCTTTAGCGTGCTTTGCGCGCTAACTTAAAGCCCTAATGCCGTGTTAATACGGAGAATCATGTCTTTATAATGATATTTGGTTGCCACATCCGATGTTCCCAGGCGACTTTGAAGCAGATCCTTGATCCGTAACAGTTCACCTCGCTTCACGGAAATGGCATCTGAGATGCGGTTCAGTTGAGAGCCGTAGAAGTTCAATTCGCGACGGGCACCCATCCGGTCTGCATCCAACGAGCGATGAGCATGTTCATCACAACTGCAAAGCGGTAACTGGTTATCCAGCAGGAAATGATTGTCCATAAGCTTCTTGTTGATTTTTACCCCTTCGCTTTCGGCAGCGGCCGTAATCAAGGCATCCAGGAAGTTTTTCTGCAAGGTGCGTGTCATGACGTCAGGCAATGCTCCCCGTTCTGTTGTGGCAAAAATGCTGCGATGTAAACCATCCATCAGTTCTACGGCAGTAAAAGCCTTTTTACCATTTACCGCTTCGTTTTCAAGCATACGTACCAGGCGGTTGTTGGATAAAAGATCCCACAGAATATAGGACTGGGCATTCTTCAGTATCTGCGTCGGTGCATTTTCTACCACACCCAGCGGAGTGTTACGAAGCAGATAGGTATATTCACCTACTTCTGTGTCGAATAACCACTTCGGATAAGTCAGTACCTCATCCAGTAAGAACTTCAGGGCAGCTTGTTGCTTTTCTTTTTCTACAAAAGTATAAGTCTTCTGTCCGTCACCCACAATTGTATTTTCTATATAGATACCACCGATGTTGGCGAGTACATGGTACAGATAATTATTCCATTGATTGATTACGGCATAGTATAAGCGGGAAGCTTCTTCATAAGTCTGTCCTTTTTCTCCGGTCGTCGTCCATTTTATAATTTCGGGAACGATCCGCTTCAGGTTTGCAATACCATATTGGGAAGAACGTACAGCATCATCACCCAGATCTTCGTTCTGTGCACGGGGATCTACGGCATCACGCACATCCTGCGCTTCGCTGTATTTATACAGACGGTCGGTATGGCGGCTCAGGAAATCATAAAGTAAATCCTTTTCTTCTTCCGGATTTTCTTTTCCATACCAACGGTAACCGTATTCGATGGCGAAGATATCGTAAGGACCGATATGCGGTGAAAGAGCGGTTATTCCGTCACCGGGTTGTGCCACGTAGTTGAAACGGGCATAATCCATGATGGAAGAAGAGGTCGAATTCATCCGGTCGGTGAATGACTTGGAGCGCAGGGAATCGGTGGGGAATGCCCATGATCCCATCATATTGTGGCGTAACCCTAAAGAGTGACCTACTTCGTGACAGGCTACAAAACGCATGGCATCTCCCATCAGTTCATCGGATAACTTGATGCCACGGGCTTCCGGACGTACAGTACCTGTTTGTACGGTGATCCATTCCTGAAGCATATTCAGTACATTGTGCCACCACATGATATCCGCTTCCAGGATTTCCCCTGATCGGGGGTCCAGAATAGACGGCCCCATAGCGTTTGCTTTGGTGGAGGCTGCATAGGTCAGTACGGAGTAATTCACATCATCCATATCTACCGTCATGCTGTCGGTGATCTCTTTGGCGATAATGGCATTCTTGAATCCGGCACGTTCAAATGCCACTTGCCAGTCTTCAATGCCTTGTTTGATATACTTACGCCAACGATACGGAGTAGAGTTTTCTATATAAAATACAATCGGTTTAGCCGGTTCCACCAATTCGCCACGCAGATAACGTTCGCGGTCTTCCGGTTTAGGTTCCAGGCGCCAGCGGGTAATGAACTGTTGCTTGCTGACCCGTTGTTGTCCGTCGCTGTAACTGAGCAAAGGATTGGTAAAATACCCTACACGAGCATTATCCAGTCTACCGGTCATAGGTGTTTCCGGCAGTAGCATCAGTGAAGAACTAACTTCAACGGTTACGTAGACGGAAGTCGTTCCTTCGGTCACTTTCGTTGTCAGTTCGGACGTGGCCACTACATTATTCTCGAATGCTTTGATGGAAAGAATACGTGAAAGGTTTTTGATGGAAGACGTTCCCAGATTAATATTGGTAAATACGTTGTTGATACTCGTCTCCGTTCCATCATAAATATCATTCACCTTGATAACCATCGTCGTAGAGTCATTATTGAATGCCTCAATCTTGAAGCCGGCTATCAATGGCGAGATGTAGTTGTCACGTACTGACTGGCTGATTGCGTCTCCGGCAGGAGCGAGGGGGAGAGGGCGGCTTTGACGGATAAGCAACTTATTCGTCGCCTTATCCTGTTCGAAGCGTACCATTTGGTTTTCATAATTCGTACCACGGTTCACTCCGGCCTCGTTCAGTTCGGAAGGAACGCGTTGAAGCTTGTTCACTACCAACATATCCCTACCCAGTAAGTTCACCGGTACCTCAAAATAATAGTCGTTCTTTTTCTGGTACACATTGAACATACCACGGTGAATGATGCTACCGTCTCCGGTCAGTTTCTCGTACTCGTTTTTGGATTTAACACTGTCGTTTGGTTCACTCTTCTTTTTCTTTCGGAACCATCCCATAGAATCGGGTGTAGAATCTACAGCATACGCCATCACAGGTTCACACATCAAGGTGCCTGTAGCCACTGTAGTTAGCAGAATTGTTTTTAGTCTCATCAGTTATATCAATTATCATCAGGTTACCTATTCTACTCATAGAATTAAGTGTCGGCAAAGATAGTAAAACTATACTATGCTACCAGATGAATAGGGTTAGTTTTGACGTTTTTTCTTTTATAACGCAAAGAATCTTTCAATTATAAAAAAACAGTATCGTTTAAAACGGTATAGTTATGAATTTGCTCACCACAGATTAACACAGATTCTCACAGAGTTTAATTAATTAAAAATCAGAGAAATAAAATTCTGTGGAAATCTGTGTTAATCTGTGGTGAGCAAATTCATAACCATACAGACATGAATCCATTTTCAGTTTAAAGTCAGTTTAGTCAAACAAACTCTTGAACTTCTTGAAAATCTTTTCCTTAATCGAAGTATTGGGCTTGAAGTTATCCGAGCTTTCCATTTCTTCAAGTGCTTTTTTCTCGTCTTTGTTAAGTGCTTCCGGTACATATACGCTGACATTTACCAATAAATCTCCCGTACCGTATCCGTTTACACTTGGCAGACCTTTTCCGCGTAGGCGGAGCACTTTGCCCGGCTGTGTACCCGATTCGATCTTTACTTTCACCTTTCCGTCAATGGTTGGTATTTCTACCGCACCACCTAAAGCGGCTGTCGGGAAGCTGAGAAGCAGGTTGTAAATCAAGTCATTTTCGTCGCGAATCAGTTCTTTGTCTTGTTCTTCTTCTACAAGAATCAGTAAGTCGCCCGGAACGCCGTTGTGTTTTCCGGCATTTCCTTTGCCGCTCATAGAAAGCTGCATGCCTTCCATTACGCCTTTAGGAATATTTACGCTTACCACTTCTTCGCCGTAAACGATACCTTCTCCGGCACATACCTTACACTTATTCTTGATGATTTTGCCTTCACCGCCACAAGTCGGACAGGTGGCACGTGTCTGCATCGTACCAAGAATAGTCTGTTGGTTACGGATTACCGTACCGCTACCTTTACAGGTCGAGCAGGTTTCCGAACCGCCGTTACCCTCAGCCCCTGAACCGTGACAGTGATCACATGTAACGTACTTTTTCAGTTTGAATTTCTTTTCTACTCCGGTAGAAATCTCTTTCAGATTCAGTTTTACTTTTACGCGCAAATCCGAACCACGGAAACGCGGGCGTTGTGAACTTCCACCGCCGAATCCGCCTCCGAAACCACTGAATCCGCTTCCGAAGCCACCGCCACGTCCACCGAAAATATCTCCGAACATAGAGAAGATATCATCCATAGACATGCCCTCGCTGAAACCACCGAACGGTCCACCGTTTCCGGCAGCACCACTCATTCCGGCATGACCGAACTGGTCATAACGGGCACGCTTGTCCGCATTGCTTAGTACATCGTAGGCTTCTGCCGCTTCTTTGAATTTTTCTTCCGCCACTTTGTCACCCGGGTTCTTGTCAGGATGATATTGAATGGCTTTTTTGCGGTAGGCTTTCTTAATTTCTTCTACCGATGCTGTCTTTTCGACTTCCAGTACTTCGTAGTAATCTCTTTTTTCCATATATATTATGTTATTCTCCTACCACCACTTTGGCATGGCGGATTACTTTGTCGTTTAGCGTGTAGCCGGTCTGTACGCAATCCAGAATTTTTCCCTTCAGGGATTTGTCCGGTGCAGGGATAACGGCAATTGCTTCGTGAAAATCGGTGTCAAGAGGTTTTTCTTTGGTCTCAATCACCTTCACGCCGTCCTGTCCCAATACAGACATGAATTTATTATAAATCAATTCCACTCCTTCTTTCACGGCTGCTACGTCTGTGGCAGTTTCCATGTTTTTCAGGGCGCGTTCGAAGTCGTCTACAATAGGAAGAATGCTGCTGATGGTTTTTTCGGCACCGTTCAGAATCAGCTCGGCCTTTTCCTTCATGGTGCGTTTGCGGTAGTTGTCAAACTCGGCGGAGAGACGCAGATATTTATCTTTCTGCTCTTCTATCACTTTGTTTGCTTCTTCCAGTTCCTGGGCAAGCTTTTCCTCTTCTGCCGGAGCTGCACTGTCCTGTACGTCCTCCTCTTGAATTTCTTCATTTTCCGCGGCTTCATCCTGCGTAGCTTCGGACATTAACTCTTCTTCGTTGATGTTTTCTTTTTCTTTCGGGTCCATATTTCTATTCTTATTATACTTGTAAAAAGGATTTGTTTTCATTGCTGTCAAGGGTTTAAGTTAGTATATCGCTCTACTAACAAAAACTTTGCCAAATAAGCAGCATTTGTCTAAAACGCCGCAAAGGTAATACTTTTATGTCAGATTGACAGCGCATTTCTACGAGTATTCATGGAAAAATGCCTATCTTTGCACCCGCAAATGAAGTTTTCACCACAGAGTGGCACAGAGTCTCACAGAGCCTTATTTATTTGATTTCAATTTGACTCAGTGAAACTCTGTGCCACTCTGTGGTGAATAAAAAGCGATTCATTCGTATAAATTGTAAATCGATAAATAGTAAATAAATCAATGATTACAGTCTCTAATGTTTCCGTACAGTTTGGAAAAAGGGTGTTATTTAATGATGTAAACTTGAAGTTTACAAGTGGAAACTGCTATGGTATTATCGGTGCCAACGGTGCCGGAAAATCTACCTTCCTGCGTGCCATATCCGGTGATTTGGACCCTACGACCGGTTCTATTATGTTAGGTCCGGGCGAACGCCTCTCCGTATTAAGCCAGGACCACTTTAAGTGGGATGCACTTACGGTAATGGATACCGTGATGATGGGGCATACTGTTTTGTGGGATATCATGAAGCAGCGCGAAGTGCTTTATGCCAAAGAAGATTTCACGGATGAGGACGGTCTGAAGGTTTCCGAATTGGAAGAAAGATTTGCGGAACTGGACGGCTGGAATGCAGAAAGCGATGCGGCGGCTTTGTTGAGCGGTCTGGGCATTAAAGAAGATAAGCATTATGTGCTGATGGGTGACCTCAGCGGTAAGGAGAAGGTGCGTGTGATGCTGGCACAGGCTTTGTTCGGTAATCCGGATAACTTGTTGCTGGATGAGCCTACCAATGACTTGGATATGGAAACCGTGATGTGGCTGGAAGATTATCTGGCTAATTTTGAACATACGGTGTTGGTTGTGAGTCACGACCGTCACTTTCTCGACTCTGTCTGCACGCACACGGTGGACATTGACTATGGTAAGATTAACCTGTTTGCCGGTAACTATAGTTTCTGGTATGAATCAAGCCAGTTAGCATTGCGCCAGCAGCAGAACCAGAAGGCTAAGGCAGAAGAGAAGAAGAAAGAGTTGGAAGAATTTATTCGTCGTTTCAGTGCCAATGTGGCGAAGAGCAAGCAGACTACCAGCCGTAAGAAGATGTTGGAGAAACTGAATGTGGAAGAAATCAAGCCTTCTTCGCGTAAGTATCCGGGCATTATCTTTACTCCCGAGCGCGAACCGGGTAATCAGATTCTGGAAGTTTCCGGGCTGACCAAAACTTTGGAAGACGGCACTGTGCTTTTCCGCGATGTAAACTTCAATATAGAGAAAGGGGATAAGGTGGTATTCCTTTCCCGCGATCCCCGTGCCATGACTTCATTGTTTGAGATTATAAATGAAGAAATGAAGCCGGATGCAGGAACTTTCAGTTGGGGTGTCACTATTACCACTGCATACTTGCCGCTGGACAATACTCAGTATTTCAATACGGATCTGAACCTGGTGGACTGGTTGAGTCAGTTTGGCGAAGGAAATGAAGTTTATATGAAGAGTTTCCTGGGTCGTATGCTGTTCTCCGGTGAAGAGGTTTTGAAGAAAGCAAGTGTGCTGTCGGGAGGTGAAAAGATGCGTTGTATGATTGCCCGTATGCAGTTGCGCAATGCCAACTGTCTGATTTTAGATACTCCTACCAATCATCTTGATTTGGAGTCCATCCAGGCATTCAATAATAACCTGAAGACGTATAGAGGGAATATCCTGTTCTCTTCTCATGACCACGAGTTCATACAGACCGTTGCCAACCGTATTATCGAGCTGACTCCGAACGGTATTATTGATAAGATGATGGAATATGACGAATACATCACTTCTGACCATATTAAGGAATTAAGAGCTAAGATGTACGCACAGTAAATATCTGCTCTTTCAATAAAAAAATGTCGCCTTGCAATAACAGAATATTGCAAGGCGATGTTTTTAGGTGATTAAGCGTTCTTATGATCAGATAGTTCTTCTTTTTTGCTTTGCGAATAAAGGAGCTAAAGAAAATAGTGGTTGAAATCGAAGAAAAAGTCGGTTAAAGTTGTACTATATTGAAACATTTATTATTTTTGTACTATGAGAAGAAGAGTTGTAGCATACGGTCATTATTATAAAGAGTTCCTTGCTACCCTTACAGAGAAAGAAATTCAGAAAGTCAAATATGTGCTTTCGTTACTTGAAACTGACGACCGTGTACCGGTGAAATTTATAAAATCTATACGAGACGGATTATATGAGTTGCGTATAGAATACAATAGTAACATTTATCGTATCTTTTTCATTTTTGATGAAGGGCAAATAGTAGTTCTATTTAACGGTTTTCAAAAGAAGACACAAAAAACGCCGAAATCAGAAATAGAAAAAGCATTTAAATTGATGGAGGAATATTATGAGTACAAAAAACAGTATGATAACAGACATTAGTGCTGAACTTGAAAAAGAGTTCGGAGCACCGGGAACCCCCGAACGCGCTAAGTTCGATGAAGAAGCATACGCTTTTTATACCGGACAAATACTGCTTGATGCAAGAAAAGAGGCAAAGGTAACTCAATTAGAACTTGCAAAGCGAATTAATGCTACCAAATCTTACATTTCCCGTATTGAAAATGGTTCAATAAATCCGAGCGTAGGCACATTCTACCGAATAATGAATGCGCTGGGATTGAGAGTCGAAATCGTAAAAACAATAGGAAGTCTGTAAACAGAAAAGCCGGAGCACTAACCCCGGCTTTTTCATACTCCGATAGAAATATTTTCCCATTCACTCTCCCCATGTTTATTTATAAATCAGCTTATTCCTCCCGTCCTCTCCGAACAGGCTATCTCCCAAAGTCGTAATCTTGTTTCCTGTAGCTACAACATAACGCAGGTTGTCACATCCCATAAACGCGCCATATTCGATGGCAGTCACTCCGGCTGGCAATTCAAGCGTACCGCACAAGCGACCGCATCCACTGAATGCACGTTGTCCGATGCTTTTCAAACCTTTGGGAAGCTGGATGCGCAACAGATATTTTTTCTGGGTAAATGTATATTCGGGAATAACCGTAGTGTTACTTTTGCTCAGATCAACAGCCACAAGATTGGGCATATAATCACGTATTACGGTGAAGTCAGCTTCGTCCAGTTTCCCTTCTACGGTCAGGAAATTCACATCTTTCGGTTGCAAGCCCGCAGCCACTAATTCACTGGCAAGACTTCCCATTAAGCCTACTTGTACGAAAGCCTCTACAGGTTCTCCCTCTATCACGGCAAAGGTTTCCCAATGCTTTTTGCCACGGTAGGAGTCGCTGCTACCCAACGGAACGAAAATGGCCGTTATGCTATCCGCCAAAGCGGCCGGTAACAGGTTGGGAGCAGTCTTCTTTCTCAACTGGCATATTTTCAGATTTTCGCAACCCTTGAAGGCTGCGTCTTCTATGTTCTTGATTTTCTCTGAAAGAATAATTTTCTGGAGAGTTGCTTTTCCGGTGAAAGTACTGTCGCTGGTCTGCTGGCAGAATGCATAAGCCGGTACACAGTTGGGCGGATAAATATAGAAACGGTCGGGGTAAGTGCCGCTTTTACCTGCGTATGTACTGATGGATGCGTTGGAGATATCCAGCACTTTCAGATTCTTGAATTCATCGCGCAGATGTTTGAAGTCAATGGCATTTAGTTTTCCGGTCAATGTAAGATGGGTGACGCTGTTGGCTTCATCCTCAGTGAGCATGGATACCAGAGTGCCGGGCTTGGCTACAAAAAAAGTTTTATTATTAGCTGGTGTGCCTGCATTTTGTGCAACTGCTGCGTAAGTACATGCAGCCAGCATTATAGTGGCTAATGTTTGTTTTAGTTTCATGACAGTAATAGATATGTTTAGACAAATATACGCTTTTTGCAGGAATTTGCTTTCTATTTTTAATTTTATAGGTATTTTTGCTGGGGTATTAACATATAGAAACTAAGGATATGGAATCAATGAACGAAAATATAAATATTGCCCCGCAAGAGTCGAAACTTGTCATTTATCTGGTTGTTGCAGCAAAAGTTATCGTTTATATGCTTTTGATGCTGGGATTTGCCGGAGTATTGGGGGCTGTTTGCATCAAAGCGGTCTCTTTTTTTAAGATAGATGGAATTTTGAAAGAAGTTGTCATGCAAAGTAGTTTTCTGGCGGGAACTTTCCTGGCGGCTTGGGTGCTGCTGAAGAATTGGGACCACCTTCCGATTACAGACTTGGGTTTATCCCTGAAAGGGCGGGCTAAAGACATCTTCTGGGGTACATTCGTTGCCTTGGCTATCTATACTGTCGGATTTGGAATATTATATGGGTTGGGAGAGATTGAAATTACTGCCGTACACTTTAGCGCGTACGATTTTCTGCTGTCTTGGATATTAATGTTGCTGGTTGCCCTTGCAGAAGAGATTGCCTTTCGCGGTTTTGTCCTGGGGCATTTGCTGACCGCAGGTGTCAATCGTTTTGTGGCATTGTTTCTTTCGTCTGCATTGTTTTCCCTGATGCATATTTTTAATCCCAACTTTTCTCTGATTGCTTTTCTGAATATTTTGTTGGCAGGGATTTTAATAGGTTCTACCTACATATATACGCGTAATTTATGGTTTCCTATCGCTCTTCATCTTTTCTGGAATTGGCTGCAAGGTCCGATTCTTGGTTTCGAAGTAAGCGGAGGACGCTTGGGCGGTACTTTATTGTCTTTAGAATTACCGGAAGAGAATATCATCAACGGCGGTGCATTCGGGTTCGAAGGTTCTGTCCTGTGCACCACGTTGATGATTATTGCTATTGCGATTATTCTGAAGATACAAAGCCGGAAAGTGAATCAACGATTATAAGTCATCTTCCAGCGCTGTACTCTTGGCGTAAGCCGTACTTTTGGCTTCAAAGAAATCGGTTTTCACCATATTGGCGTTTGAATACTGCAACACCCAGTGCATACTTTCCGGTTCTTTCCGGTTGTGCTCGTATAGCGGAGGATTTCCCAGACTGCTCCAGCGTAGGTTGCCCAGATAGTGAATATAGTCAGCAATCATTTGCCGGTTGAGTCCCTGTATGTTGTCGCCTATAACGTATTGTCCCCATTCAATTTCCTGTTTCACTCCTTCACGCATCATATTCTCGTATATCTGCACTTTGTCGGGGGTAAATAATTCCGGTTCTTCTTTTTTCAGTTCCAGGATGATGCTGCGGAACAACCAGAGATGCGTGTTCTCATCCCGGTTGATATAACGGATTTCTTGAGCGGAGCCGGACATCTTCCCGTTCCGGCTCAGATTATAGAAAAACATAAAACCGCTATAAAAATAAATACCCTCCAGAATATAGTTGGCAATTAAAGTCTTCATTAGCGTAAAGCCATCCTGACTTTCCTGGAATTCATTGTAACAGTTGCCGATAAAGGTATTTCTTTTTAATAAATGCTCATCCGTTTTCCATTGGTAAAGAATGTCATTGCGTTTCTCCGGACTACAGATTGTGTCGAGCATATAGCTGTAACTCTGACTGTGCACACATTCCTGAAAAGCCTGGATGTGCAGGCAAAGATTTACTTCGTTGGCCGTGATGTATTCGCTGATAGTGGGCAGATTGTTGCTTTGCAGGGAATCCAGAAATACCAGGAAACTCAGGATTTTGTCGTAAGCAGTCCGTTCGGCTTCATCCAGCAGGGGATAATCCTTCGTATCCTGAGTGAGATTGATTTCTTCGGGAATCCAGAAATTGTTCATAGCCTGGCGATACCAGTCGCTTACCCATTTGTATCGCATATTATTGAAATCATTCAGGTTTGTCGTATTACCACCGATCATTTTTCTGAGGCGGATTTCCGTATCACCTGAAGGGTTGAACAGGGCATTTCTCTTTAGTTTTTTTGCTTCCATATTATTTTAGTTTTTAAGTTTTTATGATGCGCAGCTTTCACACTCTTCTACTTCCAGAGATTTGCTACGGACGTAATAGACTGTTTTCACTCCACACTCCCATGCCAGCAGGTAGAGATTCAGCACCTGGCGCATGGTGAATTCATTGGTGATGTAAAGGTTCAGGCTTTGTGCCTGGTCGATATGCAACTGGCGGACACCGGCGGCACGGATGCTCCATTGCTGATCCGTCAGATAGGCACCTTTGTATAGCCAGAATGTTTTGTCAGACAGTGACGGGGCTACACGTGGCAACATGGCTCCCTTCTTCTCTTCCAGGAAAAAGCGTTTCATCACCGGATCTGTTCCTGCGGTGGTTCCGGCTATGATGCTGGTGCTGCTGGTAGGGGCTATGGCCAGCAGATAGGCATTTCTCATTCCGGATGCTGCAACCTTTGCGGCCAGTGCTTTCCATGCGGGTGAGTCATAATTGCGTTTTGTAAAGTAAGCTCCGGTTTGCCAGTCGCTTCCTTCAAAGTAGTCGTACCGTCCTTTTTCTTTGGCCAGTTCGGCACTCGCTTCGATGGCGGCGTAATTGATACGTTCAAAGATCTTGTCCATGAAGCTAAGATGTTCCTCGCTTTCCCAGCGTATGCCACGGATGGCAAGTGCATGGTGATATCCGCTGACTCCTAAACCGATGCTGCGATAATGATGGTTGGTTATCTGTGCAAAAGGGATCGGATAAAAATTGAGGTCGATGACATTGTCGAGTGCACGGACCACTGTTGCCACTTTTTCTTTCATTTGTTGCTCGTCTTCCAACGGTAGATGTCCCAATGAAAGACTGGCGAGATTACATACCACGAAGTCGCCGGGACGGACTGTTTTCACCACTACCATATCCCCATCCTCCGTGCGTATCTCAGTAGAAACTGTCTCTATGGCCGACATGTTTTGTGCAATCTCCGTACAAAGGTTGGAACAATAGATGATTCCCCGGTGATTGTTGGGGTTGGCGCGATTCACGGCATCACGGTTGAAAGTGAAAGGTGTGCCTGTTTCTACAGCTGACCGTAGCACCAGTCTGACGATATCCTTAATGCTCATGCTGCGTTTGGAAAGACGGGAATCGTTTACGCAATCCAAATATCTTTTCTCCCATTCTTCTCCGTAATAATCTTCCAGGCAATATCCTTTGATGGTCATTATTTCATTCGGACAGAATAAATACCATGATTGGTTCAAATCCTCTTTCGCCATCCGCCAGAATAAATCCGGATAGCATACCGCCGGAAATATGTCATGGGCTTTCATGCGGTCATCCCCGTTGTTGGTGCGCAGTTGCAGAAATTCAGGCAGGTCCTTGTGCCATACGTCCAGGTATACGGCTACCGCTCCTTGTCTCATTCCCAACTGATCTACGGCAACGGCTGTGTCGTTCACCAGTTTCATCCACCGGATAACTCCTCCTGCCACACCTTTGAAACCCCGTATATTTCCACCGGCCGCACGTACTTTGCCGAAATACATTCCCATACCTCCACCGAACTTGCTGACCATGGCGAAGTTGTCAATGCTTCGGTATATACCTTCCAGACTGTCGGGCACGGTGTCGATGAAGCAACTGGACAATTGATGATAAGGTTTTCGGGCATTGGCAAGTGTAGGGGTAGCCATGGTTACCTCCAGTTTACTCAGCAGATCATAGAATTTTCTTACCCATTGCAAACGGTTGTGCCTTTCCGGCATTGCAAGATGAAGGGCAATACCCAAATACATTTCTTGTACGGATTCAATCGGTTCATGGGAGCGTGTACGGATAAGGTAGCGTTTGACAAGCATATCCAGTCCGGAATAGTTGAAGAGCTTGTCACGCTCCGGACATATAAATCCTGCTGCTTCTCCTATTTCTTCCGGTGAATAGGAGGCTAAAATATAACTGCCGTATAATCCTTCGTCCGTGAGATAACGCAGCTTTTCATAGAAAGACAGGACACCGGCGAACTCTGTCTGTTCAGTCAATTTCTTGCTTAACTGAAAATTGAGTAATCGGGCGGCAATAAACTCCCAGTCGGGGGCTTCCTGGGTAGTTAGCTCTACAGCCGCTTTTATAAGAGCCGTTAACCGTTCGTTCGGTGTCATTTCCGGTTTGTAGAAACTGGAGAATTTTTCGGCGAGCAGGGTCAGGCTGTATTCATTGCGCGGGAAGTCTTGCCCGATACCTTTCAGGGTGTCCGTTATTGTTTCGTCGCCAGTTTCATTTACTATGTGGTTGAGGGCTTTTCTCCGTTCTGTCCGTTGCCAGCGATAAAGGATATAGTTTTTGGCTTCGGCATAAAAGCCATGTTCCATCAGGGACCGCTCCACTTCATCCTGGATCCGTTCTACGTGGCGATTGCCGGTGTCACTGAGGATGAAATTTTCCACTTCATTTACCAGCGTGAGTATTGTTTCATCCGTAACACTTTGTCCGGTGCTGGCGAAGCTTTTTCGTATGGCAATGGCTACCTTCTCCTTGTTGTAAGGCTCTGCCATTCCATTTCTCTTGGTTATTTCCATGAGATGTTTATGTATAAAATTATTGTATTATTTCGCACTGTTTCCCTAATCCCACGAGTAGAAACAGCCTTTGATGAATGGTAGGTCTTCTGACTGACTCTTTGTTTTCAATGCCTTCCCGATGTCTTCTTTTCTACTGCAAGACATTCAGTGGCTATGGTGTTATTGAAAAGTTGTATAGAGCTTCACAGCAGCGGGACTGTCCGGGACTTTCACCCGATTCCCTTTTAATCCGAATGGCAGAAGAGCCATTCGGAACCAATTCGGGAACAAAGATAATTAATATTGTAATGGTTACAATATTGAGAAGGTTTAAAAATAGAGAATTATACTATTTTATTAGATAGTGTGATCTGGATATGATTGTATCATGAAGCGTCACTAACCAATTTCAAGGCAATCCGCTTGCGGTCCATATCCACACTCAGCACCTTGACCCGGACATGCTGGTGAATAGAGACAATCTCATTCGGGTCTGAAACGAAACGGTCGGCCAGCTGCGAAAGATGGATCAGACCATTCTCTTTGATACCTATGTCGACAAATGCGCCAAAGTTGGTGATATTGCCTACGATACCGGGGAGTTCCATACCTTCGCGCAGGTCGTTGATGGTGCGTACATTCTTGTCGAACTCGAAAATCTTTATCGGACCTCTCGGGTCGCGTCCGGGTTTTTCCAATTCTTGCAGAATATCTTTTAATGTCGGCATACCCACGGTAGGAGTGAGGTATTTCTCCGGTTTTATTTTCAGGCGGAGCTCCTTGCTGGCGATAAGTTCTGCTACGCTGCATCCCAGGTCTTTTGCCATCTGCTCTACGATGCAATAACTCTCAGGGTGTACGGCCGTATTATCCAAGGGGTTTTCAGCCTGTGGAATACGAAGGAAACCGGCGCATTGCTCAAATGCTTTGGCTCCCATACGCGGTACTTTCATCAGTTGCTTGCGGGAGGTAAATGCACCGTTTTCCGCACGATAGTTCACGATGTTTTGTGCCAGCTGAGGGCCTAAACCGGAAATATACGTCAGCAGGTGGCTACTTGCCGTATTCAGGTTTACACCAACCAGATTTACGCAGCTTTCTACGGTCAGATCCAGTGATTTTTTTAATTTCGTCTGATCCACATCATGCTGGTATTGTCCCACGCCAATGGACTTCGGATCTATTTTCACTAATTCCGCCAATGGGTCCATCAGGCGGCGGGCAATAGATACGGCTCCACGTACCGTGACGTCGTATTCAGGGAACTCATCCCGAGCAATTTTGGATGCGGAATAGATAGAGGCGCCCTGTTCGCTCACCACAAATACCTGAATGTCCTGTCTGAAAGTTTGATGTTTCAGAAAATCTTCGGTTTCACGACTTGCGGTTCCGTTGCCTACGGCGATGGCTTCTATCTGATAAGCTTCCACCATTTTTTGTATTTTGGATACAGCCTCTGCGGTTTTGTGCACCGGAGCATGCGGATAGATGTTCTCATTGTGGAGCAGATTGCCTTGTGCGTCCAGGCATATTACCTTACAGCCTGTACGGAAGCCCGGATCAATGCCCATTACCCGTTTTTGTCCCAGCGGAGAAGCGAGCAATAGCTGGCGCAGGTTCTGGACGAATACCCGGATAGCTTCTTCATCGGCCTGCTCCTTGCTTTGTGCGGCAAACTCAGTTTCGATGGACGACTTCAACAGGCGTTTGTAGGCATCTTGTACGGCCTCCGCCACTTGTTCTCCGCAAGCGTTGTTGCTACGGACAAAGCGGCGTTCCAGACGCTCTACACATTCCTCGTCATCAGGACTTATGCTGACTTTCAGCAGACCTTCGGCTTCGGCACGACGGATGGCGAGCAACTGGTGCGAGGTACATTTCTTCAGTGGTTTACTGAATTCGAAATAATCCCGGTATTTATCTGCTTCAGTTTCTTTTCCTTTCACTACTTTGGCGGTGATGACGGCTTGCCGGGAGAAGGCAAAACGCACGGTGTTGCGTGCCTGTTCGTCTTCGCTGACCTGTTCGGCAATGATGTCCCGTGCCCCTTTCAGTGCGTCTTCGGCATCTTTCACTTCTCCTTTGACGTATGCTTCCGCACGTTTCTCGGGGTTGGGTTCCCGTTGCAGCATCAGTAATGTCGCCAGTGGTTCCAGTCCTTTCTGGCGGGCTACTTCCGCACGTGTGCGGCGTTTGGGTTTATAGGGTAGGTAGATGTCTTCAAGAATGGTGCTGTCCCATGTTTCATCAATACGTTTTTGCAGTTCGGGAGTCATTTTCCCCTGCTCGCTGATGGTGTTGATGATGGTCTCTTTCCGTTTGGCTGTTTCGTTCAGCTTCTCATAGTGTGTTTTGATGGCTTCAATTTGCACTTCATCCAGTCCGCCGGTAGCTTCTTTGCGGTAGCGACTGATGAAGGGAATGGTAGCTCCGTCTTCCAATAAATCAAGTGTATGGCCGATTTGCTTCTCGGAAATGCCGAGGGCGGCGGAAATCATGCGATGGAATAACTGTATCATGTTGAGTCGTTTTTTTGAATAATGAGGGCCAAAGATACGAAAAATAAAGGAATCAATCCAGGAAGGGTTAATTCTTTTTGGACGGGTTATGAACTAAATGATAAATAATCTTTTAGACGCGGATGACACGGATAACGCGGATCTTTTTTTATCCACTTTTATAGCGCAGCCTTTTAAATCCGCGTTATCCGTGTCATCCGCGTCTAAAAAATAATATACCGAATGGCGCTAATCACTAATCACTTATCACCAAACACTAATCACTTTTGTTCTTTTCTTTTCCGTTATGAATTAATTCACCACAGATTACACAGATTCACACAGATTTATTAATCTAATAATCAGTAAAATAAAATCTGTGTCAATCTGTGTAATCTGTGGTGAGTCTTATTCCTTTCTATCCCGTTTCGAACCCCAAAAAGGGAGCCTTCTTACAGCCCCCTATATTCCCTTTCTGCATTGAAGCAAGGGCAAGGTTTCATGGGATTCAGGTCATGATGACCTACAATCAGAGCGTGTGGAAAGATGCGCTTCAATTCGCGGAGCAGTGCAAGCAGCGATGCTTTTTGCTCTAAGGTGCGAGTGTCGGATGGCTGACTGTCGGCATCCAAACCTCCTTCATAACAGATACCGATGGAGTGTCGGTTATGATTGAGGCAATGCGCTCCGATTTTTTCCGGTGGGCGGCCACGGTGAATCTCACCGTCACGAGTCACGTAGAAGTGATAGCCGATGTCACTGAAGCCGCGGTGGCGAATGTGATCGCGGCGGCAATCTTCGAAGCTCAGGCCCACGCCCTGAGGCGTGGCCGAGCAGTGAATAATGAGTAGGGTAATCGTGCGCATAGCTACTTGCAGGCACCTAACCCTAAAGCTCCCGCAATGGCGGTGGCTACGGTGATGATTACTTTGAGGACAATGCCCCACACGTTTTTTGACTTCTTTTCTTCATTCATAATGATTGATGATTTATAATTTATGTGAATCAGGAGTTATCCCAACGGATTTTCGTCGAGACCACCGCCGTCTCCTCCGGAACCGCCACCGGGAGTATTGTCGGACGAGCTGCCTCCCACGGTGTACATGGAAGACTCTTTCAATTGTCCTTCCAGATTAATCTGAGCATTACTCAGCTCACCCGTGGCACGGGCGCGGAGTTTCAACCCCTTTACGTTGTTAGCCAGTGAGAAGTCGGCGGCAGATTTTGCGCCTTTTTTGCTGACAATTCCTACGGAAAAAATTGCCAGATCATCCATTTTTACATTCTTTCCATCCAGAATAAGTTCCTTGGTGCAGGAAACCATATCCGTCAACACTCCCTTGATGACACCACTTGAGTAGGGAGTATTGTGGTTAGACATGTGTTTGGCAAGTTTCTCGATGTCGAACGTCTCTTCAATTACGGGACGCGCATACCAGAAACCTTTCAGCGGGCTGTTTTCGCCCGTCACTTGATACTTTTTGTAACGAATCATAGTTTGTAGATAATTTAAAAATTAATACTTGAAAATTCATGCTGTTGAACTCAACAATGCAAAGGTAATACTGCGGGTATGGGCGTTTGTCTCTTTCTGGTTGTTAGAGTCGATTAGGGGCGGTTGTAGTCTGTTATTTCTATGTATATACTTGATAATGTCATGATTTATCGCTACCTTTGATGAAATATAACACATGAATATCAGATATGAACTCTTTTGAAATCCGTACCTATGGGCGTACTGAACTTGCCCAACTCTATTGTCCCGATCTCTGTCCGGAGTCTGCCTACCGTAAGTTGAAACATTGGATCGATCTTTATCCCGGTCTGCGTGCCAGTCTGTCCGCCCTGGGGCTTTCTCCCCGTTCACGCTCCTATACGCCCGCCCAGGTGAGCCTGATAGTAGGCGCACTGGGGGAACCTTAAAGCTAAGGTTTGGGGGCGTAAAGCTGAGGTTTAGCGGTGTGAAGCTGAGGTTGGGAGATGCAAGGCTGAGGTTGAGGGATGCAAGGTTGAGATTGAGAAATACAAAGCTGAGATGAGGCTTTGTAATGGTGAGGTTGGTACACTTGGTACAGAGGTTCACCCTTCCCTTTCGCTTCACACACACGTGCGCGTATATAATGTGTGAGTCCCCCTGCTAATCACTAATCCCTCACCACTCACCACTTCTTACCGCTTACCCGGCTTGCGATAAGTGCCGTTTCTGTCCGTACTTTCCACCAGACCGTGCTTCTGCAGGCGCTTCAGCCAGGTGGAGGCGGTTTCGGGCTTGATACCCATCTCTTCGGCTCTATGTATGAATTCAGCTCGTGTAAATCTCTCCCCCATGCATTGCACAAGCGCATCGCGGTCGGCATTTCCCCGACTGGTCACTTGGGTGGCGGGCAGGAAGGAGAGTATGTGGATGGCGTGGCTGTAGAGGCTTTCGGCGAGCGACAGCACAGCGTGGAAATCGTCGGGGGTGATGCTGAGATCCCATAGGGTGATGATATGGTCTTTCAGATTGTCGGGATTGGTGCCGGGATCGGGCGATACATTGGGTGAACGGGTTATCTCCCCTTGTTCCAATGCGCGGAGCATTGCCACTACCTCCATGATGCGGCAGATATTGATGGCCAGACGTGCCACACTGCTCGACATTTCACTGCCGTTTGACAGTTCTGAACGGGTGAATAGATTGGAGAACAGTTGGTTGAAATCCTTCTTCTGTCCGTCGGTGAGGCGTAGTGTGAAAGTTCCGCCCATGACGATAGCCTTTAGTTTTTCTTTCCATTCCATGCCCAGCGTGTTGAAAGTCTCTTCGAGATTATTGTCGTTGAGATCGAACTGGTCTTGCCAGTGGTGTATACCGTGCATGTAGTAGAATAGTTCTCGGGAGAATAGCCCGTTTTCGGTAGTGGGTATCAGTGGTTTTACCTGTGCGGGGGTACCGGACAGGAGTACGGCAAGAAACACCTTTTTCACTTCACGGTATTCCCGGTCGGTGCGTCGGTTGTAGGAGATCCGGTCGTGGTCGAAAGCCTTTCGCATGGTGTCGCTCCAATGTCCGTATTCTGAGCCGATGGCGGTGGATATGGTGTCGGCTTCGCTTTCGCATATCAGGCCTGTTCCGTCGGAATCTATCAGGTTTTGCAGGATGCCGGTTCCCGTATTGTTACCAGGGATGAGGAACATCTTGTCGGGAGGCATCATGGGCGCTTCGGTCTTCGCCCGTTCTTTGCCCAACGCTTCGTACTTTGATTTTTCACGCCGGTAGCATGCCATACTTTCAGCCGTCTGCTTTCGGATCTCATCATGAAAGGGCTCTACCAACAGGCGTACCAGTGATAGTATACCTTTGCCCGATGTGGATGGTGCCACGACAAAAGTTTGCAGGCAGGGCGACGTCATTTTTCCTCCATAAGCACACCGGACGTTCCGCCCCATACTTGCCCCCAGCACAGTGACCGTTCCCAATAGAAGAATATCGTATTGTGTGCGGGAGGTAGCGCAGCTCAGGATACGTCCCAGGGGATAAGGCCACCGGGTGCGTTCGTCGAAAGTGGGTAGAGGTGATATCGGGTCGCTGCCCGTTGCCGTGTCTTCTTCGCATATGCTTACTTCTTCTCCTTCTTTACGTGCGCGTGTGTGTGAAGCGGAAGATGAGGGTGAACCTTGTGTACCAAGTGTACCAACGCCGGATGGAATTTCGGCTTGAATTTTTACGCCGCACAACTCGGCCAGGTGGAAGGCTGTGCCTATATGTACGTCGTTGTGTCCGGTTTTCAGCGCGTTGCTGAATAGTTTTTCGGCTGCCTGCGGGTCATATTTTGATGAAAGGCTGCACAAGGCGAGAAAATCCTGACGGCCTGCCTCTCCGCAGTCCGTGGCGATGGCAAAGGCAAGTTGTATATACTCTTGATAACTGGGAGCGATGTCTGCTCCCGCATTCCTGACGGCTTCGGTCAGGAGATGCAATGAAGATATTGGTTCCATTGAATGCTTAATTTGTAATTCGTAATTTGTAATTTGTTATTTATTACTCGCCATTTGTAATTCTGATCAACGCTCCCGGATCATGGCATAGGAAACAGGAGCGTACGAGGTCTTTTCCCGACGTATCCACTCCTTTTCCCGATTGCTGGTGGTCGGTGTCGTACATACAGTGTACATAGTTCATGGCCCAGCGGATTCCATCTGTAGCACTTTGCCCTATGGCGCAGGGCACGAAGGCTTTCACACCCTGTCCGGTGGGGCTGACGAACACTAAGGCAGGGCACAGATAGGGATCGTCGAATAACAGTTGGCGCAGTTTTTCGGCTTCTTCGGTAGATTCAAGATGGTCGATGTCCACTACTACCAGTCCGGAGGCTTCTTCTATGCAGTCACTTCGCCGGCGAGTGAAGACTCCGCAGGGAGTCACGTAGGGCAGTGTCTGCTGCTTCAGGAGGCGGCAGGCACTGTCATCACCCAGCAGTGCGGCGTTTCGTACTTCGTGGGTGAGTGCGGCAAGTTTCGCGTTTGAAGTGATAAGTTTGTGTACTTCGTTCACATCCACTGTGCGTAGTGGGGTTAGTGTGGCATTTCTCAGGTTTTTTCCGGAAATTTTATCTCTTATCGGTGAGATAGGAGGCATGAATAGCGACATTCTGAAAATGTTTTCCATTGCGTTGTTTCTTAGTTGAGTAACTTTCATTTTTTTTATTTACTTCGGCAGTCTGTCGGGCATAAAAAAGAGAAGATGTCACTTTGGGATAAAGCGGCATCTTCTCATAGCGGGGCTTAATCTTTGCTAAAGCGAGAGCAAAGATAGGCTCTTTTGCAACATGTTATTCAACACTAATTCATACCTGTATTTTGTTATTATTTTCTCTTTTTACCTCTTGGGTTTTTGAAGTCGCATTCTTTGGCAATATCTGTCAATTCCTGTCTTATGGTATTGACAGCTATCTGTTTACCATTATTTTTCAAAAACTTTTCGTTTTTATATAAAAAACGTGCAAGCGTTGTCAATCCGTTTTCCGGAGATACGTCCAGACAGTTTGTTATATAGAGTTCCAAATATGCTTTTTCTATAATGTCCCTGCGGTCGATTATTCTCGTAATGGTAGCTCCTGTTTTGGGGCCTCTTTTCAACCTAATCCTTTGTCTAATTGATTGTTTACTGTTATTTTCGTTCTCTTTTGCAGTTTTTTTTTGCTGCTTTATTGGCTTTATTATTTTTCATACTTCTAATGATTTTATGTCAGAATTAGTGATGAAAAAATATGTTGCAAGTTACGAAGGTAAGTGTAAAAAGAAGAGTGGACAAGAATATTGGGATAATATTGATTTTATATACTGTTTTACAACGCTTAATTGACTGATATATAATTTGTTGGAGTGAAAACGGATAGGTGTTCAAAAAACGTTCGTTTAATGGACACCAATATTTGTAAAGAAAATGTTTCTTATAAAAACATCAAGTTGAATAGATATTAATGATATTTTTTTAGAATATAAAATCTTATATATGAGATGTTTACATGAGGAAAAGAGGGCCTGAAAAAATATTTTTATCAAACATTTTGGTCATTCAAAAAATACCTTTTACCTTTGCGCCCATTAAACGAACGATTAAAAGACAACTAATCTTCCTTAATCACCCGTTTATAGCTTTTGGCTCCAGAAGCTCCACATAGATGTTTCACAGCTTCTTTTTCCGCGATGGTAGGAAGTTCTGAAATGAAATGAATGCAGCATAAGTTATTAAAAATAATCGCATTACATAATTTGACCGGTAGGTATTTCACTACTCCGGTGTCCCTAAAAAATGTCCTTACGCGAAGTTGCTTTGCGAAAATATCATGACTGAAAGTACTCACTCTCAGCTTTCAGCTTTCAACTCTCAAAATCTCCATTGGTTTGCTGTTCGTGTCTCTTATAGTCGTGAACTGACTCTTAAGTCTATTCTTGATAAGGAGAACATAGAGAGCTTTATTCCTATGTGCTATGGAATGGTGATGAAAGGTGGTAAGCGTGTCCGTAGATTGGTGCCCGCCATACATAATCTTGTCTTCGTTCATTCTACGCGCAAACGTATTGATGCTTTGAAGGACGAACTTGAGGGAACGATGCCTATACGTTTCATTATGAATCGTGAACATTGCCGTCCGGTAGTTATTCCTGATGTGCAGATGCGCAGTTTTATTCTGGTAGCCGGTAGTCACGATGAGCCAATTCTTTATATGGAAGCAGCCGAACTGAATTTGGTAAAAGGTCAGAAGGTTCGTATCACTGATGGTGTTTTCAAGGGCGTAATCGGTGAGTTTGTCCGTATTCGCCATGATCGCCGTGTGGTAGTCAATATTGAAGGTGTCATGGCTGTAGCTACTACCTTTATCCCGCCTTCGCTTGTTGAGCCGTTAACTGTTGATTGACACTCTGTTGATTGACATTAATCATTGATTGGCATTGTTGTTGATAATAATCGTTAGTTGATACATAAATATTGTGTCCTCTTAAATCTTTCGAAGTATCTTCTCTTTTTGAAATAAAACATTTAATAATATGAATTCTAATTCTTCATCATTATTTTCCTTAGCCCATGATCTTCTAACCTACGGGCTTGATGGAAGTCCCATTTATGCGGACCAATTTACACGTTTGAACCGTGATGTTTACGAACGGGCTATCGAACTTTACAACATTCATGGAGCTACGGCCGAAGAGGAGGCTGAACTTTGCCTTGCTTTGTTAGTGGCTTTCGCTGCAACGATTTATGATAATGGCTGCAAGCAGGAATATATTCAGAATGTCCTGGATCGTAGCTGGGAGGTGCTTCCGAAGCTTTCTGCGTCATTGCTGAAGGTGCGTTTGTTAACTTATTGTTATGGGGAATTCTATGATGAGAGTTTAGCAAAGGAGGCTCATGAAATTATCAATACTTGGGATAAGGCAGGGTTGAGCTTGGAGCAGGCGGAGATTGTAGAGGAGTTGAAGGGGTTTGAGGAGAATCAGTATCTTTGGGAAGAAGTGAATAATATTGGAAGTTAACAATAGGTTTGTGTTATATGGAGAATTTTATTAAAAGAAGTAAATTGTGACCGAGAGTATAAAAGACAAGACTGTCAAAGGTGTTGGTTGGAGTCTTGTTGATAATATTGCCAGTTCAGGTATTACTTTTTTAGTTGGTCTAATTTTGGCCCGTCTGCTCACTCCGGCAGAGTATGGTATCATGGCTATGATTACGATTTTCATAGCTGTATCCAATTCCATTATAGATAGCGGTTTCTCCAATGCTTTGGTTCGTAAGATAGATGTACGGCGTATAGATTATAATACGGTATTTTTCTTTAATTTGATAGTCAGTTTGGTAATGTATTTATTGCTATACATTGCCTCTCCTGCTATCAGTGTGTTTTTTAAGGAGCCTATATTGGTAGAGATTGTTCGTGTGATAGGCTGGGTACTTGTTATTAATGCGTTAGCCATCATACCACGTACAATTTTTGTTCGTAATGTAGATTTTAAGACGCAGACCAAGGTTTCTTTAATATCTTCCATTGCCAGTGGCATCATTGGTATTTGTATGGCTTTAACCGGTTTTGGTGTTTGGAGTTTGGTTGGACAACAACTTTTTCGTCAATTGCTGAATACCGTCTTTTTGTGGGTATATTGTAGCTGGAGACCAGTAGTGGAGTTTTCTAAAAACAGTTTTAAAGAACTGTTTGGTTTTGGATCCAAACTTTTATTATCAGGTTTGTTGGACACTATTTATAAGGATATCTATTATATTGTTATCGGTCGTTTTTATACTTCTGCTCAATTGGGACAATATACTCGTGCTCAACAATTCAATATGATATTTTCAAGCAATTTGACTTCGGTCGTTCAACGTGTAAGTTATCCTGTGTTGAGTTCCATTCAGGAAGAACCTGAACGTTTGCGCGAAGCTTATCGGAAGGTTATTAAAAGCACAATGTTGATAACTTTTGCCTGTATGCTTGGGCTTGCTGCAGTAGCAAAACCTTTGATATTGATATTGATAGGGGATAAGTGGTTACCTGCTGTTGACTTTTTACAAATCATTTGTTTTTCAGGTATGCTTTATCCGCTCCATGCCATTAATCTGAATATCCTTCAAGTGAAAGGTCGTTCCGATTTGTTTTTGAAACTTGAAATTATTAAGAAAATCATAGCCATAGGACCTATTGTTGTTGGTATTTTATATGGAATTGAATGTATGTTGTGGGGTAGTGTCGTGACTTCTTTTGTGGCTTATTTCCTGAATAGTTATTATTCAGCTCATTTGATTAATTATCCGACGATTGAACAGATCAAAGATATACTTCCTACATTTTTGATTTCTTTGGTAACAGCGCTTTTTATGTGGAGTTTCACTTTGTTGGATTTGTCAGAGTTTCTTCTTTTTCCTCTTCAGATTATAGTGGGAATTATAATTGCTTTTATCATTTATGAAAAAACTCGTTTATCAGAATACATGGAGCTAAAGCAGTTGGCCTTGTCTCTTCTTTGTCGTAAGAAATAAAATCAATCTATATATTGAAGATGGAAAAGAAAGTAATTACGGTTACTTCTCCCTTGCTTCCTTCACTTGACGACTTTATGCCTTATTTACAGGACATTTGGAATCGTAAGTGGCTGACTAATAACGGTCATTATCATCAGGAACTGGAGAAGGCTCTATGTGAATATTTGAAAGTACCCTACATCAGTCTTTTTACTAATGGTACTTTGCCCTTGATGTGTGCCCTGCAGGCACTTCGCATTACAGGTGAGGTGATAACAACACCCTATAGTTTTGTGGCTACTACCCATTCTTTATGGTGGAATGGCATCAAACCTGTGTTTGTGGATATTAATCCGCTGACTTGTAACATTGACCCAGAAAAAATAGAAGCTGCTATTACTCCTAAAACCACGGCTATTATGCCTGTCCATGTTTACGGTAAGCCTTGTGATACGGAACGTATTCAAGAAATAGCCGACAAGTATGGTTTGAAGGTGGTCTACGATGCCGCGCACGCTTTCGGTGTGGAGGTGAACGGTAAGTCCGTTTTGAATGCGGGTGATATGTCCACATTAAGCTTCCATGCTACGAAAGTCTATAATACCATTGAGGGGGGGGCTTTAGTATGTCAGGATGAAAAGACCAAGAAACGTATTGATTACTTGAAGAATTTTGGTTTTGCTGGTGAAACAACTATTGTTGCTCCTGGTATTAACGGTAAGATGGATGAAGTGAGGAGTGCTTATGGATTGTTGAACTTGAAGCAAGTGGATGCAGCGATTGAATCTCGTCGGCAGATAGCTATTAGATATCGCAAAGCGTTGAGAAATGTGGAAGGTATTAGTTTTATGGAAGATATTCCGGGTGTCCGTCATAATTATTCCTACTTTCCTATATTCGTGAATGCCGATAAATATGGTATGACGCGCGATGAACTTTATTTCAAGATGAAAGAACAGAATGTTTTGGGTCGGAGGTATTTTTATCCCTTGATAAGCGAGTTCTCTACTTATCGAGGATTGGAATCTGCCAAACCTGAGAATTTACCGGTGGCGAATCGAGTGGCGGATAGTGTTATTTGTTTGCCGATGTATCATGGATTGAGTGATGAAGAAGTTTCTAGAATTCTTTCTACAATTATGAAGAAATGAAACAAAAAAGGTTAATGTTATTGGGAGGGCTTCGTTATCTTTTACCCGTAATTGAAGAGGCCCATAAATTAGGAGTCTATGTCATTACAGCGGATTACCTTCCAGACAATATTGCTCATGAATATAGTGACGAGTATTGTAACGTCAGTATTGTAGATAAGGAAGCGGTTTTACAGGCTGCACTGACTTTGCAAATTGATGGTATCTTATCTCATGCTGTTGATCCTGGTGTTGTGTCTGCAGCTTATGTGGCAGAAAGAATGGGCTTACCTTTCCAATGCTCTTATGAAGTGGCATGTATATTGCAAGATAAATCCAAATTTCGTAATTTTTTGTCAGAAAACGGTTTCAACTCTCCTCGTGCAAGGGGGTACAATAATCTGGAAGAGGCGTTGAGTGATATTGATTTTTTTACATGGCCTGTGATTGTTAAACCTGTTGATTCGGCTGGCAGTAAGGGAGTGAGTAAAGTGGAGTCTTTACTACATTTGCCAAAAGCTATAAAAATAGCTTTGGATGCCTCCATATCCAAGAAATTTATTATTGAGGATTTTTTAAAATTGAAAGGGTACCAATCTAGTGCCGATGTCTTTACGATAGATGGTAAGTTGGTATATCCTACTTATTCGGATCAGCTATTTGATGAGAGTGCTGTAAATCCTTATACTCCCGCTATTGAAATATGGCCCGCTACAATGCCTCAATGTTATCAAGACGAATTGACGGCTGAATTGCAACGTTTATTTACGGCTTTGGGGGTCAAGTCGGGTATTTATAATGTGGAGAGTAGAGTGTGTACCAATGGAAAAGCTTATATAATGGAAGTATCTCCACGTGGAGGAGGAAATCGAATTGCAGAGTTACAGGATATGGCAACAGGGCAATCTCTTATCAGAAATGAGATACTTAAAGCACTTGGTATGCAAATGGATGAAATGGTTAGTCCGGCGTATGAAGGTGTGTGGTGTAATTATATATTGCATACTAATGAGGCTGGTATTCTCCGTACCATAGATATTGATGAACAGTTCAGACGAAAACATATTCGCAACATTGGTTTTACAAAATCTCCAGGTGATAAGGTCGAAGTGTTCATGGGGGCAAATCAGTCATTAGGTACTCTTTTTTTGCAATTTGATACCCGTGAACAACTAAATAAGGCTTTGGAAAATCAAGATGAATGGTTAAGAATATGCCTGGAATGAGACAGGAAATAGGAGGTTATTTCAGTTTCGAACTGAATCAAAGAGAAAAAACTTCATTCCATTCTAATGGAATATACTTGAATAGTGGTAGGAATGCTTTAGAATATATATTGCTTTCTTTGCCAAGAATCAGTAAATTATGGATTCCTTATTTCACTTGTGATGTAATCTTGGAACCTTTGTTAAAATTAGGTATCTTGTATAATTTCTATCATATTAATGAACGATTAGAAATCTGTGAGGATATACAATTAGAATCTGATGAATATCTTTTAGTAACTAATTATTATGGTATTAAGGATAAATATATTCAGGAACTTTCGTCGCAATATTCATCGAAATTGATAGTTGATAATGCACAAGCTTTATTTGCGGAACCGATAAAATGGGTAAAAAGTATTTATAGTCCGCGGAAATATATTGGGATTCCTGATGGTGGTATTGCATATATAAAAGATGGTATTGATGTTCATCAGTTCGATATTGATGTGTCTTACGATCGTTGCAGCCATCTTTTGAAAAGAATTGATTTGGGAGCTGGTGAGGGGTATATGGATTTTAAAGAAAATAGTTATAAGCTACAAGGACAACCAATAAAGAGAATGTCGAGACTTACGCAGAATTTGTTTCAAGCTGTAAATTTTGATCAAATTAGAAATATACGTAGAGATAATTTTCGTTTATTGCATGGTAGTTTAAGTCAAACGAATAAATTGCCAATTCCAGATTTAGATTCTTTTTCTTGTCCAATGGTGTATCCTTACTATACAGATGATTGTACGTTAAAGAAAAGGCTGATCGAAAATAAGGTTTTTATTGCTACCTATTGGCCAAATGTATTTGAATGGTGTTCTTCAGCATCATTAGAATATAATTTAGCTAGTAGGGTTATTGCGATTCCGGTAGATCAGAGATATGTTCTAAATGATATGAAAACTGTTTTATCTATAATAAAATGAAGAAAAAAGTTGTAGTCATAGGAGGTAAAGGAACTGCAGTCGTTATTGCTGAGCAAATCTACGATGCCAATGTTCGTTTTGGAGTTGAAATAGAAGTTTTAGGATTTGCTTTTGATGATCCTGCTTATAATTCTGGTATAAATGGATGGCCTGTTTTATGTGGGACAAAAGAAGCTTACGAAAAGTATAAGCAAGATGAATCAGTTTTTTTTGTATATGCATTATATCGTTCTGATATTTTAAAAGAAAGGATTGCTTTACGTGATAGTTTTAATATTCCTAAAGAGCGTTTTTTATCATTTACACATCCTACAGTTTATGTAGCTAAGAGTGCTCAATTAGGGGCTGGAAATATAATATTGGCAAATTGTGTAATAAATAATAATGTTGTAATTGGCGATTTTAATACGATGAATTCTAACGCTTTAATTGGTCATGATACTAAATTAGGTGATAATAATTTTATTGCGGGACATACATGTATTGGAAGTAATCTTTGCATTGGAAATGGCAATTTTATGGGATTAAATTGTTGTATTCGTAATTTTGCTAAGATAGGTGATTATAACTTAATAGGAATGGCTGCAAATGTTTTGAAAGATGTGGGTAGTAATTCAGTGTTAGTAGGTAATCCTGCAAAAATTAAATAGTAGAAGAATGAAGCAATCTATATTAGGATTATACTTTGAAGATTTTATAGTAGGTCAAGAGTTGAGGCATTCATTGTCTAAAACAATTTTTGAAAGTGATAATAATTTCTTTAGTTTATTAACGATGAACCATCACCCAGTTCATACGAACATGGATTATGCAGTAAATAACCAACATGGAAAAATTTTGGTAGTAGGAACATTGGTTTTTTCATTGGCTGTAGGTATTACAGTTCCAGATATTAGTGGAAAAGCTATTGCAAATTTAGGATATGAGGATATAAAGCATCTGAGTCCTGTATTTTTAAATGATACGATTTATGTACGTACTAAAGTTTTAGACAAACGTGAATCGAAGAGTAAATGTGATAGAGGAATTATTTATGTTGAATCTGTTGCATTCAACCAAAATGGTGTAGATGTCTTATCTTTTAGACGAAAAGTACTTGTAAAGAAGAAGAACCATGAATGAAATTTATTTGATGCGTAGCTTGATGTTTGTACCTGCGCATAATATCAAGTTATTAGAAAGTGCAGTTAAGCGTGATGCTGATGTTCTTTTATTAGATATAGAGGATTCTGTACCTTTTAAAGATAAACAAACTTCACGTGACAACATAAAAGAATTTGCGGGACGTACAGACTTGAATGGTAAGTTACTTTTTCCGAGGGTAAATGACCGTGAAAGCGGTGAGTTACTAAAAGATGCCTACCAATTGACAATAGCAGGTATTGCTGGATTTATGTATCCTAAAGCTACAAAAGGAGAAGATATTTATTTCTTTGGGAAGTTACTTGAAACAATTGAGTATGAGAAAGGATTTCCTATCGGTACATTTAAGATAATTCCTTTGATAGAAACTGCTGGCGCAGTAATAAATATAAGAGAAATATGTTCGTCATGTCCCCGAGTTATAGCTGTTGCTTTTGGCTGCGAGGATTATGTTACTGATATGCAAGGTAAACATGACTCAGAGGGATTAAGTATTATGACAGCTCGTAATCTAATAAGTATTGGTGCTCGTAGTTGTGGAGTTTTGCCTATTGATACTGTACATATCAAAGTTCATGATTTAGAAGATTTGGAGAGAAATTTAATCCTAAGTAAAAATCTGGGTTTTGAAGGAATGCTTGTGCTAAATCCTAAAGAATTATCTTTAGTACATCATTATTATTCGCCTACAGTTGAAGAAATAGAGTGGGCACAAGAAATGATTTATCTCTCAGAAGAGGCACAAAAGGAAGGTAAAGGGGTGGCTGTAAAGGATAATAAGTTTATTGGTCCTCCTATGGTTAAAATGGCAAAGAATATATTAAAGAAGCAGGAGTTAATAGAATTGAAAGCTAAACGTGTATAGTGTGGTAAATATTGCTGATAATGGATTGGTGGATCCATTGTCGTTTAGCTTATGATATATTGGAAAATATTGTTATGTGAAATATTAATTATTAAATCAAAATAAAATATTTTGTTGGATTCTACTTTTATATATAAAATATTGTTGGGGTTAATGTTGTATTCAATATGATATATTTTATACTTGTAGTATATTTAGTGTTTTGTGCAATAGCATTTCCAAATAGGAATAAATATTATTTGTTACTTTTCTCTTTTTTACCATTATTCATTGTTTCTGCTTTTCGAGATGTAACCGTAGGATATGATTTGTTGGCTTATGAAGAAGTCTATAAGGATATTGCAATAAGAGATTGGAAGAATGTATTTGATTATAGCTTTGAATATGGCTATCTTTTTTATAATAAACTTTTAACACTAATATCAGACTCTACTCAGTGTTTAATATTGGTTACGAGTTTGATTGTTTTGGTAAATGTATATGTGTTTGTTTTTACATTTTCGAATAAAATAGTTATTACATTATGCTTATTTGTTACTTTAGGATATTACTGTGATTCTTTTAATATACTTCGTCAGTATATTGCATTGTCCATCGTTTATTACTCTTTAAAGTATATTATTCAAAATCGTTTATGCTTGTATTATATAGGAGTATTGATTGCTGCTAGTTTTCATATAACTGCTATTATAACTTTATTTCTTCCTCTTTTAATTCGAGTGAAAATTTCTTGGAAATATTTTATTATTATCTTGATGACTTTTTCTCTATTGTCGTTTTTGTTAGGTAATATATTGTTTCAATCAATTATGCGATTGATGTATTTATCTTATTCTGACGAGATGATTGGAGGAGGGGGGCTTTTTATGTTTGGCTTTTTATTATTGATTACATGCTGGGGATTGTTTTATAAGAAAAAGAAATTGACTACTAGTGATTCTTTATTATATCATCTTATGATTTGGGCTACGGCTATGCAGTTATTATCATATCAGTTTTCTTTATTTTCTAGAGTGATTGTGTATTTTAGCTTTGCTGCTATTGTGTTCATTCCTAATGTTATTTGTGGAATTGAAAATCGATGTTTGAAGACATTTTATTATTCAGTATTTTGGGGGATTCAAGCTTTCTTTTTTGCTCTATATTTGAATAACAATTTATCTCAAGTACTTCCATATTCTTTTTTTAAATATTAAAAGTATGAATACAACCTTCTTATTTATAAAAAAAGACCTATGTATAGGTGGAATAGAAACTTTTATCATAAGATTTGTCCGTTGGCTAATTTCTCATAATTATAGAGTTATTTATATAATGCCTAAGAATAGTGAGATAGCCAAAGGTTTCCAAAATACAATTTTTTCATCTTCAGTAGAGGTTCTTGAGGTGGATTTTGATGATTTTTTTTGGATAAAAAAGTGTAATATCAATTTTGACAGAGGTGAGAAAGTATTGGCCTATGCTTTTGATTTGTGGTATTTTGTCTTTTTGGAAGAAATAAAAAATAAATATAAGGGCATTGAGATAAATACATTCTACTGGATACCGCATTTTAAGGATATTTTTATAGACGACTATTTTAGTTGTCCTGTTAATAAGATTTTACGAAAGTATCTTGCTTCTTTATTTCAACGGATAGATGCAAATAATAATATTGTGTATGTAAATAAATCTCATTGCGAAGCCTTTGAAAAGCATTATTCATATAAGGCTATACCCAATGTTTTTAAATTTTATAAAAAAGGTAAATATGCTCCTCCTTTCGATTATAATTTGATAAGAGAAAAAGCAAAGAGAGAAAAATTTGTGATTATCACAGTTTCGCGTCTCTCTTTTCCTCATAAAGCATATGTTTTAGGATTAATAGACGCTTTTGTACGTTTAAAACCCCAATATCCTCACTTAGAATTATGGATTATTGGTTATGGTCCTAACGAAGAAATTCTGCATGAAAAGCTTTCGAGTATAAATGTTGAAATACAAGCATCAATTCGTTTTATAGGGGCAGTGGAGTACGATGAATTAAAAGTGTATTTTCATAAAGCTCATTTAAATATAGGAGTTGCTTCTGCTTTAACAGATGGTGCTATTACGGGACTTGTTTCTATACCAGTAAGGCATTATTGTTATAATTGTGAGGGATATGGATATATTTTTGATAATATAAATAAGGGGACTTCTTCAGAACCAGGAAAACCTATAGAGGAATTTATTGAGGAAGTTGTCAATATGTCTGTTAATGATTATGTGAATTTGTCTAAAAAATGTTATGATTCATGTGCAATCCCTGATATTGATTCGTACTATCTATCAATGCTGAAAAATGCTAATATAAATAGGTTTAAGATTGCTCGTAAAATAGATATTTTATTTTTTAAATTGTCCTTTTTGTTTTTACGTTTTTTGAGAAGAATCTTGAAAAATGATAATTAGTCTAATTTATTTTTTTTACTGATGAAAGTGCTTCATGTTATAACTTCTCTACATTTTGGAGGGGCTGAGAAATTGATGGTTGATTTATTGCCTCGCTTATGTAATTCAGAGGATAAAGTTGATCTGTTATTGTTCGATGGAACGCGTACTCCATTTTATGAAATGTTGGAAGAAAGAGGGGTGAAGATATATCATTTAACTATGGGAGGGAATGTTTATAATCCTATAAATGTATTCCGAATTATTAAATATTTGAGGCTTTATGATATTATACATACCCATAATACAGCTCCACAGCTATTTGTTGCAATAACTACGATTTTTTTGCGTAAAAAAATTGTAACTACTGAACATAGTACTTCAAATCGTAGACGTAATTGGAGTTGGTATAGATGGTTAGATAAATGGATGTACTCTCGTTATCAAAATATTATATGTATATCAGATCAAGCCTCTGAAAACTTGTGTAAATATATAGAACCGATTAAAAAGAAAGTTTTAGTGATATATAATGGAGTTGATGTCGGTCAAATATTTAATTCACAGCCCAGTATTACTTTAAAGGACCAATTCCATAATTGTGTTACAGCAATTATGGTTGGGCGTTTTTGTTATCAGAAAGATCAAAAAACAGTAATACAAGCGTATAAATTGTTACCCTCAAAACATCATATATTATTTGCAGGCACTGGTCCTTTAATGAATGAGTGTAAGGAATTGGCATATACGTTAGGAGTTGCAGAACGAGTGCATTTTTTAGGAAATCGTATTGATATTCCTGTTTTACTTAAGAGTGTTGATTTAGTAATATTATCTTCTCATTTTGAAGGACTCTCATTAGCTAGTATTGAAGGTATGGCTTCAGGTAAGCCTTTCTTGGCTAGTGATGTAGATGGGTTACGTGAAATAGTAAAGGGTAATGGGGTCCTATTTCCACATGAAAATGCTGACGCTTTAGCAAATGAGATAGAAAAGTTATGTAATGAGCCATTGTATAGAGAAGAAATTATACATAAGTGCTGCGAGAAATCAATATCGTATGACATATCGATTATGGCTCAAAAATATAAGAACGTTTATCAGTCTATTATTAAATCATGAACCTTCTTCATGTTGTTAACATCTCTTTTGTTCTTCCCTATTTTATAGGGAAGCAATTTCTTTATTTTCATCAGAATGGATATAATGAGTATGTTATTTGCAGTCCTTCTGATGAGTTATCAGAGTTTGCTCAAGAATATCAATTCAGATATAAAGAAGTTGATATTTTGCGGAAAATATCAATAAGGAAGGATATAAGAGCTATAGTGTCAATTATGAAATATATTAATCAAAATCATATTGACATTGTTACCGGTCATACTCCTAAAGGGGCATTGTTGGCTATGATTTCCGCTTATATCATGCAAGTGCCTATTCGTATTTATTTCCGTCATGGTTTGGTATATGAGACTTCAAAAGGATTAAAACGTTTTCTTTTGATTTCAATGGATAAACTGGCTGCAAAATTGGCAACAAAGATAGTTTGCGTAAGCCCGTCTGTCTGTAAGCGGAGTATAGAGGATAAATTAAATCCGGCTTCTAAACAAGTGCTGCTGTCTAAGGGAACATGTAACGGTATAGATATAAGTCGGTTTGACCGACAGAACATCCAAAGTGAAGCAGTGCAAAATTTGAAAGATAAACTAGATTTACCGGAGCAATGTTTTGTAGTGGGTTTTATTGGAAGATTAGTTCGAGATAAGGGTATTATAGAATTGGTGCAAGCTTTTACCTTATTGCGACAGAAATATAGTGATGTGAGGTTGTTGTTAGTAGGGATGTTGGAAGAAAGAGATGCTTTGCCTGAAACTATCGTTAAGGACATACGGAAAAATCCAGCTATTATCACTACCGGATATGTTCAAAATTCTATCATCGAAAATTATTATGCTCTGATGAATGTTTTTGTACTTCCTTCTTATAGAGAAGGCTTTCCCACTTCTGTATTGGAAGCTTCTTCTATGGGAATACCTGTCATTACTACTAAGGCTACAGGATGTATTGATTCCATAATAGAGGAGAAGACAGGTGTTTTTGTGTCGCATGATCCTGAATGTTTAGCTACTGCAATAGGAACACTTTACGGTGATAAAGATTTGTGTTTACGGTACGGAAAGAACGGTAGAAAATTTGTAGAGGATAATTTTGAGCAGCATATTATCTGGAAAGAAATAGAAAAATTGTATATAAAATCTCTGTAATTATGTAAACTTGAGTCACCATTAGCAGAAAGCCTAAGCCTTGAGCATTTTCTTTCACTTACTTCTTTGTGAATAGTTACATCTCCTATTAGTATATTTTGTAAGCAGTCAAAAAATGGCTATTAATTGAAAGTTCTATCTTCGCTGGCAACCCA
>ERZ791875.111-NODE-111-length-112944-cov-41.646458_pt1 | contig 112944 bp, 92 predicted proteins | sample MGYA00510278_ERZ791875 | MGnify/ENA primary metagenome ERZ791875 (study PRJEB30046, sample SAMN00792078) | human gut metagenome | study: EMG produced TPA metagenomics assembly of the A metagenome-wide association study of gut microbiota in type 2...
TGTGAATTTGTATACCATGTCCTTGCACAGGTGGTTACCATGTTGCACTTGACACCGTGTTCGCCACTACAGTAGAACAATATCTTTGCAATATTTATATAGGCTGTTCTTATCACAAATATTGTACCATTACTTGACGGGCGTCCGATGAACGCCCCTACTGACTTGCGACATTTACAAAATTTGTTTTTGTTGAAAAGCGTTTTGTTTCATGATACAATAACCAAGTCGGCTTCTTCCGTCAGGAAGGAGGTGAACCTGTTGTATTACATAACTTCTCTTTTTATTTCTATCGTGGCAGGTGTAATTAGCTACTATATCTGTAAGTGGATTGATAGGAAGTAGCCCGACAAAATCCCAAAAGAAACCCCCGAAGGCGGCCACCTTCGGGGGTTTCACTTGCATGAACCTGTGTTCATAACTTCTCTTTAGCTATCTTGATTATAGCACATAAGCTATTTGTTTGCAAGTGATTTTTATAATTGTCCGTTTTGTTTTATGACTTATTTTTAGCATAATATCTGTGCCATTACAAAATTGCGAAAACAATTACAATACTACGCTCGGGAATAATATGTTTTTGACATTACAAACTATCTGCACGAACTGCCCACGGTGGTACACCGTTAAAAAAGTTCGGGGTGCATTCGGCTGTAGTGAAAAATGTACTGCTGGGCGATGCCTGCGTACTGACCGAAATCGTCACCGTTCATATTTGGAAACAGCTTTTCCATTGCCCGTTTCATCCACACATCAATCGGAAAAGCCTCAATTCTGTGCATACCGAAAAGGAGTGTGCAGTCGGCAACCTTTTTGCCGACACCCGTAATTTTCATAAGCTCCGCTCTTGCATCTTCATAGTCAAGCGTGAAACAGCTGTCAAGATTCACCTCGCCGTTTGCAACCTTTTGTGCCGCATCAATAATGTAACGGTTGCGAAATCCTGCCCTCAGCGGTGCAAGGTCATCGGGCGAAAGCTTTGCAAGTGTTTCGGCTGTCGGGAACGCAAATTCTCCGCCACCAAGCGGTGTGCCGAAGTTCTCACACAAACGCTCAACAATGCCTTTGATTCGCTTTATATTGTTGTTCTGCGAAATGATGAATGTGCAGAGTGCCTCAAAAGGCTCTTGCCTTAAAATCCTTATGCCCGGGGCGTACTTTGCCGCCTCGTTCAGAATGGGATGTATTGTGCTGATTTCTTCACGGATTTTTCCGTAATCAAGCGAAAAGTCAAAGTAGCTGTACCAGATGTTTTTGAAATCGTCAGCCGTTGCATTTTCAATGTACATATCCGTTTTGTCAAGGCTGACGGTTACGCTTTTGCCGTAGGCAACACCGTGAAAAGAACCGTCGTCCTGCGACTTCCAACGAAAGCTCTGACCGCAGTCGAGAGTCTGCGCAAGGTCAAGGTCATGCACATCGGTTATTTTGATTTTGTTGTCGAGTTCAATACATTCCATGATTTTCACCGCCGAAATATTCTTAATAAAGTATATCACATTCGGGAAAATTATGATATACTTTATTTAAAATTGAAAATGGAAAATGAATGTCGGGAAGATAGTTTGTTTGTAAAACAGATTTCAGTCCCGACTGTATTTCAGACAGGAACTCATTGAACGCAAGCCTTGATGAAATATTTTGTTTAAACACATATGTTTTGATATGATGAAAACGGTGTGTTATAACCACCACATTAACTCAAAAGGAGGATTATTGTGAAAGAAACTATCTGCACAATTCCGATTAACGATATATTTATGCCGAAATGCGGTTGTCCGTTTTGCCGAATGGAGAGTATGCTTGAGGAGCAGTATGTAAAATTCATTACGGGCGATGCGATGATGGAGCCTAATATCAGGATTGAAACCAACAAAAAAGGCTTTTGTCACCGCCATTTTTCGCAGATGTTTGAAAAAGGACAAAAACTGCCGAATGCGCTTATTCTTGAAAGTCATCTTCAGGAAATTATTGATAACGATATGCCGAAAAAGCTGAAGGGCAAGCCTGATAAGAAACAGCTTGAAGTTATTAAAAAGCGACTTGATTCGTGTTATGTATGCGACAGAATTGAGTGGGATATGCACCATTTTTGCGACACGATTTTTGTTGAGTGGGCAAAGGGAGAGGAGTTTTATAAGCTGTACAACGAACAGCCGTTTATCTGCTTCAAACACTATGATTTTATTATGAATGTTGCAACCCAAAAGAGCAAGCTGCCGTCAAAGCTTTTACCGCAGTTCTATGCCGAAACGGCAGGCCTTGCAAAAAAATATCTGCTGTCGCTTAAAGAAGATATAACATATTTCTGCTCAATGTTTGATTACCGCAACCACGGCAAAGATTGGGGAAGCTCCAAGGATTCAATTGAGAGAAGTATTGAATTTTTGACAGGCGAAAAGCCGTAAACGGCGAGCCGACTTTTTATGTTCGTTAAGACAGTTTGTGAATGTCAAAAAACATATTATGCCCGAGCGAAAGGTTTAATTAATGTAAAATTGAAAATTGAAAATGGAAAATTAATGTCGGGAAGACAGTTCGCAAAATAAAATGCAATGTCTTCCCGACTGTTTTGTTAATATGAAATTTACTGTTAATTTATGGCGAACACGGTTCGGCGCTACTGACAAATTTTTGATATAAACAAAGATTGCATCAGAACCTTACTCGGGTATCTGATGCAATTTCTTTATCTGACTGTCATTAGCACTGCCATACTGCCATGACGGCGTTGAAGTATTCGTCAGAGAGAACCTTCCTCAACTGTTCTCTGCCGGATTCATCGTTCATATATGCATTGCGGATGTTTCCACCGACCTGCATTTCTTCACCGTTAAAGGTCAAAAACTGCTGTCTGAGTACCGACACGCTGTCCTTTGTGAGCATATCGAGTGTGATTTTTTCTTTAAGTTCCATTATTCATACCTCCGTTATTTTTATATTTTGTAAATCAAAGAAAAGTTTACCTGCTCATCAGCAACGAAATCATAAGCCTGTTTATTGAGCGGAGTAAACTGCAACCAAGCCGATTTGGTTACACTTCCTCTGAACATTCCGCCGTTTTTGCTTATGCCGATATCGTGAACAATCACATCCGATTTGTTTGAAAACGGCATATTGAGCAAAGATATTGCAGATGTTCCGCCTAAAGATGTTGCGTTCATAATGACGGTGACATTGACAATAACGATATCGCCAATTTTTTCATAAAGGCAAGTTGCAGATTTTATTTTATCAATCTGAGTAGAGTACGGAGTAAGAGTAGCTGTACCAAGTTCGATATTTGACGAATCGTATTTTGAGCCGATGCTCATATCCATACGGGCTAATCTTTCATTAAGGGGTTTGTTGTCAGCTTTTGCGTTAAGCAGAATGTCAACCTCATCCGACGAGTAGCTGTCGGCACTATCCCAGTAGTTGTCGGTAAGATACTTGATACTCGGATAATTTTGAGTATAGTCGGTAATCTGAGAGGAATCACTTACCTTGTTTGAGTTGTCCTCTTTTTTTGTAATGTCGGACTGTTCAATTAACTTTTTGGTTTTGTCAATTTCAGTCCGACAAAGCTTTGTTTCATCAAGAAGCTTTTGCGTTTCTTCACGAAGCTTCAGCGTTTCTGAGTTCGGATTAAGGTACTCTTTGTCCTCAATCGGAATACTCTCGTCTGCATAAAGCGTGACGATCTGAGTTTGGAAAACATAGCCGTTTTCGCCTCTGCCTTCAAGCTGAAGTTCAAAATAGCCGTGCATGAAAATGTCGTTTTTTCTGACCTTCCACACAAGTTTTGTGCCTGTTTCATCAATTGCGGTGCTGTCGGGAATTACCGAATTTACACTGCCGTCGGCAAAACGCAGATGAATGAAGTAGTCAACCGTAATGTCGCACATTCCCCGAATTAAAAATTCCTGTGTTTCGGCAAGATTTTCACCCGTGATGCCGACGCAGTTTGCACCGTCAAAAGTTTTTGGTTTTCGTTTGTCATAGATAATCATTGTTACACCTCCACTTAAAGAGGCAAAAACACGAAAAAATGCATTGTTTTATGCAATTTTCAGAAAAATTTTTGAAATTTTTTTAATTTCCCGTCACGAGGGGGAAACGGTTGCAATTGCAATGTTTTGTGATATAATCTAATTTGAATAATTTGAACGAATTGACTTAAACAGAAGAGAAGAAAAACGGTTTGTTCAGTGACGATTAAGAGGACGAAATTGTGTGCCGATGTACAAATTACGGCTTTTTCCGTTGCAAACCGTTTGAACGAAGGGGGACGGCAACACGCCGTGATATAAAATGAGAAAATATGTAGAAGTTTTTACTCGTGATCATTTGCCAAAGCTGAGGGATCAGTTGTTGTTTTCAGGATTGACGGATCACGAAATTTTTATGTTCATACAATATGCAAAGCCGTACTATCTGTCGCTGAACCGTGGCGGAACGGCAAGGGTTGAAAACAAGTTCAGCCATATGACGGGACTTGTGTTTTCGGGAACTGCATACCTTTATTCTGTGGACTACAACGGCAACAAAAGTCTGCTCAAAACAATTCGCAGCGGCGAGTCAAGCGGAACGCTTTACGCAATGTTTGACTACTACAATACTCTTGTTGAAATTATGGCAGGGGAGGACTGCGAAATTCTTTTTATTCCGCCGGAGCCGATGTTTATAACCGAGGATTCGCTTGCTTCGATTCAGCAGAAAATCCTCGTCAATATGCTTGCGTCACAAAGACAGGTGTTTTTGCAGATTTCGGAACACCTTGCCTGTCTTTCAAAGCGAAGTATCAAGGGCAAATTTATGCACCTTCTTCAAATTTATTGCAGGCGTGAGCGTAGCTGTGAGGTTGATCTGCCGTTCTCCCGTGACGAGCTTGCAAACTATCTTGCGGTTGACAGAGCGTCACTTTCAAGAGCACTCGGTGAACTGAAAAAAGCAGGAATTATTGAATTTAAAAAGAGCCATTTCAAACTGATTGAAACAGCTGAATATCATTTTGATTAAATAACGGTCGGCAAACGGTGTTCTGTTTCCTTTCACCGCCGACTAAAATATAACGGAGGATAATATTATGAGTTTTGTGGAATTACTGCTGTTCGGCATCGGCTTGTCTATGGATGCATTTGCGGTTTCAATTTGCAAGGGGCTCTCCGTGCGTAAGTTAAGACCTAAACACGCAATTACTGTCGGATTGTGGTTTGGCGGATTTCAGGCGCTTATGCCGCTTATCGGTTATCTTCTCGGAAAGCAGTTTGAGTGGCTCATCACAAGTATTGACCATTGGATTGCATTCATCCTGCTTGCACTTATCGGTGCAAATATGATAAGAGAAGCTTTCGGTGAGGAAGAACAGCTTGACGATTCGTTTTCGGTCAAGACAATGCTGCCCCTTGCCGTTGCAACAAGTATTGACGCACTTGCGGTAGGCGTTTCGTTTGCGTGTATTGATGTTGATATCGTGCCTGCAATCGCAATTATAGGCACAACAACATTCATTCTTTCGGCTGTCGGCATCAAAATAGGCAATGTATTCGGTGCAAAGTATAAGTCAAAAGCAGAATTTTTAGGCGGTGCAGTATTGATTTTGCTTGGACTCAAGATTTTGCTTGAAGATTTAGGGTTTTTGCCGTTCTGACGGATTACAAATTGAAAGTTGACGGCGAGCCGCCGTTACCAATTCGAGAAGATAGTATAATATAGAAATCGCATCAGATGCCCGAAAAAGCTCTGATGCGATTTTTTATATAAAAGTCGTTGCTGTTTCGTAGGGCGGATATTATCCCCCCTACAGACAATACAGGTTTTTTATAATTTCAATTTTTTGAAGTTGTCATTCAGAATTGTGCAGGAGTTGTCTAACTTTTGCAATTCCTGTTCGGTTAATTTAAGTTCCAGAATGCGTTTTGCACCGTTTGCGCTTACTATGCACGGGTTGCCGATGAACACATCTTTCTTGCCGCCGTATTCGCCACGCAGACGAACCGATACTGTCAGAACGCTGTTTTCATCTTGAAGAATTGCTCGGACGATACGAACAATTGACATACCGATGCCGTAGTAGGTTGCGCCCTTTGCCTCAATGATTTTGTGGGCGGCACAACGCACATCATCGCTTATCTGCTCAAGCTCCTCCATGTAGTACGATTTTGGGTTATCACGCATGACATCCTTTAGCGGTTTGGCGGCAAGGAGTGCCTGACTCCACGGAACAAATTCGCTGTCTCCGTGTTCGCCTATTACATATGCGTGAATGTTGCGTGGATCAACCTCAAAATATTCGCCGAGAAGATATCTGAGCCGTGCCGTGTCAAGGGTAGTTCCCGTGCCGATGATTTTTGACGCATTGAATCCCGAAAGTTCATAGGTCACCCGTGTCATAATGTCAACGGGGTTTGTCGCAACAAGGAAAATTCCCTCAAAACCGCTTTGCACAATCTTTGGCACAATTGAAGAAAATACAACTGCGTTTTTCTGCAAAAGCTGAAGCCTGCTTTCGGTGGGCTTTTGATTTGCACCTGCGCAGATTACAACAATGTCGGCGTCGGCACATTCACCGTAACCTCCGCAACGGATTTTCATGCTTGAATGCGAAAATGCAAGCCCGTGGTTCAAATCCATTGCCTCACCCTCGGCACGCTTTTCGTTGAGGTCAATCATAATGAGCTCATCACACACATTTTGATTGAGTGCCGCATAGGCAAAGCTCATTCCGACCATTCCCGTTCCCACAAGTACAACCTTTCTTTTGTTTCCCGACATATGACCGTCCCTTTCATTTGTATTCTTTTTTTAGGATTTTCATATGTGCAAAAATTATTCTTAGGTTCAAAAAATTGATTGAATTGTGCTTTTGGGGGTATTGTGAAAAAAATAACGGCAGAATCGGCTGTTTGTTTGGTGAAATGGCAAAGATTATATGTAAAAATCATCAAAATTCACTTGAAACGCAGATATAATTGTGCTAAAATTAATTCGACAAGGTGTTCGGAATACATTAGGCATATTCCGATTTTTATTTTATAGGAAAAGGTTCGATATGCTCGGACGGAAAGGTCTGATAATTCAGACTTTTCATATTGTTATTTCAGTCATTTCAAGTTTGCACTTGAAATGATTGGCGAACACTGTTCGCCGCTACTGATGTGAATTCAATTGCGAAAGGAAAAGAGAAAAATGTACAAGATAGTTAAGAAAAAATCTCTGAATCCAACCGTTACACTTATGGAAATTGACGCTCCGCTTATTGCCAAAAAGGCAGAGCCCGGACAGTTCATCATTCTCCGTGTTGACGAGAACGGTGAGCGTATTCCGCTTACGGTTGCAGGCTATGACAGAGAGGCCGGCACAGTTCGTATTATCTTCCAGATTGTCGGTGCAACAACAGAAAAGCTCAATCACCTTAACGAAGGCGATTATATTCACGATTTTGTAGGACCTCTCGGTGTTCCCACACATACAGACGGTCTTAAAAAGGTTTGCGTTGTAGGCGGCGGCGTTGGCTGTGCAATTGCACTTCCTGTTGCCGAAAAGCTCCACGAAATCGGCTGTGAGGTTCACTCAATTGTCGGCTTCAGAAACAAGGATCTTGTTATTCTTGAAGATGAATTCAAGGCTTGCTCAGACAAGTTTATTCTTATGACAGATGACGGTTCATACGGTCAAAAGGGTGTTGTTACAGCTCCTCTCGAAGAGATGATTAAGGCAGGCGAGGACTATGACCTCGTTATTACAATCGGTCCGCTTATCATGATGAAGTTTGTTGTTAAAACAACAAAGCCTTACAATATTCCCACAACAGTTTCCATGAACCCGATTATGATTGACGGCACAGGTATGTGCGGCGGCTGTCGTCTTACAGTTGACGGACAGACAAAGTTTGCCTGTGTTGACGGCCCCGACTTTGACGGCTTTAAGGTTGATTTTGACGAGGCTATGAAGCGTGGCGCAATGTACAAGCCGTTTGAGCGTCATGCATACGAAGAAACATGTAATCTGTTCAAGAAGGAGGTTGAGTAATCATGCCAAATATGTCACCAAAAAAGGCTCCTATGCCTTCACAGGATCCTAATGTAAGAAATAAAAACTTTCTTGAGGTAGCAACAGGCTACACAGAAGAGGTTGCAATTGAGGAGGCACAGCGTTGCCTTAACTGTAAACACAGACCTTGTGTAAACGGTTGTCCCGTACATATTGCAATCCCTGATTTTATCAAAGAGGTTGCTCAGGGCAACTTTGCAGGTGCTTATGATGTAATTTCGCAGTCAAGCTCACTTCCTGCTGTTTGCGGTCGTGTTTGTCCGCAGGAGTCACAGTGTGAGTCAAAGTGCGTAAGAGGCATCAAGACTGAGCCTGTCGGAATCGGCAGACTTGAGAGATTTGTTGCCGACTGGCACAACGCTCAGACAGATGTTAAGGTAAATAAGCCTGAGTCAAACGGTCACAAGGTTGCTATCGTCGGTTCAGGTCCTGCAGGTCTTACATGTGCAGGCGACCTTGCAAAGAAGGGTTACGATGTAACAGTATTTGAGGCTCTTCACCTTGCAGGCGGTGTTCTCGTTTACGGTATCCCTGAGTTCAGACTTCCCAAGTCAATCGTTCAGAAGGAAGTTGACACACTTAAAGAGCTCGGTGTTAAGGTTGAAACAAATATGGTTATCGGCAGAGTTCTCTCAATTGACGAGCTTATGGACGATTACGGCTTTGAGTCAGTATTTATCGGTTCGGGCGCAGGTCTTCCGAGATTTATGAATATCCCCGGTGAGAACCTTTGCGGTGTTTACTCGGCAAATGAGTTCCTCACAAGAACAAACCTTATGAAGGCTTATAAGGATGACAGTACAACTCCGATTATGCACGCAAAGAAGGTTGCAGTTGTCGGCGGCGGTAATGTTGCAATGGATGCCGCTCGTTGTGCAAAGCGTCTTGGCGCAGAAGAGGTTTATATTGTTTACAGAAGAAGTGAAGAAGAGCTTCCTGCCCGTAAGGAAGAGGTTGAGCATGCAAAGGAAGAGGGAATTATCTTCAAGCTCCTCAATAACCCTGTTGAAATTCTCGGCAACGAAGATGAGTTCGTAACGGGTATGAAGTGCATTAAGATGGAACTCGGCGAGCCTGACGCAAGCGGCAGAAGAAGACCTGTTGAAATCCCCGGCAGTGAGTTCGTTCTTGATGTTGACGCTGTTGTTATTTCAATCGGTACATCACCTAACCCGCTTATCAAGGCTACAACAAAGGGACTTGACACTCAGAAGTGGGGCGGTATCATCGCTGACGAAAACGGTCTTACATCCCGTGAAGGCGTATATGCAGGCGGTGACGCTGTAACAGGTGCTGCAACGGTTATCCTCGCAATGGGTGCAGGCAAAACAGCCGCAGCCGCTATTGACGAATACATCCGGAACAAAAATAAGTAATTTTTGTTCTGAGTTGAAAATGGAAAATTAAGGTCGGCGGTGTGCCACCGCTGTCTATTTGAGAAGATAGTTAGATAAAGAGATTGCATCAGATGTCCGAGAAAGGCTCTGATGCAATTTTTGTTATGTTAAAATTTTTGTCCGTATGGAAATCATTATCCGCCCATACATTTAAACGCAACTTCTATATATACAAAAACAGTCGGGCAACAATGATTTGCATTTTGCAAACTGTCTGCCCGACCGCAATTTTCAATTTTCCATTTTCAACTTTCAATTTAAAAAAACTTCCGCTCGGGCATCTACGCTCTCGCCTTGAAACGACTGTATTCACGAACCGAGAACGGCGGCTCGCCGTCCATTTTCAATTTTAATTAATTCCCACAACTATTTTCTGAATTTTCGTGGCATCGGCAACCGTGATATCTCCGTCACCGTCACAATCGGCATTGCAAAGCTGTGTGTTGTCAAGCTGTTCAAGCTTTACTATATACTTCTGAACAAGGGTTGCGTCCTTAACGGCAATATCTCCGTCAAGGTCAACATCGCCGTTCAAAATCTTATCATTTTTGAGCGCCACAGCTTTGATAACAAATGTACCGCCGAGCATATCATCTCTCTCGGTTTTGTACCAGTCGAGCAGTTCACATGTTGTGCCGTCATATTTAATGTAGCTGTTACCGTAAGATGAATCATTGAGAAAAGTCATTTTCGTTGCACTTGTAAGCCATTCGCCTACACCAAGCTGACTTAATTCCTCTGAATTTGTCTTGATTCTCACACCGACTGCACCTCTTCCGAGCGGTGCAACAAATCCGTTTGCATCAACAGACTGATAACCGCTGTATGCAACCTTGCCCGATGCAACAGACTTCCATTCGCTCTCATCATTTGAGGGAACACCGTCTCTTACGGGAATGTAGTAAATCTCATAATCCGCACCGTTGCTCTTTGTTTCAAAAAGCACCTTATCAAGTGTACGGCTGTTTTCGCTAAAATCAAAGCAATTGATGAATGTAATGTCGTTGCTGTCAACATAATTAAAGCTGTATGTAGCACCGTAGCGTTCATCCTGCAACAATGTCATATCGTCGGTAATCTCCGTCACCTCGTCAATTGTGAAATTCGGGGAATACTTTTCGCCGAAAATGTACTTATCCTCATATGAAAGCCAGAAATAACCGCCCATTGTGTTGTTATCGCCCCAGCTGTTGCGCACAAGCCATGCTCCGTTGTTCTGCGGCAACACACCTGTTCCGTTAGAGAATCTGTACCTGCTGAGATTATCGTTCCAACCCACAATGCTGATTGTGTGGCCGACATAGTCGCCGTCATATGACTGCGGCATAAAGTAGGTTGTGCCTGCATTGTTAAAGCACTTGTTTGATGTGGCATATGACGCTGTCACCGAGCCGTTGTCGATTATTGCCTGCTTGATTTCGTTTGAATCAACGCCGTCAAGATAACGCAGTTTTGTTGTGCCGTATTTAGTCTTGTCGGCTGTCATATCATCGCCGTAAATATTTTTTGAAAAATCAATCTTACCGACATCGGCAATCTCTGCACCGCCCTGCCATGAGGTGAGATAGCCGGGATAAATATTTGTAAATCCGCCGTCACGGTATTTTCTCTGCCAGCCCTTGCCGTTTGTCTGTGTTGTGGAACTTGCGTTTGCGTGGTCATGTGACATCTCGGTAACGGGATAGCCAAGCTTCAAAAGCTTTGTTTCAAAGCCTTCTGTGCCTGCAACCGCCCAGCAATCGTTATACTGCTGAGCCTTGATAGGTGTCACAAAGCCGAGATTTTTTGAGCTGAAATTACTCGGAAGTCCGTTTTCGTCAACAAGCGAATAGCCGATTGCGGAATACACAGACGGAAAAGACGAATCCGAAGATTGTGCATTCTTTGTGACCGACTCAAATCCGTCATCAATTTCAGCCGCATTTATACTTGCAATGCCGACCGAAATCATACACACCGCAGAAACCACTGCGGTAAATTTTTCAACAAATTTTTTGTTCATAAAATCACCTGTATATAATGTAAAGTTGTGTGTTTGTTTTAGAATTATAATCTATCTCTTTTTCTTTATGATAAAGGATTTAAATCTGAACAAATTCCGCTTTGCTTTATAACAAAGAATTTAATTTTGCTTAGCTTTATAACAAAAATTTAAATCTGAACAATTTCCGCTTTGCTTGCAAGGAGCGGAAATTGTGATAGAAATAATCTATGATTGAATTATAACAAAACAAAATAGTCTTGTAAATAGAATACATAATATAAAATTGCACAATAATAACAATATACAAACAAATTTGCGAAACGGGGGATTATTTTGCAGTTCAGAACCGACCTTGCAATTGAGGCAAGAGAAATTGCAGGAGAAAACACAGGCGGTATTGAATTCAAAAAATACAGTGAAAACGGTCTTGAAATTTCACGGCTGATTGTAAAGAACCAAAAGGCAAGACAGGCACTCGGCAAGGAAATCGGCACATACATTACAATTGAGTTGCCGTCACTCACCGACAATTTTACCGAAACCGACAAACGGCTTGAAACCGTCGGCAATGAAATCAAACGGCTGTTGCCCGTAAACGGACTTGTGCTTGTGGCAGGACTCGGCAACATGGAAATCACTCCCGACTCACTCGGACCGAAAACAAGCCGACGAGTGCTTGCCACCCGTCACATAGGCGGAGAAATTGCCCGTTCAACGGGACTTGACCGACTTCGCCCCGTTGCCGTAATGCAGACGGGAGTCACGGGACAGACGGGCATTGAAACAGGCGAATACATTCTCAGCATTGTACGGCGGATAAGACCGACAGCCGTTGTTGCAATTGACGCACTCGCCTCACGCAGAACCGAAAGGCTCGGCTGTACACTTCAGATAAGCGACACGGGAATCTCACCCGGTGCGGGGGTGGGCAACCACCGAACCAAAATCACAAAGGAAACAATCGGAGTTCCTGTTATTGCAATCGGAGTGCCGACTGTTGTTGACGCACAAACACTTGCGGTTGACATTCTCGGCAATGACTGCAACCGAAAAACACAGAAAATGCTTATGCCGCAGGGCAGACAGCTTGTAGTCATTCCGAGAGAAATTGACCTGCTCACGGAAAGAGCCTCAAGGCTCATAGCCTTTGCACTCAACGGAGCGTTGCAAAATGAATTTGATTTGCCCGACCTCATCTCGTTAATGTAAATCCACGCATATTTACACATATTCATCTACGGCACGGCATATATTTATTGCAGAAACCGATAGCCAACATATGTACGGATTGCAGGTGATTTTGTGAAAAGTGAAGGAACATCAAAAAAGAAACTGAAAAAAGTCTTAAAAACAAGCACAGCCGTTGTACTGTTGACAACGGCTGTTTTAAGCGTTATATACAGACTGCCTCTCTGCTTTGAATCACAGAATCCTGCGGCACTTGCCGCTGCCGCTTTTACTCTCACAAACGGAGAATACAAGCTTGAAAATTCAAAGACGGAAAAGCCGACAGCTTCCGACCAAAAGCCCACAGAATCAGCCGACACAGAACCCACAGTCCAAAAAAATCACAAGCGTGACAAAAGCACCTATTACGATTCCTACGGCAACCATGACGGCGAGAACAAATACACGGTTGAGGAACGCACCATAGGCGACACGGGAACTCAGGTTGACAACTGCTTTGTCAAAAATAAAACGGGACTGTCGCTTGACTTTGACGGACTGCTCTCGGCAAAACTGCCGTTCTCAATTGACAAGGGCATAAACTCACCGCAGGTTCTTATCTACCACACCCACACAAGCGAGGCATATCTTGACGAAGATGTTGACTTTTTCTATGACAGCTTTTATTCACGCACAAACAACAACGATTTCAATGTTGTGGCAGTCGGAGATGCACTCACCGAACAGCTCAACAAGCGTGGAATAAAAACGGTTCATGACACGACAATTCACGATGAATCCTACAACGGTTCGTATGACCGTAGTGTTGACACAGTGTATAAAAATCTTGAAAAATATCCCGATATCAAGGTTGTTATCGACCTGCACCGTGATGCAATCGGAACGGACGAAAACAAGGTTAAGCCCGTGTTTACATACAACGGCAAAAAGGGTGCGCAGATTATGATTCTTGCGGGATGTGACACAGACGGTGAACGGGGTTTTGACTGCTGGGAGGAAAATTTAAACTTTGCCCTGAAAATTCAGGACAAAGCCGAAACCCTCTACCCCGATATGACCAGACCGCTGAATTTTGACTACTTTGCATACAATGAATATGTCTGCAACGGTTCGCTGTTAATAGAAGTCGGCACAGAATCAAATTCCATTGACGAGGCAACCTACTCAGGCAGTCTGTTAGGCAACGCAATTGCAGATGTGCTTTTAAATTGACGGCGAGCCGCCGGCAGCGTGTCGCTGCACCCAATTCGGGAAGACAGTTTGTAATATTAAAAACATATTATGCCCGAGCGTAGTATTGTAATTATTCGCACAATTCCGCATATAAAAACAGTCGGGAAGACATTGTTTTGCATTTTGCAAACTGTCTTCCCGATCTTTATTATAATCTTTTCAATTTACTTACGATTTTTTCCACGCTGACGGGGCGAACAGCAACATCAACGGGAACAATTCGAGTCTGCCTGCTAACATATCGAAAATCAAAATAATTTTTGACAAAATACTGAATTCCGAATAGTTGCCGACAGGGCCAACCATTCCAAGACCCGGACCTGTGTTGTTGATATTTGCGGCAACAGCCGTGAAATTCGTCACAAAATCCGTCTGATCAAGCGAAAGCACAAGCCAGCTTAACGCAAAGATTCCGATGTACAGCACAAGGAAAATTGAAGTTGACCTCATAACGTTGTGGTCAATCGCCTTGCCGTCCATTTTAACGGTCTTAACATTTCTTGGATGAATGAGGAGTGAAAACTCCTTTCGTGTTTCCTTAAAGAGCAAAATAACTCTTGAAACCTTAAAACCGCCGCCTGTACTGCCTGCCATTGCACCGATAAATGTGATAATCATAATCACGGTTTTTGAAAATTCAGGCCAGTTATTGACATCTGTCAAACCAAAACCTGTTGTCGTGATAATTGACGAAACATAGAAAAAGCTCTGGTGAACCGCATCATACGCACTCGGATAAAGTGACCTGATGTTAAACGCAATCAAGGCTGTTGACAGCACGATAATTCCGAAATAAACCCACAGCTCCTGAATGCGGAAAGCCTGCTTAAACTTCTTCGCAAGAATGAGGATATACACGGAAAAGTTAATTCCGAACAGCATCATAAAAATCGCAATAACCGTTTGCAGATAGTTGCTGTATGACGCAATACCTGCGTTGGTAACGCCGAAACCGCCCGTACCTGCCGTTGCAAAGCTTATGTTAAGTGCGTCAAAAACAGGCATTTTGCCTATAATTAAAAATATAAATTCAAGTGCAGTCAAGCCGAAATAAATTCCGTAGAGCAGCATTGCGTAATTTCTCATTTTCGGAACAGCCTTGCCCACAATCGGACCGGGGCTCTCGGCTTTCATAAGGAAAATATTCTGCTGACCGCCGAGTTTCGGGATAATCGCAAGCAAGAACACGATTACGCCCATACCGCCCAACCAATGGAGAAAGCTTCGCCACATAAGCATTCCGTGGCTCAATGCCTCAACATCGGTAAGTATAGTTGAACCTGTTGTTGTAAAGCCCGACACGGTTTCGTAAAAAGCGTCAATAAAACTCGGAATCTCACCGCTCAGCCAGAACGGAAAACATCCTACAAAAGACATAAGAATCCAGCTTAACGCAGTAGCCGCAAAGCCTGCCTTCTGATAAAGCACGGGATTTTTCGGCTTTTTTACTTTTACGGCAAGCAAGCCCAAAAGTGCCGACAAAGCACCTACTCCAAGAAAATAAAGTCCCTCGTGTTCGCCGTATATAAATGAAGTAACGGTTGCAATCTGCATAGCCGCACCCTCGACAATAAGAACCCAGCCGAGGATATACACAATTAATCGTTTATTCATTACGCTCCCCTCAACGCTTTACAATATCTTCAAGCTTGCTAAGACCTTTTTGCATGGTAAGCACAATTACCGTGTCCTCAGGTTTAATCACATCCGTACCTTGCGGAAGAATAATTTTTCCGCCTCTGTTAATGCAGATAATCTGAAGATTAGCCTTCAGATTAAGGCTCATAATCGGAACATTCGTAACCCTTGATTCCGCATTAACCTTGAATTCAAGAGCCTCAACCTTGTCGTCGTTAAGGCGGTAAAGCGATTCAACATTGCTGTCGCCCGTATTCTGCATCGCTCTGATATATCTTGCAATATATTCGCCTGTAAGGCTCTTTGGATGAATAATACATTCAAAATTCTGATCATGCAAAAGCGGATCAAATGACGCATTATTTACCTTAGTAATCAATTTTGCCTTTGTAATGCCCTTTAGGTACATCGTTATGATAATATTTTCTTCGTCATAATCCATAAGAGCGGCAATGCCGTCAGCGTGTTCAACACCCTCCGAAAGCAACAGCGACTGATCCATGCAATCGCCCTGAATTATAACAGCCCCAGGTATAGCCTCCGAAAGAAAGTTGCAGCGTTCGGGATTTTTCTCGATAATTTTGACATTCGCACCGGATTTAATAAGCGTCTTTGCAAGGTAGAACGAAACCTTGCCGCCGCCGAGAAGGATAACATCCTTACTTCTGCCGATTGCAATACTGATACGCTTAAAGAATTTTGCGGCAATTTCAGGCTTTGCAACAACAGAAATTCTGTCACCGCCGTTAATAACAAAATCACCATTAGGAATGAACATCTCATCCCCTCTCTCAACCGTACAGATTCTCACCTTACCTCTGAGGTTGTCAACTCTGCTCAAAGCAGTTCCGACAATTGACGAATTCTGCGGTACAGTTACCTTGATAAGCTCAACAACGCCCTTTGAGAACGAATCAATTTCAAGCGCACCCGAAAATCTTAACAGACGACTGATTTCATTAGCGGCGGTCTGTTCGGGATTGATTGCCATAGAAAGACCGAGATGCTCTTTGATTCTGTAAAGGTCGTTTGTGTATTCGGGATTACGCACTCTTGCAATTGTGTGGGTAACGCCTGCCGCCTTAGCCATAAGACACGAATACAGATTGATTTCATCCCTTGCGGTTGCGGCAATAAGCAAATCGGCATACTCTGCGCCTGACTCAATAAGCACATCATATGTTGCACCGTTTCCCTCTATGCCGAGAACATCAAGCGAATTTGCAAGTTTATCGACTGCACCGTGGTTAATATCGACTACGGATATTTCATGTCCCTCCAAATTAAGCTCCGACGCTATCGAAGAGCCAACCTTTCCGCATCCAACAATTATAATCCTCATAAATTTTCCTCTTAACCAATATTTAAAAACAAGGTGCGGACCACTGAAAAAATTCACCCGTCCGCATACCAAAGTCATAATACACCTATTTTATACTAAAATCAATACTAAAATAGAAAGAATCCGACTATATACAAATTTAATTTATTGTGCAAAACAGAAGAGCCGAGGTTCTGTACCCAAAAATAACGACCGGCGAGGACTAAACCGTGTAAATCACGCAGAGGTTTTGTATAATCCCACAACCCGTTTGGGCGGATATTATCCGCCCGCACGGCGAGCCGCCGTTCCCAATTCGTGTAGATAGTTTGTAATGTAAAAAAACATTTATGCCCGAGCGTAGTGTAGTATAGCTACCGCCTGATAAAACATTATGTTCATACACATATGTTTTGATATAACATAAACTGTGTATTCAATTTTGCACGCAATGCGTGCAATCGTGTGCATTGCACACGAACGGGAGAACACGGTTCTCCCATACAAAATAGCGGTAACTTTTGCTTGACAAATCACCCGAACAAATGTACTATATTAGAGGAGCCGAGAACAACGAGGCTTGACATCAAGAAGGGCCGAGGTTCGGAGCCTTAAAATAACGACCGGCGAGGAGTAAGCCGAGGAAATCACGGAAGTGATTGGAACGGATTAGACGAGTGGGAGTTATTTTAAGGAAAGCGGAGAACAACGAGGCTTGACATTAAATACGCAACTTGAAGTCATGGGAGAAAAATTATGAACAAACCGCTTGCGGACAGGATTCGTCCAAAGACAATTGATGACATTGTGGGACAAAAGCATCTTATTGCACCCGACAGACCTTTGCGTAAAATTATTGAAAGCGGAGATATTCCGAATCTTATTTTCTACGGTCCTTCGGGGGTTGGAAAAACTACGCTTGCCACATATATTGCCAAAAAGACAAACCGTACCCTCAAAAAGCTTAACGGCACAACGGCTTCAACTGCCGACATAAAGGAGATTGTTGCACAGCTTAACACTTTTTCGGGGCTTAACGGAATTCTGCTCTATCTTGACGAAATTCAGTATTTTAATAAAAAGCAACAGCAGACTTTGCTCGAATACATTGAAAACGGCAGTATCACGCTGATTGCATCAACAACCGAAAATCCGTATTTTTATGTATATAATGCAATTTTGAGCCGTTCGACCGTTTTTGAATTTAAGCCGGTTGATCCAGATGAGGTTGAAAAGGCGGTTTACCGTGCAAGTGATTTTCTTGCCGAGGAGAGCGGTACGGATATTGAAATGCCCGAAGAATGTGCAAAGAAAATAGCATCGGGTTGCGGAGGAGATGTTCGCAAGGCTATGAATGCCGTTGAGCTTTCCGTGATTGCAACAGATGAAATTGACGGAAAAAAGGTTGTAAGACTTGAAACCGTTGAACAGCTTGTGCAGAAAAGTGCGGTCAGATATGACCGTGAGGGCGATGAGCATTACGATATTATTTCGGCTTATCAGAAAAGTATGCGTGGAAGCGATCCCGATGCCGCACTTCACTATCTTGCAAGACTGCTTGAGGCAGGCGATCTGCCGAGTGCGTGTCGCAGACTTATGGTGTGTGCGAGCGAGGATGTGGGACTTGCTTATCCACAGCTTTTGCCGATTGTAAAGTCGTGCGTTGATATAGCGCAGGCTGTCGGACTTCCCGAGGCGAGAATTCCGCTTGCCGATGCAGTGGTTATGGTGTGCAATGCCCCAAAATCCAACTCGGCATATATGGGTATAAACAGAGCTTTGGCTGACATAAGAACGGGTAACTCGGGTCCTGTACCCAGACAATTGCAGAACAGGCACTGTGACGGAGATGACAATCCAAACAAGGGACAGTTCTATCTTTATCCCCACGATTTTCCGAACCATTATGTTGAGCAACAATATCTGCCCGATGCCCTAAAGGACAAGAAGTATTACGAATACGGCAGAAATAAAAACGAGCAGGCGTTCAAAGCCTATTGGGACAAAATCAAAAAGAAGTAATCAAATGAAAATTTTTTGACATGAAACTGCAAATAAAGTCAGATGTTGCTAACCAAACATCTGACTATTTGCTTTTATTATCCTGTTTTTTTGCTAATTATTGTTTCATTGTCTATTATGCACAATTTGAATGTGAATAATTTGTGACGCAAGAAATTTTATTATTCTTTAAAGGAAAATTATTAGCGGTTCAATATTGTAGAATTAAAGAGTAATTGTGGAGTAGTGTTGAGTAGCTTCACACGTGCAACAAAAAAATAATTCTGGAGGAAATCAAAATGGTAAAAAGACAACACAAAATCATGTGCCTTGTGCTTTGCCTTATGCTGGCGGTTTCAACCGTATTCGTCGGTGTAGTCAGTGCTTCTGCTGCAACAGGCGATACTGTTTACGTTAGAGTAAACAACGGCTGGTCAAAAGTTAACTGCTATATGTGGACTGACGGCCTCGGCAACAACGCATCTTGGCCGGGCAAGGCAATGACAAAGGTTGAAGACGGCGTATATTCCTACACTCTTGACAAGGATTATACAAAGGTAATCTTCAACGACGGCTCAAATCAGACAAAAGACCTTACATACCCGGGTCACGGCAAAATCTATGACCTTTCAAAGGGTACATGGTCGGATTATGCAGGTGCTCCTTCACAGGGTCCAACTGTTCAGACACCTACAAGCGCAACAACAGCAACAACTGCTACAACAGCAACAACTCCCAGCGGTGAAGGCACAACTGTTTACCTCAACAACGAGGCAGGTTGGGCAACACCGGTAGTTTATATGTGGAACGGCAGTACTGACAGCAACGGCTCATGGCCGGGCGTAAAGATGACAAGCATCGGCGGCAACATCTATCAGTACACCGCATCAAAGTCATATGCAAAATGCATCTTCAGCAACAGCGGTCAGTCACAGACATCAGACCTTACTGCAAAGGACGGCTATATATACAACAACAAGACTAATCAATGGTCTGTTTACGATACAAGCCCTCTCCAGGTTAAGGAATTCACTGCTGATCCTGCATCAAACATCTACACAGGTACAGATGTACAGCTTTCTGCAACTGCTGCCAATAAGAGCGGCGCAGCAGTAAGCTACAAGTTCTCTGTTACTAACGCACAGGGCGGAACATCAACACTTTCCGACTTCTCTTCTGCTAAGTCAGTAACATGGACTCCTACAGTTGCAGGTGAATACACAATTACATTTGACTTTAAGGACACAGACGGTAACACAAACAACCGTACAATGACTCTTGAAGTTAAGGACGACTCAGCACTTGTTAAGCCAATCATCAAGAGCGTTACTCCTGCAAACCTTAACCTTATCAAGGTTAACTCAACTGCTACTGTAACAGTTAAGGCAGGCGGCGGTAAGACAGGTACTAACCTTCTTTTCTACAAGTATGTTGTAACTGATCCTAACGGTGTTCAGAACACACCTTACTACACACTCAACAACATTTACACATTCGTTCCTACAATGAAGGGTGAATACAAGGTTAATGTTTATGTACAGAGTTCTGACAACAGCACAATAAACAAGACTTATACTTACACAGCTGCAGACGATGTTACTGAGCCTACAACAGTTGTTGTTCCTACAACTGCTCCTCAGCCAACAACAGTTCAGCCTACAACTGTTAAGCCTACAACTCCACAGCCAACAACTGTTAAACCTACAACTCCTCAGCCAACAACAGTTCAGCCTACAACAGCTCCCGAAAGACTCCGTGGCGATGTTGACGGTGACGGAGAAGTAACTGTTATGGACTCAACATATCTTCAGAAGTCAATTGTAGGAATTTCGGGTGTTCCGGCTCTCGAAACACTTGACCTCAAAATTTGCGACCTTGACGGTGACGGTACAATCAGTGTTAAGGATGCAACAATCATTCAGAAAATCGTTGTAAACCTTGAATAATCCAAACATTAAGTAAAAGAAAGATTGGAGATATACCTATGACAAGAATAAAGAAGCTGTGCGCACTTGTTCTTGCTGTGATGATGGTTGTAACCGCAGGAGTAATTTCTGTAAATGCAGCTCAGAGTTCCGACTCTGACGCTGTATCTGCGGATACAACAGAAACAGGCATCACAATTCATGTAAGAATGAGTGACGGTACACAGCCATATGTATATTTGTGGAACTCGCTCCCCACAAACAGCGCCATGTCAAAGTCTTACCCCGGTGAGAAAATGACAAAGGGTGACAAGTGGTATAACTACCATGTAGCAGATGTTACAAAGGTAAATGCCATTGTTACAGACGCTAACGGCAAGCAGTATTCTTCGGAGAAAAAACTTGAATCTGCTGCAAGCACAGACTGGTACTGTGAAAACGGTAAATGGTCAAAATACAACCCTGACGAGCCGGATCCGATTGGCAGCGTTGATATGCGTGAAGAAACAATTTACTTCGTTATGACAACCCGTTTCTATGACGGCGATACAGGCAACGATGTTCACTGCTGGGATGACGGCACAGCCGGCAACGGTGATGACGACCCTGCATGGCGTGGTGACTTCAAGGGTCTTGGCGAAAAGCTCGACTACATCAAGGCTCTCGGCTTCAGCGCAATCTGGGTAACACCTGTTGTTACAAACGGATCAGGCTATGACTACCACGGCTATCATGCTATGGATTTGTCAACAGTTGATGCTCGTTATGAAAGCTCAGACTACACATACGAAGATCTTATTCATGATGCTCACCAGAAGGGCATGAAGATTATTCAGGACGTAGTTCTTCAGCACACAGGTAACTTTGGTGAAGCACACTTCTGTGATCTTTTCACAAAGGATACAACTAAAGACCTTGGCAACCTTCAGGAGTCATTGATTCCTACACAGTATCTTCTTGATACATATGGCCTTAAGTCACCTGAGGAATACTGGGCTCAGAAGCCGGGTGTTCAGTATCAGCAGAGACTTAACCTTATGAAGAATGTTACTTACTCAGGCGACAACGGTAACTCAACAGGACCTCAGCCCGCAGCTAAGGACTTCTCTATGGATAAGATTTCACAGAGTGATACTTACAACCCGAACAACTACTATCATACAGGCTATTTCCAGAGTCCTAACTATGATGACTGGACAACAAAGTTCAGCCAGATTGCAGGCGACTGCGTTGACCTTAACACAGAGAACCCTGCAGTTGCAGAATATGTTGTAGATTCATATTCAAAGTATATGGATATGGGCGTTGACGGCTTCCGTGTTGATACTGTTCGTCACATTCCGAGAGTATCTCTCAACATTATGTTCAATGATCAGCTTATGGACGCTGCTAAGGCAGCAGGCAAGCCTAACTTCTATATGTTCGGCGAAATCTGCACAAGATACACATCAGTTTGGTATCGTGGCCATGCCGAGGAGTCAACTCCTTACTACACATGGAAAGAGTCTAACTCTAAGTGGGCAGACAGCTGGAACTGGGGCACATCAGCTTCAGAAATCAACGACAACATGAACCTCGTTCTTCAGCATTATCTTGAAGAAGATAATTACAACGGTGATATGGATTCTACACAGCCAAAGAGCGACAACGCTTACCTTGACGGTATTACATATCACGGTTCCGACCGTTCTATGGCATCAGGCATGGATGCAATTGACTTCCAGATGCACAGAATGTTCGGTAGCGCTAAGAACGCTTATAACTTCGCTGTTAACAACGACCAGTATTACAATGATGCAACATACAGCGTAATGTATGTTGATTCACACGACTATGCTCCTGAGCAGCCGGATGAAACAACTCGTTTCACAGGCGGTACACAGACATGGGCAGAGAATATGGATCTTATGTTCACATTCCGTGGTATTCCTTGCGTATACTATGGTTCGGAAGTTGAGTTCAAGAAGGGTGAGCTTATTGATAAGGGTACACTTATTTCTCTTGAAAACTCAGGTCGTGCATACTTCGGTGATTATCTTGAGGGTACTGTAAACGCTACTGACTTCAGTGAGTACACAGCATCAGGCACTGTTGCTGACACTCTTGCAAGCCCGCTCAGTAAGCACCTTTCAAAGGTTAATGCTATTCGTCGTGCTATCCCCGCTCTCCAGAAGGGACAGTACACAGCATCAAGCACATATGTAACAGGTGGCGATATGTCTTATGTTCGCCGTTATACTGACGACAACACAGACAGCCTTGCACTCGTTTCAATTTCTTCAGGTGCAACATTCAAGAACATTCCTAACGGCAAGTATGTTGACGCTGTTACAGGTGATGTTAAGTATGTTACTGACGGTACACTTACAGTTCCGGAACTTGCTAAGGCTAACATGAGAGTTTATGTATGCTGCGCAAGCGGATTTACAGGTATCGACGGTCAGATCGGCGGAGATTCCGCTTACGCTAAATAATGCGGAATATTCCACACTCAACACGATTCTGATTCTGTAATCAAAATTAATTACGGCACTCCGAGTAAAATCGGGGTGCCGTTTTTTAATTGCCATTTTATTTGTTCGTAATATTTTAAAAAATATGCTTATAATAAAAGTGTATCCGAAGTGTTATGTCAGCTTAAAAATGCTTGACAAAAAATCTTTTGAACGAAAATACAAATATTCCACGCTTAAATATTTCCATGATATTCTCGGTATAGAATAACAATCGGGTAGCAGAAGTTTACATTCAGTAAATCTGTTACCCGATTGTTCTCTTATGTTTTTTATTGTTATAATCTGCACTCAAAAATTTCGTTGGTGTCGGAAAACCCATGTGATTTATACCATTCTGCCGAATTTTTGCTTGGCCATGCAAAGACAAGTTCGCAGTTGATTGACGAAAGATACTTCTTTACATAATCGAGCAGTCGAGTGCCGATGCCCTTGCCACGATATTCTTCAAGCGTGAACACCTTTGTGAGATACGCAATAAATTCACGCTTTGCATTCGGGGTGGGAATTGTCGGAATAAGATATACAAACATTGCCGAAAGAATTTTCGCATTCTCATCTTCTGCAACGAAGATTTTATATTCCTTGTTTGTGTATAAAAAGGCAACGAACTCCTTGATAAATACCGATTTTGTTACACCGTCGGTGTTGTGTTCACCGTAAGTTTCGTCGTCCTCAACAGCATGTGTCCATCTCATTTCCGCAAGCTGAACGAAATCTCTGTCCTGAACCTCTCTTATTACCATGCTATCACCTCATCAAATTATTTTCAACTTAAGTATAACACAGATTTCTGCGATTACAAGTATGCAATTCGTCAGTATTCGCTCTCGATTCCACTCATCGCAGTTATTCATTTGGTATTGTTCCTTAGGTATTTTTCTCTTAGTCTTTTTCTATGGGTATTATTAGGCTTCAAATTCTGAAGGGGACGGGTTCAAATTCTGAAGGGGGGGAGGTGTAAATTCTGAACCCCATGGGTGTAATATTTGAAGTAGGGGGGTGCAGTATTTTACTTGGGGTATGAAGTGATATTCGCAGAGTGTGTCGTTGCAGATTATGAGGTGGCAGAGTTTTCGTTTTTGAAATATTCGACAAGGTTGTCCCTGCCGAAACCTTCGTCATAAAAATTCGGGTGGATCGAGAACAGATAGGAAGATGACTGAATCTTGCCGTATTTGCCGACCGTAAAACCGCCCGATTTGGTAATGATTTTTCTTTTGCAAAGGAATTTTATGCTTTCCCTAACGGTGTTGTCGGAGATTGCACAGGCCTCTGCAATGGTGTGTATGGACGGATAACAGGTGTTCGATTCGTCACAGCATTTGAGTATGTAGCATAAAACAGCGAACTGTTGCGGTTTTAGGTTGAGGTCAAACACCTCGTTTGGTACTATAAAAAAGTTTGTCATAAAATCGCCTCCGCTTATAAGCACAAAAGGCGAAAAAATGTATATTTTAATGCAATTTTTGAAAAATTTATCAGAGTTTTTTTATACGGCAAATAATAAAGATAATTTTAGTTATTGTTTTCACAATTCAGTAGGTGATTCCATGAACACTTGCAAGTAACAGTACAGATTTTATGGTGAATTAAATTATATAAATGTCGGAAATTTACCGCTACATTAGAATACACAATTTTCATCACATCATAACATACACATAAAACAAATAATTTCATCAAGGCGGGCATCCAATGAACGCCCCTACGGCTTGTTTTATGTTTGCACATAAAACAAATGGCGAACACGGTTCGCCACTACATTGAATGGTGCAGACGGTGACAATGTTACGCTCGGGCATAATATGTTTTGCATTACAGAAACTATCTTCACGAACAGAGAGCGATTAGCACAAAGCAAATCTCGGGAGTTGTAGTATTGACTGTTTCAAACTATCTACACGAACGGAGAGCGAGACACTCGTATGCATAGGGGAATATTAGCACAAAGCAAATCTCGGGAGTCATAACTTTGGTTATATTAAACTGTCTACACGAACAGGGTGCGAGGCACTCGTATGCATAGGGTAATATTAGCACAAAGCAAATCTCGGGAGTCGTAACTTTGGTTATATTAAACTGTCTACACGAACGGGGTGCGGTGACACACCGCCGCTTGACAATTTTAGTGTTGCGATATATAGTATAGTCAAGGGAAGAGATTAACGGCAAACGCCGTAAAAATTGTGGGGTGAGCAGATGAAAATAACACTTAATCCCGACAAAGAAACAGTAAAGACAGTTAAAGAGGGCTTGAAGAGGACAGGCGGTTATTGCCCGTGCAGAATTCAGCGTACAGAGGAATACAAGTGTATGTGCAAGGAATTCAAAGAGCAGATTGCAGATCCTGATTTTGAGGGCTTTTGTCATTGTATGCTTTACTACAAATCTAAAGATTAAAATAACCGAACAGGAGGATTGTTATGGAAATAGAGCTTTACAAAGAAACTTTTGAGCAGGAGGTTTTGCAGTCGGATATCCCCGTGCTTGTAGACTTTTGGGCAACATGGTGCGGTCCGTGCAAGATGATTGCACCGATTGTGAAAGAAATCGCTGACGAATATGACGGCAAAATTCTTGTCGGCAAGGTTAATGTTGATGAAGAACCCGACCTTACAATGCAGTATAATGTGTCGAGTATCCCGACTCTTATGGTGTTCAAAAACGGTCAGCTTGTAAACAAGGCAGTAGGCTATCGTGAAAAGGACGAAATCCTTAAAATGCTCAAGTAAATATACCGACTATAACACAAAACCGTGTGTACAGAAAAAGTACACACGGTTTTTTTATTACCTGATTTGGAAAAGACGGCTTTCTGAGGGGGATCAGGCGGATATCTTTGACTATTGATTTTTGGTTGTGACTAATTATTTTTAAAAATATTTTTGAAAAAATGCATTAAAGTATGCAATTTTTTTGAATTTTGCAGGTATAAGTGAGGGGCGTTGATAAAGCCTCTCGAAAAACGGAGGTGACGAGATATCAGAAAATTGACAGGTAGGGAAAAGAAGTTTTGCAGTTTATTTCTCGGTTCGGGAAATTCCGAGCTTGCCGCAGAAAAGGCAGGCTACACGGGGGATTGTGAGCAGAAGGGGGAAGAGCTTATCTGCCGTCCCGAAATTTCAGCCGAGCTTGAACGGCTGTCACGGCTAAGAGAAAAATCCCTTGCCAACATGGCGGCGGCAGGGTATCAGCGGTTGGCTTTCGGGAGCATTTGCGATGCAATTTCTTTGCTTTACAAAAGTGATCCGAGCAAGGAGGATCTTGAGGGAATGGACCTGTTTCTTGTTTCGGAGATTAAAAGACCAAAGGACGGTTCAATGGAAATCAAGTTTTTTGACAGGCTAAAGGCACTTGAAAAACTCGGTGCCGGCGGAGAGCATGAAACAGGCGCAAAACAGCTTTTTGACGCCATTTCAAACAGCGCAAGGGCGGTGAATGACAAGGAAAATGGAAATTAAAACTTTTTCTAAAAAACAGCTTACCGTGCTTTCGTGGTGGAACAGGGAGTCGGTTTTTCGTGACAGGGACGCAATCATCTGTGACGGTGCTGTGCGCAGCGGAAAGACTTTTTGTATGTCGCTGTCTTTCATTCTGTGGAGCTTTTACGATTTTGTAAATTCGGACTTTGCACTTTGCGGAAAGACAATCCGTTCTTTAAGGCGAAATATGATTACGCCCGTGATTCCGATTTTGAAATCACTCGGTTTTAAGTGTGAAGAAAAGCTGTCGCAGAATATTTTGACCGTGAGCGTTAACGGAGTGATGAACAGGTTTTATCTTTTCGGAGGCAAGGACGAGTCATCCGCATCACTTATTCAGGGCATGACGCTTTCGGGTGTGCTTTTTGACGAGGTTGCGTTGATGCCGAGGTCGTTCGTTGAACAGGCATTGGCGAGATGTTCCGTGTCGGGTTCAAGATTTTGGTTTAACTGCAATCCCGAATTTCCTGAGCATTGGTTCTACCGTGAGTGGATTAAAAAGTGCGGTGACAAAAATGCGTTGTATCTGCACTTTACAATGCAGGACAACCCGTCTTTGAAGCCCGAGGTTATCAAGAGGTATGAAAGTCTGTATTCGGGTGTGTTTTACGAGAGGTTCGTAAAGGGCAGATGGGTAGCCGTTTTCGGTGCGGTTTATCCGTTTATGGACAATGAAAGGATGTACTGCGATATTCCGTCAGATATTGAAAGCTGGGCGGTATCGTGCGATTACGGTACTGTAAATCCCGCATCATTCGGTTTGTGGGGCAGAAAAAACGGTGTGTGGTACAGAGTTGACGAATACTACTTCAACTCACGCACTCAGGGCTTTCAAAAGACCGACGAGGAGCATTATGACGGACTTGAAAAGCTGATTGATGGGCGGAAAATCGAATGTGTGATTGTCGATCCGTCTGCCGCAAGCTTTATTGAGGTTATAAGGAGACACAGAAAATACACGGTTGTGTCGGCTGAAAACAATGTTATCAACGGCATAAGACAGACTTCGCAGGCTTTGAAGGACAGAAAAATCAGAATCTGCAAAAATTGCAGAGCCGCAAGAAGAGAATTTTCGCTTTACCGTTGGGACGGCTCGGGGCGCAGTGACGCACCTGTTAAGGAAAACGATCATGCAATGGACGACATAAGATATTTTGTCGCTACGAAAATTTACGGTTGTGACGGATTCTTTGCCGTTGCAACCAAAAGACAGGAGGAAACAGCTTGAGGCTTGGCAGAAAAAATAAAAAGACCGAGAGCATAAAGACGGTGCAGACCGTTTTGAGAGAAACGAGAAATAATTCGCCGATTTTCTCACGATTTGCCGTTCAGACGAGAACGGAAAGGCAGTTGTACACAACTTTGCGTGAGTCTGTGCCGATTATTGATGCGGCACTCTGCAAAATTATCAGACTTATCGGCGGATTCAAAATTGTGACTTCATCGGCTGAAAGTCAGAGGATTGCCGACAGCTTTGTTAAAAATGTCCGCACAAACGGTGAAATGACGGGACTTGAAAGCTTTGTACTTTGCTATCTTGATTCGCTTCTCACCTACGGACAGGCGGTCGGTGAGATTGTTCCCGATAGTGGCGGTGAAGGGATTTGCGCATTGTACAATGCAAGCCTTGATGATGTTGAAATCAGAGCGGATTCTTCTCCGCTGAAGCTTGCGGTTTACACACTTGGCAACGGTACAGCCGAAGAACCTAAGCATCCGGAAAGAATTTTTGCAACACTGCTTAATCCCAAGCCGGGTACGGTGTGCGGTACTTCCATACTCAGCGGTCTGCCGTTTGTCAGCTCAATACTTTTGAGGATTTTTGAGTCGGTAAAAACAAACTGGGAGAGGGTTGGCGATATCCGTTTTGCGGTTACTCTCAATCCCGATTCAAACGGTTCGGCTGTGAGCAGAGAAAATGCACAGGCGGTTGCCGATGAGTGGAAAAAGGCGATGAGAAGCGACAGCGTGTGTGATTTTGTGTCGGTCGGCGATGTCAGCATTAAGGTTATCGGTGCTGAAAGCGATATGCCCGACTGCGACATTCCCGTAAGGCATATTCTTGAGCAGATTATTGCAAAGCTTGGTATTCCGCCGTTTTTGCTCGGCATTTCGTGGTCGAGTACGGAGAGAATGAGCGAACAGCAGGCGGATATTCTCACAAGCGAGCTTGCCTACTACCGCACCGTGCTTGAACCCGTGATTACAAAAATTGTGTCGGCTCATCTTAAAATGTGTGGCTATAACGACAGCTTTAAGATTGAGTGGGACAAGATTAATCTTCAGGATGCGGTTGAGCTTTCTCAGGCAAGACTTAACAATGCAAATGCGATGAACATCGAAAGACAGATTGGAGCGGAGGTGCAGAATGAAGGATAACAAACTTATTAAAAGCGGTGTTTCGGGCGTTGTTGACGGTGAAAATCAGACTGTCGGCGATGATGAACTCGAACTGATTAACCGCTTTACAAGGCGAAATCTTGCAAAAAATGAGGTGTATGCGTTTTCGGTTGTGCTGTGTGACAACGATGTTGACCGTGACGGCGAACGCTTTACAACAGATTCGCTTTATGAGCTTGAAAAGCTTTTTGTCGGCAAGACGGGAATTATTGACCACAATCCGAGTGCCAAAAATCAGACGGCAAGAATTTTCAGCTGTAAGGTTGAGAAAATTGACGGTCAGAAAACGGCTTTGGGTGACGATTACTACAGGCTCAAGGCAAGGGCATATCTTCCCGTTTGTGAGAGCAACAGGGATATTATTCTTGCGATTGACAGCGGAATTATCAAGGAAGTAAGCGTTGGCTGTGCCGTTGGCAGGGTTGTGTGCAATGTGTGCGGTGAGGACATCTCGATGTGTACTCACAAAAAGGGCGAGGTTTATGGCTCAAAGCTTTGTTGCGGTGAACTTGTGAACCCGTATGACGCATACGAATGGAGCTTTGTTGCCGTGCCGTCACAAAAGAGGGCAGGCATTACGAAAGGTCACAAAATTTTTGGAAAGGAAAATGATATGGAGAAAATTCTTAAAGCCATTGAAAACAAAAAGGCTTTTACACTTGATGAGAGCGACAGCAGAAAGCTGTGCGAATATATTGACGGGCTTAAAAAGTCGGCTAAGGACGGTGTGCTGTACCGTGAAAGCCTTACCCGTGATGTTGTGGGACTTGCCGCTTTTGTTCAGCCTGACATTTCGGGGGAAACAATGGAGAGCGTTGCAAAGAGCATGACAATTGAACAGCTCAGAGAATTTAAGTCAGCATTTGAAAAGAAGAAGAAAGCAGCTTTTGAGCCTGTTCCGCAGCTTTACTGCAAGCAGGGCAAGAGAAATAACACCGTGGAAAACGGTCAGTTCAGTATTTAACGGAGGTATGATTATGAATGTAAATTTTAACGGATTCGGCGAAAATGCCGCAACATTTATTGCAGATAAAACAATTACGGAGGCAGGCGTGCCTGTTAAGATGAAGGACAACGGCACTGTTGCAAAATGTGACGCAAGCGAGAACTTTTGCGGTGTGTGCGTAAGCGTGAGAGGCGGTTATGCGGTTGTTCAGCTTTCGGGCTATGTAAAGGTTAAGAGCGACAAGAAAATCGCCGTCGGCTACAAAAAGCTTTCTGCAACGGCAGACGGCGGCGTGTCGGTTACAACAACCGGCAGAGAGTACCTTGTGCTTGACTCAACAGACACTTCGGTAGGATTTATTCTTTGATAAGGGGAGGAAGATATTATGGCAAATTTTGAAAATATTACAATTGAAAAGGGTATGTATCAGACAAAGGGCGGAATTTCGGGCGCACTTGAAAAGCTTGATCCGTCAGAAAATTACAGAGGTACTGCACTTGAGGGACTTGACGCATTTTCCCGTCAGCTCAAACGCTTTGACATTAAGGTTAAGGGCAGAAACAGCGACTGCGTTGAAAAGTTTTTTCAGAGTTCAAACTCTGCGGCACTTTTCCCCGAATATGTGAGCAGAGCCGTTATGCAGGGCATGGAGAGAGCGGATATTCTCCCAAATCTTGTGGCAACCGTGACAGACATTGAGGGTATGGATTACCGCAGTATTGCATCTGTTCCGAGTGAGGATGACAAGAGTCTTAAACTCGTCGGCGAGGGTGCTAAGATTCCGCAGACTGAGGTTAAGACAAGAGAAAACCTTGTTAAGCTTCACAAGCGTGGCAGAATGCTTGTTGCATCATATGAGGCGCTTCGCTTTCAGCGTCTTGACCTCTTTACCGTAACACTCAATCAGATTGGCGCATATATTGCAAGAGCACAGCTTAAAGATGCGATTGATGTGCTTGTGAACGGTGACGGCAATGAAAATCCCGCCGGCACACTTAATGTTGCAACAGGCGGCAAGGTTACATATGAGGACCTTTTAAAGCTCTGGACAGAGCTTGCTCCGTATGAACTCAACACAATTCTTGCGTCAACTCCCGAAATGCAGAAGATTCTTTCGCTTTCTCAGCTTCAGGATTCAAACGCAGGTCTTGATTTTCAGGCTACGGGCAGAATGATTACACCTCTCGGTGCAAGCCTTCTTCACACTCCCGAGCTTGAGGGCGGTAAGATTATCGGTCTTGACAAAAACTGTGCGCTTGAAATGGTTCAGGCAGGCGGTGTTGTTACAGATTACGACAAGCTTATTGACCGTCAGCTTGAAAGAGCCGCAGTTACCTGTACCGCCGGTTTTTCAAAAATCTTTACAGAGGCGTCAAAGGTGATGAGCTGTTAAGGAGGGATTGCCTTGAACATTGCAAACATTACAAAGCGTTTTGCCTTATACAGCGGTATTGACGGTGCTGAAGCATACAAATGGAAAAGCATTATTGACGATGCCGTGGTGTATGTTAATTCGATTGTTACGAAGGGAAATCTTTCGGAAGATGATGAATTAAGACTTGAAAACCTGTGTGCCGTTTACGCTTTTAAGTTGTATTCCCTTTGCAATGATGACAGCATTTCTTCTTTTTCCGCAGGTGATTTGAAAATTTCATCATCTGCGGACGGCGAAAGCCGTGCCGAAAAGCTGTGGAGGGAATATGCCGACAAGTCGCAGGATCTTATCGGCAGAGAAAAATTTTTGCTTGGGGTGATATGATGAATATTTCACCGTCTATCGGGAAAATATTAAACAGATACGGCTGTGATGTTACCGTTAAAAACGGCGGTAAATCGGTTAGGACAAAGGCCTTTATTTCACCTTTGAGATACAACAGCAATCAGAATTATGACAGTGTACGGCATAAACTGGGTATGAGAAAAACAAAGCTGTTTTTATTTATTGCACTGCCCGATGTCCTGCTTGATTCGGAAAAAAGCGTAATAGAAAGTGAAAACGGTAAATATACTGTTAAAAGGTGCGAAAAATATTATGTGAAGGACAATCCGATTTATGTAAGGGCTGTTCTGTGTGCATACAGAGAAGAAACGAGGGATGATTTTGAATCGAATTGAGAAACAGGTTGACCGTATTATTGCAGGATTAAAGGTAAATGAGGCTCTGAAAAATGTCAGATTTATAAGAGAATACGGCTCTGATGAAGCACCGTCACCCGTGAACGGAATGATTGCCGTTGTGTCGGTGAGAGATATGTCAACGGAGAAAAGTTATATCGGCGGATACCTTTCGCCGTCTATCAAGGGTGAAAGCTACAACGCAGGAGTTGAAATCAGGGTGTATGCTCCTGCAACCGAGAACGGAAGCGGTCTTTCGGAAGTGGTAAGTGAAATTCTTCTCGGACTTAAAACTGCCGATGCGGAAAAGACGATTACCCACAGCGAGGCGGCGTCAATTGAATTTGATCCCGATATGAACGCAATTTACAGAACGGTGAGTTTTAATATGGAATTCTGTCTTTGCGAGGAGGTTTAAATGGACGGCTTTGAATTTGAAAATTGCGGAAATGCCATGCTGAAATGTGAGGGAAAAATTCTCGGCGGCGTTGAAAAGGCAACCTGTACAAGAAAGAACTCCTTCACGGAAATCAAGGAATTTTTCAATGACAAGCCCGTTGAAAGGATTGTTTCAAATAAATGGGAACTTACCTTTGTGATGAAGATTACGGATAAAACTCCGTTTTTGGAGCGTGACAGCTTTAAGAGTCTTGAACTTGACCTTGCAAAGAAGAAAATCATTTACACGGATTGCAAAGTGCTTGAATTTTCAAGCGTTACTCAGGGCAGCGGAAGTATTCTTGCAACCGTGAAAATCAGTGCCGACGAGAGGAAAATTATATGAATGATAAAAATTCAGACGAACTTTACAGGCTTGCGGAGTCTGAGAACGGCGGTAAAGATACCGAAATGTTCGGCGAATTCCTTGAAAGGGAAAGCCGTCGTTACAGTCGCAGACTTGACGAAGAAGAGGAGGCGAAAAGCCGATGAAACCGGTGCCGATGAAATTCGGTGAATATGTGTGGCATCACAATCCGCAGAATATCAGCTTTGAATGTGACAGGAGCGTTGCAGAAATGAAAAGTCCGTTCGGCGAATCTTCCGTTCAGGATATGGGGCGGAAGAATATGAAAATCAGCGGTTCGGGACAGCTGTACGGCGAGGATTGTGCAGAACAGTTTGAAAGGCTGTTTGAGGTGTTCAGAAACAGCGGAAAAGAAGTGCTCTCCGTGCCAAACCTGCCGAGCATTTATGCTGTGTTTGAAAAGCTTGAAATAAAGGGCGAGCCAAAGCCGAATGTGCTTGAATACAGCTTTGTGTTCCGTGAGGTTATGGAGAAAAAGCAGAAAACGGTAATTACATATTTTGACTGTGAAAACGGACAAACCCTGTGGGACATTGCATACAAAACAGGGGTGAAAATTGACGAGCTTGTGCGACTGAATCCCGATGTTAAGTTCCCCGATGAAAACCTCGGAACAAGGAGGGTTAAGCTGTGCTGAGTTACTTTTTTACTGATAAAAACGGCAAAAGGTGTGAAATTAAAAATGTTCTCACGGCAGAAATATCTGCAGATGTCGATGTGCCTGCCGATGAGCTTGTGATGACTGTGCCGTATGATGAGAAGTTCGGAAATGCCGATATGCTTGAGGCTTATGACGGCAAGTCGCTTGTGTTTGTGGGACAGGCTGACGAGATTGTCAGCATTGTGAGAACCGACGGTGCGATTGTAAGGCTGAGTGCAAGAAGTCTTGCCGGAAGGCTTCTCGACAATGAGGCAGAGCCTGTTACATATGTGAACCCAGCGGCAAAGTTCATTTTTGAAAGGCATTTAAAGCCGTTCGGAATTGTCGGATATGACGGTGACGAACATCCGTTTATGGGCACAATCAAAATTGAAAAGGGCATGACCGAGTGGCAGGTGCTTGAAAAATTCTGCAACGGCAGATATGGCAAAAGTCCGAGAATTATGGGTGCGGGATTTGCTTTGATGTGCGGAACTTACGGCGGTGCAAAGCCGATTGTGTTCGGCAGAAACGGAGTAGGCTACACATCTCTCCGTGAGTACATAAAGCCGTGCAAGGTGATTTCGCAAATCAAACTACGCACCGAGGAATACGGCGGTTACAAGAGCGTTATAAGCAACAAATGCGTTGCCGACAGGATTAAAAGGGTGAGATATGTAAACGCTTTTCTCGACAACAATGCGGTAAAAACAGCCGACAGAATGATTGAAAACGGCAACAGGCAGAGCTTTGAAATAATGCTTGAATGTGCAGAATGTCTGTGCGGAGTTGTCGGCAGAAGGGCTGTGATTGATGACTCTCTCATCGGAAAAAGAGAGGGCTTGATTGTGAAAAGCATTAAATATTCACTTGGAAAAAACGGTGAAAGCACAACGGTTGTGCTTGGAAAGGAGAACGGCGATGTGGCTGATGAATTACATAACTAAAAATTCGATTACCGCCCCGAAAGCCGAAAAGGGCGGTGTGAAAAGTTCAGGAAACACGGTTTCGGTGGATTCCTCGGAAGAACACAGGGGGATAAAATGTTGCGTGCCGTATGGCTTTGCAAGCGTTGTTCCCGTGGGAGAGTCGGCGGTTGTTTTGCCGCTTGCTAACGGTGAAGTGAGTCTTGGCGTGCTTGCAAAAAATGTTGAACTTGATGAGGGCGAGGTTATGCTCTCGTCAAAGGGCGGAGCGAGTATTGTGCTGAAAAATGACGGCAGGGTTCTTATCAACGGCAAGGCGGTGTAGTATGAGGGATACGATGATTAAAAACGGTGATATCGTTATCGGCTCTTCGGGCAATACGGTATTGCTTGAGGGGAATGATGCAAAATTCCAACAGGCTGTGCTTTGCATTTCGGCAAAACTCGGCGGATTTGTCTATGACAGAAATTTCGGTTCAAAGGTGCTTTTGCAGGACAAAACACTCTCGGCAAAGCAGACTGAACTGCTTGCCAATGAATCGCTTGCAAAAATGAAAAATACCTATGCAAGCGTTAAGTCGGTTGGCAAAACGATTACGATTGACCTTACGGTTGACGATATTACAAGGAAGGTGCAGATAAATGGAAACCTATGATGAAATTTACGGCAGAATGAAGAATGCCTATGAGCATGAAACGGGTGACAGCTTTAACGAGGTGAGCGACATTGCAATCAGGCTCAAGGTGCTTGCCGGCGAGATTTTTAAGCTACAGACGAATCTTGAGTGGTGGAAAAGACAGATGTTTGCAGTGACTGCAAGCGGTGAATGCCTTGATAAACTCGCATCGCAGAGAGGTATTGAACGCAAAAAGGCGATGAAGTCAACGGGCGAAATTACCTTCAATATTTCTCAGCCGTGCAGTCACGATATTGTAATTCCAAAGGGGTGCGTTGTGGCTACTGCCGACCTTGTGCCGATACGATTTGTTACGACCGAGGATGAAGAAATCAGTGCCGGAAACACGCTTGTGAGTGTTTATGCCGAGGCTGAACAGGCGGGGAGTAACGGTAATATCGGGCTTGGTTGTGCGGTTGTTCCCGTGAGTGTGCCGACAGAGATTGAAACGGTTACAAACCGTGAAAAATTTACGGGCGGTTGCGATGCCGAAACGGACGATGAACTTCGCAAACGCATAAGAGATACATATATAAACACCTCCAACGGTACGAATGCGGCATATTACGAACAGCTTGCACTCACGGTTGACGGTGTTGCAAAGGCGAGTGCCGTCGGCAAAGCGAGGGGCGTAGGTACGGTTAATGTCTATGTCACGGGTGCGGATGCATCATTGGGTACGAATGTTGTTGCAAAGGTTCAGTCACTTTTGGAAAAGCAGAGAGAGCTTAATGTTGATGTTATTGTGTCGAATGCCCAGCGTACCGCTTGCAATATGAGTGTTGTTGCCTATGCGGAGGACGGATATTCTTCAGGTGAAGTCAAGGAGTTGCTCAAAAATGCCTTTGCGGAATATGTGAATTCAATCCCTATCGGCGGAACATTCAGATTGTCGGAACTCGGCGCAAGACTGATTGACACGGGTTGTATAACCAACTACAACTGGAACACGGATATGCAGGATGTGACGGTGGCAAAATCGCAATGTTTTACTGTCGGTACAGTTACGATTGGGGTGAAGTGATGAACAGCTTTGATTCGATGAAAACCAAATTAGAAAGTACGGGGCTTTACAAAGTTACGGCAAAATCAAATATCAGAGCGGAACTTTTGGCATATGCAGAGGGTTTGAACACGGAATTTGATATGCTTGAAACTATGGAACGGGAGTTGTTTATTGACACAGCGGAAAACTGCGGAATTACCGAAAGGGAAAGATTTGTCGGTAAAATCAATGCCGATTATCCGCTTGAAAAACGAAGGGAAATGCTTAAAATATCTGAGCAGAAGGTCGGCGGAAAATGCACTCCCGACGATTTCAAAAGAATTGTCAGAGGTTACGGTGTGGAAAATTTTACAATTGCTGAAGCTCCCACAAGAAACCGTGTGGACATTAAAATTTCGGATACAAAAACAGACGCAGAGAAGAAGCTCATAGAAAAGCGTGTGAAAGCAGATTTTCCGTTACATCTTAATGTGATAATTTCTTATGTAAATGCATAAAATCCTGATTAAAATTTTAATCAAGCTATGTTAATAAATTTTGCAGCTTTGCAAAACCATTCAAATAATTAAATAACCATGACCAAAAATAAAAATGACAAGCTGAAAAATCTCAGCTTGTCATTTTTTGTGTAAATATAAATTCTTATAAAAAGCACTCTGCAAACGCTTAGGCTTAATTATATTTTTGCTATTATTATACCTCATATTCGAGAGCGGTTTTTAGGTTAATTCAAAATATATGTCAACTGTAATTGACAATTTGTTCAAGGGAAAAGAGAAGTGTGCCACTTGATTTTGTATCGGCTGTTATCTTTTCATCAAAACCGTTTTCAGAGAACAATGCATAATAAAACTGTGTCTTTTCCTTCAATGGTGTTAATTTTGCAAGTGTGTTCAGATATTCTGCATAGGTAAATGCTTCTTTTTTGAATTTGCCTTCCCCAACTAAATAATTTTCTGCTTTTTGGTCGATACATAAAATATCTATTTCTGTTTCTCCGATTCTAAGTCCGTTTGCTGTGTTTTTATCCCTTATTGTTGTCTTTCCTGTCCACCGTCCCATTTTGGAATATCGGAACGGCAGTTCGTTATTTTTCTGCATTTTCCGAACAAACTCACGGCATACATCTTCAAATGCGACTGATGCAAATTTATGGAGTTCGGGCTTTACAATATATTCGTAAACGCCGTCAACATCGCCGTCCTCAAGCTGTGAAAAATTTGCAAAACCGAATGCATACCAGAATCGGAAGAAGTTATCTGTTAATTTATATGTTCCTCTGTTACCGTTTGCCTGTTCTTTTATCTTTGCATCAACAGAAAATTCTCGTTCCACAATGCCGAGTTCAATTAGATTTTTTAAATAAACGCTTGTTTTGGAAGTATCCTCAATGAGTGACTTTTGACTGATATTGTTTAAAGTTGTATTTCCAAGTGCTACCGCTTCAATGATAGAGTTATATACAGGCGTTTCCCGAAGTTCCTGATGAAGAAGAAAATCAACCTCGCTGTATAGAACACAACCTTTGGTCAAAATGTTTTGTTTAATATTTTCTTCAATAGTTAGTTTCGGATTCCATTGCCTTAAATAGTGGGGAATACCGCCAAGAACAGAATAAGCAATAACTTTGTCCCGTTCGGAATATGTGGTAAAGAATTTAGCTGCATCGTAAAATCCCATTTCTTTCATTTTGAAAATTCCGGTAGCACGACCGTAGAGCGGATTTTTTTCGGCAAGAATTTCCTTTTCAATAAAACTCATTGCACTGCCGCACAAAACAATCATAACATTTGAATCCCGAAGTTGTGTATCCCACAAATTTTGCAGAATAGAAGGAATGCTCTTGTTCCCTTTGCACATATACGGGAATTCATCTATGATAAAGAGTTTCTTTTTATCCCCATACGGCAAATCGAGAACAGCGCCGAAAGCTTTTTCCCAATCGGCAAATTCGGTAATGTAATTTTTTGCGGGAATGTTTTCTTTTAATATTTGTTTTGAAAATTTTTGAAGTTGCACCCTGTCGGTTGTCTGAGTACAGGAAAAGAATACATGTGGTTTTTCTTTGCAAAATTCTCTTAAGGTTTCCGTTTTGCCGACACGCCGTCTGCCATACAAAACTACAAGCTGTCCGCCATCTGAATTGTATTTATCGTTCAGAAATTTTAGCTCGGTTTCTCTGCCTATAAACATAAAAACACCTCTTATGCTATCTAATCTTGATTTACTAAATCGTGATTTGGTATTATTATACCCAAGAACAAATGTAAAATCAATAGATTTTGCAAAAACAATAAAAATTTTCAAAATACGCCGTTATATAAATTGTGGGAAACCTTTAAAGATTTTTATAAGACATAAAAAGACCTTGCAGAGTAAAATCTGCAAGGTCAAATTTATATCAGGAATAAACTTGTATTAAGTTACCTGTCAATACATCCTGTATGTGGATTACTTGTTTGCAATAGCAGCCTGAGCAGCAGCAAGACGAGCAATCGGAACACGGAACGGTGAACATGATACATAGTCAAGACCGATCTTGTGGCAGAACTCAACAGAAGAAGGATCGCCGCCGTGCTCACCGCAGATACCAACATGGAGCTTGTTGTTTACAGGCTTACCGAGTTTGATAGCTGTTTCCATGAGCTTGCCAACGCCTGTCTGGTCAAGCTTAGCGAACGGATCGTTCTCGAAGATCTTAGCATCATAGTAAGCGTTGAGGAACTTACCTGCGTCATCTCTTGAGAAGCCGTATGTCATCTGTGTAAGGTCGTTAGTACCGAAGCAGAAGAAGTCAGCTTCCTTAGCAATCTCATCAGCTGTAAGAGCAGCTCTTGGGATTTCGATCATTGTACCAACTTCGTACTTGAGGTCGATGCCTGCAGCAGCGATTTCAGCGTCAGCTGTTTCAACAACAACCTTCTTAACGAACTTGAGTTCCTTAACATCGCATACGAGCGGAATCATGATTTCAGGCTCAACTGTCCAGTCTGCGTGTGCCTTCTGAACATTGATAGCAGCACGGATAACTGCCTTTGTCTGCATCTTTGCAATTTCAGGATATGTTACTGCAAGACGGCAACCACGGTGGCCCATCATTGGGTTGAACTCGTGGAGTGAAGCGATGATTGTCTTAATGTCTTCAACGCTCTTACCCTGAGCAGCTGCGAGCTTTTCGATGTCAGCTTCCTCTGTAGGAACGAACTCGTGAAGCGGCGGATCAAGGAATCTGATTGTTACAGGATTGCCTTCGAGTGCCTCATAAAGAGCCTCAAAGTCGCCCTGCTGATAAGGAAGAATCTTGTTAAGAGCAGCTTCCCTTTCTTCAACTGTATCTGAGCAGATCATCTCTCTGAATGCAGCGATTCTGTCCTCTTCAAAGAACATATGCTCTGTACGGCAAAGACCGATACCTTCAGCACCGAGCTCACGAGCCTTCTTAGCGTCAGCAGGTGTATCAGCGTTTGTTCTAACCTTAAGAGTTCTGTACTTGTCAGCCCAAGCCATGATTCTGCCGAACTCACCTGCGATTGTAGCGTCAACTGTTGGGATAACGCCGTCGTAGATGTTACCTGTAGAACCGTCGATTGAAATGTAGTCACCCTCGTGGAATTCCTTGCCTGCGAGTGTGAACTTCTTGTTAGCCTCGTCCATTGCGATGTCGCCGCAACCTGATACACAGCATGTACCCATACCACGAGCAACAACAGCAGCGTGTGATGTCATACCGCCACGAACTGTGAGGATACCCTGTGAAGCCTTCATACCTGTGATGTCCTCAGGTGAAGTTTCAAGACGAACGAGAACAACCTTTTCGCCTTTAGCGTTCCAGTTTTCAGCATCTTCGGCTGTGAATACGATCTTACCGCAAGCAGCACCGGGAGAAGCTCCGAGGCCCTTACCGATTGGTGTAGCAGCTTTAAGAGCAGCAGCATCGAACTGTGGGTGAAGAAGTGTGTCAAGGTTACGAGGATCGATCATTGCAACAGCTTCTTCTTCTGTTCTCATGCCCTCGTCAACGAGGTCACAAGCAATTTTAAGAGCAGCCTGAGCTGTTCTCTTACCGTTTCTTGTCTGGAGCATATAGAGCTTCTTGTTTTCAACAGTGAACTCCATGTCCTGCATATCTCTGTAGTGGTTTTCGAGTGTCTGACAAACATTCTGGAACTGCTCGAAAGCTTCCGGGAACTCTTCAGCCATCTTAGCAATTGGCATAGGAGTACGAACACCTGCAACTACGTCTTCGCCCTGTGCGTTGATGAGGAACTCACCCATGAGCTTCTTCTCACCTGTAGCAGGATCTCTTGTAAATGCAACACCTGTACCGCAATCGTCACCCATGTTACCGAATGCCATTGACTGTACGTTAACGGCAGTACCCCATGAATAAGGGATATCGTTGTCACGACGGTAAACGTTTGCACGAGGGTTGTCCCATGAACGGAATACAGCCTTAACTGCGCCCATGAGCTGTTCCTTAGGATCGTCAGGGAAGTCCTGACCGATTTTCTCTTTGTATTCAGCCTTAAACTGGCCTGCAAGCTCCTTAAGATCGTCAGCTGTAAGCTCTACGTCATAAGTAACGCCTCTCTCAGCCTTCATCTTGTCGATGAGCTCTTCAAAATATTTCTTACCTACTTCCATAACTACATCGGAATACATCTGAATGAATCTTCTGTAGCAGTCCCAAGCCCAACGAGGGTTGTTTGACTTCTTAGCGATAACTTCAACAACATCTTCGTTAAGACCAAGGTTAAGGATTGTATCCATCATACCCGGCATTGAAGCACGAGCACCTGAACGAACTGAAACGAGGAGGGGGTTCTCCTTGTCGCCGAATTTCTTGCCTGTGATCTCTTCCATCTTCTCGATGTACTCGTTGATCTGAGCCTGAATTTCAGCGTTGATTTCTCTGCCGTCCTCATAATACTGAGTACAAGCTTCTGTTGTAATTGTGAAGCCCTGTGGTACAGGAAGTCCAAGACCTGTCATTTCTGCAAGGTTGGCACCCTTACCGCCGAGGAGCTCACGCATGTTAGCATTACCTTCTGTAAAAAGGTAAACCCATTTGTTTGCCATAACTGGTAATCCTCCTAAAAATAAATTAAGATATACGGCTGTGGCAGACTTACCCCTTGGTAAAACCTGCCTGCTTGTATAAGCCTATCGAATATTATAACAAACTTTGGTCAAAATAGCTATATTTTTTCAAACTTTTTTCTTATAAAAAACGAGTTTTATTTTCGACAATATTGTATAAATCGTTTAAAATGCCTTTTTTTGCCCGATTTTTGTAATTTTCTCTTGAAATTTGTGATTTTTGTGAGATAATATTATGGTATGAACGAGTGCCTTGTGACAGGACTGTCTGCATCTTTGTTGTTTTGTCACAGATAAAAGGAGAAAAAATGAAAAATTGTGCCGTTATCCTCGCAGGCGGCGAGGGCAAAAGAATGAAATCCGACAAACCGAAAACATTGTCGGAGGTGCTCGGCAGACCGATGCTCTGCTGGGTTATGTCAGCTTTAAGGAAAGCTGGTATTGACGACATCTGTGTTGTCAAGGGCTTTAAAAAAGAGTGTGTCGAAGAGTATCTTTCAACCCTCGATTTTTCCGTTGAAAGCGTGTTCCAGGCTGAAAGACTCGGAACAGGTCACGCTGTGATGATGGCAAAGGATTTCCTTAAAAAGCACAGCGGCAATGTTGTTATTCTCAACGGCGACGCTCCGTTTATGGACAGCAAGACTATTGAGGATTCCCTGAAGGCTCATATTGAGAACGGTTGTGCCGCAACGGTTATTTCCGCAAAGGTTGACGATCCGACAGGTTACGGCAGAATTGTCCGTGACGAAAACGGAAATCTGCGTGCAATTGTTGAGCAGAAAGACGCTGATGAGGAAACTCTCAAAATAAATGAAGTAAACTCGGGCGGATTCTGGTTTGACTGTCAGCTTCTTCTTTCGGTTCTCGACAGAATCAAGTCGGATAACAGCGCAAAGGAATATTATCTTCCCGACGCAATCAAGCTTTTGCTTGAGGACGGAAGAAAGGTCGGAGCATTCACGGCTCAGTGCAGTGATACGGTTCTGGGTGCAAACGATCCGGCTCAGCTTGAACAGCTTAACGAAATTGCAAGAGCAAAGGGTTACAGCTGTTAATTGCTCGGTTAATCATTGGTAAACATATACTACACACATTAAAATTCAAAGGAGTTATTGCAATGAATTTTCACGGTAAGGACATTAAAATTTTCACCGGCAGTTCAAATGTTGATGTAGCTCAGGGAATTGCAGGCTGTCTCGGTCTGCCGCTTGGTAAGAGTGACTGTACACAGTTCTCAGACGGCGAAATCTCTGTTTCTCTTCACGAATCTGTTCGTGGCAGCGACTGCTTTATTGTTCAGTCAACCTGTGCTCCCGTCAACGACAATCTTATGGAAATGCTCATAATGATTGATGCCATGAAGCGTGCATCCGCTGCAAGAATCACAGTTGTTATGCCATACTTCGGCTATGCAAGACAGGACAGAAAAGCTAAGGCAAGAGATCCGATCTCGGCTAAGCTTTGTGCAGACATCATCACCTGTGCAGGTGCTGACCGTGTGCTTACAATGGATCTTCACGCAAATCAGATTCAGGGCTTCTTCAACATTCCTGTTGACCACCTTCAGGGTGCATCACTTCTCGCAAACCATATGAGAGAGAAAATCGGCGGCAAAAATGATGATTATATCGTTGTTTCTCCTGACCTCGGTTCTGTAACTCGTTCAAGAAACTTCGCTTCAAAAATCGGCACAGGTCTTGCTATTATCGACAAGAGAAGACCAAAGGCTAATGTTTGTGAAGTTATGAACATCATCGGTGACGCTAGGGGTAAGAAAGTTATCCTCGTTGACGATATGATTGACACAGCAGGTACTCTCTGCAACGCTGCTAACGCTATTGTTGAAAAGGGCGGCGCAACAGAGGTTTACGCTTGCGCTACTCATGCAGTTCTTTCCGGTCCTGCAATCGAGAGAATCCAGAACAGCGCAATCAAAGAAGTTGTTCTTCTTGACACAATTCCTGTTCCGAAGGAAAAGATGATTGACAAGTTCACAATTCTTCCTGTTGCTCCTACATTTGCAGAGGCTATCGCAAGAATCTACAACGACAAGCCGTTCACAGCCGCTTTCGGTTGATAAGCGAACAATTTAATTATGTAATTAAACAGGCGGGTTTTAACTAACCCGCCATTTCGCTGTTTTACTGCAAATTTTTCATAAGTGAAAATGTATAATGTAATAATGAATTCTATATTAGTATAAGGATATAAGGAAAACGGATATGTTCGGAAAAAACAAATCAGTGGGTTCAATCGAGTACATTGTAGTGGGACTCGGCAACCCCGACAGAAAATACGAAAACACTCGTCACAACGCAGGCTGGCTTGCAATTGACCGCATTGCCGACAAGCTCGGTTGTGATGTGAACAAGATAAAATACAAAAGCTTTATCGGCACTTGCACTGTAAACGGCGCAAAAGTTATGCTGATGAAACCCACAACATATATGAACAACAGCGGTCAGGCAGTTGTTGAGGCGATGAACTTCTACAAAATCCCACCCGAAAATGTCATTGTAATTTTTGATGACATTTCGCTTGATGTCGGAAAAATGCGTATCCGTTCAAAGGGCAGTGACGGCGGTCAAAGGGGAATGCGCAGTATCATCTATCTCAGCGGAAGTGATAAATTTCCCCGCATCAAGGTTGGCATAGGCGCAAAGCCAAATCCCGACTGGGACCTTGCCGACTGGGTGCTTTCAAAGTTCACTCCCGATGAAATGAAAAAGCTTGATGAAATTTTTGACAATGCCGAAAAAGCAATCGAGCTGATTATTGACGGCAAAACCGACCGTGCTATGAATTTGTTCAACTGAAAAGGGACAAAGAAATGAATAATCTCAACTTTCTTGTTGATGTCCTCAAAGAGTCACCCGTTTTCAAAACGCTTGAAAAAAATGTCAAGCCGGGCAGAACGGTCTGTGCTTCGGGACTTTCAACAATCAACAAATCAAATATCATCTATGCGCTGTGCCGCCTCAAGGGCGTCACGGCATTTTGTCTTGCCTCCGATGAAAAAGAGGCGCAAACTTTGTGCAACGACCTTTCGTGCATGGGACTTCGTGCCTATGTTTATCCCGTGCGTGACTTCAACTTTCTCGACTTTCAGAGCCGTTCGCACGAGTACGAGCACGCAAGACTTAAAGTTTTGCTCAAGCTTATCAATCATGAATGCGATGTTGCAATTGCGTGTGTTGATGCGGCGGCACAGCTTACCGTTCCGAGAAATGTGCTTGAACAGTCGGTTATTGAATTTGAAGAGGGTAGGGAGCTCTCGCTTGAAAAGGCGACAAAGGCACTTACTCTGCTCGGCTACGAACGCTTTGATGCGGTAGAGGGCAGCGGTCAGTTTTCGCTGAGAGGCGGTATTCTCGACTTCTTTATGCCCGACAGCGACTATCCCGTGAGATGTGAATTTTGGGGCGATGAAATTACCGACCTCAGCTATTTTGACATTGAAACACAGAGAAGATTTAAAAAGGCTGACAAAATTACGCTTTCGCCCTCAACCGAAATCGTAATTGAGGACAGAGCCGCCCTTGCAGATAAAATTGAACACAAGGCAAAGCTCCTCCGTTCCAAGAACAGCGCCAAAGCCAAGGAAAAACTTTTTTCAGAGGCAGAGCTTATCCGCAGCGGTGCAATGATTGCCAATGCGGACAAATTTATCAATCAGATTTACGATAAGCCGGAGTCGCTTTTTGATTATCTCGACAGAAACACCCTCGTTTTTGCGTCCGAATTTACTGCAATTCAGGAGCGAGGAAAGTCAATGGACTTTATCAGCAATGAAACCCTTATGCAAGGCTTTGAGGACGGAACTCTTTGCAGAGGTTTTGACCGCTTTGCGCTCACATTCAACGAATGTACCGAGTTTTTACAAAGTCACGGAACAATCGTGCTTGAAAACTTTGTTCACGGAAGTATGCCTATCAAGCTGTCGGAAATTATCAGCTTTTCAACAAAACAGCTCTCGGCATGGGGCGGTTCGTATAAACAGCTAAAAGAAGATGTTGACGGACTTTTTACCCCCGAAAGCAAGGGCGTTATATTTGCAGGAACAGAAAGAGCCGCCAAAAATCTTTGTGACACCTTTAACGCAGACGGCATAAACGCTGTTTACAGCGAGGGTGCGGATAAGATTTCAAAGGGCGAATTGCTCGTTATGCAGGGTGCATTGAGTGCGGGCTTTGAGTATCCGTCACAAAAGTTTTTTGCAATAACCTACAGTCAGGTTTCGTACCGTCCCGAAAAGTCCAAAAAGAAGAAGAAAAAGACGGGACAGGAAATTTACAGCCTTTCCGAGCTTGCCCCCGGTGATTATGTTGTACACAATGTTCACGGTATCGGTGTGTTCGGCGGTATAAGAAAAATTGATACTCACGGAGTTATAAAGGACTATATCAAGATTGACTACGCAAAGGGCGATGTGCTTTATGTGCCTGTCACACAGCTTGATATGGTTGCAAAATATATAGGTCCGAAAGAGGATTCAAGGGTTAAGCTAAACCGACTCGGTTCGGGCGACTGGCAAAAGGCAAAGGCAAGGGTTAAAACCTCTGTCAAGGACATTGCCAAGGAGCTTATTGAGCTTTACTCACAGCGTATGAAAGCCAAGGGCTATGCCTTTTCGGCTGATAACGAGTGGCAGAGAGATTTTGAACTCAGCTTTGAATATGACGAAACTCCCGACCAGCTGCGTTGTTGTGAGGAAATCAAGCATGATATGATGCGTTCGTCGCCGATGGACAGACTTCTCTGCGGTGATGTCGGATTCGGCAAAACAGAGGTTGCACTCCGTGCCGCCTTTAAGTGTATTGCAGATTCAAAGCAATGCGCATTGCTCTGCCCCACAACAATCCTCGCATGGCAGCATTATCAGACGGTAATCAAGCGTTTTGAGGGCTATCCCGTTCGTGTGGAACTGCTTTCAAGATTCCGTACAGCAAAACAGCAGAAAGAAATTCTCCAAAAGCTAAAGCGAGGAGAAATTGATATGATTGTCGGAACTCACAGACTTGTGCAGAAGGATGTTGAATTCCGTGACCTCGGACTTGCAATCATAGATGAGGAACAGCGTTTCGGTGTTGCCCAAAAGGAGAGGTTCAAGGAACTGTGCAAAAATGTCGATGTGCTTACGCTCTCGGCTACTCCTATTCCGAGAACCCTCAATATGGCAATGAGCGGTCTGCGTGATATGAGCGTTATCGAAGAAGCTCCGACAAACCGTCAGCCTGTTCAGACCTATGTGCTTGAACACGATGATGCGGTTATCAACGAGGCAATCCGCCGTGAACTCCGCCGTGGCGGTCAGGTGTTCTATCTTCACAACAATGTTGAAACAATTTCTTCATGTGCCGCAAAAATTCAGGAGGCTGTTCCCGAGGCAAAAATCGCAATCGGTCACGGCAAAATGAAAGAGGGCGAACTCAGCGAAGTTTGGCGACAGATGCTTGAACAGGAGATTGATGTGCTTGTCTGCACGACAATTATCGAAACGGGTGTCGATTTGCCGAATGCCAACACCCTTATTATAGAAAATGCCGACTGTATGGGACTTTCGCAGTTGCATCAGCTCAGAGGCCGTGTGGGCAGAAGTTCACGAAGGGCATATGCCTACTTTACCTTCAGACGGAACAAGGTTCTCACGGAGATTCAGCAGAAAAGGCTTGCCGCAATCAGGGAATTTACAGAATTCGGCAGCGGCTTCCGCATTGCAATGCGTGACCTTGAACTGCGAGGTGCGGGCAATATTATGGGCGCACAGCAGCACGGGCATATGGAATCGGTCGGTTACGATATGTACCTCAAGCTTCTTGATGAGGCAGTAAGCGAGGAAAAGGGCGAGCAGAATGTCACAAAAGACCTCGACTGTCTTATTGATATTTCGGTTGACGCTCATATTCCCGAAAGCTATGTTGAAAGTCTTACACTTCGTCTTGATGTTTACCGCAGAATTGCCGATATCCGCAGTAATGAGGACGCAGACGATGTTATTGACGAGTTGCAGGACAGATTCGGCAAGATTCCGAACTCGGTTCTCGGACTTATCGACATTGCCCTTGTGCGTAACAAGGCTTACTCAATGGGCATTTACGAAATCAGACAGAACGGCACAACACTCATGCTCTTTGTAAACGAACTCAAATCCCCTCAGGTTGCCGACTTGCTCATTGCTTTGGGCGGAAAGGCAAAGCTTGTTGCCGGAGCAAAACCGTGCGTTGCGGTTGAGTGCAAAAACAGTTCCGCTCCGCTTGAAATCCTCACCAAAATTTTCGGTGTGCAGTAATTTAACGGTATAAAGCCGTAATTTGTTAAGAAAAAATCCCCCGAAACTACAAAAATGCTGTTTTTCGGTGGAAATTCTCAACAAAATTTTATAAAAATGTAGACAATGACGATTTTTTTGTGTATAATCGTAAGGTACATTATCCTGTGAAAGTGTGTTTGCAGGACACTTTGCATTTAATTTTTCAGAAGGACGGTAAAAAACTATGAAGCCTAATATCAAGGTTGGTTCATTTTTACTTGCAATTGTTATGATGTTCTCAGTTTTTGCAATTGCAGGTTGTACACCCACAACTCTTAACAAAGAATGGTCGTATAAGACAAGCGACAACGAGCTTGCCATCGGCGTTTATATCTACTCACTCAATGCAGCTTACAGTCAGGCTGAGTCATTTGCTAAAAAGCTTGACGATTATGATTCGACATCTGACAAGTGGCTTGATGAAAAAATCAAGGACGATGACGGCAACGAGCAGGTTGCAAGAGAGTGGATTAAAGATCAGGCTAAGAAAATGTGCCTCAGCTACCTCGTGGTTGACGAACAGCTTAAAAAGGAAAATGTAAACATCGGTCAGGCAACTCTTGACTCCGCAACAAGTCAGGCTGAAACATACTGGAATGTCGGCCCGTATGCGTCACAGGGTTATGTAATGCCGATGAAGAAGCAGTATGAAAAGTACGGCGTTTCACTCGACAGCTTTGCATACTGCACAACTCTCTACAACACAAAGTATGAGGCTCTCTTCAAAGCAGTTTACGGCAAGGGCGGTTCAAAGGAAGTTTCCGACGCCGACCTTACAAAGTATTTCAAGGAAAACTATACGGACTACTCATATCTTCCCGTGAACCTTTATACATCAACAAAAGATGAGGCAGGTTCATCAAAGAATGTTGCAATGAGCGACAAGGAAATCAAGAAGGTTGAGGATCAGCTTAACGGTTACAAGAATGACCTTAACAAGGGCGGTTCTTTTGATGATGTTATTGCATCATACAAGAAGTCAAGCGGTTCGGGAACAGATTCTTCTGTTTCAAATGTAGAAGTTCTCGACAAGAGCTCAATCGGTGACGAGCTTAAAAAGGCTATCGGCAAGCTTAAAACAGGCAAGGCTGAAACTCTCAAGGTTGGCAGCGGCGACAGCGCAATCTACTATCTCGTTTATAAGAAAGACGTCAACAAGGATGTTGACAGCTATATCGGCAACGAATCAAACAGAGCCGGTGTACTTGCGTCAATGAAGTCAGACGAATTTTCAAAGTACATTGACAGTCTTGCAGAGAAACTCAAGTATGAAGAAAACACTTCGGTTATTGACAAGTATAAGCCCGAACTCTTCTTCGTTGCGGTTGAGCCTACAACATCGGCGTCAACAACATCGGCATCCGATAAAAGCTCAAAATAATTGATATCGGACATACAACAGACGCATTTTCAGATTATTCTGAAGAAAGGGGCTTTTATGAAAAAACATTCAAAGCTTTGCGCAATTTTTCTGACGGCACTTTTGAGCATTTCTGCTGTGAGCTTTTCCGTATCGGCAGTCGGTGAGGAGGTTGATCCCGGCGGAGATTCAAGCGTTATTGTTGATCCCGTAGAGCCGGAGCCCGAGCCCGAACCGGAACCATCACCGGAGCCTGAGCCGCAGCCGCAGCCCGATCCTGTGTATCCGGACTCGTCGGACAGTTCATCATATGTAGATCCCGGCTATTCGTCAAGTGATTCGTCATATGACAACAACTATAACTATGACAGTAGCTATGACTACAACAATAACAGTTATGACAATAATTACAGCAGCAGTCAGACTTACTACTACTCTGAGCCGTCATATGTAGGCGGCGGTCAGTCCTATGTTGCTCCGTCAAATACTGCTCCGTCAGCGTCGCTCATCAAGTCTGACGATAACATTGACGAAAAAACTCTTTCAAGCAACGACTGGTCGGATATCGCAAAAAATCTTAAAAATACCGACACATCGGGTTCTGACGGTGATGACTTTAACTTCATCAAGAACAATAACAGCAAGGGTGACAACGGTCATTGGATGTTCTATGTTTCACTCGTTTTACTCTCACTCGGTGTTGCAGGCATTGTGTACTTTGTAATTTCAACTGTTCTCAACAGAAAGAAGAGAGTTACGGTTGGCGGCAGAAGTAACGCTCCGAAGAGCAAATCTGCACAGCCACAGCGTTACAGCAGTAACGATGATTATGCCGATGATTACTCATCTTCAGCCAGAAAGTCCGAAAGACGCAGTAAGTACGATACTGCCGAAATTCAGCTTCCAAAGAACAGCCAAAAGGGCGGAAGAAGATACAAGTAATTAGATAACTTTATAAAACAAAAGCAGTTCCAAAATCGGAACTGCTTTTTTGTTTGACTGTGTAATTAAATTTTCGTATGACTTCTGTTTGAATGACAAAATCAGTTCTTGTCATACGGCTTTTTGTATGCCTCTTTGAACGGTTTTACAGTGCCGTCCTTTTCTTCAACGCTTACATTGTCAAGTGTTGCGTTGAACTGTGTGCGGATTTCGCCGAGATAAATTTTGTACAGCTCTTTCTGTTCTTTTTGCTCAGCCTCGGTAAGTCCCTGTTCCTTTTTCTTTTTTGCAAGCTCGTTAATTCTGTCAAGCATCTTTTTATCCATAAGTCAATCCTCCCGACCGTTATTTTGTTTTTGAGAGCAATCTGCTCCAAAGCTATGATATCACACAATCAGCCAAAGTGCAAATTTTCGATTTGTCGGTTGAAAACAAAAAATTTTTGTGCTATCATTCAATTAAAGCCGTTACACGGCAAATTTTTTCGGCGGTGAATTATGGGAAATTTCAGCTTATTACACCCGACAAATTCAAATGCATCCTACAGAACTCTCAACAAAGAGGCGCTGAATGATTTGTCGGTTGATTATATATGTGACGCTCTCACAAAAGAGCAGTATGAACGCAACAGCATAAAGCAGCTGCTGATAAATATTACGGATGACGAGGAAGTTATAAAATATCGTTGCGATGTTTTTGAGGATTTTCTTCGTTTTCCGAAACTTCGTGATGATCTATCCGCACTCCTTGTAAAGCTGAACGATTTGCGTGAAATTGAGCGCTTTCAAAAGGATACCGAGGCATCTTCCTTGTGGCAGCTTGTAAACCGACTTCGTGAAATGGACGGCTATGTCGATTGCATTACAAGAATAAAAAACACGCTTGAAACAATTGAAGTAAAGTCGCAGGGACTGCTTGAGCTCAAGAAAAATGTTCAGTCAATTTACAATGACAGCGGTTTTCCCGAACTAAAAAAGGATATAATAGATACGCTTGCAAAGGCTCAAAAGCTCAAGAGCATTACACTCGGTGTGAATCTTGACGATTTGCTCCGCCCAAAGAGTGTGGGTGTAATCTCACTCAATGACAAAGAATTTACCGACAGCGGTATTCTCAAAAGATTTATGAAGTTTACAAACCGTGACAGCGAACTGCACCACGGCAACGATGTTTCGGGATTTTTAAGCTTTCATCCGTCCAATCCGTCAACCTCTCAGTTTGGGCTGGGACAGTTTGTTGTGGGCGCTCAGCAGGATGTAAACCGCACTATGAACAGCTCGCTGACCGGCGCAGATCCTATGTCTGATGCACTCAAAAATGTTGTGACCGATATCCTCCGCAGAACCGTAAATGACATAAAATCAATGCTCAACAGATATGTCAATGTCAACGGCTACTCGTTCGTTTCGCTTATGCCCGAAATCATTTTCTATATTCGTTTTGCAGAGCTTTGTGATAAGATGAAAAAGAAAAATCTTCCGCTGTGCAAGGCAGAAGTTTTGCCGAAAGAGGACAGAAACTGCTGTCTTAGAGATATTTACAACCTCAAACTCGGCATAAAATCGGCAAACGGTGAGAATTTGGATATTGTCACAAACGATATTGATTTTAACGATGACAGGCGAATTTACATTCTGACAGGTCCGAACCGTGGCGGTAAAACCACGATTACTCAGGCGGTCGGACTTGCGTTTCTGCTTGCTCAGAACGGAATATATGTTCCCGCAACGCAGATGAAATTCAGCCCGTGCGACAGCATTTTTACGCATTTTCCTGCTGATGAAAACGATACCGTTGACCTCGGCAGACTCGGTGAAGAAAGCAAAAGACTTGCCGAAATTTTCTCCTCGGCAAGCCGTTACAGCCTGCTTTTGCTCAACGAAAGCCTTGCAACAACCAATGTTGCCGAGGGCTTGTACATTGCCCGTGATGTTGTCAAATCAATGCGATATCTCGGCACAAGGGCGATTTTTAATACCCATATGCACGATTTGGCTCGCAATCTTGACGAGGTGAACACAACCGTAAAGGGCGACAGCAAGATTGAAAGTCTGGTAACAGGTGTCGAAAACGGACAGCGTTCGTTCAAGGTTTTCATCGCTCCGCCTCAAGGTGTAAGCTATGCCAAAGACATTGCCGAAAAATACGGTGTAACCTTTGACAAAATCAAAAAACAGATTGATCGGCAGCGTGTCGCTGCACCCGGTTCGGGAAGATAGTATGTAATATTAAAAGCATATTATGCCCGAGCGGAAGTTTTTTTAAAATTGAAAGTTGAAAATGGAAAATTGAAAATTGCGGTCGGGCAGACAGTTTGCAAAATGCAAATCATTGTCGCCCGACTGTTTTTGTATATATAGAAGTTGCGTTTAAATGTATGGGCGGATGCTACGGTGTTGCAATTATTTTGTTGTATCCAGAAAATTTGTATAAAAGAAAACGGAGTGCATTACGCACTCCGTTTTCTTACGCCCACAAAATAATAAAAAAAGAAGGAAATAGCTGTTTAATAAAGTAACAGTTTAACCTTGCAGGATTTCAAGTCATTTCCTGTAAACCGTTACCCTATGCGAGTATTCTAACACTAATAGTAATAAAAGTCAAGACTGTTATACTATTTTTTGTTATTGATAGTAATAATATCGTTTAACTTTACACATTGAATAAATCATGTGTCTGAAACTTGTGCAGATTATCAAAAGAAACCTGCCTGTCTGAAGAAGAAAATCCACAAAAACATCGTGAAACACGCTAAAACCGAAGTGAACACAACCGCCGCACCTGCAAGTTTGAAGTCGCTGTCCATTTGCTGAGCCATTGTGAATGACGAAACCGCACACGGCGATGCAAAAAGGCCGATAAGCGACACAAAGTCAACACCTCTGATTCCTATAAGCGCTGCTGTACCCAGACAAAGTGCCGGCACAACAACAAGTCTTGCGATTATGCAGATTATGAGGTTGCGTGAACAGCCTTTTATGCTGTCAAATGTGACAGACGCACCGAGTACAATCAGCGCAAGCGGAGTTGCAACCGCTGCAATATCCGAAACCGTTTTGTCAATTGTTTCCGGAAGGCTTATATTGAATGCAACAGACAAAAGTCCGAGCACAGAGCCGATAATCAGCGGATTTTTGGCAATGCCTTTTAAAATTTTCAGCACATTTATCTTTTGTCCTCTGAAAATTTCAAGCGTGATGACGGCAAGCATATTGTAAATCGGAACAACAACAGCAACAAGCACGGCTGTCATGCCAAGCTTATCCTTGCCGAAAATATTCGCCGCAATCGGAAGTCCCATAAGTACAAAATTACTGCGGTAAATCGCCTGAATCATCGCACCACGGCTGTAATTTGACTTTTCAACAAGGAGTGTAAACTCGATTGACAAAACGTAAATCGTGAACACGCCAATAACCGCAAAGGCAAGCAGCTTCGGACTGAAAACGCTTGAAAAATCTGAGCCGTAGATGTTATTGAACATCAGAAACGGAAAAAATACATTGAAAACAATTTTGTTAAGCTGAGGCAGAAAGCTGTCCTGCAAAATTTTTAATTTTCTCACAAGAAAACCGATGAAAAGCATTATGAACATCGGTAGAACCGCATTAAGCGCAACGAAAAAGCTCTCCATAAAATCACCTCTTTTCAGCATACCACATTGCAAAAATTTTTTCAACAAAGCATGTATCCGAAAATGTACATTTGTTCAAGTTGAAATATGTCGATTTGTGTGTTAAAATATTCTGTGAACGATTTAAAATGAAACAACGAGGTGTGTCCATGAAAAAATGTGAATTCTGCGGAAAACAGATATCGTATTTTGACCAGTATTGTGATGATGAGTGTCATATTAAAGCAAATAAATTTTACGAAAAGGGCGAGCGTTTCGGCAAGCTGTTTGCGGTAATCAATATGATTTGTGTGTTCGGAATTCCAATCGGACTTTTTATGCTCTCGTTTGCAAGAGAGGTCGGTCTTACCGTCGCACTTGCAAGCTGTGTAATTCTCGGAATTATGCTCATTATTCTTCCGTTTCCCACGGAAAATATGATTTCAAAATTCAAAATTCAGAAAGCCGTAAAAATCACAAGAATGATCGGCGGTGCGGTAATTTTCCTCGGAGTGCTGATTTTGCTCCTTGCATTGTTAATTAAATTCTGATTTAAATTGAATAAAACGAAAAATTGCGTCAATACTATTTTCAGCAAATACAAAGGAGGACTTTGAATGCTCGATAAAATAGCGTTGACGCTTCTTATTATCGGCGGACTCAACTGGGGAAGTGTCGGCATTTTTCAGTTTGATCTTGTTGCGTGGATTTGCGGCGGACAGACAGGAATCATAAGCCGTATTGTTTATATCCTTGTCGGACTTTCCGCAATCTGGTGCATTACACTTTTATTCAGGGACACAAGCGACACCGTGACGGACGGAACAGTTGCGGATTCGTAGTTTTTGCAGTAGTGGTAGCCTTGCGGGCGGATGATATCCGCCCATACATTTAAACGCAACTTCTATATATACAAAAACAGTCGGGCAACAATGATTTGCATTTTGCAAACTGTCTGCCCGACCGCAATTTTCAATTTTCCATTTTCAACTTTCAATTTCAAAAAACTTTCGCTCGGGCATAATATGTTTTTTACATTGCATACTGTCTACACGAAAGGGGAACGGCGGCTCGCCGTAAAATAACCATAAACAAAAAACAGGCTGTCATATGACAACCTGTTTTCTTATGTAATATTTACTGCGTGGCAGATTTATTTCAATTAAAGTGCCTCAACAATGGCTTTTGTATCTCTTGCAATAACCATTTCTTCGTCGGTTGCAATGAGTTCAACTCTGATTGCCGAATCAGGAGTTGAGAGTGTGCCTGTAACACCGCATGTAGCCTGCTTGTTGAATTCCTTATCCAACTTAACGCCAAGGCATTCAAGATAGTCGCAAACCTTTTCACGGAGCATAGGCTGGTTTTCACCGATACCTGCCGTGAATACGATGCCGTCACAACCGCCGAGCGCTACATAATAGCTGCCGATGTACTTTGCAATCTGGTAGTAAAGCATTTCGTGGGCAAGGTGAGCTCTCATATTGCCGTCTGCTTCGGCTGCACAAACATCACGGTCGTCAGATGAAACGCCTGAAATGCCCAAAAGACCCGATTCCTTGTTGAGAATCTTTGACATTTCCTCGGGAGTGAGATGCTCTTTTTCAGCGATAAATGTGATAACAGACGGATCAAGTGAACCTGAACGGGTACCCATCATAAAACCGCCGAGAGGAGTAAGTCCCATTGTAGTATCGATAACCTTACCGCCCTTTACGGCTGTGATTGAAGAACCGTTGCCGATGTGACAGGTAATAAGCTTGAGCTCTTCCTTTTTTCTGCCCATAAGGTCAGCCATTTTTTCGGAAACATAACGGTGAGATGTGCCGTGAAAGCCGTACTTTCTTACACCGAACTTTTCATAATACTTGTAAGGCACTGCATACATAAATGCTTTTTCGGGCATTGTCTGGTGAAAAGCAGTATCAAAAACCGCAACCTGCGGAACTTTCGGACCGAAAACTCTTGTGCAGGCCTCAATGCCCTGAAGATGTGCAGGGTTGTGAAGAGGTGCAAGAGGAGCAAGCTCTCTGATTTTGTTGATTACCGAGTTATTTACAAGCACTGACTTGTCAAAGTATGCACCGCCCTGCACAACTCTGTGACCTACGGCGGAAACCTCGGACAAATCGCTGATTGCACCGTATTCGGGATCTATGAGTGCATTTTTAACAGCCTCAAAAGCCTGAGTGTGATTAAGCATCTGTGTTTTGCGGTTGATTTTTTTGCCGTCGGGTGTTTTAAAACCAATGAAAGCACCGTTCTGACCGATTCTTTCACAGTTACCCTTTGCGAGAACTGCCTCGTTGTCAGTATCAATAAGCTGGTACTTGAGCGAGGAACTGCCTGCGTTGATTACGAGAATTTTCATTACAATCGTCCCCTTTGGTAGTTGTTTTCAGTTTAAAATATAAGAAATATATTTGCCTGTCGTCATATTTTATACTATAATGTAAATCAGAAAAAGACTTTTCAAAATTGACAGGTCACACATACATATGATACTCCAAATTATGTATGTTTTCAAGTGTTTTTTACAATATGTATGCGAAATAAAGGCTTCGGAGGAATAGTTATGGCAACAGCTGTCATCTGCGAATTCAATCCGTTTCACAACGGTCATAAATATTTGCTCGAAAGTGCAAAAAATGTGCTTAAAGAGCCGGTCATAGCAATTATGAGCGGCAGCTTTACCCAGCGTGGTGAGGTTGCTGTGTGCGACAAATTTGTCCGTGCAAAATCTGCCCTTGAAAACGGTGCGGATTTGGTGCTTGAACTGCCCGTTGTGTTCTCACTTTCGGGGGCTGAGGGCTTTGCAAAGGCAGGTGTTGCGATTGCGTCGGCTTTTAAATGCACAAATTACCTTGCTTTCGGCAGTGAAAGCGGTGACTGCGAATTGCTCAAAAAATCCGCAAACGCTGTTTGTGATGAAAGGGTACAGGCTCTTGTGCGTGACGGAATGAAAAACGGCGGATACTACCCCCGTGAACTTGAAAACGCCGTCAAAACGGTTTTCGGAGATGAGATTTCGTCCGTACTCTGCGAACCGAACAATATTCTTGGCGTTGAGTATATAAAGGCATTGAACGGTACGGGTGTTGAGCCGTTCTCGGTTTCAAGAACAGGTGTTGCACACGACAGCCGAATTGCGGGCGAGGGCTTTGCGTCTGCGTCACACATAAGAGAAATGTTGCGTAACGGTGAAAATGCGAAGAAGTACGCTCCATACATTCCCGATGAATTCACATTTCCCGAAAATCTTGACAGACCGTTATTGTACCGCCTGCGTACTATGACAAGAGAGGACATTGCAAAACTGCCCGATGTGGGTGAGGGGCTTGAAAACAGAATTGCCGATGCGGCAGTGCGTTGCAGTACCTCATCAGAAATTGCCGACCTTGTAAAGACAAAGCGCTACACTCATGCACGCATACGGAGAATACTCGCCTGTGCATTGCTCGGAATTGAAAAAGCTCATACGCAAATCCCGATTGAGTATGTCCGTGTTTTAGGCTTTACAAACGAGGGTGCGGAATTACTCAAAGACTGCCGACTGAATATTGTCACCTCAGCAAGCAACGGTATCAGAACAGGCGGCAACACAAAGGCATTGCTTGAAAAGGACATTTTAGCCTACGATATTTCGGCACTTGCGTATGAAATTCCAAAAAGGAGCGGTCTTGATTTTACGACGCCTATTGTGAAAATATGACATTGGTCGATTGATTCGTCAATGATATGCCGAAAACGGCAGTTCCTGAGGATTTTTATTACATTTTTTACCGCAAAAAACAGCGGATTTTACGGGATTTTTATCTTTTTTGTGAGAAGTGCAACAATAAGTGTGTAATCTTTTTGTAATTATTATTGAACCCGATAAAAGTAGAAAAATGGTCAAAAAAACATTGACAAATATTTAACAAAGATGATAAAATAGAATCAATCGAGAATTAGCTAAATTCTGAAACAACAATTGAAAGGATCCAGAAAAATGAAAAGAATTCTTTGCTTTCTGATGGCGTGCACAATGTGCGCATCAGCAGCGGTCGGACTCTCGGGATGCGGTTGTGACGACAACACATCATCAAGCAGTAGCAGTAAGCCCGGCTACAAGGTTGAGCCGACAGAGCCTGACCTTACAGACGGAGATTTCGGATTTTTCATTATCAATCAGGAAGAACTTATGATTACAAAGTACACAGGTTCTGACACGGTTATTGAAATTCCCGAAAGCTACAAGAACTACAAAGTTACCGTAATCGGTGCAAGCGTGTTCAATGGCTCCAAAATCACGGAAGTAACAATTCCGTCAAGTATCAAGCAGATTGAAGATTATGCCTTTTCAAGCTGTCACAGCCTCACAAAGGTAAATCTTTCCGAAGGTCTTGAAATTCTTAACAACAGCGTGTTCTTTAACTGCTCTGAGTTAAGAGAAATCAAGCTTCCGAGTACACTCAAAGAAATCGGACCGAGCGCTTTTTCGGGTGCGGCACTTAACAATGTTGTCCTTCCCGACAGCGGTAAACTTACAAAGATTGATGAATATGCTTTTTATCAGTCTCGTGAGCTTACAGACATTACAATTCCGGCTTGTATTACAAGTATTCCCGACAATGTATTCGCTGAATGCAGTAAGGAAGTTACAATCCACGGAGCAAGCGGTTCATATGCCCAGAACTATGCTAAGAAAAACAACCTTAAATTCAAGGCTGACTTAGGCAGTTCTTCAACAAAGGCAACAAAGGCAAGCGGTAAGGCTGCCGAGAAAGCCGAGTAATTGAGGCAAATTAATTTGATATCATTTTCAGCTTTGCTGAATCTAATATAATTATGCAAGATAAGAGGTAGATTAAATGAGTACAAAAGAGTATCCTATCGTAGATAACGCAGAAAGCTTTGAAGCTGCCCTTGCAAGAGTAAGAGAAGCTCAGAAAATTTTTGCTACCTACACACAGGAGCAGGTTGACAAGATTTTTCTTGCTGCCGCTACTGCTGCTAACCAGATGAGAATTCCGCTCGCTAAGATGGCTGTTGAAGAAACAGGCATGGGCGTTGCAGAAGATAAGGTTATCAAGAACCACTTCGCATCTGAGTATATTTACAATGCTTACAGAAATGTTAAGACTTGCGGCGTTCTTGAGGAAGACAAGGCTTACGGCATTAAGAAGATTGCTGAGCCAATCGGTGTAATCGCTGCCGTTATTCCTACAACAAACCCAACTTCAACCGCTATCTTCAAGACACTCGTTTGTCTTAAAACAAGAAACGGTATCATCATCAGCCCGCATCCCCGTGCTAAGAAGAGCACAATTGAGGCTGCCAAGGTTGTTCTTGAAGCTGCTGTTAAGGCAGGCGCTCCGGAGGGTATCATCGGCTGGATTGATATTCCTTCACTCGAACTCACAAACACACTTATGCAGGAAGCTGACTGCATCCTCGCAACAGGCGGCCCCGGCATGGTTAAGGCTGCTTATTCATCAGGTAAGCCTGCACTCGGTGTTGGCGCCGGTAACACACCTGCTATCATTGATGAAACAGCTGACATTTTACTCGCAGTTAACTCAATTATCCACTCAAAGACATTTGATAACGGTATGATCTGTGCTTCAGAGCAGTCTGTTATCGTTGAAAAGAAGATTTACAGCAAAGTTAAGAAGGAATTCAAGGCTCGTGGCTGCTACTTCCTTAACGAGGAAGAGACAGAGAAGGTTAGAAAGACTATCATCATCAACGGCGCTCTTAACGCTAAGATTGTTGGTCAGAAGCCTGTTACAATCGCAGCTCTTGCAGGTGTAACAATTCCTGAGGAAACAAAGGTTCTTATCGGTGAGGTAGAATCAGTTGACATCAGCGAAGAGTTTGCTCACGAGAAGCTTTCTCCTGTACTCGCTATGTACAAGGCTGAAGACTTTGAAGATGCTATTGCAAAGGCTGAGCATCTTATTGCTGACGGCGGTTACGGTCACACATCTTCACTTTATGTTGACGCTGTAAACGAAAGAGCAAAGATTGACGAGTTCGCATCAAGAATGAAAACTTGCCGTATCCTTGTTAACACACCTTCTTCACAGGGCGGTATCGGTGACCTTTACAACTTCAAGCTTACTCCTTCACTCACACTCGGCTGTGGTTCATGGGGCGGCAACTCTGTTTCTGAGAATGTTGGTTGCAAGCACCTTATCAATATTAAGACAGTTGCCGAGAGGAGAGAAAATATGCTTTGGTTCAGAGCACCTGAAAAGGTTTATATCAAGAGGGGCTGTATGCCTGTAGCTCTTCAGGAACTCAAGGATGTAATGGGTAAGAAGAGAGCATTCATCGTTACTGACTCATTCCTTTATAAGAATGGCTACACAAAGCCAATCACAGACAAGCTCGATGAAATGGGTATCACATATACAACATTCGCAGATGTTGAGCCTGACCCATCACTTATTTCAGCTCAGAAGGGTGCAGAGGCTATGCGTAAGTTTGAGCCTGACTGCATTATCGCACTCGGCGGCGGTTCAGCAATGGATGCCGGCAAGATTATGTGGGTTCTCTATGAGCATCCGGAAGTTGACTTCCAGGATATGGCTATGCGTTTCTGCGATATCCGTAAGAGAGTTTACACATTCCCGAAGATGGGTGAGAAGGCATACTTCATTGCTATCCCAACATCATCAGGTACAGGTTCTGAGGTTACTCCTTTCGCAGTTATCACAGACCAGAATACAGGCGTTAAGTATCCGCTTGCTGACTATCAGCTTATGCCTAAAATGGCAATCGTTGATGCTAACAACATGATGAGCGGTCCTAAGGGACTTACAGCTGCATCAGGTATCGACGCTGTTTCTCACGCACTTGAGGCTTATGCTTCAATGATGGCTACAGACTTCACAGACGGTCTTGCACTCCGTTCACTCAAGCTTATCTTCGAGTATCTCCCTGCTTGCTATGACAACGGTATGAACGAGCCTGTTGCTCGTGAGAAGGTTGCTCACGCTGCTACAATGGCAGGTATGGCATTCGCTAACGCATTCCTCGGTGTTTGTCACTCAATGGCTCATAAGCTCGGTGCTTTCCATCATGTACCGCACGGTATTGCTAACGCACTTATGCTTGAGCAGGTAATCAGATTCAACTCAGCAGAAGTTCCTGCTAAGATGGGTACATTCCCACAGTATGATCACCCGCACACACTTGCTCGTTATGCTGAAGTAGCTCGTTACCTCGGCTTCGGCGGCAAGAACGATACAGAGAGCGTTGAAAACCTTATCAAGGCTGTTAACGACCTCAAGGCAAGAGTTGGCATCAAGAACTCTATCAAGGATTATGTTCCGGACGAAGAGGACTTCCTCAACCGTCTTGACGCTATGACAGAGCAGGCATTTGATGACCAGTGCACAGGTGCAAACCCAAGATATCCGCTCTTCAAGGAAATCAAGCAGATGTACCTTAATGCTTACTATGGCAACAACAGCGAGACTGTTTGATCTATCTCGTAATGCATAATTATAAAACACCCTGCCCCCGTGGCAGGGTGTTTTGTTGTATATGGATAATACCGCAATTTTCAATTTTCCATTTTCAACTTTCAATTTAAATAAACTTCCTTTCGGGCGTAATGTGCTTTTAATATTACAAACTATTATGCACAATGCACAAAAGAATGTTAAAAATTTCACAAATATTTAGTTAAAAGTTTAACAAATTTTTATGCACTTCGCATAAAATATCTTGCTCTTTTTGTTTGAAAGGTAAAAAATATTTTATTTGTATTTGCTAAGTGCACAAAGAAAATTAAAATTATTTTGTTATTTTTACACTATACTAACCCCTGAAATTGTTGTATAATATAACCGAAGCAATGAAAGATTGCTTGATGAATTTTTAATATTTTAAAGCGAAAGGGGCTTTATTATGAAATTAGATACAGTTCTTGCAAAAAGAGAGAACAAGGTAGTTTATAAAGACGGTGCGCTTGCCGCCAAGGTTTTTGACGAGTGTTATCCGAAATCAGATATTCTTAACGAGGCTCTTAATCAGGCAAGAGTTGAGGAAACAGGACTCAATATTCCGAAAATTGAAGAGGTTACAAAGATTGACGGAAAATGGGCAATTATCTCCACCTTTATCGAGGGCAAAACTCTTGCGGAGCTTATGGCAGAGCATCCCGAAAAAGAGGACGAATACCTCAATCTCTTTGTTGACATTCAGGTTAAAATCCTCAGCCAAAAAGCACCGTTGCTTAACAAACTCAAGGATAAGATGAAACGCAAAATCAGCGAAACCGACCTTGACGCAACAACAAGATATGAGCTTGAAACCCGTCTTAACGGTATGCCGAACCACACAAAGGTTTGTCACGGCGATTTCAACCCGAGTAATGTTATCATTGACGAGTCGGGTACACCGTATGTTATTGACTGGTCACACGCAACACAGGGTAACGGTTCAGCAGATGCCGCAAGAACTTACCTCTTGTTCCGTTTGAATCATCAGGAAGAGCTTGCAGAAAAGTATATGAAGCTTTACTGCACAAAGACCGACACAGCCCGTCAATATGTTGACCGCTGGCTTCCGATTGTAGCCGCATCACAGTCTGTTAAGGGCAAACCCGAAGAGAGAGAGTTCCTTCTCAAATGGGCAAGTGTTTGCGAATACCAGTAATGCCGTATAAATGTATTTTTAATTCATATTTACTCAGCAAAATTTCATTTTGAAATTTTCTCTCCTCTGTTTTTTTCATAATTGTATTACGGAAACCGAATAAAAGCAGCTCCCGCTCCAAATGCTTGGTGCGGGAGTTGCTTTTTTGATGCGAAATTTATGTTGACGGTACGCTGTAAATATTACAAAAGGTTACAAAATTTGTAATAATTCGCTTTAATTTGGTGCTTGAAATGAAGATTTTGTGAGTGAAACTGCATCAAATTTTCTGAATTAGCAAAAAATACGGGCTTTGGGGTTGATTTTTTAAAAGAGTGATGTTATAATGGTTACAATGTTGTTATCAAGGTGTAACCTGATTTGTAATTTACTGTCAGATTTGGTAACAATTTTTCGGTCAAATCTTCCGTACAGATTAAAACGGACTGTACTTTGAGTCGGTCGTTATTTTTCTGTAAGAGCTTTGACTCTCTGATAAAAATGGAGGTAATTAACGATGCAGAGAATAAAAAAGATTACTGCAATCATTCTGAGTGTTCTCACACTTTCAAGTGTATGCGTATTCGGTTCTTCATTTTCTGCCGGTGCAAAAGGCACGGGTGCAGGTCTTGCAGAATGGGCACTCAATGCCTATAACAGCGGATGGTCATATGTTTACGGCGGTTCAACCCCCGGAGCGGTTGACTGTTCAGGCCTTATCTATTCATATGCCGGCGGCGAAAGATGCGGTAATCCACAGCTTGAAACAGCTACCGAAACAGGTTCGGTAAGTGCAGGCATTCCTAATGTTCACGGTCTTGGACTTTGGCGTCCCGGTCATGTCGGCGTCTATGTCGGCAACGGTATGGAGGTTGACGCAAGAGGTGATGAATACGGTGTTTGCTATGAGGCAATCGGCGGTTATAACAATTGGACATACTGGTTCAAGCTTGCCGCAGTTTCATATGTAACAAATGGTTGGGAAAGCTTTAACGGCAACTACTACTACTACGAAAACGGCGAGTACATTGTAAACACTTCAAGAACAATTGACGGTACTACATATTACTTTGATTCACAGGGCAGATCGAGCAAGACTCCTTCAAACACTTCTTCAAGCAGTTCATCGGGTTCAAGCTCATCAGGCTCATCAGGTTCTTCAAGTTCATCAGGCAGCTCATCATCTTCAAGCAACACACCGAGTGTTTACAAGAACGGTTCATCGGGTGCTGAGGTAAAGAAGATTCAGCAAAGACTTGCTGACCTCGGCTATTATGACGGTGCAGTTGACGGTTACTTCGGTGACGCAACAGAAGAGGCTTATAAGGCATTCCAGAAAGCCGCAGGTCTTACAGTTGACGGTATTGCAGGCGATTCGAGAAATACACTTTATTCGGAGAATGCTCCCGAAGCTCCAAAAGCCGATACAACAACAAAGACTGAGGACAAGCCCGAAGAAGAAACAACTGCTCCCACAGAGGCGACAACAGAGCCTGTAACAGAGGCAGTTCAGTATCAGAACGGTGACGAAAACGATGAAGTAACTGCAATTCAGCAGCAGCTTATAAAGCTCGGCTACTTTGCAATGGATGCAACAGGCTACTACGGTGAATATACAGCGCAGGCCGTTGCAAATTTCCAGAATCAGAATTCACTCGATTCAACAGGTATTGTTGATGAGAAAACATACAACGCACTGTTCAGCGACAACGCAGTTGCAAACCCCAAAACAGAGGTTGTAAGCGGTGAGGTTTCTCCGGCGGTTTCAGCCGCTCCGATTGAGATGCCTTCTTCAACAGGTGCGTCGCAGTTCATTCTTTCAAATGAAAAGAATCAGAACTACTCGGACACAGCATCAAGCGTTGCCGTTCAGTCCGTAAAATCTGCCGACAAGGCTCTTGCAAAGTCAAATGCCGCAAGCACACCGACTCTTGTTGCCGCAGTTCAGAGATCTGCAAATGTAGGTCTTTGGTTTGTGCTTGTCGCAGTTATCCTCGGCGCAATCGCTTTTGTATTCTTCCTTCGTGACAGAAAGCTTTCAAGATATTCAAGATATGTTGCAAGAAAGAAAAAAAGAGCCACCAAAGCCGAACTTGACGCAAGATGGTAATTGATATATAATCCGATTATTAAACAGTCGATTGCAAAGCAGTCGGCTGTTTTTGCTTAATTAAAAATGGAAAATTGAAAAAAGAAAATTGTGGTCGGCGGTGTGCCACCGCTGTCTATTCGAGAAGATACTCGGATAAAGGAATTGCATCAGATGCCCGAATACGGCATTGATGCAATTTTTGTTTTATATTGCTTTATATTTCAGACGGGAGGATATTATCCGCCTCTACGACACGAATGGGGAACGGTGACATACCGTACGAATAAAAATGTGGACATTTATTGCACATTCGTGTTAAAATACAAGATGAAAAAGTGTGTGGAAAGAAAGCGGTGACTGTTAATGAAAAAATCCGAAAAACCAATCGGCAAAATAAAAGTCAAAAAGTCGATTTTCAAAAGGCTTTTCTTTCACATACTTGTGCTGTTTATTTTGGCGGTGATTGTTTCGGGTACGCTCAATTGCATTGAAAACATTCAGCGCACAAGGCGGTTTACACGACAGCTGACCGAAAGTGCGTCAAAGGTTGCAACAGAAACTTTTGAACGCTGTGATATAAACGCATTGCTTGATAATCCCGATTCCGGAGAATATCGGAAAGCCGTTAAGACCTTGAGGTGGATTTGTCAGACGAACCACCTTGAATATATGTACATTTACATTCCGAATTTTGACGAAAACAAGGTTACATATGTTATGACTGTTGCCTATGATGACAGTGAAAACGAGAATGTTTTGAAGGTGAGAAGTGCAGGTGCAGAGGTTGACCACAGCTTGTGGGATGCTGAAAAAGAGGCGTGGGAAAATCCTAACCTTGTCACGGCTTACGAATATCAGAATGACAGCTTCGGCAGTTTTTACACGGCATTTTCAGCAGTTCAAGGCAATGACGGCAAGCCTGTTGCATTAATCGGTGCGGACTATTCGCTGACGCAGATTTATACGGAAATCATTTTCTATACTGCAATGCGAGTTCTTGCGTTGTTTGTTGTGCTGGCAATTGTATTCTTACTTGTAATGCGGTTTGTCAGAAAAAAGATGTATAATCCGATACTTTTGATTTTTGAAAAAATTCGAGGATACTTTTCCGACAAGGCTGACGGCACAAATACAAAGAAAGCGTTTGTGCCGATAAAACTCGGCTCTGACGATGAAATTCAGCTTTTGGCTGATTATTTCAACGATATGGCTCACGATGTAGAAACTTATGTTGAAAAAAATTCCGCCCTTGCGAGTGAAAAGGCTAAGAATGAAACCGAGCTTGAGGTTGCAAGGCGGATTCAGTACGGAATAATTGCGAGAGAAAAGAATGTTGTCTTTGCCGATTGTTTTGATGTTTCGGCAAGAATGGAGTCTGCAAGACAGGTAGGCGGCGATTTTTACGATTGCTTTGCATTGCCTGACGGCAGAATATGTGCCGTAGTTGGTGATGTGTCGGGCAAGGGCGTTGCGGCGGCAATGTTTATGGCTTTTGCAAAAACTCTTATCCACGAAAAAATGACCGAAAATGCAGAACCCGACAGGGCATTTGAAGAAATCAACAGGGAACTCTGTTTTTCAAATCCCGAGGGAATGTTTGTAACTGCATTCGCCGTGATTTTTGACAAAAACAGCGACAGCTTTTTGTACATAAATGCAGGTCATAACAAGCCTGTTGCGGTGAGCAACGGCAAGGCTGAATTTTTAGAATGTAAGCCGTGTATAATGCTCGGTGTGTTTGATGATGCAAGATATGTTGTGAACAGCGCTGAATTTGGAAACGGCGATATAATTTGCCTTTACACCGACGGTGTGAATGAGGCAACAAATGCGGATAATGAATTTTTCGGCAACGAAAGACTTGTGTCTGCCTGTCAAAATGCCGAACAGACTGCAAAAGGTGTGTGCGACGGAGTTTATGACGCTTTGACGGACTTTACCGAAAATGCGGAGCAATTTGACGATATAACAATTGTTGCAATAAAAAACAGCAAAAACAGAGATTGAAGGGTTATGAATGTTTAAATCGGAAAACAATCAGATTACAATAGAACAGGTGAGAAAGCTTGACGAGGAATATACTCTTGTCGATATCCGAGATGAAATTTCGTTTGAATACGGTCACATTGACGGTGCAAAGAATATTCCGCTTGCAAAAATAAAAGGGGATAATTCACTTTTGCCAAAAGACAAGCTTGTTGTCCTCTGTTGCAAAAGCGGTCAGATAAGTGACGAGCTTGCAGAAAATCTGCGTGATGACGGATTCAATGCCGTGAATCTTGAGGGCGGTTATTACAGTTGGTTGAGAAGTCAATTCGAGAATGAGGACTATGCAACCGATGTTGAAAAAAGCATTCGCAAAAAATTCAGCAAGACGATTTGGAGCAGATTTACTGCGGCGATAATCGAGTACAAGCTTGTTGAGCCGAACGATAAAATTGCCGTCTGCATTTCGGGGGGCAAGGATTCAATGCTGATGGCAAAGCTTTTTCAGGAGTTGAAAAGACACAATAAATTTCCGTTTGAGCTTGTTTTTCTTGTAATGGACCCGGGCTACAGCGTTGAAAATCGTGATGTAATCGAGAGCAACGCCCGTAGGCTGAACATTCCGATAACTGTTTTTGAAACAGATATTTTTAATTCTGTTTACAATGTTGACAAATATCCCTGCTACCTTTGTGCAAGAATGAGGAGAGGTTATCTCTACAAAAAGGCAAAGCAGCTCGGCTGTAACAAAATCGCACTCGGTCATCACTATGACGATGTTATAGAAACTATTCTTATGGGTATGCTCTACGGCGGTCAGGTTCAGACGATGATGCCGAAGCTCCACAGCACAAACTATGAGGGAATGGAACTTATCCGCCCTCTCTACCTCGTTCGTGAGGCTGAAATCAAGCATTGGCGAGATTACAACAAGCTGAATTTCATTCAATGTGCGTGCCGTTTTACGGACACCTGCACAACCTGTTCCCCGAACAGCAACACAGGCTCAAAACGACAGGAAATAAAACAGCTTATAGCAAATCTGAAGAAAATCAATCCCCAGATTGAAAGCAACATTTTCCACAGCGTTGAAAATGTCAACCTCGATACGATTATTTCATATAAACAAGGCGATAATAAAGTTTCGTTTCTGGACAGATATGATGATATGGAGAAATAACAGTACAAAGCTATGTTTATAAATATTAAATCAGATTACAGCACAGCTGAAATTGAAAGAATACTCAGTTCAAAAAGAAATGTAAAATATATGCGAAAGTATGTGGACTATGACCTTGGCATAAACTGGGTGTCGCATCGAAAAAATTTGCTTTGTCTGTTTTACAATTTCGGTACAAAGGACACACACGGGTATCAGTCAACGGTGCGTCCATATTTTTACGGAAGAGTATTCAAAACGAAAAAAGGAAATAGAATTATAGGTATCGCCCTACCGGAAATTACCTTTTTGCTTTTGTCGCTTGTAATCTTTATTTTTTGTGCCGCAGATATGGTTGAATCATTTTGGCTTGGTTTAGGCGGTTGTATATTTGCGTTGTTTGTATTTGCACTATTCAACCTTGATATGCCATCAGGCATAAGCCGAATAAAAGATTATCTGGAAAAACAATTCAAATCAGAATACGACTGATTTAATAAAAATCGGGTGACAGATTTGCAAAATTGCAAGTTCTTGTCACCCGATATTTTTATGTGAAAGTTGTTGTTTAAATGTAGGGGCGTTCATTGGACGCCCGCCTTGATGAAACTTTATGTTTAATAAAATTGTTTTGATGTGATGAAAGTTATGCATCGTCTGTAGCGGCGAACACAGTTCGCCGCTACAATATTACAATCGCTTTGTTGGGATTTAGCAAATTTGTTTTAAAATATAATTTCTGCCGTTACTAACGGGAGAACGAGGTTCTACCCTACAAAACAGCAGTCACTTTGCGACTTTTATAAAATCAGTTTTCTATAAATAATATCTGTTATTACTTGCGGGCGGATATTATCCGCCCCTACCAGTTAAAACCATACACCGTGTCGGGTGTTGCATTGGGATGTAAAAAATAGCCCGAAAAGAAAAATAATTCCTTTCGGGAAATAAAACCTGTAAAAATATAAAAAAGTCAGTAAAATCCGAAAAAAATCCGAAAATTCTCTTGACTTATTGATTATTTCAATATAGAATAATAAAATGTACCATAATGGGGATATGTACCGAAGAGGTCGGGAAAATCCGCAAAAAACTTTATCCGACAAGGGGATATTATCACAAAAATCCTTTTGTGTCAAGAGCTTTTTATGAGCAGATTTTCAGTACCGCTTGCCCCGTTTCATAGATTTTTTAAGGAGTGATACGCCTATGGTTAATGTCAAACCCGTAAAGCTTGGCAACACCGAAAGAATGAGTTTTGGTAAAATCGATGAAGTAATTGATATGCCTAATCTTATCGACATTCAGAAAGCGTCATACAAATGGTTGCTTGACGAAGGTCTTAAAGAAGTATTTAAAGATGTTTCGGGCATTACCGATTATCAGGACAACCTTGTTCTCGATTTTATCGACTACACACTTGATGTTGATCACCCGAACTACAGCGTAATTGAGTGTAAGGTTCGTGATGCAACATATTCAGCTGCTCTCAGAGTAACCGCAAGACTTTTGAACAAGTCAACGGGTGAAATCAAAGAGAGCAATGTATTTATGGGCGATTTCCCGCTGATGACCGCAAGCGGCACATTCGTTATCAACGGTGCTGAGCGTGTTATCGTTTCACAGCTTGTAAGAAGCCCGGGCGTTTACTATAAAATGGATCACGATAAAACCGGTAAGGAACTGTATTCAACAACAGTTATCCCGAATCGTGGTGCATGGCTTGAGTATGAAACCGATGTAAACGATGTTTTTTATGTTCGTATTGATAAGAACCGTAAGCTTCCCGTTACATCATTTATCAGAGCACTCGGTCTTGGCTCGGATGCCGAAATTCTCGACTATTTCGGTGACGATGAAAGAATGAGAGCTACTATCGAAAAGGACGCCGCTTCAAATGTTGAAGAAGGTCTTATCGAGGTTTACAAAAAGCTCCGTCCGTCTGAGCCTCCGACAGTTGACAGTGCGCAGACACACATAAACAACCTGTTCTTTGACCCCGGTCGTTATGATATGTCAAGAGTAGGCAGATATAAATACAACAAAAAGCTCGGTATTGCAAACCGTCTTGAAGGTCAGATTCTTGCAGAGCCGATTGCCAACCCACGCACAGGCGAGGTTATGGCTCTTCGTGATGAAAAAATCACAAAGGAAAAGGCTTTTGAAATCGAAAACGCAGGTGTTAAGATTGCCTATGTAAAGGCTGCCGATGAAACAATCGTTAAGGTTATTTCAAACGGTATGGTTGACATCGCTTGCTATGTTGATTTTGACGCAGAAGCAGAGTGTGATATCAAGGAAAATGTTCGTTTTGATGTTCTTTGCGAAATTCTTGATTCCTGTGAGAATGAGGATGACCTCAAGGAAATGCTCAGAAGCCGTGCAGATGAGCTTGTTCCTAACCACATCACGGTTGATGATATCTTTGCAACAATCAACTACCTTAACTGTGTTGCTCACGGTGTCGGTAATACAGATGATATTGACCACCTCGGCAACAGAAGAATCCGCTGCGTAGGCGAACTTCTTCAGAACCAGTTCAGAATCGGTTTCTCCCGTCTTGAAAGAGTTGTAAGAGAGAGAATGACAACCCAATCACAGGATATGGAGTCGCTTTCGCCTAACTCACTCATCAATATCCGTCCCGTAACAGCGGCAATTAAAGAATTCTTCGGTTCTTCACCGCTTTCACAGTTCATGGATCAGGGTAACCCACTTGCAGAGCTTACCCACAAGCGTCGTCTTTCAGCCCTCGGTCCGGGCGGTCTTTCAAGAGATCGTGCAGGATTTGAGGTTCGTGACGTACACTACACACACTATGGCCGAATGTGTCCTATCGAAACTCCTGAAGGTCCTAACATCGGTCTTATCTCATATCTTGCTTCATTTGCCCGTATCAACAAGTACGGCTTTATCGAAGCTCCTTATCGTAAAATTGACAAGGAAACAGGCGTTGTAACCGACGAGGTTGTTTATATGACAGCCGATGTTGAGGATAACTACGCTGTTGCACAGGCTAACGAACCGCTTGATGAAAACGGCAGATTTGTTCATTCAAGAGTCGTAGGTCGTTACCGTGACGAGTTCGTAGAGTATTCTCCCGAAAGATTCGACTTCATGGATGTATCTCCTAAGATGGTTGTATCTGTTGCTACGGCTATGATTCCGTTCCTTGAAAACGATGACGCAAACCGTGCTCTCATGGGTGCGAACATGCAGCGTCAGGCAGTTCCGCTTCTCCGCAGTGAAGCTCCTATCGTTGGTACAGGTATGGAGTACAAGGCAGGTACAGACTCAGGCGTTTGTATCCTCGCTGAGGAAGACGGTATCGTTATGAGCGTTGACGCCCGTAACATTCGTGTACAGTATGACTCGGGCAGAGTTCAGGACTTTGAGGTTATCAAGTTCCTCCGCTCCAACCAGGGTACATGTATCAACCAGCGTCCTATCGTGTCAAGAGGACAGAGAGTTAAGAAGGGTGAAGTTCTCGCAGACGGTCCGGCTACCGAAAACGGTGAAGTTGCTCTCGGTAAGAACGCTCTCATCGGCTTTATGACATGGGAAGGTTACAACTACGAGGATGCTGTTCTTATCAACGAAAAAATCGTTCGTGATGATGTTTATACATCAATTCACATTGAAGAATATGACACAGAGGCAAGAGATACAAAGCTCGGACCCGAAGAGATTACAAGAGATATCCCGAATGTAGGTGAAGATGTTCTCAAGTATCTTGACGAGGACGGTATCATTCAGATCGGTTCTGAGGTTAAAGCAGGCGATATCCTTGTCGGTAAAGTAACTCCAAAGGGTGAAACAGAGCTTACAGCCGAGGAAAGACTCCTTCGTGCAATCTTCGGTGAAAAGGCAAGAGAAGTCAGAGATACATCTCTCCGTGTGCCTCACGGTGAATGCGGTACTGTTGTTGATGTTAAGGTGTTTACCCGTGCAGACAGCAGAAACGAACTCCAGCCCGGTGTAAACAAGGTTGTAAGAGTTTACCTTGCACTCAAGAGAAAAATCAGCGTAGGCGATAAGATGGCAGGTCGTCACGGTAACAAGGGTGTTATTTCAAGAATTCTCCCAATGGAAGATATGCCGTTCCTTCCTGACGGTACTCCGCTTGACATCGTACTTAACCCGTTGGGCGTACCTTCTCGTATGAACATCGGTCAGGTTCTTGAGGTTCACCTCGGTTATGCCGCAAAGGCACTTGGCTGGAAGATTATGACACCTGTATTTGACGGCGCTCATGAGCAGGACATTTTCCAGTGTCTTAAAGACGCAGGTTACAGCGAGGACGGTAAGACATGGCTTGTTGACGGTCGTACAGGCGAGCGTTTCGATAACCCTGTAACAGTAGGTTATATGTATTACCTCAAGCTCCATCACCTCGTTGATGAAAAAATCCACGCAAGAAGCACAGGTCCTTACTCTCTCGTTACACAGCAGCCACTTGGCGGTAAAGCCCAGTTCGGCGGTCAGCGTTTCGGTGAGATGGAAGTTTGGGCACTTGAGGCTTACGGCGCTGCTTATACACTTCAGGAAATTCTTACAGTTAAGTCGGACGATGTTGTCGGCCGTGTTAAGACCTACGAGGCTATCGTTAAAGGTCAGAATATTCCTGCTCCGGGTATTCCTGAGTCATTCAGAGTTCTTATTAAGGAACTCCAGTCACTTTCACTTGATGTTCGTGTTCTTAACTCTGACGGTGAAGAAATTGACATTAAGCAGAAGTTTGATGAGGACGAGGATATTGTTGATGCAACAAATCCGGAATTTGAAGAAGACCATGTAATGACATCAATGGACGGCTACACTCTTGACGAGGGCGGCGAAGAAGGCAATATGTTTGACGATTCACTTGCCGATGTTGAAGAGGACAGCTATACATCGGATGATTTCAGCGATGACTTTGGCAGTGACGATATGTAAGGAGGAAATGCAATGATAGATAATAATGTTTTTGACTCAATTAAAATCGGACTTGCTTCTCCTGAGCAGATGAGAGAATGGTCTTACGGCGAAGTTAAAAAGCCCGAGACAATTAACTATCGTACTCTCAAGCCTGAAAGAGACGGCTTGTTCTGCGAACGCATTTTCGGACCGACAAAGGACTGGGAATGTCACTGCGGTAAGTACAAGAGAATCCGTTTTAAGGGTAAAATCTGTGACCGTTGCGGTGTTGAAGTAACCCGTTCAAAGGTCAGAAGAGAGCGTATGGGACACATTGAGCTTGCCGCTCCCGTGTCGCACATTTGGTATTTCAAGGGAATTCCTTCAAGAATTGCCCTTATGCTTGATATTTCTCCCAAGCTTTTGGAGAATGTACTCTATTTCTCACAGTACATCGTAACAGATCCCGGCGACTGCCGTGACCTTGCAAAGTATCAGTGCCTTACCGAGGGTGAGTACAATGATATGCGTGAGAAGTATGAGAATGACTTTGAAGCAGGTATGGGTGCCGAGGCAATCAAAAAGCTCCTTGCCGAGATTGACCTTGATGCTCTTTCCGCTTCACTTAAAGAAGAACTCGAAACTGCATCGGGTCAGAAGAGAGTAAGACTCCTTAAAAGACTTGATGTTGTTGAAAGCTTCAGAATGTCGGGCAACCGTCCCGAGTGGATGATTCTCGATGTTGTTCCGGTAATTCCGCCGGATATCCGTCCTATGGTTCAGCTTGACGGCGGTCGTTTTGCAACAAGTGACCTTAACGACCTCTATCGCCGAGTTATCAACCGTAACAACAGACTTAAAAAGCTCCTTGAGCTTAACGCACCTGAAATCATTATCCGCAACGAGAAGAGAATGCTTCAGGAATCCGTTGACGCACTCATCGACAACGGCAGACGAGGCAGACCCGTTACAGGACCTAACAACCGTGCCCTCAAGTCACTTTCGGATATGCTTAAAGGTAAGCAGGGTCGTTTCCGTCAGAACCTTCTCGGTAAGCGTGTTGACTACTCAGGCCGTTCGGTTATCGTTGTAGGACCTGAACTCAAAATGTATCAGTGCGGTCTTCCTAAGGAAATGGCACTTGAACTCTTCAAGCCGTTCGTTATGAAACGCCTTGTTGAAACTAAAGCAGAGCAGAATATCAAATCAGCCAGAAAAGCTGTTGAGCGTGCAAAGGACAATGTTTGGGACGCACTTGAAGTTGTAATCAAGGGACACCCCGTTCTCCTCAACCGTGCTCCAACACTTCACCGTCTTGGTATTCAGGCATTTGAGCCTGTTCTTGTTGAAGGTCGTGCTCTTAAACTTCATCCGCTCGCTTGTACAGCATACAACGCTGACTTTGACGGCGACCAGATGGCTGTCCATGTACCTCTTTCGGCAGAGGCACAGGCAGAAGCAAGATTCCTTATGCTCGCAGCAGGCAACCTTCTCAAGCCTTCTGACGGTCAGCCTGTTACAGTTCCTACACAGGATATGATCCTCGGTTCTTACTACCTTACACTTGATAAGGACGGTGAGAGAGGCGAAGGAAAGGTATTCCGTGATGTTGATGAAGTTATGATGGCTTATCAGACAGGCGTTATTGAGCTTCACTCAAAAATCAAGGTTCGCCGTGAGCTTGAAATTGACGGAAAAATCGAATCCGGTATTGTAGACACAACAATCGGTAAGATTATCTTTAACAATCCTATTCCTCAGGATCTCGGCTTTATCGACAGAAGTATCCCCGAAAACAGATTCAAGTTTGAGGTTGACTTCCTCGTTGGTAAATCGGGTCTTAAGAAGATTATCGATAAATGTATTAAAATTCACGGTCCGGTAAGAACAAGCGTTGTTCTTGACCACATTAAGGCGCAGGGCTATAAGTATTCTACAAAGGGTGCTATTACCGTTGCCGTTTGTGACGCAGTTATTCCTCCTCAGAAGAAGGCGATTATTGCCGAGGCAGAGAAGGAAGTTGATGTTATTCGTGATGAGTTTATGATGGGTCTTCGTTCAAACGAGGAGCGTTACGAAGAAGTTCTTCGTATCTGGGAAAAGGCTACTAACGATGTAACCGACGCCCTCCAGAAAAACCTTGACCGCTACAACCCAATCTTCATGATGGCTGACTCAGGTGCCCGTGGTAGTATGAGCCAGATCAGACAGCTCGCAGGTATGCGTGGTCTTATCGCCAATACATCAGGTAAAACAATCGAAATTCCTATCAGAGCTAACTACCGTGAAGGCCTTAACATCTTGGAGTACTTTATTTCATCTCGTGGTGCTCGTAAAGGTCTTGCCGATACAGCTCTTCGTACAGCCGACTCAGGTTACCTTACCCGCCGTCTTGTTGATGTATCACAGGAAGTTATTATCCGTGAAGAGGACTGCGGTACTACAGAAGGTCTTGAAATCTTTGACATCAAAGCAGGCGAATCAAATGTTATCGAGGGACTCCACGAGCGTCTTATCGGAAGATATCTACTTGATGACTTCTGCGATTCTAACGGTAATGTTCTTGTTTCAAAGGATGTTATGATGGGCGACAAAGAGGCTGACATCATCGTTAATTCGGGTGTTGACCACATCAAGATTCGTTCGGTACTTGAATGTCGTGCAAAACACGGCGCTTGCCGTAAGTGCTACGGTTCTAACCTTGCCAACCGTCAGCCTGTTACTGTCGGTGAGGCTGTTGGTATTATTGCCGCTCAGTCAATCGGTGAGCCTGGTACACAGCTTACAATGAGAACATTCCATACCGGCGGTGTTGCATCTGCCGAAGATATCACACAGGGTCTTCCGAGAGTTGAAGAGCTTTTCGAGGCTCGTAAACCAAAGAGCCTTGCAATCATCAGTGAAATCGACGGTGATGTTCGTTTTGAAGAAATCAAAAACGCAAAGCACGCTGTTATCTTTAACAAGGAAACAGGCGAAGAAAGAGCTTACCTCATTCCTTTCGGTTTCCGTGTAAAGGTATTTGACGGCGACCACATCAAAAAGGGTGACAAGATTACCGATGGTGCTGTTAATCCGCACGATATACTCGATATTCTCGGACCCGAGGCAGTCATGAACTACCTTATTTCGGAAGTACAGAGTACCTACCGTTTACAGGGTGTTGAAATCAACGATAAGCACATTGAGGTTATCGTTCGTCAGATGATGCGTAAGGTTAAGGTTGAGGACGCAGGCGACACAGGCTTTATGTCAGGTCAGACCTACGACAAGAACGAAGTTCTTTACGAGAATGAGCAGATTAAAAAGCGTATTGCCAACGGCGAAGAAGGTCTTCGTGAGGCAACATTCACTCAGCTCCTCCTCGGTATCACAAAGGCCGCTCTTGCAACAGACAGCTTCCTTTCAGCCGCATCATTCCAGGAAACAACAAGAGTTCTTACAGATGCCGCTATCAAGGGTAAGGTTGATCCGCTCGTCGGTCTTAAAGAGAATGTTATCCTCGGTAAGATTATCCCTGCAGGTACAGGTATGCAGAGATATGCAGATGTTCAGCTTGAGAGTAATTCTGAGGCAGAAATCGTTGAGAATGACGATACAGACGATGTTATCGTTGCTCTTGAAGACGATGAAATTATGGACTTCTGATTTAACTGAAAACATATAATGTATAAAAAAACCACGGTATGTGCCAAATGGTACATACCGTGTATTTTTTCGTTTGCAAACTGTCTGCCCGACCGCAATTTTCAATTTTCCATTTTCAACTTTCAATTTTAAAAAACTTTCGCTCTGGCATAATATGTTTTTTCAATAATATACTGTTTACACGAACAGGGAACGGCGGCTCGCCGTATCACAAATAAAAAAGTCGGGAAACAGAAATTTTGCATTGAAAATCTGCTACCCGACTTTAATTTTTAATTTGTAACTATTTTCTGCCGAGAATATAATCTGTGGAAACTTTGTACAAATCAGCCAGTTTAATTAAATGCTCAACAGGAATTGACTGAAATCCTCTTTCGTAGCGTGAATAGACCGTCTGCTGAATTCCTAAATATTCGGCAACTTCACTTTGTTTCATATCATGATCTTCTCGCAAATCACGCAGTCTTTTAAAATACATATTATCACCCTGCATAGTATCTATCGGTACTATTGACTTTATCATAAATGGGTGATATAATGATTTTATAGTACTTAAAAGTACTAAAGCATTTAACTTAAAAGCACGCCGCAGTTTCAAGTGAGAAAAACTGCGGCGTGCTTGAATTTTAGGTTATAAAATTCTCAAAATGTACATTAAATAACCCTCCGAAATCATCGGAAGGGTAAATCTTTTATGATTTTATCTGTTTAAGCCCGATTTTCTTTTGTCAAGATAATCCTGAAGAATTATTGTGGCGGCAACCTCGTCAACGACATTTTTACGCTTTTTCCCTCTTGTATTTGTGGTGTTGAGAAAATTGTGAGCCGTAATTGTTGTTCCACGCTCATCCTGCATAACGCATTCAATGCCTGTTTCATTTCTCAGATTTTCGGCAAACGCTCTGGCATTCTGTGCACTTTCGCCCTCACTGCCGTCCATATTTTTCGGAAGTCCCACAACAATAAGCTCGGCTTTTGTTTCTTTGGCTGTATTTGACACCTTTTCAAGCAGCTGTTTCGGTGACTTTTCAAAAATAACCGTATATGGCGACGCTAAAAACTCGGTTTTGTCGCATACGGCAATGCCTGTGCGTGCTTTTCCGAGGTCAACTGACATTATAATCATTTTGTTTGTCCTTTCACTTTGGTTTACTCCATTATAATGCAAAATCAGAATTTTAACAACGGCTTTTTTTAATGTTGAACAATCTTTTGCGTAATTACTTTATTAAGTTTTTTCAAAGCTTTATTTCTACAAAAGAATATAAAAATTCTCATTCACAAAAAGACAAAACTGTTACCCATAATATCCTATAATAAAAATACAAAAAGAAGTAAATCATTAAAGGGATGTTGATTTTTATGGAAGCAAAAACTACTTTGGCTCGCAGACAGGATGCTGTTCAGGGCGATTTTATGCGGAAAATGCTCACAAACGCAGGTTGTCTGCTCTGCGGAATTTTGGTGTCACGGGGAGCGGTTCTCGGAAGTCTTGCACCGTTCGGGGCGTCATTTGCGGCGGCAGTTCCGAGAAAGTATCTTTTGTCATCACTCTTAGGCACGGCATTCGGCTATGTCCTGCTCAAACCCTCGGACAGCTTTCGTTACCTTGCCGTTGTGGCGGCAATAGGCGGTCTGCGGTGGTTGCTTGGTGATCTTGACAAGGTTACCAAAAGCAAGGTTTTTGCTCCGCTTGTGGCATTTGTTCCGATTTTTGCAACGGGTGTTTCGTTGCTTTTCGTAAGCACAAGCACGCTGACAACCTTTGCCGATTGCGTAACCGAGGCGGTAATTGCAGGTGCGGCGGCATATTTTATCAGCACGGCATTGCACCTCGCAGGCGACAACAGAAGTTTTGAAGTTTTTTCGCAACAGGAAACCGCAAGCGTTGTTATGTCGGGGTGTATTCTGATTCTGGCTTTCGGCAGTATTGCTTGGCAGAATATCTCGCTCGGCAGAATTATTGCAATGCTCGTCATTTTGCTCTGTTCACGCTACGGCTCGGTTACGGGCGGTGCAATCAGCGGAATTTCAACAGGGGCGATTTTCAGCATTGCATCAAGAGAGAACGGCTACATCTGCGGTGGTTTTGCATTCGGAGGACTTATTGCGGGGCTTTTTTCACAGCTCGGAAAATTGGGTTGTGCGATTGCCTTTGTAATCTCAAACGGTGTGATGTGCCTTGCGTTCGGTTCGCAGTTCGGAACACCGTCGGGTGTGCTTGTTGAAAGCCTTGCCGCAAGTGCGGTGTTTATGGTTCTTCCGAAAGAGGTCGGCAATGTGATTTCGCCCGTGTTTTCAAGCGACAAAAATACATCGCTCGGAGAGGCTCTGCGAAAAAATATTGTTATGCGACTCGATTTTGCCTCAAAGGCAGTCGGCAATGTGAAAAACGATGTTTCAAAAGTTTCCGAAAAGATGAAAAAGCTCTATTCGCCCACATTTGACGCTGTTTGTGAGGGTACAAGAAATGAAGTCTGCGAAACCTGCGGACTGAAAATGTACTGCTATGAACACAAGGGCGGTGTTACCCGTGACGATTTTGCAAGGCTTGAAGAGTATCTTGAATCGAACGGCACAATAGGCGAAAGAGATGTTGAAAAATCTTTCGTAAAAAACTGCTGTAAAAAAGGCGAAATTGCCCGTTCAATGAACGCAAACTACCGTGAATATCAGTCGGCGCTTGAGGCACAACAGAGGATTACCGATGTGCGGAGCGTTGTTGCAGGACAGTTTTCCGGAATCGGCGATATTCTCCACGATTTGGCTGATGAATTTCGCAACACAATGCGGTGCGATAACGAATCTGCACAACGGATAATCAGCGCCCTCACAAGCCTCGGTGCAATTGTTGAGGAGTGCATCTGCCTTGTGTCAAACGTCGGAAGAATGAGCGTGGAACTTACGCTCTCGAATAAGTCCGAAAAGCTTTCTAAGGGCGAGGTTATGCGTGAGATTTCACGCTGTTGCGGAAGAAGATTTGACCTTCCGACAATTAGCCGTGAGGGTAACAGAATCCGTATTGCAATGTGCGAAATGCCCGTGTTTGATGTTGAAATCGGAAGTGACCAGCACACCGCCGACAACGGTAAGCTTTGCGGTGACTGCATAAATTATTTCAATGACGGTTTCGGCAAAACATATGCGCTCGTGTGTGACGGTATGGGTACGGGCGGCAGAGCTGCCGTTGACGGCAATATGGCGGCGTCTGTTATGACAAGACTGCTAAGGGCGGGACTTTCAGCCGACAGCTGTTTGCAGATTGTGAACTCCGCCCTCATGGTGAAAAGTGAGGACGAATCGCTTTCAACGGTTGATGTCACAAGTGTTGACCTCTACACCGGCAAAACCACCTTCAAAAAGGCAGGCGCACCCGTAACATTTGTAAAGAAAAACGGCAGGGTAACGGTTCGTGAAATGCCGTCGCTCCCTGCAGGAATTCTAAACGGTATAAAATTTTCAACCGACACGGTAAATCTGACAACGGGGGATATGATTGTTATGGTATCAGACGGTGTAATTACGGGCGATGACAAATGGCTCGAAAAGCTTATTCGCACATGGAATGAGGGCAGTACCCAGGATCTTGCAAAGGCTGTTGTTGACGAGGCGGTAAAGCACCGTAAGGCCGACCGTGAGGACGATGTCACCGCCGTTGCAATCAGAATTACGGAGAACGGACATTGATTCAAATTAAGTTAAAAATTGAAAAACGGAAAATATAGCGAGGTTAATGGGACACACGCAAGTAAAGACACAGAATTTATGTAAAACAAATTTAGTAAATGTCACAAACCCGTAGGGGCGTTCATTGGACGCCCGCACGGCGAGCCGCCGTTCCCAATTCGTGTAGATAGTTTGTAATGTTAAAAAATATTTATGCCCGAGCGTAGTATTGTAACTGTTTGTATAAACAGTAGGGGCGTTCATTGGACGCCCGCCTTGATGATACTGTTTGCTTATTCACATAATTTTTGATGTGATGAAAATTGTGCATTCAATTTTGCACGCAATGCGTGCAATCGTGTGCAACGCACACGAAGGGGAGAACACGGTCCTCCACTACATTTTAATACCTACACAAAGAAACAGGCTGTACAAAATTGCGTACAGCCTGTTGTTTTAATTGTCTATTGAATAATATTTTACATCAATTTTCGGCAAGGATACTTTACTTCCTAAAACGCTTTCATAAGAGTACAAGCCGTCACATTCACCCCAAATTGTGATGATGTCATCTTCAAGAATTCTGTCCGATTCCTCCGGAACTTCGCAAAGACCACGGCGTGTCGCAGGCACAGCTTGCAGAGCTTTTGGGCGTGTCACACTATACGATATCATCATACGAATGTAACCGCAGTGATCCAGATGATAATTCAAAAATAATCATTGCAAAACTTTTTGATGTGTCGGTTGACTATCTCATCGGTCTGATTGACGAACCGCTCTCGTTTAACCGCAATATTCGCTCTGTTTCTCTTCCACAGTCATTTACAAAAGAGGAATGTGGCGATGTGCTTGACTATATAAAGTATCTCGAATTCAAAAAGAGTAAAATTAATGAATAAAAACAACCCTTATCCGCTTGTGAGATAAGGGTTGTTTTGGAATTTGTTGGTGTTAATGGATTTCATAAAAGAACTTGAATAGGATATAATATGTTTGAAATTTATTATTGGGGAACGAATTAGGCTTTAAAATGCAAAAATGTTCCCCAAGGTGCATTGACTGTTGGGGAGAATTGTATTATACTTTTACAAGAGAATGTACCCCAAAGGAGAATTATAATGGCCGCAAAATACAATGAAATACAAGAGTTACTAAGAAGCCGTGCTGACCTTAATGCAAGGTTAAATTTAATGCCGTATGACGGAACTCCCGAAATTAAGGAACGAGGTAATGAAAAATATCTTTATGTGAGAAAGCGTGTTGCAGGAAAACAGACATCAACTTATGTAGGTGCATATACGGAAGAATTATATAATTTGCTCCTCCGCAATGCCAGAGAAGCCCGTGAAATCAGGAAAGAACTTCGCAGTATAGATAAACAACTTGCAAATGCGGGATATTCAGAAGATGAACTTTCTTCTGATGTTATAAACAATATTGCGTTTGCCCGTGCAAATATGAAAATGAATATATATGATCAGGCTGTTCTTGAGGGTGTTGCTACATCATTCCCACAAACTGAAGAAATCATAGATAACGGTAAAATTTCTGGTGTGACTGCAACAGATGTTCAGAAAATTTTGAATTTAAAACACGCATGGGAATTTATTTTGGATCGTGATGTAATAGCAAGTCGTTCCGATTACTATATGCTCAGCCATATAGCAAGAGTTGTTAATGAAGGATTTTTTGCGGAAGGCGGAAGAATTAGAGGAGTTCCGGTTACTATCGGAGGTTCTTCATATGTTCCACCGTTGCCTAATGAGTTGGATGTAAAAGAAAAAATCCGTGAAATTATAGAAGAAAGTGATGAAGTTATCAATACGGCAATTAAGTTGTGCCTTTATTGTATGAAAACACAAATATTTCTTGACGGTAACAAGCGTGCCTCTGTAATTTTTGCAAATCACTATCTTATTTCACACGGTGGCGGATTTTTGGTGATTCCTGAAAAGGAAGTGCCTGAATTTAAAAGACTGCTTGTAAAATACTATGAGGGTGAAGATATAACCGTAATTGCAGATTTTATGAAAAAGTATTGTTGGAAAAAGATAGAGTAAAAACAAAAAAAGAAAGTACCCGTTTGAGTACTTTCTTTTTTGGTGCGCCAACAGGTGTTTTATCTATCTAAGTTATTCTACCTCGCTTGTTGCGGCTTGTTCAAAGCTAAAAATTCATCAACGCTCTCGCTAAAAACAGTCCGCCGGACTGTTTTCTTAACGCTCGCCTTCGAGTCCCTGTTCACGCATAACGGTAAAATAAAAAGAAAGTACCCGTTTGAGTACTTTCTTTTTTGGTGCGCCAACAGGTGTTTTATCTATCTAAGTTATTCTACCTCGCTTGTTGCGGCTTGTTCAAAGCTAAAAATTCATCAACGCTCTCGCTAAAAACAGTCCGCCGGACTGTTTTCTTAACGCTCGTCTTCGAGTCCCTGTTCACGCATAACGGTAAAATAAAAAGAAAGTACCCGTTTGGGTACTTTCTTCTTTGGTGCGCCAACAGGGACTCGAACCCCGGACCGACCGGTTATGAGCCGGTAGCTCTAACCAACTGAGCTATTGGCGCGTATTCTGTTTTCATTTGACAAATAGTTTATGCAATGTCAAATATCGTAATCAGCTTACGCAAAAAATATTATATCAAACTTTCCTTTGATTGTCAATGATTTTTATGCCGTAATATTCATTGTGGTTTTGCACAGTAAATTTAAATAAACTTACTTTTCACTTGTTCAAATCAACTGCTTGTGTTATAATTGCCTTATACGGACGGTGAAGATACACTTGACCGAAAAACAATTTGGAGGTTTTTAATATGGCAGAAATAAAAGCGTTCAGAGGAATGCGTTACAACACGGAAAAAGCAGGCGAGATTTCTCAACTTTGCTGTCCGCCTTATGACATCATAAGCGAGGAACAAAGACTCGGTTATATCAGTGAAAACGAGTATAATATCATTCGGCTTGAGCTTCCGAAAGAGGGCGAAAACCCGTATCAGACAGCAAGAGAAATCCTTGATATGTGGCGGAACAGGGGTGTTCTTGTGAGCGAGGACAAGCCTGCAATCTATGTTTATGAGGAAGAATTTACGGCTTACGGCGAACGCAAGAGCATCAAGGGTATCATCGCCCGTGTTCATCTTGAAGAGTTTGAAAAGGGAATCATTCTTCCGCACGAGTTCACTCTTTCAAAGGCTAAAGAGGACAGACTTAATCTTATGAAGGCAACAAACTGCAATTTTAGTCAGATTTATGCCCTGTATATGGACAGCGAGCATACAACCCTCGCAACAATTGACAATGAGACAAAGGACACACCAAAGCTTGAATTTACTGACGGTGAGGGTGTTACTCACAGACTTTGGATTGTTACTGATGAAAATGTAATCGCAAAGCTTTGTGCAGATTTTGCCGACAGAAAGCTCTATATTGCAGACGGTCACCACCGCTATGAAACCGCTCTAAACTATCGAAACTACTGCCGTGAAAACGGTCTTTCAAAGGTTGGCGATCCTTGTGATTATCAGATGATTTACCTTGTTGATATGGAGCATCCGGGACTTGTTGTATTCCCGACACACCGCCTTGTGCGTGATTTGCCGGACTTTAATGTTGAAAAAGTTCTTGACGGTTGCAGGGAATATTTTGATGTAACCGAAATGAACGGCACGGACAATATGGAAAGCGAGCTTGCAAAGCTCTATGACGAGGGCAAAAAGGCATTCGGATTCTATGTCGGAAACGGAAAATGGTACAGGCTTGTGCTGAAAAATCTTGACATTATGGACAAGCTTCTTCCCGAATTGAGCGAACCGTCAAGACAGCTTGATGTTACCGTTCTCCATTCACTTGTGCTTGAAAGAATTTTCGGCATTGATAAGGAAAATATGGCAAATCAGATTAACCTTACATACACAAAGTTCTTCTCAGAGGCTGTTGAGGGCGTTGACAACGGCAAGTTCCAATGCTCGTTTGTGCTTAATCCGACAAGAGTAACCGAAATCCGTGATGTTGCCGCCGCCGGCGAAAAGATGCCGCAGAAGTCAACATATTTCTATCCGAAGATGATTACGGGCATGGTTATGAACGATATCGGAGTTGAATAATGAACGAAAAGATGCGTAGAAAAGACAGGGAAACTACCGAAGAAAGAGCCTATGAAATCCTTAAAAACGGTGAATACGGCATTTTGTCAACAATCGGCGAGGACGGCTATCCCTACGGTGTGCCTGTAAATTTTGCCGTTGAGGGCAACAAAATTTATTTCCATTGCGCTCCGAATTCGGGCTTGAAACTGAAAAATGTTGAATACAGCAACAAGGTTTCGTTCTGCACGGTTCAAAACAACAGAATTGACGGTGCAAAACTGACTTCAAAATACGAAAGTGCGGTTGTGTTCGGTACGATTGCAAAATCGGCTGAAAACAAGAACAGAGCTCTTGAACTGATTGTTGAAAAATATGCTCCCGAATTTATCGAAAGCGGAAAAAGGTGCATAGAGAAATCGGGCAGTATGACAGGCGTTTATGAAATCACAATCGAAAAAATCACGGGCAAGGAAAATAAATAGTTTATTTATAATTGTTTAAGGGCAGAATATGAAAGAGGTGAGTATATGAAAATTCTTGTTGTTTTTACGGGCGGCACAATCGGCTGTGTGCGTAAGGGCGAGGTGCTTTCGCCCGACAATGAGCAGAAATATATGCTCACGCAGATGTATCTTGACAGGTACGGCGATGTTGATTTTGACACGGCTGAGCCTTATACCGTCCTCAGCGAAAATCTTGAGGGCGGTCACATGAACCGGCTTGCCGACTGTCTGCAAAGCTATGATTTGAACAGCTATGACGGCATTGTTGTAACTCACGGAACGGACACTTTGCAATATACATCTGCATTTCTTGCTTATATTTTTGACGGCTTAAATGTGCCGATTGTGCTTGTTTCGGCAAATTATCCGCTTGATGACAGCCGTTCAAACGGCTTTGAAAATTTTGTCGGTGCGATTGACTTTATAAAATCAGGCAGCGGAAACGGTGTTTTTGTTTCGTATAAAAATGCTGATTTGCCCGTGACAATTCACAGAGCGTCAAGACTGCTTGCACATTCGGCATACAGCGACGAACTGCACAGTATTTTTGACGAAAGCTACGGTAAAATTCAGAACGGAATTTTTGTGAAGAATAACCGTTACAAGGCATTAAAAAGCGAGTTTGCTTTTGATGAAAGCGTCCGACTTTCGGATAACAGCAATGTGCTGAAAATTTCCGCAACGGTTGGTATGCAGTATCCTGAAATTACGGAAAATGTAAAAGCCGTTTTACTTGAGGGATTCCATTCGGGTACGCTGAATACAGACGGTAAGGCCTTGAACGACTTTTGTCAAAAAGCAAAAGCAATGAATATTCCCGTATTTTTGACGGGTGCGTGCAAGGGCTTTTATTACGAAAGCAAGCTGAAATTTGACAGGCTTAATATAACAGTTCTGCCTCCTGCATCACCGATTGCAATGTACATCAAGCTGTGGCTTTTGCCGAAAAGTGAATTTGACAAGGCTTTTTTGCCCTGTGCAGAAGATTTTTACGATAACGATTGACAATTTACAGATATAAAAATAAGGACAAATGACTTGATGGTCATTTGTCCTTTTAGGTTATTGTATTAAATTATTCGTCTTTGCTTTTATCTTTGAAATTATCTTCTGTGATGTTGTAGGTTGCACCGACAACTTCCTGAGTAAGATACTTTTCGTTTTCGGCAAGCTTTTCCGAACGGTTGTCTGCCTCCTCATTTTCTTTACCCGGCCATTTCTTGTAAACCACCTTGAGAAGAATAGGTGTTGCAAGCGATGAAACGATGATAAGAATAATAATAGGAGCAAAAAACTGCGGTGCCATAAGACCTGTGTCAAGTCCCTTCTTGGCAACGATAAGACCGACCTCACCACGGTTCATCATACCTACGCCGATTTTGAGCGAGTCAGGCATATTGAATTTGCAAAGCTTTGCCGTACCGCCGCAGCCGATAACCTTTGTCAAAAGTGCAACTGCAACGAGTGCAATTGAGAACCAGAGCATTGAAAGGTTGAAATCGTTAAAGCTTGTCTGAAGTCCGATACTTGCAAAGAATACAGGTCCGAAAATCATGTACGAGCTGACATCCATCTTTCTTTCGATGTACTGTGAATCCTTGATGTTACAGAGGATAATACCTGCAACATATGCGCCTGTGATGTCTGCAATTCCGAAAAATTCTTCCGCACAATATGCACACGCAAAGCAGAGAACAAGACCGAAAATCGGAATTCTTCTTGAGTGCGGCCAGAGTTTGTCGAGCCACTTGAAGAGAAAATAAAGTGCAAAGCCGAGTATAAATGCAAGAACAAAGAAAAGTACAATGTTGATGCAAACGGACGCAGGCTGAACATCGGGGCTTTTGAAACCGATTACAACGGTGAGAAGTACGATGCCGATAACATCGTCTATAATTGCGGCTGAAAGAATTGTTGTTGCAACCCTTCCTTTCAGGTGTCCCATTTCTTTAAGAGCCTGAACAGTAATACTAACCGAGGTTGCCGCAAGGATTGTTCCCATAAATACAGCCTCAAGCATCGCAAGGTCACCGTCACCAAAGCCGAATACAAGGTAAACAGCCGCACCGCCTGCAACCGAAACGATTACACCGGCAAACGCAACAAGCAAGGCAACAGGTCCTGTTTTGATAAGCTCTTTAAGATCCGTTCCCAGACCTGCCGAGAACATCAGCAAAATAACGCCGATTTCAGCCATACCTGAGATGAACCCGTCATACGAAACAAAATTAAGCATACAAGGTCCTACGATAAGACCTGCAATAATCTCACCCACAACCTGCGGTGCGCCGAGCTTTCTGGCAACAATACCGAGAAGCTTTGCCGCAACAAGGATTATGGCAAGATTCTTCAGAATATCAAGTGTGTTAATTTCCATAACTTCTTTTTCGGACAGACTTCAAACGCCTCCTAAACGGCAGTCTGACCGACTCTCCTTTCTCTCTTATAAAACCGAATATATTCTATCACAATCGACAGCAATTTTAAATAAATATTTTGAAGTTCGACAAAAATCGCACTTTACACAAATTAATGAATAATACAGCTTAAAAAATATGCAAAAAGTCTTTTTATGTATTATTGCTCTTAAGGGTTGGAATGCTTGCTTTTATGAGTTTTGTCATATGCTCGGAAATCACTGAAACCGATTCAATAAGTTCATCCGAATAATCGTTCGTGTTCTCCTGATTTTCAACAAAGGCATAGTATCCGCCGTAGATTGCGTAGTCAAGAAGTGTGCAGAATTTCTTATCGTTTATATATTCCGGGCAGTTCTCGAAAATCATATTTTTCAATGATTTTGAAAGCTTTACTATAAGATTGGGATGTTGTGAACCGGAAAAAACCGTGTTTGTCAGTGCCTTGTTTTCGGTCATTGCACCCAGAAGATTGCGATAAAATTTTACGGGCTCGTCAATCATCATCTGCGGATTGCTTATGGTACTTACAATGCCGTCAACTACCTCACTCTCAATTTTGTCCGAAAGGTCGAACATATCCTCATAATATGTGTAGAAGGTCGATTTATTGATGAGTGCTTTTTCACAAAGCTCCTTAACGGTAATTTTGCGCAGTTCTTTTTTTGAACGCAGATTTATAAATGCGTCAAAAATACTTTTCTTGCTTTTCATAACTCTTATGTCCAAAGATAATCACCTGATTTTAAAATTAGTCGGTTTTCCAACGAAAGTAGCGTAATTGTCGCTTGTTTATGCTTTCGTTATTGTATATTATAACAGTATGGGATAAGTGTGTCAAAAATAAAAATTACGGATGAAACACGCATTCCATGACTATTTTTTGGAATGATTTTCACAGCAACTGACAATATTTCAGACAAACCGACAAAATTATTTACATAAAAATCGTTTTTACCACTTGTATATTTGGTGAAAATATATTATACTATACTTGTATTATTGAAGAACTGCCTACAATCGCAGAAAAGAGGGTTACTATGGCTTTTAAAATCAATGACGAAAGAGCGCCGCTTGATCAGTTTTTACAGGGCGAATCTGTTCGTGCTTATGAATTTTTAGGCTCACACTTTGTGAACTGGGACGGCCGTCAGGGCGTTGTTTTCAGAGTATGGGCACCGAACGCATTGTCCGTTTCGGTGGTCGGTGATTTTAACGACTGGAACAATGACGCAAACTTTATGTATAAAATCTCGGACGGCGGCGTCTGGGAGTTGTTTATTGAGGGAATTCCGGAGTTTACCTGCTATAAATATTGTGTCGAAACCCCGTGGCATGAGAGAAGGCTCAAAACCGATCCTTATGCTTTTCATTGCCAGACTCGTCCTGACAACGCATCCCGTGTTTACGAAATTGACGGCTACGAGTGGCATGATGAAAAGTGGTATGACTACAAAAAAGAGCATCCGCACAAGAATATGCCTGTCAATGTTTACGAGGTAAACGCAGGTTCTTGGCGTAAGTATGAGGACGGCAATGTTTTCAGCTATCGCAAGCTTGCTGATGAGCTTATTCCTTATGTTAAGAATATGGGCTACACTCACATTGAGTTTATGCCTCTTACAGAATATCCGTTTGACGGCAGCTGGGGATATCAGGTTACAGGCTACTTTGCCGCAACATCCCGTTACGGTGAGCCGAAAGACCTTATGTATTTTGTGGACAGATGTCATGAAGAGGGCATCGGCGTTATCCTTGACTGGGTTCCTGCCCACTTCCCGAAGGACGCACACGGTCTTGGCAGATTTGACGGTACAGGCTGTTATGAATATGAAGATCCCCGTATCGGTGAACACAAGGAATGGGGTACATATATCTTCAATTACGGCAGATATGAGGTAACAAGCTTCCTCCTTTCATCTGCAATGTTCTGGCTTGACAAGTATCATGTTGACGGTATCCGTGTTGACGCCGTTGCATCAATGCTTTATCTTGACTACAACAGAAATGACGGCGAGTGGATTGCAAACGCATACGGCGGAAGAGAAAACCTTGTTGCCGTTGATTTCCTGCAGAAGCTCAACACGGTTGTACATATGTTCCACCCCGAGGCTATGATGATTGCCGAAGAAAGTACGGCATGGCCGAATGTTACACGCTATCCGATTAAGGATATGGGACTCGGCTTTGACTACAAGTGGAATATGGGTTGGATGAACGATATGCTTTCGTACATCTCACTTGATCCGTTGTGGAGAAATTATCACCACGACACCCTTACATTCAGCATGGTTTATGCTTTTTCCGAGAACTTTATGCTCCCGATTTCTCATGATGAAGTTGTTTACGGCAAGGGTTCTCTCATCAATAAAATGCCCGGCGACTATGACATGAAGTTCAGCGGTGTGAGAGGCTTTGTGGCATATATGATGGCTCACCCGGGTAAGAAGCTTATGTTCATGGGCAGTGAAATCGGTCAGTTTGACGAGTGGAATGCGAACGAGGAGCTTGAATGGAACCTTCTTTCATTTGAAAAGCACCGTCAGCTTAACCTTTTCTTTGCTGAGGTAAACAAGTTCTATCGTGATGTTCCTGCCATGTATGAGAACGACTATGATTGGGACGGTTTCCAGTGGATTGCACTTGATGACTACAAGAACAGCATCATTTCGTTCCGCAGAATTGCTTATGACGGCAGTGAAATCATCTGTGTATGTAACTTCCAGCCTGTTCAGCACGATAACTATGTTGTTGGTGTGCCCGAATACGGTATTTATGAAGAAGTGTTCAACTCCGAGGCTGAAGAATTCGGCGGTTGCGGAATCAGAAACGAGGGCGAGCTCAAGGCTAAAAAGAAGAAAGACCACGAGCTCAACTATTCAATGGAAATCACAGTTCCGCCGCTTGCTGTTATGTATTTCAAGCTTAAAAAGAAGCTGGCTCTTCCTGTAAAGAAAAAGACTACGGCAAAGAAGGACGCCGCTCTTGCAAAGCTTAAAGCCGAAAAGGCAAAGAAATCGGCAAAGGCTGCCCCAAAAAAGGAAGATAAGGCAGAAAAAGTAAAGGTTGAGGCAAAGTCTGCAAAGGCAGAAGCAACCGCTGAAAAGGTTGAAAAGAAAGCCGAACCCGCTCCCGAAAAGCCCGTTAAAAAGGCAGTAAAGGCAGTTAAGGAGGAAACTTCTGCTCCTGCTGAGGTTGAGAAAAAAGCTGAAAAAACAGAAAAAGCAGTTAAGGCTGAAAAAGTCGAGAAAACAGAAACTGCCGTAAAGGCTGAAAGCAAAACCGTAAAAGCTGAAAAGCCTGCCGAAAAGAAAACAACAGCTAAAAAATAATCAAAATATTACAAATCATTTGTGCCGACGGATTTTTCCTGTCGGCATTTTTGTTTGCCCGAAAACGCATTACATACAAAATTTTTGTAAAGTCTATTGTTATTGTGACCGTATTTGTGGTATAATCATCTAAATGCGGAATGCCGAAAATTGCCGTTTGAACGGCACAAAATTGTCGGCTGATTTTAATTTTGATTATTACGGAGAATTTTATATGAAAATCGACAACAAAAAGGTAAGAATAATTCTTGCGGTTATTATTGCGGTGAGCCTTGTCATAAGCACGGTTTATATGTTTGCAAAACAGGGCTTTCATGAGGACGAGCTTCTGACCTATAACCTTGCAAATTCCTCAAAACAGCTTAATGTTGACGGAGGTTGGAACAGTCCCGAGGATTTCAACGAGTATCTTGCCGTGTCGCCCGATGACAGATTCGACTATGCTCAGGTATATGAAAATCAGATTATAGATGCGTCGCATCCGCCTCTCTATTACGCACTTGTTCACACGGTCTGTTCATTCTTTCCGGGCGTGTTCTCAAAATGGTTTGCCTATTCAATAAATGTGCTTGCCATGGCAGGTATTTTGATTATGCTTTATAAAATCGGACGGAAAATCACGGGCAACAATCTTTACGCCTTGATCGGTATGGGGGCATATGCTCTTAGTATTGCGTGTATTACCACGACAATTTATCTCAGAATGTACGCAACGCTTACCTTCTGGGTGCTTGCGTTCGTTTATATGAGCATAAAGCTCTATGAAAAAAAGAACACCGTCGGCATAAAGGACTGCATTCTGCTTGCAGTTACAGTGCTTTGCGGTGTGCTTACCCAGTATTATTTCATCCTCTTTGCAGGACTTACGGGACTTGTTTTCCTTGTGCTCAAAATCAAGGAAAAGTGCGGTAAAGACCTTATTAAGTACATTATTGCGGCTGTTGTCGGTGCAGGACTTGCACTCTGCATTTATCCGTACATAATCTCGAATGTACTCGGCGGCAACCGTGGACTCAGTTCGCTTGATATGTCGGCGCTTGATATGATTACGGTTGTGACCTATGTTTTCTACAAGCTTTGCACCTATGTTCAAATTCTTGCAAAGGATATGTTTATCAATCAGGTTTGGCTGCTCGGACTTTGTACAGCCGCAGTTATCGGCTTTGGAATTTATTTCCGTTTTGTGAAAAAGGTAAAAATTCCTAAAAAGGCGATGTTTGCCGTAGTTCCGGCAGTTTGCTATTTCATTGGCATTTCACTTGTTTCACCGTTTAACAGCGACCGCTATGTTATGGCGTCACTTCCGCTGATTGCGATGCTTTTTGCATTCTCGTTCATCAGAATTTTCACACTTTTCAAAAATCAGAAGATACGACTTGCCGTGCCTGTATGCATTTTGCTTGCGTCAGTCACAGCGTTTGTTACGGTTAAGCCCTATTACACATACGGCAAAACAAATCTCTATAAGCCAAAGACAGACAACTGCATTTTTGTCGGAACTGCAATGCTTGAATGGAACAAGTGTATTGACAAGTTTATGAACTACGACAGCACAATGATTGTTCAGAGTTCAAAGTTCTCTCCGACTCTCGGTGATGAGCTTGAAGAATTTGCCGAAAAACGAGGAGTTATCACCAACGGAAAGGTTTCTTCGCTTGCCGAGGCATTTATGTTTAACGGCGACACAAATAAGCAGGAAACCGATAGCATGGAAAAACTCAAAACGGACAAAAAGCTTGCGTCACTTGACGAGGTAACGGTTTATGTTTCCCGCCTTGCAGACAAAGATGATGTGCTTAAATACATAACGGAAAACACAAAATTCAAGAATTATGAGCTTATTCAGGCTGATTACAGCTTTGAAGATTTCTACAACTGGTACGACTATTTTGTTGAAACCGAGTCGTATTGCAATGTTTATCGTTTTTATTAACAGAGGTGTTTAAAATGAATTCGGATAAAATCGATCGCAAAAATTCTATCGGTGTAGCATTTTCGGGCGGCGGACTTCAAGGTATTGCTCACATCGGTGCTGTTCAGGCTCTTTATGAACTCGGAATCCATCCACAGTATGTTTCGGGTACAAGCTCAGGTGCGGCAATGGCGGCAATCGTTGCAATGGGCTGTGATTCCGATGAAATGAAAAGAGTTGCAAAAAAGCATTGGAAAACTCTTGCCGAAATCGACAACGGCCTTATTTTCAAATCTCTTGCACAGCTTATTCTAAATAAAAAGATTCAGAAAGACGGCATCAAGTCGGGTGAACTGATTGAAGATGTTATCCGTGACATTATGAATGAAAAAGGAATAACAGGCTTTGAAAATCTTCCGATTAACCTTTCAATCTGTACGGTTGACACGCTTACAACCGATGAATGTATTTTTACAACCAAGGAAGAAAATCTTGAAAACGAGCATATTCACTACATAACAGGCGCTCCGCTTGAAACTGCTGTTCGTGCAAGTATGTCGTTCCCTGCAATTTACACAACCTGTCCTTATGACAAGTACAACTTTATTGACGGCGGTTCAAAGGACAATTTGCCCGTAAAAATTCTGCGTGATATGGGCGTCGGCAAGGTTCTTGCAATCGGCTTTGATATTATGACCTACAATCCCGACGCAGGCCTTGGCGGTCTTATTAAGGTTATTTGGCGTGCGCTTGATGTTTATTCAATTGACGGCACAAGAGAGTCAAAGAAAATGGCTGACCTCGCAATTGATATCAAGAACGAAAACACACAGCTTTTCTCAATGGACAGCGTTGACGAAACCATTCAGGAGGGCTACGATGCGATTATGGCTCACAAGGACGAAATTTTAAAGGTTTTCGGTGAGCAAAACAGTGCGGAATAATTAAGATTAAAGAGGACTTCTTTTTTGAGAAGTCCTTTTGATGTAGATGAAACGAGGATTTTATGTTAAAAATTTTGAATAAAACCCGAAAGGTATCGGGCAAAATGTCCGTACCAAAACAAATTATGACAACATTCTTTGCTTTGCTTTTTGGCGGTGGCATGGGAATTGTCGCAAAGTTTCTTGATTTGAACAGACTGCCGAGCTTTCTCGATTGGCTTGATTTGTCAAACTTTTTGGGCAGAACGGCACCGTGGATTTTTATTGCCGTGTGCCTTGCCGTATTCAGCAAATCACCCTTAAAAGCAGGAATTAATGTTTTTGCGTTTTTTGTGGGAATGTTAATAGGGTACTATGTGTGGACAAGTGTTTTTGCAGGCTTTTATCCCGATATTCCGTACCTTATGAGGTGGCTGATTCTTGCTGTTGTATCGCCGTTTTTGGCATTTCTGATTTGGTATGCAAGGGGACGGGGTGCGCTTGCAATCGGAATTTCTTCCGTACTCATAGCAATATTCTGTTGCTTTGCATTTAATCTCAACTTTGCCGATTTCAGAATTCTGTACCTCCCCGAATTTATACTTTGGCTTGCAAGCATCGGAATTTTGTTCAAGGATGTAAAACAGAGCGCATTTTCTCTGCTGATTTCAATTCCCGTTGCCCTTTCGCTTGAATACACGGGACTTCTCGGAATTATCGGCATTGGTTGATATTTTTAAATCTCTGTTGTATAATCTAAGTGCAGGTTATTTGCATCTCTAAAGTGATGTAAATAATCATAGAAATTCAAAATGTGAAAAATATAAAAAATTTGCAGGAGGGTGATTTTTTGTGGATATCAGCGTTGGCGACAGAGTTGAGATGAAAAAACAGCACCCATGCGGTTGCAAAACCTTTGAAATTCTGCGTGTGGGAATGGATTTTAAGATAAAATGCGAAAAATGCGGCAGAGAGGTTATGGCGCCCCGTGCAAAGATTGAAAAAAATATTAAAAAAATTTTGACGGAGTAGGATATATATGTTTGAAAAAATCGAAATATTTGACAAAAGGTACTCCGAGCTTTCCGAAAGGCTCTACCAGCCGTCAGTAGCGGGCAATCCCGAGGAATATCAGAAAATTATGAAGGAAATCAAGTCGATTGAGGAAATCGTTTTGACCTACCGTAAATACAAAGAGGCTGTTAAGACCGAAAAAGACAGCCTTGAAATTCTTGAGGAAACAAGCGACAAAGAGCTTAAAGAGCTTGCTCAGATCGAGCTTGACGAGGCTAAGGATAATATCAAAAATCTTGCGGAAGATTTGAAAATTCTGCTTTTGCCGAAGGATCCGAACGATGAACGAAATGTTATTGTTGAAATCCGTGGCGGTGCAGGCGGTGAGGAATCGGCTCTGTTCAGTGCGGTTCTTTTCAGAATGTACTCGATGTATGCCGAAAAAAAGGGCTTTAAAATTGAGATTATCAATGCCAATGAAACCGAAATCGGCGGTTACAAGGAAATTTCCTTTATGATTGAGGGCGAGGGTGCATACTCACGCTTTAAGTACGAAAGCGGTGTTCACCGTGTTCAGCGAGTACCCGAAACCGAAAGTCAGGGCAGAGTTCACACATCGACAACAACCGTTGCGGTTTTGCCCGAGGCAGAAGATGTTGAGCTTGAAATTGATCCGAATGACCTCAAAATTGACACCTTCCGTTCAAGCGGTGCAGGCGGTCAGCATATCAACAAAACAAGTTCCGCAATCCGAATCACTCACTTGCCCACAGGTATGGTAGTTGAGTGTCAGGACGAGAGAAGTCAGTACAAGAACAAGGACAAGGCTCTTAAAGTTCTCAAAAGCCGACTTCTCAAGGAAAAACAGGACAAACAGGCGAGTGAAATTGCCGAAAACAGAAAAATGCAGGTAGGTACGGGCGACCGCAGTGAGCGAATCCGCACATATAACTATCCGCAGGGCAGAGTAACCGACCACAGAATCGGTCTTACTCTCTACAAGCTTGAAGAAATTCTCAACGGCAACCTTGACGAAGTGATTGACGCACTTGTTGCCGCTGACAGAGCCGAAAAGCTCAAAGAAAGTATGGAAAAATAATCCGGTGATAATTGTGAAAACATTGTTGTTAAAAAATACAGAGGAAGATATAAAAACCGCCGCAGAGTTGCTTAAAAAAGGCGGTGTTGTAGGAATCCCGACCGAAACAGTTTACGGACTTGCGGCTGACGCACTCAACCCCGAGGCCGTAAAGAAGATTTTTAAAGCAAAGGGCAGACCCGGGGATAATCCGCTGATTGTCCACATCTGCGATTTTTCCGATATTGAAAGACTTAACCTTGTGACGAAAATCCCCGACACGGCAAAAAAACTTGCCGATGCGTTCTGGCCGGGACCGCTCACAATGATTATGAAAAAGTCGGATGTTATTCCGAATGAAGTTTCGGCAGGACTTGACACGGTTGCAATCCGTTTTCCGAGCCACAAAACCGCACAGGCGATTATCCGTGAATCGGGTACGGTTCTTGCCGCACCTTCGGCAAATATTTCGGGCTCACCCAGTCCGACAACCGCACAGCATGTTATGAACGATATGGACGGCAAAATCGACGCTGTTCTTGACGGCGGTGCAAGTGAGGTAGGTCTTGAAAGCACGGTAATCACTCTTGCGGGAGATGTTCCGAGGGTACTTCGCCCGGGCGGAATTACGGTTGAAATGCTTGAGAGTGTTCTCGGCAAGGTTGAAGTTGATGATGCGGTTTTGCACAAACTTGCAGACAATGTTAAGGTTGCAAGCCCCGGTATGAAGTACAAGCACTATGCGCCAAGGGCGAGAGTAATACTTCTTAATTGCAACGATGAGCAATATATTGATTATGTAAACAAAAAGGCGGCAAAGGGAGTTGCGGCACTCTGTTGTGACGAGGATATTCCGCTTTTGAAAACTCCCGTTTTCTCTCTCGGAAAACGAAACGACTATACAAGACAGGCTCACACGCTTTTTGACGAGCTTCGCAGAATTGATGAGGACGACAGCGTTAAGGTTGTATATTCAAGACTGCCAAAAACGAACGGCGTCGGAATGGCTGTTTACAACCGACTTATAAGAGCGGCAGGCTTTGAGGTGATTGACCTTGAACAGAATTAAAATTGTCGGTCTTACGGGACAGAGCGGTGCGGGAAAAAGCACGGTTTCGGCATATTTTGCCAAAAACGGAATGTGCGTTATAAATGCTGACGAGATTGTAAAAAATCTTTACACTCCCGGTTCCGTATGCTTAAAGGCTGTTTCGGGTGTTTTCGGTCAGGATATTATCCTTTCTGACGGCAACATTGACAGACCGTTGCTTGCCAAAAGGGCATTTTCAAGCAAGGAAAACACACATTTGCTCAATTCAATTGTTCATCCGTTTGTTACATATGAATTTATGCAGATGGCGAAACAGGCTCAGACAGACGGCAAAAGCGTTGTGATTTATGACGCTCCTCAGCTTTTTGAAAGCGGTGCCGATGTGTTTTGCGACCTTATTGTAAGCGTTACCGCTAAAAAAGAGATAAGGCTTGAGAGAATCTGCAAAAGGGATAACATTGACATTTCCCGTGCAGAGCTAAGAATGTCTGCACAGCTTGACGAGGAATTTTTCAGAAGTCACAGCGACATTGTCATTGAAAACAATTTTTCTATAGAGCAAGTCGAGCTTGCCGCACAAAAGGCGGCAGAGGCTATTAACAACCTGATGAGGTGATAGGATGCCCCAATCAAGGCGATATAAAAAGAAAAAAAGTGCAGGAAAGGCGATTTTGGCATGGATAATTGTGCTTGCAATTCTTGCGGCGGGAGTATTTGTGTTTGTTTCGGTCTTTTACGAGGACGCAAAGAAAAAGCTTGATGAGATGAATTATCCACGCACCTACAGCACATATGTTGAAAAAGCCGCCAAGGATTATGACCTTGATCCTGCGTTGATATATGCCGTAATCCACACGGAAAGCGGCTTTGATTCGAAAGCCGAATCGGGAGTCGGAGCAAAGGGTGTTATGCAGATGATGCCATCGTCCTTTGAGTGGCTGCAGGAGCAAAGAGGTTGTGCGGGACAGTACACCGAGGATGACCTGTTTGACCCCGAAATCTGTATTGATTACGGAAGTTATCTTTTAAAATATTTTTACGATTATTACGGCACGGAACGCTCGGCAATTGCCGCATATAATGCCGGCTTTGTTGTAAGCGACTGGCTCAACGATACTAATTACAGTTCGGACGGAAAAAATCTTGATTCCATTCCGTATCCCGAAACAAAGAATTATGTTGACAAGGTTGAAAGTGCCAAGGAAATGTATATAAAACTTTATTATTCACAATCTAATTAAGTGCAAAGATGTTCCGATGCCTTTGGCGGCGGATTTCAAAATAAAATGGTTTTGCCGTGTTTTACGGCACAGAAAGGACGGTTATTATGGCTGAAGAAAAGTCAAAGACAACTTTATTAAAGGAAAAAATTATGATGACCGAACCGAAGGGCGTTAAGGCTCTTTCGGAGGAAGAAATTAAAAAGGCAGACAGCTTTTGCGATGGTTACAAAAAGTTTCTTGATAACTCACCCGTTGAGCGTGAGGCTGTTCGCTATACTGTTGAGCTTGCCAAAAAAGCAGGTTTTGCAGAGTATGAGCAGGACAAAGAATATAAGGCCGGCGACAGGCTTTATTATGTAAACCGTGACAAGGCTGTTGCTCTTGTTGTAATCGGTAAAAACGGTGTTAAGAACGGTGCAAGGCTTGCAATCGCTCATATTGATTCCCCGAGAGTTGACCTCAAACCGAATCCTCTTTTTGAGGCAAACAATCTTGCTTTCTTTAAGACTCATTACTACGGCGGTCTTAAAAAATATCAGTGGACAACAATTCCGCTTTCACTTCACGGTTCGGTTGTAAAGCTTGACGGTACAAGAGTTGACATCTGCTGGGGCGATGATGAGAACGAAAGCTGTTTCTGCATTACAGACCTTCTTCCGCACCTTGCAAGAGAGCAGGCGTCAAAGCCAATGGCAAAGGCAATTGAGGGCGAAAACCTCAATGTTATCCTCGGCTCTCGTCCGTATGATGCAGACAGCGACGAAAAAGACCTTGTAAAGCTCAATGTAATGGCTGTACTCAATGAGAAGTACGGTATCTGCGAGGGCGATTTTCTTTCGGCTGAGCTATGCCTTATCCCGTCTTTCAAGTCAAGAGATATCGGTTTTGACAGAAGCATGATCGGCGGTTACGGTCACGATGATAAGGTTTGTGCTTATCCGGCTGTTATGGCGGCTCTTGATGTTGAAATGCCCGAGCAGACTTGTATCACATATCTTACAGACAAAGAAGAAACAGGCAGTGACGGCAACACAGGTATGCAGAGCGACTTCCTCCGCTTCTTCATCTATGACCTTGCAAAACAGGACGGTGTTGACGGCTACCGTGTTCTTTCAAAAAGCACCTGTCTTTCAGCCGATGTAAATGCCGCATTTGATCCGACTTTTGCGTCTGCATATGAGGCTAACAACTGCTCATACATTAACAACGGTGTAATTATTTCAAAATACACAGGTCACGGCGGAAAGTATGACACATCAGATGCGTCTGCCGAATATATGGGAAAAATCAGAGCTATGCTTGAGAACAACGATATTCTCTGGCAGGTCGGTGAACTCGGTAAGGTTGACGGCGGCGGCGGCGGAACAATCGCAAAGTATGTTGCCAATATGAATGTCGATGTTGTTGATCTCGGCGTTCCCGTGCTTTCAATGCATGCTCCGTTTGAAATTGTTTCCAAGACAGATGTTTATATGGCATACAGAGCATTTTTCACTTTTTTTGATACAAAAGATTAATTTCGGAAAAAATACAAAAAACACTTGATTTTTGCACCGAGTTGTGATATCATACTACTTGCGGCTGATAAAAGGCCGCATATGCGCCGGTAGCTCAGCTGGATAGAGTGTCTGACTACGAATCAGAAGGTCGGGGGTTCGAGTCCCTTCCGGCGCACCAAAAGCCTGTGACATAAAGAATGTCACAGGCTTTTTTCTTTGTTGCATCGCACAAAATCAGCGAAGTCGATGACCGATTTTCAAGGTGCGTTTTATAGAGATGTCCAACCGTTTTCAGGCGGTTGGACTTTTTTGTCGGGCGCTTTGGGGCGAGTTTTCCCTCCCCTGCCGCCCGATTTTGCAGTTTTTCAGCGAAAATTTCAACTTTTTTCTGCTGTTTTCAGAATGTTTTCAATTTTCCTGCAGCCAATTTCCCGTTGGGCTGCGGGGATTTTTTGTTTTTTCCGGCAGTTTTCAGTTTGTTTTCAGATTTTCCATTTTATACCTATTAATTATAATAAGGAGGATTTCCACTATGAGCATCATTATCGGCATCGACCACGGCTACTACGCCATCAAAACAGCCCACTGCTCATTCCCGGCTGGGCTGACAAGCTACGGAGAACACGAACCCTACACCCGCCAAGGACTCTTAGAGTTTGGCGGGTGCTTTTTTGTTTGTGGTTCTGGGCGGCAGCCTATCCAGCGGGACAAGACCGTAAACGACAACTACTACCTGCTGACACTGGCAGCTATCGCAAAGGAGATTCAGCAACGCGGTTTGCCTCCCGAATGCTCGGTGCGAATTGCGGCGGGTCTGCCGCTGACGAGTTTCGGGCGCGACAAACCCAAGTTCAAAGATTATCTGCTGCGGAGCAAGCAGCCGGTGAATTACAAGTTCGAGGGCGTGGAGTACAGCATCACCCTCGAAGAAGTTGCAGTCTTTCCGCAGGGCTATGCCGCCCTTATGACCGAAGTGGGGCTTTTGCAGGATGAACCGTCCATGCTCCTCATGGACTTGGGCGGCTGGACGGTGGACCTCATGCGCATCGACAACGCCATCCCCGTGGCTGATACGGCACACAGCCTTGAACTTGGCATGATCCGCTGTGTAGATGACATCCGGGAGCAGGTGCGGCGTGAAACCGGGCTGTCCCTCACGGATGCCCAAATCGAAAATATGCTGGCGGGTCAGCCCTGCACGGTCAGCGATACAGTGATGAGACAGGTTGGAACAAGAACACCGTCCACCGTATCGTAAAAAATCCAGCATACTGCGGAAAGGACAGGTATCCGCCCATTGTCGAATATACCTTATTTCAAAAAGCGCAAGTCCTGTGCCAGCGAAAAGCCCCCACTTACACAGAAGCCTTAAAGGATATTCGCGGTGACATTATCTGCCCCGACTGCAACAGCAGACTGGAATGGCAGACGAAAGGCCATCGATGGCGCTGCCGCCACTGCGCAGCATTCTCCGTCCAAATTGCGCCGGATATTCTCCTGCAAAGCATCGCTACCACAATGAAACGCTTACAGGATAATCCTGACAGCATCAATGACCAGCCGCTGTCACACAACACAGTATCCATTGAAGCCGAAAAGCAGCAAGCAGAAATCGATGAAATGTTATCCGCCGGGGAATTTGATGCAGCATCACTTATCCAAAGCGTCCTTTCTCGCGCAGATACGCAATATCTCTGCTGCACAGCCGGAAAAGCTGACCCCATGACGCTGCGCATTAAAGAAGCCCTCGCTGCTGCACCGCCCTGCGATACGTTTGACACGAAGCTGTACCATGCCATTGCAGACAAAATAGTTTTGCACAGAACCACTCCCATTCAGTTGAAACTTATAAACGGAATGGTCGTATAAGGAGAATCCCATGAACCGCGAGAGAAGAATCATCGTCATTCAGCCCAATAGGAAAGCTTCCAAAAGCACGGCATCCCGCACCAAATTGCGCGTTGCTGCATACTGCCGCGTCAGTACAGAGGAAGAAGAACAGCAGGGCAGCTTTGAAATCCAAAAAGAATTCTACACTGACAAAATCAATTCCACCCCCGAATGGAAGCTTGCCGGGATTTACGCCGACGATGGTATCTCAGGTGTCCACACCAAAAAGCGTGACGGATTCAACCAGATGATTCAAGACTGTAAGAAGCACAAAATCGACCTGATCCTTACAAAGTCAATTTCCCGCTTTGCCCGCAACACCGTAGACAGCATCCAATATGTGCGGATACTGCAGCAGTTCGGTGTCACCGTCATATTTGAAAAAGAGAACATCAACACCAGCACCATGAATTCCGAAATGCTCCTTACTGTGCTGAGTGCCTTTGCACAAGCTGAGAGCGAATCCATCTCACAGAATATTTCCAGAGGCAAACGCATGGGATTTCGTCACGGAAGATTCTCCTTCCCCTATGCGCAGATGCTCGGCTACCGCAAAGGTGCAGACGGTCAGCCGGAGATCATCCCCGAACAGGCTGAACTGATTCGGATGATTTACACCAGCTACTTGCACGGCGACAGCTTGCAAACCATAAAGAGCAAGGTCGAAGCAGGCGGTTACAAAACCGTGCGTGGCAACACCACATGGTCAACGCAGGCGCTCCTACGCATCTTGCAGAATGAGAAATACTGCGGTGATGTCCTGCTGCAAAAGACCTTTACCGACAATGTGCTGACCGGCGGCCCGAAGAAAAATACTGGTCAGCTGCCACAATACTACATTGAGAACAATCACGAGGGCATCGTCACCAAGCAGATGTACCGCGAGGTGCAAGCTGAAATCGCCCGCCGCAACAGCAAGTCCTGCGCGAACCGACGCAAACAAAAGCGCGGGCGGTACAACAGCAAGTACGCCCTTTCCGAACGACTGTACTGTGGAGAGTGTGGCAGCCCTTATAAGCGTGTGACTTGGAATATTCACGGCAGAAAGGAAATCGTCTGGCGCTGCGTCAACCGTGTCACCTACGGAACAAAATTCTGCCACAATTCACCATCGGTGCAGGAAGAAGCCCTGCATCAGACCCTGCTGAGAGCCATCCAAAATCTGGCCGACAATTACACCGATGAAGTCGCCATGCAGATCAACGGTATCCTGCATGATTTGCAAGGCGGTACAACAGAACTGGAGGAATTACAGCAAAAGCTCGCGGATGCCCGGCAGGAATTTGACCGCCTGCTGGATCTGTCCCTTGAATGCGATGCGTCCTTTCTCGACGAAAAGTTGAAGCACGCAAGCGAGGAAATCGACAACCTGCAAAAGCAAATCGACCAGCTTACTGCCAGCCAGCAGAAAGCTGCAAATCCGAATCTCCAACTGACCGCCTCCGACTTCCATATTACTGAATACGCTGATGCCATTGTCGCAAGAATCATCGAACGAATAGACGTTGTGTCTTTCAATGAAATCAAAATCGCATTCATCGGCGGGCACACTGTGACAGCCCCCTTGCGATCCTAATAGAAATTCTATCGCATTCAAATTCAATGATCTATTGAAATTGCCTCTCATCCATGCTATAATCATTGTGGATAGTTATTTGATTTTTCGGAAAGAATATGAGGTGAGGGCATGGCACAAAATCCAAGTGAAGGAAAATTGATTTACCATATAACGCATATCAATAATTTACCTTCTATTCTAAAGGTTGGGTTACTATCCCGAAAGAAATTGTTGCGTAATCCCTCTCTTTCCTTTACTGATATTGCTGATTCGGAAATTCTAAGTAAGCGTGAGCAATATAAAGAAGCTTTATCACAATATGTTTTATTCCATTTTTTTGCAAAGAATCCGTTTGACGGTGCTGTATGCAGAAAATATGGCTCTGAGAATATGGTAATCATTACTGTCCGAAGAGACCTTTGTGAAAGAAGGAATTATCAGATAATTCCTTCACATCCATTAGATACGGATACTCCCGATATTTACCCATATTCTAAGGGCTTTAACCAAGTACGTTGGGATATATTGGATGACAAAGAGCATCGAGATTACCATGAACCAGAAATTCGAAAGGCGTGTATGGCAGAATGCATTGTTAAAGATTGTGTTCCCATATCAGATTTTGCCTTTATTTATGTTAGCAATAAAAATGCAGCAGATGAAATCTTAAAGATGCAAAATGCATATCTTATCAAGGATAAGATACGTGTGATGTCTACTATGTTTCCACAAGGTCGATAGAGCCAACTTGGGAGGTGATTTGAATGTTTTTCTATACAACTGGCGATTTGCTTCAATCCGACGCAGAAGCACTTGTCAACACAGTAAACTGTGAAGGTTATATGGGAAAAGGAATTGCCTACCAGTTCAAGCTAAAATTTCCAAACAATAATAAAGACTACATTAAAGCATGTAAAAGTGGCGTTCTTCGCCCTGGAAAGCTTCATTTTTATAGAGAAGCCGGAAAAATCATTATCAATTTTCCGACAAAGGACAAATGGAGAGAAAAGTCGCAAATCAAATATATCGAAGACGGACTAGATTCCCTTATTTTGCTAATAGAAGAACTTAACATAAAAAGCATCGCTATCCCACCATTAGGAAGTGGAAACGGCGGCCTTGTTTGGGCCGATGTTAAGCAGATTTTGGCAGAGAAGCTCTGCGATATCTCAAAAGATGTTGCAATTTATATTTATGAACCTTCCCGAAACTTTTCTACGATACCTGCACAAGAACCGAAGCTGAGCACCTCTGCTCTTGTGTTAATGGAACTAAAGAATCACTTAAAAAAGTTTGACCATCTCCGCTTGCAAAAGTCCGCATATTTTATGGATTTGTTCTCACAAAAAGAATATTTCCATTTTGTTGCACACAAATATGGACCATATGACCATTCCATTGATGTCGTTAGTAAAGGAATTAAAGAATTTCAAAAATTCCATGGTACCTCTTCCACAAAAGAGGCCGAAGAAATCCTATTTAATAAACTTACTAGCGAATCTGTAAATGGAACCTTGCAGGAATTGCTTCCTTGGATTGAAAAATCCTGTGATTTCGTGAATACTATCGAGACCAACCACGAATTAGAATGTTTGGCAACGATTTGCTTCCTAATCGAAAGTTCTGGTGGCTTAACCGAAGATCAGGTTGTTTCTGGTTTTAAGAATTGGTCTGAGGATAAGGCTCAAAGATTTTCATCTCAAGAGATTCTTGAAGGGGTTCAAAAGTTATACTCGTTCGGCATTATCGAGAAAAGTCTTATAGGCTACAATCTTGTTGCGTAAGCCACAAGATTCATGGCTAAATGGCGAAGGGTCTGCTTTTCCAAGGATGTAAAATGCGATTCAATCAAAACAAAATTTGTCGGTGTCTGTGGATACACCGTGCCAGTCCCTTGTAATCCTAGCCGAAATCCTATACACTTTAATTATAAAGTTGTTTGCTGTGCATTGTCTCTGTTTTTTACGCATTGATGCCCTTTTTGACCGGGTATCTTTTTTGTAACATAGAGACAAGAGCCTGTGACATAAAAGATGTCACAGGCTCTTTTCTTTGTTGTATCGCGCAAAATCAGCAAAGTCGATGACCGATTTTCAAGGTGCGTTTTATAGAGATGTCCAACCGTTTTAAGGCGGTTGGACTTTTTTGTCGGGCGCTTTGGGGCGAGTTTACTCGCTCATCGCTAATTTTTTCGCGAAAATTCCAATCTTTTGAAAATTTCAATTTCAGTTTTAATTTTTCAAGCACAACTGCTATACTTATTTATATAATTTCTAATTTTAGTGGAGAAGAATATGGGCGCATCTTATGATAAACTGTGGCATCTTCTAATCGATCGCCACATGAGCAAGACACAACTAATAAAGGAAGCTCACATCAGTACCAATGCAATGGCTCATCTTGGAAAAAATGAAGATGTACGAGTTGAAGTGCTAGTAAAGATATGCAACGCTTTAAGTTGCGAAGTCGACGACATAATAGTGTTTTCCTCACACGGCTTCTCCCCGTTCCCGTTTTGCGGCGGTCGTCAGATACCGGCGGTACTGGATGCTGAAGCCATGCGCCTTATAACCTGTACAGCACTCTGCACAGTCTGTCCAACAATTGCGCTTTGATCATAACCAGAGGCCTTCAGGATATTCCTACATAAAAATCACATCGTATAGTTTGTTTGCAAATACCTTGTGCATTTCGGCATTCGGATGGTTCAAACCGTTTGCCAGCAAAGCAGTTGTATCTACTCCCTGTGATTCGAGGAGCTGCCATTCGGCATATGCATCTGCAATCGGAATATCCAGTTGGTTGGCAATCTCTCTGATTTTGGCAACATAGGCATCCATGTGCCCAGCCTTTTGCAGGTTTTCAAAATATCTGTGAATATACCACCAAAATCCCCAGAAACCTTTTACACGATGCTTACACAGCATTCCGGGTGTCATGAGTACTGTTTCAATATTGCTTTCACGCAACCGAATCAGAATTTGCTCCATATTCTTTTCGTATTCTTGTAACGCCGAGTCTCCCTTGTAGGCGTTGGTTACATCGTTAGTACCAAACATAACACAGCAAAAGTCCGGTTGCTTTTCCAGAACATCTTGCTGTATTCTGGCAAGACCGTCTTTGGAAAAATTACCACCCACTCCGGCATTGACAATTGAAACCTCCTGCCCTATCTCTTCCCTAATTCGGTTTCTTAGTATGTTCCAGAACACCCATTCTTCGTGGCGAACAGATTCCTTATGCCCATTAGCAAATTCAAACTGACCATCCGTTATACTGTCACCAAAAAAGCAAAGCACTGGACACTCGCCATTTTTGATTTTTTGTGCAATTTTAAGCATGTTCACTCTCCTTGTATTATAGGAAGCTTTGGTTACTCCCGCACTTCTAGTTCAATAAATTGATCTTCCAGATTAGGAGCGCTTCTTTCAGCAGGCGAACCCGGCGCTCCTCAGCATCTTCGAAGGAACAGGCACCCAAGATGCCGTTACCCATCGCAAAAGAAGGCGCCGCAGCCTGACTCCAGATTGCTGTCCAATTCATGTTACCTGTTCTGCGATGGTCAAAGATATACCACTGACCCTTTACGCACACCATGCCCCCGTGGCTGTTGCCCATGGGGTAAGCGGCGTTCATCAGCTTCCGGCCATTCAGGCCGATATCACTGGAAGAATGGATCGGACCTTTGTGACTGAATCCCTTGTCCGGAAAAAGGCTCATGGCATAGTTCAGACCGGTTATGTCAGTAGCTGGGTAGACGAGGTAATACCACTTTCCGATATGGCGGATGGAAGGTTCTTCCCAATAGTTCGGCCTCTTCGGATTGAAGTCAGCCGGCAAAATAATAGTCGTCTCCCCAATGATCGTCAACATATCGGAGCTTAAGAGCATGAGTGAATGAAAGTGTTGTTGTTCCGAAACACTCTTTGAGGCCAATGTACGCAGAACCCTTTTATTCTTTTTTCATATATTTTCCTCCTTTATTTCTGTAGGATTTGTGCTAAATATATAATAAACAATTAGGAAGTTCTGGACAATGTCAAAAGGTTACCCTGTTTATATAAAGTGTATCAAAATATGCATTTCTGCGTTTTTACAATGGGATAGCAAGAAAATGTTACATATATTGCTGATATTCGGATAAAAGTTACCACGAATCATGCTGTAGGAAAAACACAAGTGACCTTTTTTGTTTATATGTTGCAGTCTTATGATACTGTTGTGCAACATGCATTTGCCATATTAACAAACGCCGTCTTCATTCGGGAGAATTCCGAATGAAGGCGGCGTTGTTTCTGATATGTTATTTTACCCCTTTTCAAACTCCTTCGCCACATCCTGCAGCAGCTGTCTGATGGGCAGGTGCTGGGGGCAGACGCGCTCGCACTGGCCGCAGCGGATGCAGTCCGAGGCGCGGGAGCCGGGCCCGGTGTGGACATCCTCATAGTAGTAGTCCGCGTTCCAGTCGTGGTGGGTGTGCTTCGTGTTCATGATGGCAAACAGGTCTGGGATGGAGATATGCTTCGGGCAGCCGTCGGTGCAGTAGCGGCAGGACGTGCAGGGGATCAGATCCTTTTTATGGAAGATCTCCTGCACCCGGTTCACGGCGGCCAGCTCGGCATCGTTCAGCGGCGCAAAGTCCTTCATGTAGCTCAGGTTGTCCTGCATCTGCTCCATGCTGCTCATGCCGGACAGCACCATCAGCATACCGGGGAAGCCCGCGGCAAACCGGATGGCGTAGCTGGCGGGGCTGCCGCCGTGCAGGGCGTCCAGCACGGCTTTTGCGTCGTCGGGCAGGTTGACAAGGCTGCCGCCCTTGACCGGCTCCATGACCAGCACGGGCTTGCCATGCCTGCGGCAGACCTCATAGCACTTGCGGCTCTGGACGGCCACGTCGTCATAGTCCAGATAATTGAACTGGATCTGCACGACCTCGATGGCCGGATAGTCGGTCAGAATCTGCTCCAGCACGGCGGCGCGGTCATGGAACGAGATGCCCACATGGCGGACCTTGCCCTCGGCCTTGAGGGCGAAGGCCGTCTCATAGGCGCGGCAGTCCCTGAAGTGCTGGTAGTTTGTCGTGCTCTGGGAGTGCATTAAATAAAAGTCAAAGTAATCCACGCCGCAGGCTGCAAGCTGGCTCTCAAAGAACGGGCGGATGTCCTCTTCCTTTTTAAAATAGGACCCGCTCAGCTTGTCGGTCAGGACATAGTCCTCCCGCGGGTAACGGCTGGTCAGGCACTCCTTCAGGGCCAGCTCGCTCTTGCCCTGAAGGTAGCCGTGGGCTGTGTCAAAATAATTGAAGCCCTGCTCCAAAAAGCAGTCCACCATCTGTTTCGTCTGCTCCATATCGACGTCCTCGCCGATCATGGGCAGACGCATACAGCCGAAGCCGAAATTTTTCCTGATCTTTTCCATTTGTAAATGCTCCTTTCGCAGGGTTTACCTTTCACGGATCTCTCCGGGGGAGGTCCCGTTTTTCCGGGCACGGCATGGCGGGCGTATATAGAATGCACCCCTACAGGGGAACGCGCGTTATAGCGTAGGGGCGGATTCCATATCCGCCCGCGGCTGCTTACGCCAGCTCAAACATCCCGTGATACAGCTGGTAATACTCGCCCTTTTTGGCCAGCAGCTCGTCGTGGGTGCCGCGCTCGATGATATGGCCATGCTCCAGCACGATGATGGCGTCCGCGTTGCGCACCGTGGAAAGCCGGTGCGCGATGACAAACACCGTGCGGCCCTCCATCAGGCCGTCCATGCCCTTCTGGATCAGCGCCTCGGTGCGGGTGTCGATGCTCGACGTGGCCTCGTCCAGAATCAGCACCGGCGGGTCGGCGACGGCGGCGCGGGCGATGGCCAGCAGCTGGCGCTGTCCCTGGCTCAGGTTTGCGCCGTCGCTCGTCACCATCGTGTTGTAGCCCTGCGGCAGGCGGCGGATGAAGGAGTCGGCGTTCGCAATTTTGGCCGCCTTTTCAATTTCCGCCTGCGTCGCGTCCAGCTTGCCGAAGCGGATGTTGTCCGCCACCGTGCCGGTGAACAGGTGGGTGTCCTGCAAGACAACGCCCAGCGAGCGGCGCAGGTCGTTTTTCTTGATGAGCCGCACATCCATGCCGTCGTAGGTGATGGACCCGCCCGACACCTCATAAAAGCGGTTGATGAGGTTGGTAATCGTGGTCTTGCCCGCGCCAGTGGAGCCGACAAAGGCAATTTTTTGCCCCGGCTTGGCGTAGAGCGAGAGGTTCTGCAGAATCATCCGGTCCGGCGTATAGCCAAAGCTGACGTCGTGGAACCGCACGTCGCCGTGCAGCGGCTCGAGCGGGACGTCGGGGCGGCGGCGGTCACACCAGGCCCAGCGGCCCGTGCTCCCGGCGCACTCGGTCAGCGTACCGTCGCTGTTTTCCAGCACGCTGACCAGCTCCACCGTGCCCTCGTCGATCTCCGGCTTTTCCTCCATGACCGTGAAGATACGCTCCGCGCCCGCCAGCGCCGCCAGCAGGAAGTTGCCCTGCTGGGTCAGCTGGTTGATGGGCAGCGTCGTCTGGCGCACAAAGACCAGATAGCTGGCCAGACTGCCGAGGTCGGACCAGCCCCACATGACCATGAGGCCGCCGACCACCGCAATGACCGCGTAGTTCAGGTAGCCGATGCTGACGACGGCGGGAATCATCGTGGCGGCGTAGCTCTGCGCGCCGGTGCCGGCCTCGCGCAACTTTTCGTTGCGGGCGGCAAAGGCGGCCATGTCGGCCTGCTGGTGGTTGAACACCTTGACGACCTTCTGCCCGGCGATCATCTCCTCCATGTAGGCGTCCAGCTCACCGAGGCTGGCCTGCTGGCGCGCATAAAAGGCGCGGCTGCGCTGTGTCGAGTAGTTGATATACCAGAACATAGCAATATAGCCAACGACCACCAGCAGTGAGAGCCGCCAGTTGAGGATGAACAGCAAAAGCAGCGTGCCTGCGACCTGAATAAAGGTCTGGATGACCACCGCAAAGCTGTTGTTCAGCGCGTCCGAGATCGTGTCCACGTCGTTCGTGAACAGGCTCATCAGATCGCCCTTGCGGTTCGTGTCAAAGTAGTGCAGCGGCAGCGTCTGCAGATGTGCGAACAGGTCGCGGCGGATGTCCTGCAAAATCTTCTGCGCGGCACGGACCATGAGCTGGGTGTAGCCCAAGGTAGACAGTGCGCCGACGATGTAGATGCCCGCGGTCAGCGCCACGACGCCGGCCAGATAGGCGGCACTGCCGTTTTCCAGCACGCCGTTGACGATGGGGCGGATCATGTAGGTGCCCAGCAGCGCGGCCAGCGCACTGACCGCCGCCAGCAGGCCGACGACGCCGAGCATGATTTTGTGGCGGCCCAGATAGTCCATGAAGCGGCGCAGCGTGTGCCGCAGGTCCTGCGGGCGCTTACCGCCGAATGGCTTCGCCATCTGCGTCGCCCCCTTTCATCTGGGAATGGTAAATTTCCTGATAGATCGTATCTTTTGCCAGCAGCTCGTCATGCGTGCCCACGGCATGCAGCCGCCCGTCGTCCAGAATGACGATGAGGTCGGCGCTCTGCACCGACGTGATGCGCTGGGCAATGATGAGCTTGGTCACGCTGCCCAGTCCGGCCAGCGCATGGCGGATGCCCGACTCCGTCGCCGTGTCCACGGCGCTGGTGGAGTCGTCAAAAATCAGCACCTTCGGGTGCTTGAGCAGCGTCCGCGCGATGCAGAGGCGCTGCTTCTGCCCGCCCGAGACGTTGCACCCGCCCTGGCCCAGGTCGGTGTCAAGGCCGTCGGGCATCCGGGACAAAAATTCGTCCGCATGGGCGGCGCGGCAGGCGGCCCAGAGGTCGTCGTCCGTCGCGTCGGGATTGCCCCATTTCAGGTTGTCGCGGATCGTGCCGGAGAACAGCAGGTTCTTTTGCAGCACGATGCCGACGGCGTCCCGCAGGGCGTTCACGTCGTAGCCGCGGACGTCGCGCCCACCGACCCGGACCGTGCCCTCGGTGGCGTCGTACAGGCGCGGAACGAGCTGGACGAGCGTCGTTTTGGCCGCGCCCGTGCCGCCGATGATGCCCACCGTCGCACCTGCCGGGATGTGGAGCGTGATGTCGGAGAGGGCATTTTTCTCCGCTTTGGCGTTGTATTTGAAGCTGACGTGGTCAAAATCGATTTGGCCGTCGGGGATGGTGTCCACCGGCGCGGCGGCATTCGCAAGGTCGGGCGTCTCGGTCAGGACCTCACGGATGCGGCGGGCGCTGGCCAGCGAGCGGGACATCTGCAGAAAGACGCCGGAGAACATCATGACCGAGTTGAGCACCTGCAAAACATAGCTCAAAAACGCCGTCAGCTGGCCGACGGACATCGTGCCGACGAGGATATAATTGCCGCCGAACCAAAGGATGCAGACGATGGCCGTATACATGACGGTCTGGAACGCAGGCAGGTTGAGGACGGCATAGCGGAAGGTTTCCGTCGAAGCATCGCTCAATTCCGTGTTGACGGTGTCGAACTGGGCGTTCTCGTAGTCGCCGCGGACGAACACCTTGATGGCGCGGATGGCGGTCAGGGACTCTTGGATGCGTCCATTCAGGTGATCCACGGCGCTCTGCTGGCGGCCATAGAGCGGGCCGACCTTTGTGACGATCCAGGCGAGGACGGCGGCCAGGATCGGCGTTGTGACGAGGAATACAATCGTCAGCCGCGGGCTGAGCACGCAGGCCATCGCCAGCCCCATGCAGAGCATGACCGGGCTGCGCACCAGCGGACGCAGACCGGCGTTGACGGCGTTGAGCATGACCGTGACGTCGGTGGTCATGCGGGTGACGAGGGACGCATCGGAGAAGCGGTCGAGGTTGGCGAAGTCGAATTTCTGCACGGCGGCATACTCCGCCATGCGCAGCTGTGCCGCGAACCCGTTTGCGAACCGCGCCGCGTACCGCGCATACAGCAACCCCGTGATGAGCGCGAGCACCGCGCACAAAATCATCAGCCCGCCCTGCCGGAAGATGACGGCCATATTATGGGCGGGCACGCCGTCATCCACGAGGGTGGACATCAGGACGGGGATGACCATTTCAAAGATACATTCAATAAAGATCAGCCCCACCGCCGCGAACAGATCGCGCCGGTACGGGCGGGCATAACGGAAGATTTTGCACAGATCCTGCATGGGTGGCTCCTTGGGGTGGGGGTAGGATGGTTGTTAAGGAAGGGCGGCGGTGAATGTTGTAGGGGGCGGCGTCCCCGACGCCCCGCGGAATGAGCGGCGGCGCGAACAACCCGGGAGGGATGAATCCCTCCCCTACAGGCGGAACGTTGACGGGATTTGACGTGAAGTTACGGAGGGGTCAAGACCCCTCCCTACGGAGCAATAGATACATGGGCGGTAATGGCAAGGCTGCGGGCCGGGCATGCCCGGCCCCTACGGGGTGCCACAAATGGGTTGCGGACGAGAGGGGCAAGGGAGGGCGGCAGCCCGCCCCTTTGCAGTGGGCGGGTGGTTGCCCGTTGATGGGTTGCCGCGGTAGGTTGCGGGCGGCATATATGCCGCCCCTACAGAGCTGCCGTTTACCCCTGCGGGGGTTCGGGGGAACACCCGACTCAAAGGTGGAGGAAGGGGCGGGGGCGTTAAGAACGAAAAGTAATACTGCTTTCGTTTAGCCCCCGCCCCTTCCGACTTCCGCTTTGGGGGTCTTGGGGGCGTGCAGCCCCCAAGTCGCGGGTCCGCTGCGTCGAAACAGCGGCAGTTTTCTTTGGTTCTTTCTTTTGCTGCCAAAAGAAAGAACAACCTCCCGGGAGACTGCCGTTCCCGGTTCAATCTTCCTTCTTCAACCGATACCCGATCTTGTACACCGTCTCGATCTTGTCCATCCAGCCGAGCTTTTTGCGCAGACGGGCAATGTGGGTGTCAACGGTGCGCAGACTTTCGGTGTCGGGGATACCGCCCCAGACGCGCTCATACATCACGTCGCGGTAGAGCGCCGCGCCGCGGTTGCGCATCAAAAGCTCCAACAGATCGTATTCCAGGCGGCGCAGCTCCACGGGCTCACCGTTCCGGCGGGCGGTGTGGTTGACCGTGTCCAGCACCACGTCGTAGGCGCACAGCTCCCGCCCGCCGCGCCCGGTGCGGCGCAAAACCGTCTCCATCCGGGCAACAAGCTCCTCCGCCGCGAACGGCTTGGTTATGTAATCGTCCGCGCCCAGACGCAGCCCCTGCACGCGGTCCTTCACCGCGCTTTTGGCCGTGATAAAGATGACCGGCACGCCCTGGGGCCGCAGACATTCCAGCAGTGCATAACCGTCCAGGCCGGGCAGCATAATATCCAAAAGCGCCATATCAAAATTGGTGGTTTCGATGAGATCCGCCGCCGTCCGGCCATCCTCGGCCAGCGTGCAGCGGTACCCGGCGCGGGTCAGCGTCATCTCGATCAGCCGCGCGATCAGGTGCTCATCCTCCACGATCAGTATGTTGTTCATCCGCGTTTCCTCCCTGTTTGAGGGTATTGTAACCCCGTGTTGTTACAAGGTTGTGTCCTCACAGCTATAATTTTACACTTTTTTATTTTATTTTCCACCCGCATCGTGGTATAATGTTGAAAAGTGCTTTGTCAAAGGAGAATTTTCCCATGTACGCTACCGTTCAAGAGCTTGTGGACGCGCTGACGCCGGAAGAAAAGGCCGGTCTTTGCACCGGCGCGGCGGTCCCGCGGCTGGGCCTTCCGGCGCTGCGGGTCAACGGACTGCACAGTCAGGAATCTGCCAGGGGCGTCTGCTTTCCGTCGGCGTGCGCGGCGGCAGCGTCGTTTGACCCGGAGGCGGCCCGC
>ERZ791875.136-NODE-136-length-99663-cov-19.262660_pt1 | contig 99663 bp, 94 predicted proteins | sample MGYA00510278_ERZ791875 | MGnify/ENA primary metagenome ERZ791875 (study PRJEB30046, sample SAMN00792078) | human gut metagenome | study: EMG produced TPA metagenomics assembly of the A metagenome-wide association study of gut microbiota in type 2...
AAAAGTTCGCCCGTGACCTGTTTATGTGCGATTACTGGTTTGATGACGGTTTTGTATTCCGGGCGGCATAACCAAATACCAATCCGGGCGGGGTGTCAAAGCCCTGCCCGCTAAAAACAACCAAGTGATGAAACGGAAAAGCATTTATAAAATCCTTTGGCGGGTGTTGTTGCTCTGCCTTGCATGGCGGTTCACCAGCGTAGCCGGAACAGGCACGGCGATAACGGCGTATATCGTATTTCGTGCCGCCTGTTTCCTGCTCCGTGTCTGCCTTTCAGTCGTTTATGCGCTGGGCATGGCTCTGCTTTTCCTGTCGTTGCTTTTCTTACTGATATTATAACCATAAAAAATAGGACATCATGCAGTCACTTAACAAAAACGGGGTAAGCATTACCCAAACACCGGGAGAAGAAAAGTTCGTGAAATGCTGTTTAGGGGCTTTCAGGGGACAGATTTATTTTCAATATGACTACCGCCACACGGACGGCGAACTATTCAGCACGGTAGCCAAAACGCTGGACGAGTGCCGCCGCAGGCGTGACGGGTGGATAGAGAAGAAAGAACGGAGTAATAAATAAGTAAATTTTGGGAACATGAAAACGACAGAAGTAAACAAGGAGCTTATCGGCAAGCGTTGCGAGTGCATTTTTACGGGCTTAATGGTAACGGGCGTTATCGAGGACACAGAAGAAAACGAACACACCATAGAGGTAAAAGTCCGTTTCGACCACCCGCACCAGTGGGGCGATGATTTGTATAATGATGTGTGGGCGTGGGGGCGCAAAATAGACGAGTTCGGCACGCTGCACCATTTGCAACTGTTGGAGGATAAACCGGACTTTCAGATAATGACGGTAGTTTTCGGCGAACCAATCAGCCGGATAGACCGCAGTGTTTTTGAAGATGTTGCAACGTGGGGTGTCTGTTCCCTGCAAGGCTGGGTAAACAGCTATGAAAGTGTCCGGTTTGTAGCCATAAACGACCATACGGCAATCATCACGGGCGAATATAACATGGAGCAGGAAAGGTGTGGTTAGAGAAATACACGTCCATAAAGAGCCTTAAAACCAGTTGATAAAGAACGGCGGCTATTTGCCACCGTTACTTTCTTCCGTGAGCCTGCCAGCGGGTGAAGAAAGTAACAAAGAAGCCGTTCGTTTTCCCTATCATGGAACAGCCCGATTTCCCGGCGGGCTGTTTTTTATTGTATTTTTATATTCTTCCTTTAGAGGCTAATTTTCTATAATGCTCACCTAATGCCGTCAATTTACACGATTTATTTTCCATTGCTGCATTCCACATGTGTGGAGCATCAATAGGCACCAACAGCCCTAACCGATTATATTTTTGTAATATAGCAAATATCTTAGTATTTTCTTCTATTGGTTCAGGCATACCCTCATCTCGACCTTTCATTTCAGGTTCAAATGTTGGGTCTAATTGATATTGATAACCCGGAGTAGGGAATAATATAGATATTTTCCTTAAATCATCCAAAGGAATTAAAGGACTTATCTTTCGTAATGATACAAAACTTCTAACATTTGACTTAAATATAGGTCTTTGTTCCCAAGCCCCTAACGATTGGTCAATATGCGCATAAACACTCCCCGGAGTTATATCTCCGAGAATATTTGCTGCACTTCCACTTAATGCATCAACTAACAAAGTTGTGAAAACACCACTGCCATCTTCTTCGCTTGCATATTGTTCTGCTGTTGACGCTGTAAGAATTGTAGTTCCTTCTGATAGGAAAGCACTATCTTTTACAATTGGAGGATTACCTGCAATTCCAGAATGACAACTATCCAATATTATAATTTTATTAGTTGCTGGTGAATTATTGGCTAATACCAACACTTCGTTTAGAGATAGGCCATCATCACCTCTTTTTGCGTCAGAAGCTAACAAATATCCCCCTGATGCTTCTATATGTCCATGTCCAGCAAAATAGAATAATGCAACCTCTGCCTTGGTTGAAAATAGTTTTTCAACGGCATCTTTTAATTCTCCTCTCTCGATACTATCTTTATCTGAATTTGCAACTAATAATTTACAATCAAAATTGACCGAACCATCAGAATGTCTTGATAGTATAGTTTTAACATTATATGCATCATTCACGCATCCAAACAAATCGCCACCATGCTTATAGTGATTTATACCAACGACTAATGCAATTTTCATATCACAATGAATTGATGAAATTCTTAATATTATCCCACGTCCAAGTCTTTGTTAAAACACCAACGATATTTGTTCTATCATCAGAATAAGCCCAAATACCTAAAATCTTTTTACCTTCTTCTTTTGCACATTGAATTTCCCATTTTTGCCCAGAGGAAGTTAAAGAGTTTTTACTTACCAATATGATTACTCCATCGGAACGTCTTATTCTGGTTCTAACTTTATTCTTCCAATCGGTATCATAAGCTTGTTTCACCGACATATCTACATATTCAAAGGGAGAGTTTGTTAATAAAGACTGTCCTTTCAAAAAATCTCTCATTCTCTCATCTTCAATAGCAAAGGCAATAAATATCGTTTTCATAAAATGAAATTTTTGATTTGTTTGAATACAAAGATACATCAAAATAAACACCCAGCGAAATATTGCAGGGTGTTTGTTAACATATTCATCTAAAAAGACTTATTCATCCTCGCTGCTGTCATTGTTGAAACTAAACGAAATTTGCTGCACCTGTCCGAAGCTATCAATTACATAAATGTCAATCGTCTGCTGGTCTGTCGATGCCGATGTGTAGTATAGCCTGAACGTTTCTTTCTCCAGCAGGTAAAGGTCATTGGGCAGGAACACCGTACCGTTATCCATTTCCAACTTCCCTTTTCCGTCCGGCTGGAAGTACCTGATTTGATAGGTAGTCGGCTGGTAATAGCCGCCACGCACCAGTTGGCAGCGTATTTCGGCGGTTTCCCCGACTTTCAGCCTTTTGGGTACTGGCAGCGTTTCGATGCTGAACGGGTACGCCTGCTGAATATCCAAGTTGTCATTACAGGCGGTGACAAGCACGAGGGCGGCCACGAAGTAGCAGCCCATGATGATTTTATACATTACATTCTTCATATACATTGTTATATAGCGGTCAGTTGATAATGAATTTCAGTCCCAAAGATACCTGCGTGTGGAACTTGCCTATGTCCGAGCCGAACAATGCCCGTTCCCTTGCGTTCAGTAGCAGAGCCACCCGGTCGGTCAGGTAGGCTTCCAGTTCCAGCGTCAGTGCACCGCCATAGATGAAGCAATCTTTATCCAGCAGCGTAGAGCCGTCCGGCAAGAGCTTTTCGCTGCGGTTGCTTGTTTCATATCCGGCGAGTGCCGATAGTCCCAGTGAGAGGAAAAAGGTCTTTCGCCTGTCCGAAAGGAATTTCAGGTAATAGCCGCCCTCTACGGTGAACTGTTCGACTGGTATCTGCATATCCTTGTAGTCATACTTTTTGTGCAGGTATTCCCCGCCAATCACCCAGCGGTTGGCGTTCTTGGTGTAAACGCTGTACGCCGCTCCGATGTGGTAGGCGAAATCCGTGTTGTCGTTCCAATGCACCCCGTCCGCCATACCAGCTGTCACCTGCAAGCCTTTCATGCCCGGCAGGTATCTTTGTGCGTGTGCCTGGTTGAAATGCAGGCACAGCGCAAAGAGTATTCCGATAAATAGAAACCGTTTCATCCCTATTTTATTTTGAGTTCGTTAATCACTTCTGCGTTCACGATGTCGGCGTTCTCCACCCGGATAACCTGATGCCGCCCGCCGTTCTTCTCGTAGAGTTCCACCAACAGCAGCTTATCGTCAGGAATGGTGAACTTCGGCAGGGCGTACACCGTGCGCACGGTCGTTTTTCCGGCAATCTCTATCACCTCGTTGTAGCTGCGTACCGCATCCAGCACCGTTTCCTGAATAGCCGTGCGCTTGGGTACTTTCTTATCGACTATCTTAAACTTGATGAAGTCGGTATCGAAAGGTACGTTGGAACTGTTCTTTGTCTGCGTGTGTACATAGAGCATCCCGTTATAGGTGTAAATCCCCTTGATTAAGAACTGTATGCCGAAACGCTTGCTACCCAAGTGGCGCACTTTCCGGTCGTTGTTCTTGTAGATGCTCCGCATTATCAGTTTCACCAACAGCGGGCTTTCATTGCCTAATTCCCGGAAATAGATGTTCATGCGGGTATGCGAGAAATCGGACGTATCTTCATTTTCCAAGAAGTCTTTCATTTCGATATTGAGCATTTCTGGTTCACGGGCATATTTGGCATTAAATGAAAAGAAACTGCCGTCCTCGCAAATGACGGAGAAGTTCGTTTCGCCCGGAAAGCCCTCTGTCGTGGCTTTTACCCTGATTACGTTCTCCGCACCGTCCGCCTTGCCCGCTATGATGTGGTTGCTTCCCAAATCCACGTAGCGGACGGCGGCGGGGAAGATGATATGCACCGTCTTGGCAAAGGTTACTTCCACACCGTAGGGCGTTACCATTTGTCGGTACGGGAGTTTCCGGGTAATCCCCTGATACAAGTCGTTGCCAGCCGCATACTTCACGGTGTCGGTTTCCTGTGCGTTTGCCGCACACACGCCCAGCAAGAGGGCGAACAATACAAAAATCTGTTTCATTGTTAATTGAAATTTTAGTGGTTGATAAAATGGTTATTGTTGTTTGGCGTAAAGCATGACTTTATAGCCGGCTTTCAGTTTTACTTTTACAGTCCTGAACTTTTTCGCAAGATAGCCGGACGTTCCTTGCAGCAAGCCCCTTGTCACGTCCATAGCCACCTGCTGCCCGGCACTCCGTGCAAAGGAAATGCTTGTTCCCAGCCCGCTTCCGATATTCGCCATAGCTTCGTTGAACGCTTCCTGCTCCATAGAGGACGGGACGGACAGCCCTTTTTGCCCGTCCGTGTCGAACACGGCGAGTTCCACCGGGATGATGTTGCCAGCGTACTCAATCGAGGACACCAGTATGTCGAGCCGTTCGCCCTGCACCTTTGCCGTTCCCGCCACAAGGGTATTCTTCGGCACAACGATGTTTCCCGCCTGCATGGGTTCGAGTAGCCGGAGTTTCACCGCCTGACCGTCCGTCAGCGTTTGGTCTTGGTGTATGCAGGCGGCTATCGTGTTCCTGCCCATAGCGTAGCCCGTGCCTACTGCCGTGTTGAAGCCGTAGTTTCGTGGCTGGCTATAAGCCCGGATGAAGTCGGCATCGCTCACGGGCTGCTGCAATCCCGATACGGTTGTTTCCCGGATTGCCTGCACGGGCTGGGCTTGCGGCATTTGGGTGACAGTCCCGGCAACAGGCACTTGTGCCGTTTGCCCGTTCTGCCCGCCGTCATTCATGTATTTTGCCGCCAGCTCGTAGGACTTTTCCAAGAGTGCCATTTGGTCGTCAGCCGTAGGTGTGGCGTTCTGCTGCTGTTGCAGTCTGTCGGTCAGTTCCGCCACCTGCCGCTTCAAGTCCTCTTTTTCCTCGTCCACAGGGGGCGTTTCGTAGAACGTGCTTAACTGGCGGTTGATGTCCCGGTAAGCGTATGCCGAAAAAGCACCGCCGCCCCTTTGTGGCTGCGCATCTTCTTCCGGCATCAGGTCGATTTCCGCTTGCGGTTCTTCCGTTTCATCGTCCCCCGTGAAACCGAAGTCCTGCAAGGATTGTATCTTGTCCTGCTGTTTGCGACTTATCATCGCCTGCTCGTAAGCCTTTTGCTTGTCGGCTATAATCCCGTCCTCTGCGGGCAGGGGTATGTCGGCGTTGAAGCCGCCCACGCTTTCCACGTTCACGTCCTCTTTGCCGGAGGGGGCGAATATCAGGTACATGCACCCGGCAAAGGCAAGGAACATCAGCGGGAAGACTATCATTTTCCTGCGCTGCTGCACCTGCTGCGGGGTAAGTTCCCGTTTGGGTTTATCTTCCTTTTTCGGCTTCCCGTCCGCCTGCGGTACGGTCGTGCCGTTCTCATTCTTCTGTACTTCTTCCATATTGCGGTCTGTTTAAGGGGTTGATACTTTTGGTTGTGTCGTTGCCGTGCAACGGCAGTTGCCTGATGTGTTCTATTTGCAGCCGCCTGCCGTCCCGCTTCCCGATGTTGTAGATTGATGAAACGGTAATGTAGATAGACAAGCCGCCAAGGAAGAAGAACATCACGAGGATAACCGCCAGCCTTTTGCCCGGCGTAATCCGTCCGCACATTCGGCGCAGTCGGTCGTCCGCCCAGTCCTGCACCTTTTTGATGTAGTTTCGTTTTCTCTCCATAAGGCTATCTCTTGACGGTTTGCAAATCCTTGTTCTTGGTAATGGTAAACGCTTCGATAATAAAGCCGTGCGGGTTGTTGTCGCTCCGTGTGGCGTTGAGTAGGCGGCACGAAGTCACAAGGCTTCGCACCGTCAGGCTGCTTTCCCGGACAATCAACTGTCGGGCGTAGGTGTTCACCTTGTAGGGGTACTGGTCGAAGTCGCACTTCACGCTGTCAATCTCCACCGTCTGCGTGACGTTTCCGGAAATCACCCGGTTGTAGTAGCCCTTTTCCGCCAAGTCCTTGTAATAGTTGAAAGCGGTCTTGTCGGCGAGGAACAGCGAGCGTTTGATGTTGCTTTCGATAGCCCCCTTGTCGGGTGAGAGCGTGAAGAAAAGTTCGTGGAAACGCCGCACGTGCGACTTGGCTTCCACGGGTCTGTTCTGCGCCATGTCCTGCGAGAGTGCCAGCATCAGGCTTTTGCCGTTGTCGAGGACGTATATCTTCTGCCGCTGCTTTTCGGCGAAGCTGTACGAGTTCCACACGGCAAAGCCCGTCACCAGTGCGCACAGGCAGATGAATACCAGCGCAAAGAGCCTGATTTGCCGGAAACTCGTTTCGATGTTCGTTAATGACTTAAATTCCATATACTAAATATTGATGTTGGTTATTTGAGTAGTTTCCCGGTTACTTTCCCGCTTGCCGCACCGACCGCAGCCCCGGCGATTGACCCCGCCCGTGCCACGTTGCGGTTATAGGCAGACGTGCCGCCAGCCGACACAATCCAGCTTGCCACCGTTGGAATGGTAAAGTAGCCCACGATGCCGATAATCATAAAGATTACATACACGGTGCTACTACCGTCAGGAATGAAATTCGGGTCTGAAAGTTCCTGAATGTCCTTTTGGAGCATCAGCGTTTGTATGCGTGCCAGCACGCTGCTGAACAAATCGGACACGGGCAACCACAGGTAAATGGAGATATAGCGTGAAATCCACTGGGTCAGCGTGCTTTGGAAACCGTCATAGACGGAAATCGCAAACGCCAGCGGTCCCAGTATCGAAAGCACAATCAGGAAGAACGTGCGCAGCGTGTCTATAATCAGCCCCGCCGCCTGAAAGAGCATTTCCAGCAGTTCCCTGAACCAGTCCCGGACGGACTTCTTTATATTGTACGCCGCCCTGTCCATGTACATACCCGTCATAGTCACCATGTCGGAGGGCGACCAGCCCAGTTCTTCCAGTTGTCTGTCAAATTCCTCGTCCGATGCGAGGTAAGCCGTTTCGGGGCTTCGCATCAGGGCTTCATATTCCAGTCGGTCTTTCTGCGCCCGGTACTCGTTCATGTCGAAAGTCTGCGTTTCCATAAGCTGGTTGCACCCTTTCACCACTGGCGACAGTACCGTGTTGATAGTCCCTAATACGAACGTGGGAAAGAACATGATGCACAACCCCAACGCAAAGGGGCGCAGGAGCGGGTACACATCTATGGGTTCGGCACGTGCGAGCGACTGCCACACTTTTGCCGCCACGTAGAACAAAGCCCCCAATCCGGCAATACCTTTCGCTACCCCCGTCATGTTGCTGCACAAGGGCATCATTTCATCGTAAAGCACCCGCAACACTTGGTGCAGGTTGTCAAAATCCACTGCTGCTAATAACATAGGCATACCGATTTATATGTTACCAGTAGCGTTCATCCGCCGAGCCGTAAAGAGCCAGCACCCGGTCTGTGTCGTTCTTCTTCTTTGCCCGCAGGTAGGACACGGATATGTTCTTTCGGGTGTAGTAGTTCACGAGGTTGCGGTAGTTGAGCAGGCTTTTGTAGGCGTTGTTGATTACCGCCAGCCTTTCGGCATCCGTCAGCGACATACCCGTCACGTTCACTACATTCTTCAAGTCCTGCAACACGTCCGCACTTTCGGAGAGCAGCTTGGCATACCCGGCTGAAATGGCGGTGAGTTCATCCGGCGTGTAGTTCGGGTCAGCCAGCATGTTCTGGTAGTTTCGCACGTAGATTTCGGATATTTCCGCCACCAGTTCAATGGACTTCTTCACCTTGACACCGCCCTTAACTACGTCATGCACCGCTTTGAGCGCATCGTAATATTTTTTACCCTGCTGGAAAATCTTTTGCGCTTCCATGAAGCCGTCCAGCGTGTTCTTGGCAGTGGTGGAAGTCTGCACTATCTGCTTGGTGGTGTTGATGATACCCTGTGCCAAGTTGCCGGGGTCTGACACCACCCACTGGGCGGATGCGTTGCCGATGAAGCAAAGGCATACCGCCATAAAGAGAATTGTTTTCTTCATGTTCCTAATTTTTAAGTTGTTGATGATTGGGGACTGCGTTTGCTTTCCGCAAGCCGCTTGATAGCCAGTTCAAGGTTGCCGCCCAGCTTCTCGGCGAGGGCGAACAGTTCCATTTTTTCGCTTTCCTCTGTCGTGAACGTGAAATATTCTTCCAACGAAACTTCCGTGGCATATACCGCCGACTGCGTGCCGCCCAGCGAGAAGAAAACTTCCTTGTACTTCCGTCCGGGGTGGTTCGCCATGTTGATAGACAATATCTGCGAACGCTCCTTGTCGGTCAGTCCGAGCAGGTTTTGTATGCTGTCGAACTTGTTGAGATATTTTCGCTGGTCTAACAGGATTTTGCAGTCCGAGTTATTGATGATACTCTCTTTCACTATGGGCGAGGAAATAATATCTTCCACTTCCTGCGTTACCACAATCGCTTCCCCGAAATACTTCCTGACGGTTTTGTACAGATATTTTATGTAGTCCGCCATGTTCGCCGATGCAATCGCTTTCCACGCTTCCTCGATTAGTATTAACTTCCTTATTCCCTTTAACTTGCGCATCTTGTTGATGAACGCTTCCATGATGATGATAGTCGTTATCGGGAATAAAATCTTGTGGTCTTTGATGTTATCCAATTCAAAGACAATGAAGCGTTTATGTAGCAAATCCAGCTCCTTGTCGGAGTTCAGCAGGTAGTCGTACTCACCGCCACGATAGTACGGTTCAAGCACGTTCAGGAAATTGTTTATGTCAAAATCCTTTTCCCTGACGTTCTTCTGTTCAAGCTGTCGGCGGTAATCATCCCGGACAAACTCGTAGAACGTGTTGAAGCAAGGCGTTACCGAACGGTCTTTGCCTATCAGTTCGATATAGGCACTTACCGCATTGGACAACGCCACTTCTTCCGACCGTTTGGGGGCTTCATCGTCCCGCTTCCACAGGGTGAGTATAAGGGTTTTTATACTCTCTTTTTTCTCGATGTCAAATACCCCGTCCTCGACATAGAACGGGTTGAACGCTATCGGGTTCTCGTTGGTGTAGGTGAAATAAATCCCGTCCTCGCCGTGCGTGCGGTTGTGGATAAGTTGGGATAGCCCCAAGTAACTGTTACCCGTATCGACCAGCAGCACGTGCGCACCCTGCTCGTAATACTGACGCACCATGTGGTTGGTGAAGAAAGACTTCCCGCTACCGCTCGGCCCAAGTATAAACTTGTTGCGGTTGGTCGTGATACCTTTCTTCATGGGCAAATCCGATATGTCGATGTGCAGCGGGCGACCGCTCACCCTGTCCACCATTTTGATACCGAACGGGGAAAGCGAACTCTTGTAGTTCGTTTCTTCCACGAACAGGCAGAGAGCCTGCCCCAAGAACGTGTAGAAACTTTCCTCTGCCGGGAAGTCGGCTTCGTTGCCGGGTATGCCCGCCCAAAAGAGCGTGGGCGTATCGACCGTGTTGTGGCGTGGCTTGCACTCCATTAGCGCAAGCTGGCTTCCCACATCGTTGCGTATGCGTTTGAGTTCGTCCCTGTCGTCACTCCATGCCATGACGTTGCAGTGGCAGCGCACCGAGACAAGCCCCTTGCTGTGGGCTTCGTTCAGGTACTCGTCTATCCACTCCTTGTTCACTTGGTTGGCACGGGAATAACGGGAGAGCGATTGCATATTCCGGGCGGTCTGCTCGAAGTTCTTCAGGTTCTCGGCGTGGTCGTCTATGAAGATGAACTGGTTATAGACGTGGTTACACGACAACAGCACGCCCACCGGGGCGGCGAAACTTAACCTGCAATCGCTTCTGTCGGTGGAAAGTTTCTCAAATCGGCAGTCCGTCCCGACCTTTCCGGGCAAATCTTCCACGTCCGAAAGCGTGTGCAGGCACAGTATATCGTCCCCGACACGCATTTCTTCCGGGTACAGCCCGATGTCTTTCAGGCAGGTGGTATCTGTCTGCGATAGCGAGAAGTATTTCTCGATGATGCCCGCCTTTCCGTCCTGCCCGGTGATTTCCGATGCCGCCAGCCGGGTAAGCGAGACAAAACCGCTGTCGTTCATTATCCTTTCAAACTGCCCGACCGCTTCGATGAACTTTGCCGCCGCTTCCTTGTCGGCTATCTCCTGCGGGACAATCCTGCCCCGGCAGAGGGTGGAGAAGTCGCTCTGTCGGCGGCTTCTCTCCCTTGTCGTTTTCGTCAGGAACAGGTAGCAGTAATGGTTCAGGAAAGGGCGTTCATTGAAATGCCGTTCAAAGGAGCGGCTTAAAAAGCTAAGCTCGTCCCTTTCGGTGTCGGGCTGGTAGTTCTCCTTGATGAAGAAGTCCTGCTTGTGTACTATGGAGTAGTCGGGCAGCACCTTGATTGCCTTGTACCATGCCGAATGTATGGCTTCGTACTCGGCACTGGTGACGGTGAACAGTTCGGGCAGTTCCACCCTGAAAGCCACCGTTATGTCCGCATCCTTTGAAATGATGCAGCCGTTCTCCACCGCCAAAAGTGGAAATTTCCTTTCCAGCGTGGTAGCCTTTAACATATTTCTCATGGTCTTTCTTCCTTTCTTTTTTTGTAGGTGAATAATCGGGGTATCGCCTTTCGGCTGATAATGAAGCGTGGATGCCGTTTGCGTGCGGCGGCTTTCATCAGCCCGTGCGTGCCGTACTTGGCGTTGAGCCGGAACGTCTGCCACACGAGCAGCAGCGAAGCCGACACGATGAAACCGATACATAGCCACTGGTTCACGCCTGCCATGAACAGGACGATGAACACCACGAAGACGGCAAGCAAGCCGCCGCAAAAGATAAAGAGGTACTGGCTTTTCAGCCCCTTGAACTCCACCGGCTTCCCGATACCCCTGTTTACCGGATATTCAGACATAGCCGCCGTTTTATAGGAAGAACGAACGTAGGATAGTGGCGGCGACAATTAAAAAGATACACGCCCCGAACCAACTGGCGGCAGTCTTTGAGGTGTCGGGGTCACCGCTTGAAAATTTGTTATATACTTTTACCCCGCCAATCAAGCCGCAGACTGCCCCAATTGCGTACACTAATTTTGTTCCGGGGTCGAAATACCCGGTGATTAGGTTCGTGGCTTCGGTGATGCCCGCCTGCCCGTTGCCCTGTGCGTAGGCACTTACCGCAGCGGCAAGGATAGCCGCCGACAAAAAGATTCTCTTTCTCATTGTGATTTGTTTTTAATGCCGGGCGGCGGGTGGGAAGTCCGCCTTTCCCGGCTGGTGAATAATTTGAAATTTTAGTGGTTCGGCACGGATGCCGTCTGTTGGTTTTAGGTTGCCAATCAACCGTAGTCACGTTTCTTCATATTGTTACACATTAATTATATTATAGGAAATCGTTCATGTCGAACGCTTCGTGTTCCTCGCTTATGTTGCCAGTTCCGGCAGGAGCAACCGTAGTCAGTTCCGCTTCGTTGCGTCCCAGCAGTTCCGCTACCTTTACCAGCCCGCCGTTGATGTTCTCCACCACCGCATCGTAAAGGTTCGTTCCCTCAATCCTTTCCAGCGTCCCGGCTGCTTGCCGCTGTTCCGCTTCGGTGGGGTTGTCGGCGTTCGCCGTGCGTACCGCTTTGCCCAGTTCGTCAAAGCTCACGCCCGTAGCTCGTCCGGTATCATCGTCACCGTCCATGTACCCGGCTATTTCCTCGTCCTCGTAGTCGGGTTCGTCATTCTCGTAACCGGGCGTTTCTTCCGCTCCGGGTGTTGCTTTCGAAATGTTTTCTTCCTGCTGTCCGTCAGCTTGCGGTGCAAAAATAGTATCATTTTCAGCCGCTTGCGGGAGGTGTCCCGATTTGTCCTGCGCTGTCTGAAATTGTCCGCTCTTGTATCGGCTTTCACCTATCAGCGTGTAGCCTGAAACCCCGTTTCGTGGAAGCGGCGCATCATCCGTTTTGCCCGGTGATGTCCGGCTGTCCGTGTAGCGATACCACAGCCACAGGGCGATGTAGTACACCAAAAGCCCGGTAAGTATGCAATAGATTACCATAGTCAGACAGGCTTTTGGAAGTGGCTTTCGTACAGGGTGTTTATCTCGTCTTGGTACTGCTCGAAGTGGCGCAGCAGAATGTTTTCCACGTAGCTGCTTACCGTCACCTTGCGCCCGCCTATCACTGTCACGATACGCATCAGCTTCTCGTGCGTGGTACGGCTCACGTACAAGGGCTGTCGGTCTGCCAGTTCCACTTTCTGAAAGTAGGTTTCCCGGTAGTCACCCGAACCACCCTTGCGCTTGCGGGGTGTCGGTTTCTCCACTTGCACCGTTTCCCTCTGCCGTCCCTCATGGGCGGTTTCCGTTTCGCCGCCGGGCTGCGGTGCGTCATCCGGCTGGCTCTCCCGCTTGGCGGGTACGCCCTGCGAGATAAGTTCTTTCATGAAATCCTCGTCTATCTTCGGCATCCCGCCGCTTTGCTTTGCCATATCATTTTAATTTGATGTAGTACACTATTTCGGTTATCAGTTCTTCCAAGTTGCTTCCCCTTACCAGCGGGCGGCTGGCGGGAAAGAGCGTGGAGCGGAACACCGCCTTTTTATCCGCCACCAGTTCCTTTTTGTAGCGTTTGGTATCGGGGATAAAGGTTTTCATCAGCGGCAGTTCCAGTTCCTTAATGGTCTTGTCGTAGGCGGTGTAAAGGTCTGTTTTCTCCCTACCGTCCACCATATTCCAAAAGAGGTACAGCCCGGCAAGTCGGCAGGCTTCATTCCTCACCAATAGCTTTTGGATAGCCATTGCGAACGACAGGCTGCTTTCCAGCACCACCTTGTCGGCGGAAATGGGGGTGAAAATGTAGTCCATGCCCGCAAGGGAGTTTATCACGCCCTCGCTGTTCACCGTGCCGGGCAGGTCGAAAAAAACAATATCGGGCACGTGTCCGGCGGCTATATACCCGTCAGCCGTTGCAATCGCCTTTTCGGGCGAACTGCACAGCACCGGGTAGGCTTTCTTCCCCAGCCGGGTGAACTGTTCATACGCCATGCGCTTGTAATCTTCATCCGCCCCGACCTGCTCGGCATCCCGCTTGCGCATCCCGGCAATGGAGTGTTGCGGGTAGTCGCAATCGACCACCGCCACCTCGTAACCTTTGAGGTAATAGAGGTAACTCGCCGCCAGCACGGTAAAGGTGGTTTTGCCGACCCCGCCCTTTTGGGTGGAAAAGGCGACATAAAGGGGTGTTTTCTCGTTTTCCATATTGCTTTCGTTCATTATTGGTTGATAGATAGATTTATTTATTGCTTTCAATCAATCCAGCCATATAGCTTCCATTCTTTCCATATTGCAATCTTGAAAGATTGTTTTATTTCAATCTTGTTTTCCTGCTTTCATCCTTTCTTGAAATCTTGAAATCCTGCAATCACGTTTTCTTGAAATCCTGCTTTCTATCCTGCTTTCTTGCTTGAAATATGGCTTTCAATCTTGAAATCTTCTACAAATAAAAGGAGAAAAAACGTCCGTTTTCAGATGTGTCCCGATTTGTCCTGCACTGTCCCATTTTGTCCACCAACCGACTATTTTACAGCATTATAAATCACCGTTACTTTGTAGCGGAGTAACGAGCCGCAAGGGGCAAAGGTGTAAAAACGGGCTGGTGAACGTAGGGCTTACCGTTCCACGCTACCCCCAATCCGTCCGTGACGGATTTCGATTTTCGTCAGAAAATAGCAAGGTGTGTTCTATGGCACATAGAACCGTTTTCCGTGCCTGAAAACGCCTTGCCCCTGTCGGGGGTAAAAATCACTCCGAAGTCGTAATTTTTTAATCCAAAGAAGCATGGAAACAAGAAGAACCAACAAGGGCGGTCGCCCCGCCCTCGCAGACCCGGCGAAGCATCGCCATGTCCTTTACCTGAACGACCGGGAGAATGCCCGCTTCCTCTCGCAATGGGAGCAGTCGGGCGTCACGAGCAAGTCCCGTTTCATCGCCGCCCGGCTGTTCGGCGAGCCGTTCCGGGTGGTGAAAGTGGACAAATCGGCAGTAGAATATTGCGCCCGGCTGACCGAATTTTATGCCCAGTTCCGGGCGGTTGCGGTCAATTACAACCAAGTGGTAAAGGCTCTGAATAGTAACTTTTCGGAGAAAAAGGCACTGGCTTTTCTCTATAAACTGGAGAAAGCGACCACCGAACTGGCTGTGTTGAACCGTCAGGTTATCGACCTGACAAACGAGTGCAGGGAACTATGGTTGCCAAAATAAGCACGGGCGGCAATATGTTCGGCGCACTGGCATACAACCAAAACAAGGTGGACAGCGGGGAAGCAAAGGTGCTTTTCTCCAACCGGATGCTGTTGGGCGAGGACGGGAATTTCTCTATCGGCGAGTGTATGCGCAGCTTTGAAATGCAGATGCCCGTCCAGCTATCCACCAAGAAGCCGATACTTCATATTTCCATAAACCCGCACCCGGAAGACGTGCTGACCGACCAGCAGCTTTCCGACATTGCCAAAGAGTATATGCGGAAGTTGGGCTATGGCGACCAGCCTTATTTGGTGTACAAGCATACTGACATCGACCGCCACCATATCCATATCGTGGGGTTGCGGGTGGACGAGAACGGCAAGCCGCTTAATGACAAATTCGAGCATCGGCGCAGCAAGCAAATCACCCGTGAACTGGAAAAGAAATACAACCTGTACCCGGCAGAGCGAAAGGAACGTGCCGAACGCCCCGAACTTAAAAAGGTGGATTATGCCGCCGGAGACGTGAAGCACCAAGTCGGCAACACCGTGAAAGCGGCTTGTTATGGCTACCGCTTTCAGTCGTTCGGAGAGTACAAGGCTTTGCTTGCCGCTTACAACGTGTGCGCCGAGGAAGTCAAAGGGGAGATAAACGGCAAGCCCTATCAGGGCATAGTCTATTCCGCCATGAACGACAAGGGCGAAAAGGCAGGAAACCCGGTAAAGGCTTCCCGCATCGGCAAGTCGGTGGGCTATGAAGCGGTGCAGCGCAGAATGGAGAAATCGGGCGAAGCAATCAAGAACGGCAAGCTGAAAGAGCGCACCCGGAAGATTGTCGCCACCGCCATGCAGACCGCCCGCAGCCGCAAGGAACTGGAACAGCAGCTAAGGAAGCAGGGCATTGACGTGGTATTCCGTCAGAACGACAGCGGGCGCATCTATGGCGTTACGTTCATCGACCACGACAGCCGGGTGGTGTTGAATGGCTCCCGCTTGGGCAAGGAGTATTCGGCGAACGTGTTAAACGAACGCTTTTCGGGCGAAACCGGAAAGATGTACCAGCCCGAAATGTCAGCACCGCAGCAAGAACAGTCCACGCATCAGGAACAGCCGGGCTTCATGCCGAAATCAGACATCGTTTCGGGCGTGGCTTCCGTGCTGGGTGCTTTCGGCGGTTTGCTGGGCGGCGGTGCATCAGGCGGTGACGAGCCGCAGGACACCGCCCGCCAAAAGAGAAAGAAGAAAAATAAGCGCACAAGGCGCATCGACTAACTAAAAAACATTACAATCATGCAACAGGAAGATGATTTGAGAGGGCTTGCAAGGGTCATGGACTTTATGCGGGCTATCAGTATTCTATTCGTGGGAATAAACGTGTACTGGTTCTGTTACTCCACCCTGAAAGAGTGGGGAGTGACCTTTGAAGTGATAGACAAGATACTGTGGAACTTCCAGCGTACCACCGGGCTGTTCTCGTCCGTCCTTTGGACGAAACTTTTTGCGGTGGTGTTCCTCGCCCTGTCGTGCATCGGCACTAAGGGCGTGAAAGAGGAAAAGATAACGTGGACGAAGATACATTGCAGCCTTGCGGCTGGTGTCGTGTTGTTTTTCCTGAACTGGTGGATGCTGGAACTGCCGCTGCCACATACGGCGGATGCCGTGTTTTATATCGCCACGCTGTCGGCGGGCTATATCTGTATGCTCATGGCGGGTACGTGGATGTCCCGGTTGTTGAAAAACAACCTCATGGATGATATTTTTAATACCGAGAACGAGAGTTTTCAGCAGGAAACAAGGCTTATCGAGAACGAGTATTCGGTAAATCTGCCTACCCGGTTCTACTATAAGAAGAAATGGAATAATGGCTGGATAAATGTCGTGAACCCGTTCCGTGCCAGCCTTGTGTTAGGAACACCGGGCAGCGGTAAGTCGTATGCGGTGGTAAACAGTTACATAAAACAGCAAATTGAGAAAGGTTTTGCGCTCTATTGTTATGATTACAAATTCCCTGACCTTTCAGAAATTACTTACAATCACCTACTTAACCACTTGGACGGCTACAAGGTAAAGCCCAAATTCTATATTATCAATTTTGACGACCCACGCAAGAGCCACCGATGCAACCCGATAAACGCCAGCTTCATGTCGGACATTGCGGATGCCTATGAAGCCAGCTATACGATTATGCTTAACCTCAATCGCTCTTGGATAAGCAAGCAGGGCGATTTTTTTGTGGAAAGCCCGATTATCCTACTTGCAGCCATTATTTGGTACTTGCGCATTTATCAGGGCGGCAGGTATTGCACGTTCCCGCACGCCATAGAGTTGTTGAACAAGAAATACGCCGATGTTTTCACCATTTTGCGCAGCTATCCCGAACTGGAAAATTATCTCTCTCCATTCGTGGATGCTTGGGAATCAGATGCCCAAGAGCAGTTACAGGGTCAAATAGCGAGTGCGAAAATCCCGCTTTCAAGGATGATTTCACCCGCCCTTTACTGGGTAATGACAGGTGATGATTTTTCACTTGACATCAACAACCCGAAAGAGCCTAAAATCTTGGTTGTCGGCAACAATCCCGACCGTCAGAACATTTATTCGGCGGCACTGGGACTGTATAATTCCCGTATCGTGAAGCTGATAAACAAGAAAGGGCAGCTTAAAAGTTCGGTGATAATAGATGAATTACCGACTATATATTTTCGTGGGCTTGATAATTTGATTGCCACCGCCCGAAGCAACAAGGTTGCGGTTCTGTTGGGCTTTCAGGATTACAGTCAACTTACCCGTGACTATGGGGACAAGGAAAGCCGTGTAATCCAAAATACTGTGGGTAACGTGTTCAGCGGTCAGGTAGTCGGTGAAACGGCGAAAATCCTGTCGGAGCGTTTCGGTAAGGTGTTGCAGAAACGACAGAGCATGACGATAAACCAACGGGAGAAATCCACCTCGATAAGCACCCAAATGGACAGCCTGATACCCGCCAGCAAAATATCCAACCTCACGCAAGGTATGTTCGTGGGTGCTGTGGCGGACAACTTCGATGAACGGATAGAGCAGAAGATTTTCCACTGCGAAATCGTGGTGGACAACGAAAAGGTGAAGCGGGAAACCGCCCATTACGTGAAGTTGCCGCAGATTATCGACTTCACCGACAAGGACGGCAACGACCGGATGCAGGAGGAGATACAAGCCAACTATGACCGCATCCGTCAGGAAGTCCGGCAGATAGTCGAGGACGAAATAACCCGGATTAAGAACGACCCGGAGCTATGCCACTTGATTAAAGAGGAAGAATAAATAATGAAATAGGATAGCGGAATTTTTCTGCTATCTTATTTTTTGTGCATTATCCAATCTTCTATGGCAATACGAAATCATTGCTAAAATTTCCAAAGCATCTTGTTCTGTTATGTTCCAGCTAATTTTAGGTTCGTGAGCTTCAGGATTTCTAAACATTCCACATAATCCTTTTAAAAGGTTACAAAATCCTTTATGCTCGTCTATTTCAGATTTTGACTGGAAATTGTTTATAATTAATATAGGTGTATTACTAAATACATACTCTATTAGCTTGTTCCCGTCTTCATTATACAATGACAAGTCCCTAATTCTATCAAATAAACCTTTGTTTGCTTCAAAGACAGCATGAAAATAGTTGTTTGTTAGCAACTCAGCCTTACAATATTTAAAGAGAGCCAAATGTGCGTTGCGGTTCTCTAATTTTGTTTTTAGGTTTTCTGCTTTTTGCTGCGCTTCTGAAATCGTTTTAGCTTGAATTATTTCACTAAATTTCCCTGTTTCATTTAGTTGATAGCCGATAAACGCTAATTGTTGATTTATTGCATTTCTTTTTTCTGTAAACTCGTACTCATTATTTACAAATTTGGCAGGAGATAAAGCTAATTGAATAAAATAAAGTATTTTGTTAGAACACTGATGTGTGTTTTGGTAATTTGCAAAAGCACTATATAACCTTTTCCATTTGGCATTTTGTGAATCAATATCTTCAATTTGAGATTGTTGTAAAAGGTATTGTATTTCACTTCCTGTTAAGCCATTACTTGTATCTCCCAATATTTTGGCGATACCTTCTAACGTAGCTTGGGTAAAACATCTTCTTTTCACAATTGCCATAATTATATACTATTCCGATAAATTTCAAATTTAACCAGTATTTCGTGCAAGTTCTTCAATGCTTCCACAGCCTTGCCTATCGGCGGCATCTTGCTTTTGTCGAAAGTCAGTTTCTTCAAATCGGTAGTGTACGCCGTAGCCACTTCGGGTAACGCCATGACCGCTTCGGCATCCTTGAATATCGGTGCATCAGCCAGCGACAAGTGCGAACGGGAGTTTTTATTTAGTCCGTCCTCTATCGTCACCCGGTACATGGCATCCAAGAAATCTTCCGAATGTAGGTAATCGTTATATTCCTGATTGTGGTAGAGTGCCGACAAGTCGTAAACATCACGGATATGCTTTGCCAATAGTGCGGTTGCATCCTCATTGTAAGACAACTTTACCAGCCTTGAAACCTTGTCGCAGATAGTCTTTCGGGGATTGATACACTGCGTTTCAAAACTTTCCAGCCCGTAGGTGCTTATCAGTTCATCTTGCCCGATGCTTTCAAGAAAGGAGGTCACAATTGGTTTGATAACCCGCTTGTCCGCCGGATAGAACATCAGTTTTTTGTCCGGCAGGTCACAAGATTTTATCTCTACTTCCAAATGCTCTTTAAGCCCAACGCCTTGAAATACATTGTCATACGAGAAATACAGTTTGCGGTAATTACCGCCCGTTTCCGACAAATCTTCCTTGTATATGTCACTGTTGAGTTCGGCTATGTATTTGGAAAGTTTCTTGTTTAATGTCTTTTCCGCCTGCTTGGACGCACCTTTATCTCCCGTGAACACGAACAAGTCCAAATCTTCCGAGAAGCGTTCTATCAGCCCGTAGGCTTTGGAAAGTGAAGTTCCGCCTTTGAAGTAGGTCTTATCCGCATATTCGGACATGGAAATATCCCGCAGTATCTTCGATACCCAGTAATCCTTTTCCACGTGCGACTGCTCGTAGCCGAAATGGTCAGCCGCCAGTGCGATGATTTCCTTGAACGCTTCCTTGTCCGAATGTAAATTCATATTTCTGTCCTATGCTGTTTTATAATCCAAGTTGAACCGTGTCGTGGGAAGAATGGTCTTTGCCATTTCCGTTTGCAATACGGTTTGTCTGATGTCGCCCAGTATATCCGCCACCACCTTTCTGACACGTGGCGGGTAACTTTTCGCCAAAGATACGATTTTTTCCAGTTCCGGCAGGCTGTACCCGTTGAAATATTGGCTTTTGACCCGGTTGTAGATGTCCTGTCCGGTTGTTCCAGGTATGCGCTTCATGTCCTTTATCGCATCGAGCAGCCGCAAGTACGGGACAAGGCTTTCATCCGGATAGACCATGCAGTAGGCTTTCACGCACTCTATATCCAAGTTCTTGAAACGGAAACGGCGAACCGGGTTTGGAGTGGCTATCGTTATGGTTGTGGCGACCTGTTCGGTCAGCCCCATTTTATTATAGACGTAAGCCCCCGTGATATAGCCGTTCAGTTTTTCGGTAAGATAACGAAACTGTTCATCCTGATAGACGGGCAGCTTCCCCAATCCTAAGACCGATTTCTTGGGGCGGTAGTACGCCCCTTTTTCAACCCGTACCAGTACCCCTTTGCGGCTCTGTTCGGAGAGCAGTACCGCAACATTGGCGGTCTTTTCCGTTTCAAACGACAAATCCCGGAACGTGAATATACGCCCGGTATCTATCCGTTCAATCTGCCCAAGTATCTCTTTTCTGAATGAAGCCATATTTATGTTCTTTGTTTCTATATGCAAAGATAGTATATTATGTAATAACCTGCAAAAACATAACAAATATTTTGCCGAAGATGTTTTTATTTCTCCAACTGTTGGTTGGATATTTTCATCTGACCCGGACAAATCGGGACAGCGCAGGACAAATTCGGACAGCCGTTTCCGCCCGTCCAAATATAGCATATTTAGTCGCTACCTTTGGGCGGGACTATTCCCGTAATCACTAAAATTCCAATTATTTATGGCAAACAGAATGACCCCACCCGCAGAGGGGCAGGAAAAAGACGTGCTGCTGGTCTTGGATAAACAGCAGGGAAAGGTGAGTGCCGTTAAAGGTATTGACAAGGAGGGCAATTTGCAGACCGTACTACCCACTACCGGACATGGCGGCGAGTTCATGCAGGTGGACAAGAACAGCGATGTGTTCAGCAACTTCATTTCCAATTTCTTCCGCAAGTTTCAGGACACTTCCGGGCTGGAACTGTTCAGCGTAAAGGCTTCCCAAGCGGAGCAGAATGCAAAGGCAATCGAGGACAACCACCGCAACCCAACGCCGGAGGGCAACAAGCGGGCTGAAATGCTTCGAGTTCCGAAGCCCGACTTCCACGAGTTCAAGCAGGACTACCGCTTCGACCCGTCAAAAATCGACTGGGAGAACCTGAAGAAAGTCGGCATCACCGCCGACACACTGAAAAACACGAAGGACTTCGACCGGGTGATGCGTGGCTACAAGTCCCGCAACACCTACACCGTTTCGGGGACGGTGGGCGGCTTCTACCTCAAACCTACCGATGTCAAGCTCTCTTTCTATCAGGCTAAGGACGGCACGGTAGTCCCCAAGCTGCACGGCGTGCAGCAGGACGAGAAACTGTTGCAACGCCCGTTCCATGAACACGGGTTCACCAAGCAGGAACAGGGCAACTTGCAAGGCACTGGCAACTTGGGCGGCATCGCTGAAATCAAAGACCCGAAAAGCGGCGAGCAAATCCCCGTGTTCGTCAGCCGGGACAGGTACACGCACGAACTGGAGTATATGCGGGCTGACAAGTGGAAATGCCCCGATACAATCTGTAACGTGCAAGTCAGCCCGGAGCAGAAAGCCGCCTTTGAAGCCGGGCAAGCGGTGAAAATGGAAAACCTGCAATTCAGGGACGGCACGAAGCGCAGTGCCTATTTGCAGGTCAGTGCGGTGGAGCGTGGCTTGGAGTTCCTGCCCCGTGCCGCCGTCCAGTTCTTGCAGCAGGGACAGCAGCCCGCAGAGCAGCAGGTAGCCGGGCTAAAGGACGGCAAGGGCGTTGAGTTCAACGGTCATGTACAGCCCGGCGCACAGGGCAAATCCCCCGACAAGGTGCAGCCGAAAGACGTTACCCCCGCCGCCGAGAGCCGGACGCAGGTAGCGGTCAATTCGGAGGGCAAGACCAACGAAGCCACCAAGCAGAGTAAAGAGCCGTTGAAACAGGGGCAGGACAAGCCCACCGCCAAGCAGAAAGAGAAGCAGGACAAGAGCCTGAAAGCGGATAAACCCAAGAAGTCCAAAGGAATGAAATTATAAAGGTATGCAGCTAATCTATATTATAGCTATTCCGCTTGCCGTCCTGATTTTCTTCATAGTCCTTTCTTTAAAAACCGACTGGAAAGAAATAGACAGGCACAACCGCCAGTATTACGTGGGCGGCTACCATATTTATTATGACCGTAAAATTTTACGGAAAATCAAGTCAGTAACAAACCATAAAAAAGAAACAATATGATTGCATTGATAGCAGAAAAGCCCAGCGTGGCAAAAGACATCGCCCGCATCATCGGTGCGACCCAGCGTAATGACGGTTATCTTTCCGGCAACGGGTATATGGTGACATGGGCGTTCGGCCACTTAATCCAACTTGCCATGCCGGAAGCCTACGGCGTGGCGAACTTCCGCAGGGAGAACCTGCCCATACTGCCGCCCGATTTCCAACTAATCCCCCGTCAGGTGAAAGCGGAGAAAGGCTACAAGGCAGACCCCGGCGTACTGAAACAGTTGAAAGTGATAAAGGAAGTTTTTGACCGATGCGACAAAATTATAGTCGCCACCGATGCCGGGCGTGAGGGTGAGCTAATCTTCCGTTATATCTTCCATTACCTGAACTGCCGAAAGCCTTTCGTGCGCCTGTGGATAAGCAGCCTTACCGACAAGGCAATCCGTGAGGGGCTGGGAAACCTGCAACCGGGAGAATGTTACGATAACCTCTACCTCTCCGCCAAGTCCCGCAGCGAAGCGGACTGGCTGATAGGGATAAACGCCACCCAAGCGTTGAGCGTAGCCGCCGGGCAGGGGGTGTTCTCGCTGGGCAGGGTGCAGACACCCACGCTCGTGATGATATGCAGCCGCTATTTAGAGAACAAGAATTTCGTACCCGCCAAGTTTTGGCAACTCAAAGCGGCGACCGCCAGCGGGGGGATAAGTTTCACCGTCCAATCTACCGCCAAGTGGGAACAGCAGCCCGAAGCCATAGCCGCCCTGCAACGGGTTAAGAATGCAGGGCAGCTTGCCGTGAAATCCGTTGAGAGGAAAGAAGCCAGCCAAGAACCGCCGCTTTTGTACGACCTTACCACGCTGCAAAAGGAAGCGAACACGAAGCTGAATTTCTCGGCTGACAAGACGCTTTCCATAGTGCAAAGCCTGTATGAAAAGAAAGTGATGTCCTATCCGAGAACCGGAAGCCGCTATATATCGGAGGACGTTTTCGATGAAATGCCGGAGCGTGTCGCCCTGTTAGGGCAATACCCCCGCTTTGCCGGGTATGCCGCCGGGCTGGACGGCACACCCCTGAACCGTCGCAGCGTGAATGACGGCAAAGTGACCGACCACCACGCCTTAATCATTACCGAGAACCTGCCCGGCGAACTTTCTAAAGACGAGCGGGCGGTTTACGAGCTGGTAGCCGGGCGTATGCTTGAAGCCTTTTCGGGCAAGTGCGTGAAAGATGTTACTACCGCCATATTGTCGGCTGGAGATACCGACTTCACGGTGAAAGGGGCTGTGATGAAAGTAACCGGGTGGCGTGCCGTGTTCGGCGAGCAGGAAACGGGCGGTGATGAAGAAGCCGCCAGCCTGCCACCACTCCAAGAGGGAGAATATTTGCCACTCTCCGGCGTGGAGCTGCTTGAAAAGCAGACCAAGCCGAAACCGCTGCACACGGAAAGCAGTCTGCTTGCCGCAATGGAGAACGCCGGAAAGGAACTGGAAGATGCCGAACTGAAAGCCAGCCTGAAAGATGCAGGGATAGGCACCCCCGCCACCCGTGCGGCTATTATCGAAACGCTTTTCGCCCGCCAGTACATCGTGCGTGAGAAGAAGAACCTTGTGCCTACCGACAAGGGGCTTGCCGTTTATAGGATTGTCAAGGACAAGAAGATTGCCGATGTCGAAATGACGGGTATGTGGGAAACCGCCCTTGCCAAGATAGAAGCGGGAAGCATGGATGCCGACACGTTCCGAAAGGGTATCGAGGTGTACGCAACGCAAATCACGGCGGAACTACTTTCGGTGCAGTTGTCTGTCGCCAATGGCGAAACTTGTTCCTGCCCCAAATGTAATAACGGGCGTATCTTGTTCTACCCGAAAGTGGCGAAGTGTTCAAACGTGGACTGCACACTTACCATATTCCGCAACAAGTGCGACAAGCAGCTTTCCGACAAGCAGATTGTCGAGCTGGTGACGAAACACAAGACAGGGCTAATCAAGGGATTCAAGGGCAAGAACGGCAAGGTTTTCGATGCTTCGCTTGTGCTGGACGAACAGTTCAATGTCGGTTTTTCATTTCCCGAAAAGAAAGCGAAACCGAAGAAATAGCCTATCTTTGCCACTGAAATTTCATTGTGATAGGTTTTGCAACTTATAATAATTGAAATTTTAGTGGTTGCGCCCGGCGGGAACCGGGCGCATTTTTTATACGCTCCCGCCAAACAGGTAGGTCGAACAGAGCACCCCGTTATCCAGCACCCTGCTTTCCGAGAGTTTCCAATGTGAGCCGAATGTTTCCCCGATAAAGCCGATGCCTTTGCCCGCCATGACCGGGACGGTGTAGATAGTCAGGCTGTCCAGCAATCCGGCTTTAATCAATGAAGTAAGCAGCTTGCCGCCGCCAACTACCAGTATGTCGGTTTTCTGTTTCAGTTCATAGACCCTTTGCAGCGGTTCTTCGGTCAGGAACTTCACGCCGCAGTCCGGCGTCACGTTGGAATCGTAGTGTGACACCACAAAAGACCGTTTGCTTTTGTGCGGCCACCCACCCCAGTGTTCAAAGATGTAGTTGTAGGTGTTCGCCCCCATAAGCAGGCAATCTGCATCCAAATAGTATTTGCCGATGATAGCTTTTACTTCATTGGGTAACCAGTCCAGTTCTTTGTCTAAAGTTGCTGTATGTCCGTCAAGAGATACGGCGATATGCGCTTTAATTTGTTTCATCCAATCAGGTATTAAACAGTTTGTAATTCATTCTTAACTGTCCGCCAGTACCTAAAAAAGTAGCGTGGTTCTTACGCTGCTTCGATACGTGGTACTGGCAATACCTTTTGAGGAAACAGGCAAGACCACGCTATGCGATTGCATAACGTATCCTGCACTGAATATCCCCTCAATTTGAAAATTTGCCAGTTTTCGTATCAGGACGTTCAGCGGAACGCTTATGTATATTATATAAAGACGAAATCACAGCCGAAACTGTTCAACCGCCGTTATTCTCTTAAGTTACTTTTGCAAAAGTAGCGAAAATCACCGGAATAACCTTATAAATAATAGAAATCCTGCCTTATTATCATAACAAGACAGGATTTAAAGAAGAAAATATATGATATTGATTATCACTCAATCCGTACGTTCACGGATTAACTTGTGTATGTCGCTTGCACGGTAGAAATATTTTCCGTCTAACGTCAAGTAAGGCAGTATTCCTTTCTTCCGGTAACGTTGCAAGGTTTTGGTACTCACTTTCAGCATAAAGCACAAATCCTGATTATCAAGGAGTTTTTCGCCGTTCAGGTAATTGTGACCGCTTAACAGACGGTCTATCTTTTTGTCCTGCATATCGAGCCTATCCATGATACGCTCCATCCAAGCCACGAAATTTTCTTTATCTATATACATAAGGCTGCCGGATTAAATAAGACCTATCATAAAATAGCTTTGGTTCACCGGGTCTTTAACGATAATCTCCCTTTCACGCATAAAGCGTATATAACTCTTTGCGGTGCGCTCCTTAACATCCAAAAACTGCTGTAACTGTTCGCAAAGGTCTATATAGGTGATATGTGTTTGTCGCCCGAATATGTCACGGGCAACGCCTACCAGTTCCCTTTCCTTGCGCTTCTCCTTTTCCTCTCGTGGCTTCTCACCCTTGTAAACGTGCATCCCGGCTTTTTTGTCCCAAGCAAAGAGCATCAGAGGAACGTCCAGCGGGCTACCGTCACGCACTTTCAGTGCTTTCACCACTGATTGGGTAGGTTCTTCGTCTTTTTCAATGGACAAGATTGTAGCCGCCTTGCGCTGTAACTCACTACCCAAATGCCCCCGTAGCTTCAAGCCGTTAGGGACGAAGTGTAATACACATAAAATACACGTGTTATAGATGCCAGCCAACCGATAAAGTTCATCTATCACCGCCACACTTTCCGCTTCATCGTTGGTACTCTTAACAAGGTCTGCGATGCCGTCAATGACGACCAACTGGATGCCGCCATACTGGTAATAGAACTTATCCATGCTCTGCACAATGGCGTTCAGGCGTTCTTTGCGTGACATACCCGTCAGACAGAATGCTTTCAGTTCATCGGGTTTGTCCGGCTGTTTGGCTCGTGCCAGCAGGTTGCTTACATTCTTGAACAGTTGCACCTCCGACTGTTCGGTGTCATAAAGCAAGACCGCCTTGTGCCTGCCGTTGGCGGTTATCTGTATGCCCAGCGTATCTATGTCCGCACCAGCCGGGCAGATGCAGCCCGCCACGATTGCGGCTACATAATTGCTCTTTCCCGTTCCCTCGCCCCCGGTGATGCCGAACAGGTTGCCTTGTGTCCCCAGCGGAACGTCACCCGCCGAAATAATCTCTTGTGCTTTGGCGGGCGGGTTGTTGAAATCTATCTCGCATGATTTTAGCATAATCAATGTGTCGCTATACAGGTTGTCTAAAAATTCGATAAACAGCTTCAGGAAATCTTCACGGGTGTTCCCGGCTTTGAAGTAGTCGGATATGTCCTTTTCCTCTTTCGTCCCCGGAAGTGGTAGCAACAGACGTTTCACGCCAAATTCTTCCAATAGCTTTTCCTGCTTGCGTGAACTTTCCTTGCCCGTTTTATCCATATCGAAAAGCAGGACGATGTGTTTGAAGCGGAACGTCAGCCGATAAACCAACGTAGGCGGGATAATCACCGTTTCGCTATTGAAGCAGATTGCGTGAAAACCGTGTGCCGCCAGCGAAAGCACGTCTTTTTCGCCGCCCGTGATGAATAGCGTATCGCCTTTGGCGGGCAGTTGCTCCAGTCCGAAACAGTAGTTTTCACCGAAGCTGCCGCCGTAGAGGAAGCGGGGCGTGGAGAACGGGCGGTACAGCTTGATGTGCTGTTTGCCCTTATAGCCGTACATGGGTTCTGCTACCGATGAAGTGTAGGTGTACGGTTTCCCCTCTGCCGTTTCGCTGTGGTACTCCCGAAGCGAACAGACCTTGTAACGTTCCAGCAGTTCGGGCGTGATGCCGTACTGTTGCCAATATACCAGTTCGGCAAGCGGAAACTTCTGTTCCCGAAACTGGTAGGACTTGACGGGCTTTTCGGGTGTTTCTTCGGTTTTGTCCGGCACTCCCCGGCAGACGGTTGCCGGGGATATGGAAACCGGAGTGCCGGAAGCCAGCCCTAAGCCCAAATCCCGGTCGATGATTTCCAGTATCTCCACGAAGTCAGCCGCCCGATTACAGTCCAGCCCCTTTAACTGCCCCACGAAGAAAAAACAATCGCCGCTATAATTGTCGTTACCGAAGTCTTTCATCTTGTACATACCGCTATGGCGGTCGAAGTAGATATTACAGGATGCTTTCTTATCCTGATAAAGAGGATTAAGAAAGTGCCTGCCAATACGCCAGTCACCGGGTAAGTAATGTTTGAAAACAAGCAGACCGTTATTTGTTCTGCTTAGAATTTCTTCTTTCCTTAACATATTTCTGATGATTGGTTATCAGTTCATTTATACACTCCTTATCACGCTTAATCAGGCGTTCTTCCAACATTCGCTTTACTTCCTTAATCTTGTAGAAGTAATGCCCCTTGATGTCGGAGTAAGAAATCATTCCTGCCGCCCGTAGGCGTTGTAAAGTACGGTCACTGATTTTCAGGAACGTGCAGACTTCGTAACTATCCACCCAAATTTCATCTTCATCAGTCTTGTTTTCGTCCAAGTGATTGAAAATGTAGTCTGCTATGGCGGTAATCTTGTTGTCAAGTTCCTTATAGGCTTTTGACTCAAATGTTATAATCTCCATATTGCTAACTTATTGATTTGCCGCAAAGTTCGGGAGAAGAAATAACCTAAAAGTCATGGTTATATCTATCATGGTATTACTTTTTTTCAAGCTATTTTTAGGGGAATATTGGCGTAAAAGTTCCCCAAAATGTCATTTTTCAAAGTAGATTTCACCATAAAAAGAAAGTACCATGTTGGGGAGAACATGGTACTTCTTACATACTGGAATACTGGAGATTATTTCATATCATCCTCATTCATCCGCTTAACAAGATTATCTATCAGATGATGAAGATATGCCGTCCGGTCTTTTCTCTCTTTCATGGCTATATATGAAGCGTAATAATCCCCTAAATCAATGTGGAATATCGTGCTAAGGAAATTCATCATTTCTTTTATTTCCACGTTGCCATTGTTTATGTCGCCCGAAGATACAAGAGAATATCCCAGTTCGATAAGATATGACTTTTTGCCTGTGAAGCGGAACGGGTATTTGAAGCATCTTTGTAGGTTATCTTCTATCTGATTATTCGTTACCAGTTTTACCAATCGCTTATTCAAATAAATGCGCAGCATTTCATTGGCGATAATCTTTGCCACTTTATAGTCATATCCGGTTGAGAAATTAGGGTCTTTATCGAATTGTGCGCTATCGGTACATAACCGCAAATCTGCTTTTCCACGAACAAAATAATATTCATCATACACAGTGGAGTGTGAACGGTAATATTGATAAAAGTCTAAATTACGATTGAAAAAATAGGTCAGATTATCCAGTTCCCGATTGATATAATTTCTAATCACTTCATCACTACCATTAGGACATTGTGTTTCAATCTTATATATCTTATAGAAGAATAGCAACCGACCAAGTAATTCCGGTTTCTTTGTCTTGAAAAATAAGATTTCATCCTCTTTGGTTGGAAATATATAGGTTTGTATTTTTACCCTCAATTCATCAAGAACCGTTTGCAGCTTATGCACCATTGAAAGAGAGGTTTCGATAATATCATAGCCGTAGAGGTCGATTTCCGAAATATCGACCTCTATTTGGGCTAATATATTATTAGCCAACTCTTTCATTTTACTAATTTTATAAATTTAGATTCTGTACAAACGCTTAAATCCGTAGTTACAAACTTTCCATTGTAAAAAAGAGAAAAAATAGTGGCTGGTGTGGGAGAACTTTGTGCCTGTTCTCTCGTTTCCAGCTTGATTACTTTTAAAGGAATACTCTTTTCTTGTGCAAGAACACGTAACATTCCATTTACATAATAATCCGTGTATGGACAACGACTTGAATAATAGGCAACCAGTCCTTGTTTATCGGTACATTCTCCGATTTTTGCGCAGTCATTAAAATATGGAACTACACCATTGTCACAAATATTCATCGCCAACAATGAAAAGCCATTCGGAAGCCTTTCTATTTCTTCAAATCCGTGTTTCAATAACCATTTCGTATCGCTCATGAAATGGTTCTTTTTTGTACCCACAACAGTGACTAATCCATTCTTCTGTTGCTTTTTAGCATCTTCAATTACAGATTGAAGCAAATTATATCCATGCCCTTGCCCTTTATACTGCCCTGAAACCCAAAAACAATTAATCATTAAATAATTGGGAGCAGTAACCGGAAGCCACGCATATTCAGCAGGAACATATTCTATAAAAACTTTGGCTCGTGCATCAAGCCGCCTGAAAACATAGTCATTGGCAAATTCTTTCGTTAGCCACTCTTTTTTCAACTCATACCCCGCCAAGCATTTTTTGTCAGAGAATGCGCAACAGATATGGTCTTTATCTATATTATTTTCTGTCAGCGTTATATATTTAGGTAAATTATTTTCCATGATTCTATTTATTTTATAGGTATGTAGATTTTTGTAATGTTATCATTTCTATTTTCTTTTGAATAATTGATATATTCCTCAAAAGACATCCCATGACGAAGTGAATATTCTTGACTTACGTTAATGATGTTATACCAGTCCTGCAAATCAGTATAATATCCCTGCAACGTATAGACCGCATATTTACCCTGTGGTAGCCGGATTGTACCAAATTCGCAAGTGGGTATAATTTCTTTTTGCACTGATGCACAGGCATAGAAACGACATTGATTAGATTTTGTTACATTAGGGTCGTCAAAACTTAACCCGATAAAGCGTGTGTCGGATGTAAGTAAGTCATTTTTCTTTAAGAAATGTATCAATTTACTCCACGCTGTTTCATAAGGCTCTTCCTCTCCATACTTGCCCCATATACGGATATATACTAAATCTAATCCCTCAAAATCATAAGCATCAGAATGTAAGTCATACTGCTTTCCATCATGTACAAACTCTTTTAATCGCTTCTTTAATTTACTGATATAGGCTTTTGGAGAAACACCGAATTGTTTCTTAAATGCTTTGGAGAATGATTGTGGATTGTCGTAGCCGACTAACCCAGCCAAATTCTGTAAACTCATATCTTCAATTTGCATATATAGTACGGCTCGTTCTACACGTTGCCTTGCCACATAAGTATATAATGGTTCTTTCAGAGCAGAACTCATCATCCGAAGTAATTGCCGTTGAGACATATTTACTATATCGGCTATTACATTCAACTGTAATGGCTGATGCAAATTGGAATTTATGTAATCAATTACTTGATTGACCTTCTGTTTATATATATTTTCGGTGCTATTTTTCATCTATAACAATATAATTTGCAAAATTATAGAGTTTTCATAGATATATGATTGTCCAATCTCGCCAATTTTACCTTTTATTTTCCAAAGTTGTTTTCAACTATATTTTCATTTGGTTGATTTCTTTCTGAACCCCATCTAAAAAGCGGGAAGCGTGCGCCCCATCCATTTGCGTGTGGTGGAACTGGAAAGAAACGGTGAGCGTCGTTTTCATCAGGCGACGTTTGTATTTGCCCCAAATAAGAAACGGATTATTAAAAATGCCGCTATACATCCCGACAGCCCCGTCTATTTCATATTGTGCCAAGGCGGAAGTTCCGATAACCATGCTTTCCGTCAAGTCGTGATTGACGCAACTTTCAGCCACTTGTTTGGTTAGTTGCAGATAGTGTTGATTAAATAAAGATAAATCATCACAGAAAGGAACATCACACGAACTTACCTCGCCCTTTCTGTTGGCAACAATGGTGTTTACTGCAATGGTATCGTACTGCATCAGTTTGTCGTTTACGGGCAGCAGATAAAATTCTTTCACGCTCCTTGCTGCTTTGCCGATGCACCAGCACATCAACATATTAAACTTCATGCCCGATTTCCGACTGATTTTCACAAGGCGTGACACGTTGAGTGTCTTAAAGAACGTCACCATTGGCATGGGTGCGTTCATCCACATTTCAAAGGCGTATGCCCGGCTGGTTTCTTGGGGATTTACTTCTTTCATACTTAATGCTATTTTCATTTAATGAATCAGACGGCAAAAGTAGGAGAAGCGTTTGAACCCGGATAGAACAAACGGGACATTTATACGGGATTGGTGAACAAATCGGAATATGGATTTGATATTTTCAGCAAAGACATGGGCGTATATCCGCAGAACTTCTTGAACTCTCGGATAAAGTGCGACTGGTCAGCATAACCGCTGGTGTATGCTATTTGTGCCTGGTTGATTTCTTTACCCGCTTGATGCTGCATCTGCGCCAAAGCCTTTTGGAAGCGGACGATACGGGTATATTCTTTGGGATTGATGCCTACAAATGAATGAAACAACCGCTCAAACTGTTTTTTACTTAGGCAGGCAATGGAAGATAATTCGTTTACAGAGATTTGCGGAGTGATATATATTCGCTGTATGGCGGCATCTATTCTTTTAATTCTGCGTGTGGTATCAGCTAAATTATCGGCAATTTGTGACAACAGCCATTTTTCTACATAGCTTATGCAAATAGAATTATTCTCACAGTCGAATATTCGTGTAGCCAGTTCATTCAAACTTTTGTTTTCAAGGCTGTAACCGGACACTTCTTGATTATAAAAAAGTGAAGTCGGTATGTTCAGAAACATACTCATAGCGTGAGGGTGGAATACAACCACTATCATTTCTGTATTGCCGTCAGCATACAAATGGGATGAAAAATTAACTTGTCCGCTGACAGTCAGTTTGTCTTGTGTAACATTCAGTTCAGGGATATATAACGGTGCTTGCTTATGGAAAATGATTTGAGGGCAACCGATAGGATAAGTAAAGGCATCCAGCGGTCGATTGCTCTTGAATACCCAATAATATCTTATATAAGGTTGCAGCAACTTACATGGCTTGTAAAATTTGAACTCCTCTTGAATCATTTTACAAAGGTACTTATTTTAGTAGTATCTTGTTTATTACAGGGTAGTTTTTAGTGCAAGGTGCAAGTATATATCTATATATAGCTTGCACCTTGCACTAACCGCAGAATATTTATTTTCAATGATTTGCATATATCAAAAGAAAGCCGTATCTTTGAACCGTAGTTTTAGGCAGACAACGAACAGCCAAAAGGTGACAGAAAAGCGTTATTCTTGTAACCTAAGTTGTACCCCTAAGGCTTTGACATATTGATAACACATTGAATTTGAAAGATATGGGGGAGTAGGTTCATAACCCTGTCTCTCCGCAGAACCCCAAAGACAAAAAGGGGTCAAAGTATGACAAATCCCGTAAAATCAAGGTTTTACGGGATTTTTTATTTCTCTTCTCGGACATCCGAAATACACAGAAAAGCCCTGTTTAGACAGAGTACCGTTACTAAATCGTTACTGAAAATTGACGGTTGATTTTAGTGACGATTTTTAGGGTAGTCTCTGATTTGTTGTCTGTTGTCTTTAATATGTCTGCTCGTAACTCAATTATTAATCATTTCTTTGCCACTAAAAGTTTTTACCCTCGGCAAAAAGGCAGAAAAAGGAGGTATTATGAGCAAGAGTGCATTCAAGATTCTTTTCTACATTCGAAAGGATCAAGTAAACAAAGAAGGCAAGTCGGGAATCATGATCCGTTTGACTGTCAATGGCGAAATCGTACAATTCAGCTCCAACTTGGATGTAGTGCCGGAGTTGTGGGATGTCAATACGTAAAGAATGGCGGGCAATTCCTTGAAAGCATGCTAACTCAATTTCCTGTTGGACGATGTGCGGGCGACATTTCGGGTCTGTCAAACGTGATGCTAAAATTTGGGAGGATTTCTTGAAAGGCATGGGGATTCCTTTTGAAATGCCCCATCTGAAAAATGGCCGGACGAAAGTCGATGATACAGAGTTTTGTAGGATATTCGGAGTATATACAGGTTTGAGGATAGACATTCTCTCTATCTACGCTTATCGTTATTCAGTTGTTCTCTTATTTTATTAATACCAGGTGTGCCCGTAATTTCATATCCTAAATTTCGATAGAATTTTAAACGTAATTCATACTCTTCATTTTCCGATTGTTTTACGTCTTCCTGAATGATTTCTGCTCCAAGTTTTTCTGCAATGTCTTCTATGTAATAAATCATTTCACTTCCTAAACCTCGGTTACGGTAATCAAATACTGCAAGAAGGGAATCAAGATAAAATATGTTTTCTCAGTGAATATACTTTTGTAACAGATACGGCATTCAGCGATTGTTGCTTTCCATTTAAAATCAGGCAGTACCAGATGCAATACAAAGTCTATATTTTTTATATAAAGGCCTTTGTCTGTTATCGTAAAGGAGACTACGTATGCTATCTTGTTCCTTTGTCTGTAAACTCCTTCGCTGATTTTCTTCAACTCAGCCATGATAGCTTCACACTTAGATATATGGGTTTGTAAAACCGTGATTTGCAACATTTGCTTATGGGATACCTTACTCAACTGTTCATATTTCTCTTTGTAATATCGAGTATTATACATTCTTTTATATCTCCATCGCTCCCGAAGTTCTTGTAACTTGTAACAGGCTTCACTGCACAAATCCAGGAAACTACATGAATCTCCCTGTTAGTCCTTCATATAAAAACGGTAGTTCGCCAGTTTAAGAGTTCTTATTTCTCTTAAATTATATCAAAAATAAGTGTTTGATAACAGCAGGTTCTTCTTTAAATTTGGTGGTAAGTTTTCTTTTACTCATGGAATCTAATTCCGTTTTCGGAAGTGTAAGCTCTCGTTTATAGTTGACAAAAAAGCAAGTATCCCGGCTTTCCCCCGAAGAGTCCATCCATGAGGTGAAGAAGCGAATTTTAGAATAAACCATCTGAAAATCAATATCTTTAAAAAGTAAGATTTCTATCCTCAAAAGCTTTGTTTTAACACAGAGTTAAAGCTTGTTCTTTGGATGTGAATAACAAGTTCTTTAAATGCAAAAGCCTTATTATTTGCGCATAAGAACCTGGCAACCTGCAAAAGGCGTTAACAATGTTAATTGAAGAAAGGGATAAGGATGAAGATACCGGTTCAGACGGCGCAAATTCACTTCCGAAACTTGAGTTATCTTATTCAGCCGGTGTCTATTTTTTCTTATTAAAGCAAGCAAAAAGGACAATTATCAACTTGAAAATAAAGAAATAAAGAATTTACCACCAAATTTGAAGAAGAACTTAACAGCAGTTGTATCAATATGAAGATACAGCCGCTGTATATTTGTATGAAAATATGTAATTTCTCAGATAAGTTCATATTTTTTGCCTATTTCATGGAAGGCGTTTATCAGCCTGTCACAGTCTTCAAGCGTATGTGACGACATCACGCCAATTCTAATTCGGCACATATTAGGAGGTACAACCGGTGGAAATATTGCATTTGTGAAGATATCTCTGTCGTAGAGTTCCTTTGTCATCCGGGTCAATATGTATTCGTTTCCTACAATAACAGGAATAATAGGTGTGATCGAGTTCAAAGTATTAAAGCCAATTGCTTTCAATCCGTTTCTTACATATTCAGCATTCTGTTTCAGTGCATTCTGAATATCCGTATTACGCATCTCTTTGATTACTTCAAGGGATGCCGCACATATACTCTGGGGTAAAGAGGTGGAATACATGTTACTACGAGCATAAACTCTCAGGTAATCAATAATGTTTTGTTTGGCAGTTATAAAGCCTCCTATCGCCCCTATTGCTTTACTGAGCGTTCCTGTAACGATTATATTTTCGCGCTCTTTTATGCCGTAATAGCTTAGCGTTCCGGCTCCGTCTTTCCCAATTACTCCCGTGGCATGGGCATCATCTATTAAAAGCAATGCATTATATTTCTTCACAATCTCTAGGATAGCCGGAATATCGGCAATATCTCCATCCATACTAAATACTCCGTCGGTTACCACCATCATGCCATCTTTGTATTGCCCGACATTTTCTTTTAATATTTTTTCGAGTGCTTTAGGGTCATTATGCTTATATCTTACCATTTTGGCGCCAGACATAAGAGCTCCGTCAATTAAACTGGCATGGTTGAGTCTGTCATATACCAGCAAGTTGTTAGGGCGTATCAATCCTACTATCACACCTATATTGGCAGTGAAGCCGGAAGAGAATAATATAGTGTCATCAAAACCGGTCAGCTTGGCTATCTCTTTTTCCAATTCATTTTGGAATATTGTCGTTCCACTCAATAGTGGAACCCCGCCACTTCCTATTCCATAGTCAGTTGTTACATGAACCGCTTTTTCTACTACTGATGGTATGCCGGTAGCATCCAAATAACTATTGGAACCGAACATCAGCATTTTCTTTACTTCATTAGTTTTTCTATCAACAACCTCGACTTCCCTACCGCAACCGGAAACCATTGGGGATTTGACGTAGATGTGTAGCGAGTTCTCTTCGTGTAGTTGGAGTTCTTTTTGGAAATTGGAAACTTTCTCCATAATACTGCCACCGGGGCTATTCTTACATATCGAATAGTCAATTTTGAACCCAGATATGTTCTCTTTCATTTTAGTATTTATACGTTATAAATTTGTTTGCAAAGATAATGACAAAAATAAAATAAGCAAATTAAATAGTCTATAATTAAATTGCTAAAACAACTACTTGCTAATATTTGAATTACTTGTTTGTTGCTTGTAAGGCGTAAAATACCTATATTTGCAACATATCTCTTGTTTATACAAAACAAACATGTGGGGGAGAATCAAACTGTTGGATAAACAAACATAAGCCTTCTTTGAACTACCCAACCGATTCTTTAGGGATGAAATGTTATTGGAGGGAACAAAAAATACCTCCCGACTTTTGGTGATTAAATTTTTTATTATTTAATAAGTACTATATAATAATGATGGGACAGGGGGATAAAAAAACTCGCATAAGGAGAACCAATGAGCAGTTGGATAAGGAGGTAATATCTGAATTTGAAAAGCTTGTAGGTGAGTTTGGTTTTGGAAATGTTAATTTGAGTGCATTAATGAAAGCTGCTGACTTAGAAGCTAATGTGTTTTACAGAAGATATGGTTCGATGGATAATCTTTATGACAGACTGGCCAAGCAATACGACTTCTGGATCAATAATACCATTGATATTTCCACACTTAATACATTAGGACCTAAAAAGTTTTTTGCAGAAACGTTCAAGACATTGTTCAGGAATCTGTCAGAGAACAGTGTGATGCAAAAGTTGCTGCTTTACGAAATGACAACTATTAATAGTACTACAAAGAGATCTGCGGAAACACGGGATGTTATGAACTTAAACTTAATAACATTTTACGAAAATCTCTTTGCACCGGCGAAAATCAATATTAAAAGTATTGCGTCAATCCTAATAGGGGGAATTTATTATTTGATATTACATAAAGAGTGTGCTAAAATCTGCACAATAGACTATAAGACTAAAGAAGGAGAAAATGCTTTTTCAGAAGGAATCGACTTTTTAACTGACATTATTTTTGATAGGTTGGAGATGTATGACAGGGATAAAAAGGCAATCCGGCAAATGATATCAGATGGCATAAGTGAATCCAAAATATGCAAGTATATGGGCATCAATAAGAATGACCTGAAAACATTGCTTTCGGAATAGTCACAGGAGACTATATGGACAGATGTTTAAGGAAATCCTGAAGTTCTACAGCCTTCCTAATTCAGCAATATATTTAATGGCAATATCCATACGTAAAGACGAAGGTATTGCCATTATTCTTTTCATATAATGCAATCTCAATAATCGCCTTCACGTTTTCAACAAGATTCTAAATAGGCATATATACGTCTTTTTATCAATCAGTTGCACTTCTTTAATTATAAATTCTCTCAATAATAGATCCCATTATTTGTTTACGAATATATAATTATCAAAAAATATATTTTATTTTTTTAAGCAAACCATTTTTCGTATATTATTTTTGTTCTATATTTGCATGCTGAGGACTATATAGAAGCCATGCACTTTTATAATGAAATGAAATCGTAGTTTTCTTGTAGTCTGTATTAAACAAATTATTAACATTTAAACTCCTAAAACATGGCATTTAGAGCAACCTTAAGCTTTGCAGGAAAAGAGTTTGACGTGCTGGATTGCACGTACAGTCTCAAGCGAGATGTGGATTCCAAAGGACGCCCATCTTCAAACATTTATGGTGGACAAATTCGTCTGCATGTGGAATCGACTGATGATACTTCCATTCTGGAGAACATGACCAATCAGTTTAAACCTCATTCCGGCAGCATCGTCTTCAAAAAAGGAGATGAAGAAGCCAAGATGAAGGAACTTACCTGGGAAAACGGATACATTACCGAATTTACCGAAAACATCGACATTGTCGGCTCGCAGCCGATGACTATCACTTTTGTCGTATCGGCTCAGGTAATCAAGATTGGTGGCGCACAATTTGAACAGAATTGGCCGAAGTAATCATGTAGTAATCATGTAGGTAACAGAAGCCATCTGCTGTTTTTTTAATATGTGGATGGCTTCTGTAGCTTAAAAACAAAAAAGACAAATGGCAATACTTGAATATGGAATTGGTGGTAATGAAGTGAAAGTTGATACTTCCGAAGCCATCGCAAACATTCCGGAGAATCGCTCCCTCATAGTTGAACAGTTAACTGCTGACGAACCTGTAACTCCTGAAGCGGTCAAAGGCTTAAGCACTATCGAAGAGGTGTTTGCGCACTTCTTACCCAACATTGATGTTGAATTTGAAAATGAAGAAGGGCAACCGGTAAAAGAAAACTTTAGATTTAGCTCAGTGGCGGACTTCAGTGTGAAGAATATGACACAGAATAGTCCATTCCTCCATAAGTTGGATACGGAGAAAACATTCTACGAGGGGATGGTGACACAATTGCGCTCTAATAAAGTTCTACAACGGGTGTTGGAGAATCCGGAATCCAAAAAGGCGTTTATCAGCGCACTGGAGGCATTGAGTAACGAATTAAAGACCGAATAAAAGACAATAAGAACTATGGAAGATAATAAAAATAAGTCTGAAGTTCAGGCGCAAGAAACCGTTCAAGTTTCCTATAAAGAGAAAAACGGGGAATCCTCTCTGGCTTCGGCACTGGATGTGTTGTCCAGATTCGGCGGTTTCAATTTTCTGGAATCAACAGTAGATGGTGTTCAGAACCTGAACCCCGAGCGTAAGGCACGCAAAAAGATATTCTTAACCGATGAACAGAAGCAAGAAGAACGGGAAGTGCTGAAGAATAAGATAGATATGTGGATCGACCTGCTGAACTCATCATCGGCAGTGACGGAAATGATTGCCACTTCTAAAGCTAAATCGGAAGCTGCCGCATCGCATCTTGCCAAAAGCCAATTGGTGGCAGTGCAGAGTGTGAGGGATATGGAACAGGCATACCGTGGAGTGATGTTGTTCTATAAGAATACGGAAGCGGACAAAGTGAACAACGTGACGATAGTCAATGCTTCCAAAGAACAACTGACCGACCTCGACAATCCCCGCTTCATTGATTTCGTTGCCCGCGAACTGAAACAGAACTATGACAAGTTGGATTTACGTCAAAATTACTCACTGTTAGCCATTCCGGGCTATCTTGGTTCGAATAAGGTGCTTGAAAAATGGGCGAAAATCGCTTATGAGAATAAAGTGATGCTCTATACGGACTTTGCCGACCTTGATAAGCCGGAAGATGTGGTGGAACTGTTCTCTTCCTCCAATATGGCAAGTGGGGAGGCCTTCAAAAGCAATACCTGCATGACCTGCAACTGGCTGGTGGGACGTGCCGGATACCGGGAAATCGGTGAAGAGGAAGACCTCCATGTTTCTCCGTCTATTGCTTTGATGGGTAAAGTTTACACCACTCTGATGTCTCAGGTAACTGCCGGTAAGAAGTATGGCGGCATTAATGAAATAGATGCGGTGGTATTCCCGTTGAAGAAAAGCGAAATCTCACAACTGGAGAAAATGGGTTTAATTCCGATGGTTAATGAATATGGTAAAGTGATGGCGTTCTCCGCAAAGACATTGTTCAACGGTGACAATCTGGGATTGCAAACTTATTCTGTGGTACGTGTATTCGACTATATTACCAAGGTGTTGTTTGATTTCCTGAACCGCCGTTCGTTCGAGAACTGGAGCTCTAAAACCGAACGTGACCTGAGAGGGCAGATTGTACAGTATCTTGATAGTGTACAGGGAGCCGACCGCCTTATCGAAAAATTCAAGATAATCCGTTTCGAGCAAGACCAAAAGCAGAAAGACCGTATTTATCTGGATATTCACATGACTCCGTTCTTCCCTGCCAAGAGCTTTGTTATCAAGTTGGACGGCACGAAAGGTGATGATGGTACAAACTGGAATACAAATTACGAACAGGCGTAATAAGAATAAAATATGGATTTTTTGAACATCAATGAAACAGTTCAGAGCGTAATCCGAATATCAAAAGGTGTCGCCCGTGAGTATGGCAATGCCAGCTATGCTCCGGCACACCTTTTGTTTGCCTTGATGCACAAAGAGGTAGGTCTGCGTTCGTTTGTCGAATCGTTGGGTAAGGACGCCGATTACTTGCGTGAATGGGCGGAGGTAAGAATAGAGGAGTACCCCAAGGCTGCCGGCGCAGGCGAGATAATGCCCGATCCGAAAGTTAACGAACTGTTTGAGCAAGCCGATAATGTACGAATCAAGTGGGGACTGCTGGAAATCAATCCACTTTGCCTGCTGGCAGCCATTGCTACACCCGAAGCAGGTTTCAGTACGGACGAGTTGCGCTCGTTCCCTATTCGGGAGCGTGAGATACATGACCTCTTCACGAGCGGAATGGGTAATATGAAAAAATCCGTAAGTACGCAGACTGACCTTCCGGGGAGTGAAGCCCCCCTATGGACAGCCGGGGCGGGCAATTTAGATAAGTACTGTACGGATAAGACTGCTCTTGCGGCAGACAAGAAAGTATATCCTATCGTGTGCCGTGACCGTGAGACACGCATGATGATGGAAATTCTGGGGCGGATGGGTAAGCCCAATGTGCTCATCATCGGCGATGCCGGTGTGGGTAAGACTGCTCTGGTAGATGGTTTGGCATGCAGCATCATTGAGGGTACAGTTCCCCAATATCTAAAGGACATGACTATCTATGAGCTTGACACAGGAACACTGATTGCGGGTGCTACCTACAAAGGCGAGATAGAAGAACGGCTGAAAGGAATCATCAAAGAATTGTCGGCTCACGGCAATGCGATTCTCTTCATTGATGAAATACATACGCTGATCGACCCCAAGTCGGGCAACAGCGGAGCGGCAAGCATCCTGAAACCGGAGCTTGCCAAAGGAAATATAACGGTAATCGGAGTCACTACGGTGGACGAATACCGTAAACTGATTGAACCGGACCATGCCCTTAACCGGCGTTTTGAAGTATTGCAAGTATCGGAACCTGACCTTGCATCCACCGTAAATATGATACAGGCAGCTTTGGAAAGATATGAAAGCTACCACGGTGTGGGGGTAGATGTAGATTCGTTGCCGGAATGCGTGGCACTCGCCAAGCGTTATGTCAAGGAACGCCGTTTGCCGGATGCCGCTATTGATTTGATAGACCGTACCCTCTCTGCGGTTAAGATGATTAACCAGAGCGGGGAAAAAGATATAAAGGGACTGGCGGAGCAGCTTGCCGCGATTGAAGCGGCGGAAGACCGGCCCGAAGCGGAGCGCACGGAGAAGTTGCGGTTAGTCAACTTCACCATGAAGAACCGGTTAAGCCCTATCCTTCTGGGAATGCTCTCCGATGGACAGAATGAACCGGAGTCATCAGACTACGGTGAATGGATGGATTATATTTTAGGTGTACTTGACCGATTGCGTGAATTGACCAAAGAGAAAATCGGGAAAATCACTTCCCATGAAGTGGCAGCCGTTGTTTCTTCTTCTACAGGTATCCCTATCGGCAAGATAGAATCCGGAGAGAAAGAAAAGTTACTCAACATGGAAGATATTCTGCGTCGTAGAGTGGTGGGACAGGATAATGCGCTGAAGGTATTGACAGATGCCATTGTCGAATCACGAAGTGGAATGAACAAACCGGGACAACCGATTGGCTCATTCTTCCTGCTGGGACCTACCGGAACCGGTAAGACTGAATTGGCAAAAGCATTGGCAGAAGCACTTTTCAATGACGAAAAGGCGATGATTCGTTTTGATATGTCAGAGTTTAAGGAAGAACATTCGGCAGCCCTGCTATTGGGAGCGCCTCCGGGATACGTGGGCTACGAAGAAGGTGGCGTACTCGTGAACCGGATACGTCGTCAGCCTTATGCGGTGGTGCTTTTCGATGAGATAGAGAAAGCCCATTCTTCCGTTTATGACATCTTCCTGCAAATCATGGACGAAGGCAAGCTACACGACCGTTTGGGCAAAGAGGGTGATTTTTCCAATTCTATCGTACTGTTTACATCCAATGTAGGTAGCGAATGGCTTAGCAAGCAGATTAATGAGGGCAAGAATCCTTCTACCACTGACCTGATGGAAGTCATGGGTAGTTATTTCCGTCCGGAGTTTCTTGCCCGTTTGTCGGAAATCGTGCCTTTCTCTCCTATTAACGAAACAATGCTGGTTCGTATCTTTGAGATACAGTTAAAGGGAGTTATAGCATTGCTTGAGAAGCAACATATTGACATTGAGATTACGGAGAAGGCAAAGAACCTGCTCGCTACCCGTGGCTTCACTCCAAAATACGGAGCACGTCAGGTGGCGGGTACGATACGTAACTATATCCGCCGTCCTATCTCAAAGATGATTGTTGCAGGAACATTGACGGCAGGGAATACAGTTGTTGTCGATGTGGCGGATAATGGAGATATTGATTGGAATGTGAAATGATAAAATGAAGATACTATGTTTGGACATAAAAGTTTTTTGAGGATAGGTGCTTTGAGCGATTCCAGTATTTCAGGATTGTACAAAGACAGTTATGAACTTGAAAATTGCAACTTTAGTTTTTCGCAAGGAGTCGATGGTAATGGTAAACCACAAACGGAAGTTCGTGGGGGAACAATAAGTCTTACTTACGGTGGTTTACCTCAGCAAGATTTACTCCGCTGGATGTTAGGTTCGACCAAGTATGAAGATGGAGCTATCGTTGTGTGTGACGACAATAATGAACCTTTAGAGAAAATTTTCTTCGAGCAGGCAGCTTGCGTTGGCTTGGAGATAGATTATGTCCAACAAGGAAAAGGATATATTCAATCTAAGATAACATTGCAGGCACGCAAAATCAAAGTGGGTGAAACCGCCCTTGAAAACCGTTGGACAATTAATAAATAAAAGATATGGGATTATTTAGCTTACCAAAGATAGACAGCGATTTGACTGCACGATTCATCCTTGACGGCAAAGAGTATGAGATGAGCCAATTTAGCATAAGTTTCGGACAGTCGGTTGATCATAAAGGTCAACCGCAAGACGAAGTCCGTGGCGGTAGAATGCTTATTGTTTTGACGCAGGCGCTACCGGACAATCTTTATCGTTGGGCAATGACTTCATCTCCTAAAAACGGGGAGATTGTATTTCGTTCTAAAACCGCCAATTCACCTTTGCGGATAATGTTTAATAATGCGTATTGTGTGAGTTTTCAGCGTCAGGTTGGTAATGCTTCCGGTATGATTTCAAAACTATTAATTTCTCCTGATGAGATTCTGATGAATGGAATTAGCTTTGATAATCACTGGGGTTAAATAGGTGTAGATATGGCTTATAGAAATGAATATAAAACGCAAAGTGAATTTAATGTCATCCTGGAACGGGGGGATGACTATGAAGGATTTGTAGTTGGCTTGGGATATACTTGGATGAGTAGCAAGGTAATTCTACCGGTAAATCAAAACGGATGGAGTCCAATATCTCGGAATGTTTCGGTGGACGAGAGTTTTCATACGATAGTCTCAGAAAGGAAATACGATACCTCCCAATATGCCTATGAAAAAAGTTTGATGCAAGATGAATCGAAAGTTACCGAAAAGGTTTTTGACTTAATAGTTAAGAACAAAGGTAATAATATCACTGAGATAAATTTAGGCCAAGGAAAGCAATATTTGCCCACGGATAATAGTGAAATAAATATTGTAATTAAAGACACAGGGAGCCGATATGAAATTGGAATCACTGCCACCGATAAATCCAATGGTAAGACTTATAAGATAATGTATGAGAGTCTGATAGATTTTTTATCGGCGGTACATGACTCAAATGGTCTGCCTGCTGTAAATAAGGAGGGTCTGAACCTGGAAGGCTTAGCAGGAGTAGGATTTGGAATAGCTGAAACGGCAGGAGATTGGGCTGAAAAGATTATGAATAATCGAGGAGCATACCTGCCTAAATCGAAGCGTTTTTCACCCAAAACACTTCCTCCGATTATAAGGTCACCTTTTGGGAATTATGAAATTTCTCCAAAAGTAATGAGTGGCTTGCGTGGAGTGGGAAAAGCGTTAGGGTGGGCAGGAATGGTACTAACCGGAATTCAAGTTAGAGATGATTATTTAAATAAAAGATATGCAGTGGCTGGTGCAAGAGTTGCCGTAGCAGGTTTAGCTTATGGAGTAACTTTTATTCCTTATGTAGGTTGGGTATTAGCTATTGGTATTGGAGTTGCTGATTATATTTGGGGAGATAAGTTTTACAATTGGGTAGATAATAAAGCTTCCGAATTGGAAATGTGGTGGAATGGCGTAAGGTTAGCATTATGATACTCTACGATTATTTATTTTATTGCTCGTACAAAATGGGTATGCGTTCAAATAATTTTGTAGGATTACCTGTTTTAGCGGGTATGATGATGGTGATACCCAATGTTATAATACATGTGATGACTCTTGATTTTATTATGTGTGGATTGGGTGTAACATGGTTTGCTGAGATAATGAAGAATAAAATATTTTTAGGATTGTTCTATTCTTCTATATTGGGACTTATGTACTATTATTACTCATATAAAAGAAGATATGAAAAAATTATATTAAAGTATGATTCAAGGAGGAATACTGTGTGGAAAAAGCATCCAATTATTGTTTATATTTTATGCCTTTTTGTTAGTATGGTATTACTACATCTATCAGCGATGTTTTATCATAAAGAGGGTTTGTTTAGTGTAGGATAGCTTCGTAAAATGAAGCTTAATGGTTTTGCGAGAAGAAATATATGTAGTAAATATTAGATAAGAAGCGAATGCTCTACGATTATTTATTTTACTATTCCTATAAAATGGGTATGAGGTCGCATAACTTTGACGGATTACCTGTGTTAGCAGGCATGATGATGGTTATACCCAATATGGCGATACACATACTCATTATTCAGGTGATATTAAGGCATTTGGGTTTTCATTGGCATGACGCTTTGTTACTTCATGAAGTTTGGGGACGTATTTTTTACTTAGTATTTTTCTCGTTCATTTATTTGTACTATTGGTATAAAGGCAGATATAAAAGAGTAATTGAAAAATATAATTCAAAACAGGATTCTTATTGGAAGAAGCATCCATTTGTAACCATTGTTGTGTATACAATTATTAATATGATACTGTTTGGTTTGATGTGTATTATGGATTCTATAATTGTTGAATAAGAACTTAATGGAGGTGAGATTAGTATTATGGCACTCTACGATTATTTATTTTATTGCTCATACAAAATGGGTATGAGGTCGCATAACTTTGACGGATTACCTGTGTTGGCAGGCATGATGATGGTAACTCCTAATATGATGTTACATTTAGCTATATTGCAAATTGTATTACAAATATTAGCAGTTCATTGGTTTGAAGAATTGTTAGCTCTAGGTTTGTGGGGACGTATTATCTATTTAGGATTTTTTGTTAGTGTTTATTGTTACTATTGGTATAATGGTAGATATAAAAAAATAATTGAAAAATACAATTTAGAAAAAAATACTTATTGGAAAAGGCATCCATTTGTGACAATCTTATTGAACGTAATCACAAATTCTGTAGTGTTTTTCGTAGTTGTATGCATTAAGAAGGGATATATATTGATCAATATATTATGCAAAGAAGAAACTATAATACTATACGATTATCTAATGCATTCCTAATATATGAATTTAAATTTATGCTTATGCAAACGCACCTGTACCTTCATAAAGAGAACACCGACCTACCCCACGACGAGTACCGGGGGAAGTATCCGCTGAAACACTTTGATTACGGATTGAGCCGTAATGTGGGGCGTAAAGGTGAAATCACTTCCGGCTTATGCGGCGGAGAAATACGGATCGTCATTGACGGATTTTCCGACGCTACCCTGCTAGGATGGCTCTTTGACACCTTCCGTAAAGAAGATGGGGCGATTGTTACACTGGATGAACACGAAACGACCTTTGCCAAACTGCAATTTTCGGGCGCATCGGTAAGGAGCTATCGTATGAACTACGATTCGCGGGTTAAAAAAGGTGTGGTGACTATCATTGTGATAGAAGCCAAAGAGATTGTAACGGACAATGACTTATTTTTTAAAAACAAATAACTATGGGCTTTTTCGACAGGCTGTTTAAAGGAAAAGAAGTGTTTGCGGACAGACGCAATCCGGATATGGTATGCGAGATGACGCTTTGCGGACAGTCGCACATCTTGTCCGAGTTTGATATTGCCTATGAGCCGGATAATTCCTCGAAAGAATATATGGAAGCATACGCCGTGTTCTCGGAGCCGGTAAATGCGGAGGTGGAGAACTGGATAATGCAATCGAACAGAAAAGAGAACGGAGTAGTCCGATTCTACCGCAACAGCGATGCGATGGACGAAGGCGCACTGTTCGAGATAAAATTCAGTGATGCAAGTTGCGTGCATTATCGCAATGTATCGCAGGGAGACACATCGGTAAAGACCATTGTGATGACTTTTCCGTCTGTCCGGATGGGAGGTGATGAATTTGAACTAAAACGATAATACTATGGCTATATACTCACTACATGAAATGGCAGGACTACTCAAAACGGGTCTTTGGCAAGGCGGCGAAGTCGAGAAGCTCGGATACATCGGGACGGCAGTTCCCCATGCTTCCCCCGCACCGGCTTGCGGGCTGACGGGAGTATATATCAGTTATGATACCATGTTGGAGAGATGCGAAGTCTCGATGCAAGGCGGCGGGTGTGAATTATTCATTTCACAATACCACCCCTATACCGGAACTTATATGACCTATGTTCTGGAAAGCAATCTTTCCGACAGGAGATTACTTTTGGCTAAGTTGGAGGAGATACTGGCAGACCGGAGGAATCCCTACCTATGGTCGCATAACTTGTACAAAAGAAATTCATTCGGCATCGAGCGCCGGTATGACACAGGACATAGCAGTATGTGGGGCGGTAGAATAGCCGTACCACGACAAAGTAAATTCTTTGGAAGATGAAACAGAAATACTATAAACTACCGGTACGTTTGGAAAAGCTCTTCGAAGGAGATATCCGGCAACTGGAAAGATGTTCCGAACTGGAATCCATCGACCAGCACATCGAACTGTTGCTGACCACCTGTCCGGGTGAGCACCGTTTCGACCCCAAATACGGTTGTCGGATTTGGGAGTTGGACTTTGAGCGCATTGTTTCTACCGAACAATGGAAAGAACTGTTTACCGGATACGTGATGCAGGCGATTTCCACTTATGAGAAACGCATTTCCGACATCACTCTCTCGGTAAACCTACAAGAAGTCGTCAGGGAAGAAGTTCTGGATAACCGGATGATACGTAAGCGGGTAGATATTACAGTACTCGCCACATTGAATTCCACCGGTGCTCCCTGCGGTTTCGGTTACAAATTATACATGGGACCTTTATCAAACGAATAATCAGGCAGTTGAAATATAAAATTAAAACGTATGGCAAATCTATTCACAAAAGAAAGCATTAAAGCCCGGATGTTCAAACAGGCGGCAACCCTATATGACATACGAAATATAGATGGCATGGACCCCCTTATCCGACTGCTGATTGAAGCCGTGTCGGGCGAAATTTTCAAGCTGTCCGGTGATATGCACGCCATTGAAAGCCGATTGTTGGAGAAAGTCGCTTCCGCCCTTACTCCACACACGGCATTGGTTGCCAAACCCGCCCATGCTATTGCTGCTGCCCGACCATATACACCGCAAGCTACTGTATCTCCCACAGACCTGTTTTCTTATAAAAGCACGGAGATAGTGAAGAAGTATAAGATGAAAAATCTCTTCTTTACTCCGCTGCATGAAACCCGCATAATCAATGCCGAACTGAAGTATCTCGTGACGGCGGATGAATTTTGCACCATCACTCCCGAAGGAGAACGTGACGCCACTGCCCGCTTTCGTTCCGATGTGCCGGTAATGGGTCGGAAAATCAGTATCGGGATGAAAATAGGCAACAATGTAACTACTCTCAACGACTTGCCGTTATATATAGATATACCGCTTGTAGCAGATAAAAGCAGTTATCTGAAATTACTGCCGTACTGCCATTGCACGATTGCCGGTATTCCTGTAGAAATTAAAGGGGGAATCGAGTACGACCCCACACGTTCGGTCAGTGAGAAATACGATCTTGGCAGGTTGATTACGGAAGAAATAACCAGCAAATATGCTTCCCATTACCTGACATTGAAAGCTCACGGATTAAAAGTCAGAGATTTGTCACGTAGCAGAGTGCCCGAAGAAATCTCTTTCCTGCTGCCAAGTGATTTCATTGCCGAATGTGATGCGGATACTGTTTGGATAGATATAGAATTTCCCACCGCTTTTTCAAAAGAAATACTGGAACAGGTAAAGGTGCAGATGAACACTTTTATCGTAGTAAACAAATATCCGGCAAAGATTACCAGAAAGGTAGATTCCGTCTCGGCCATTCTCCCTTTGGAAAAGACGGAATTTGAATATTTCCTATTTGTGGATTCGATTACCGATAACCACGGAGACCGGCTTAGGGAAATTTCCGGCACACAGGATGAAGGCAGAGCCGGCTGTTATTCGGTCAGAAGGGGCGGTTGCGAACGCTTCAATGCGATGGATGCCAAAGATTTTCTGAACCGCCTGACAGACCTGCTATATGACGAAAGTATGGCCTTCTCTTCGACAGACAAAGACGGAATGAAAGAGGTAATCGAGCAGATAGAAGAACGGGTAAGCCAATTAGGAGATAAAAATAAAGACGGAATCGGAGGACAGGAAATGTTGTCGTATGTAGTCATCGACCAACGTTATGACGAGGATACCCGGTTAACTGTGGATTATACTCTTACTAATGGCGAATTTGCCAATGACATCTATGCGGGAGAGCCATTAAATGACTGTGCTAATCCCGATATAGACAAAGATACACTGCGGTTTGTCACTTCCGCCCATGGAGGAGAGCCCTCCCCATCCGTAAAGCGCAGGATGGATATGTACCGATTCATGCTGTTGTCACACGGCAGTATATACACGAAAGAGGATATACGCAATTTCTGCATGGCAAGGTATGGCGACAGCATCCGCTCTGTGGAGGTAAAGCTGGGGTATGCAGCCGGTAAAAAAGAAAGCGAAGGTTTCATAAGGACGCTGGACGTGTATCTACGGTTATCGGAGGGGATGCAAGGATTAGACCGAGAAGAATTCGTCGTTGATTTGGACAGTGAGCTCAGGCGGTTGTCTCCGGAAACCTATAACTACCGTGTTTTTATTAACTCATAGTATTCACCCATAAAATATATTAACTATGGCATCGACAAACTTGGACGCTGTAAGCGTGGAGATAAAAGTAGCAGGAAAAGTCTGTGATTATGTAACAATGGAACTTTTTCAGTCGGTCAGTACACACCACCGTTTCAAAATCAAAGTAAACTATCGTCCGGACAAGCCAAGTGTCTGGGCTATCGGTCCCGATGTGATATTCAAGCAACTGGGTGAGAAGGTATCCATCATCATGACCCACCATGAGAGTGGAGAGAAAACGGAATTTCACGGACTGATTTCTGATATTCATGTGGAAGGCTTCGACGGTAATCAGGGATTTGTCATACTGGAAGGGGGAAGCCCTACCATCCTGCTGGACAGAGACCCCGCTATGGACTGCTATGTAGAGCAAAACCTGAATACGATAGTCAGTGACATACTTGATAAGAGCGGGGTGAAAATGGATGTGACCAACAATCCCAAACATACGGACATCATCCCTTATGTTGCCCGCTATAAAGAAACAAGCTACGGATTCCTATCCCGTCTGCTGCGCTCCTACGGCGAGTGGTTCTATTACAACGGGGAAACGCTACAGATAGGAGACCCTGAAATAGAGACGGAAAGCCGTGCAGGTTATGATGTTGATCTGACGGGAGTCAGCATCAATGCCACTATCCGTTCGCTGAATCACAGCACCTATGAGTTCGACCCCGTCAATGATAAGTTCTATTACGACTACAGCGGAACACCTAAAGGCGCTACCCTTGGTTCCCGTTCGGCTGAAAAATGCAGTGAACCTATCTTCCCTACCGAAGCGAAACTCCCCTCGATGAGACCTGCGTATAGCGCAATGGATTTGGAGCACTACGGTGATGCCGGATTTCACCGAAACTATTCCCAATTGTCTCAAATCAAGGCTTCAAGCCGTTACTGTGGCATACGACTGGGAGAATTAGTGGTTACCCGTGTACCTGAAAGTTTCCCGGGAGTTAAGATTACCGATTTGGGACGTTACCGTATTACTGAGATTACCCATACGGTAGATAGTCGGGGACGGTATAGCAACACTTTCTGCGGTGTACCGGGTGGTACGCCCGTCATGCCGTGGGGAGATGCCGTGATGCCGGTAGCCTATCCGGAAATGGCAAGAGTGGTGAGCAATGACGACCCAAAAAATCAGGGACGTGTCAAAGTACAGTTCATGTGGCAGGAGGTAGATGGTGGCGAGAGCTACTGGATGCGGGTACAAAGCCCGGATGCAGGCAAGAGCGATAAAGTTGCCAAAAACCGTGGTTTTGTGTTTATCCCCGAACCGGGTGATTTGGTAATGGTAGGCTTCGAGCAAGGCAATCCAGACCGTCCATATGTGACAGGCAGCCTTTTCTATAAGGCTAATTCAGAGGGAGCAGCAACGGATAACAGTGTAAAGAGTATCCGTACACGCAGCGGACATATACTGGAGTTTAATGATGATGAAGGTGGAGACTGGGGCATTACGATTAAAGACCGTAACGGATGTATGTTCCACTTAGACACTAAAGGGGAAGAAATATTAATATCTGCACCTCAGAAGATTACAATAGATGCTAAGGATATTGTAATTTCGGCAAATAATCAAATAAATATGGTTGCCGATAAGGGTATTTTAGCCAATGGTCGGGAAAATATTTCTTTTGTTACAAAAACAATGCAAACCGATGTAGAAAATGATTGTGTACTGAGTGCGAAAGAGTTCACCGGAATAACTGAGAAAACAGAAATTCAGAGTACTAAAGAAAACCTTGTACTAAGCTCAGGCAAGGAAGTTATTAACAAGAGTAAGTCTAAGAAAATAAGGCTTTCGTAATATTCAAATATGAAATATATGGGAAACTCTTTAAATAAAAACAAGGAATGGAGCGTCACAAACAGCCCGATTATTAAATTAAAGGTTGATAAAAAAGAGCCTAAATTCAATGCTACGGAAGCTGTTAAGATTCGAATAACAGCAGAATGCCATAATGTGACTATACCCAAAAACGGATTAGAATATGAATGGAGCTATGTGGACTCCACAGGCTTTATGAAGTCTTTTACGACTAAAAAAGGCGTGGTTATGTTGCATTGTCCTAATTCCTTTTGCGGTCGTGTTATGACCATAAAAGTAAAAGTTAATTTAGAATTTAGCAAATTCGACGAAAAGATAAAATTCTCTTCTTTTGATTTCGGGAAATTCGATACATTGGAGGATACTATTGAGATTAAACCTCAATGTAATAAAAAGCTTTCAGACAATGCCGAGTGGCTTCCGGACGAAGTAGAAATGCCCAATTGCGTACAAAGCTCAGTTACATTATATGGATATAATGGAAGTGAAATGGGGCTGGTGCGAATGATAAAAGAAAAAGGGAAAATTATCTGGAAGGGTGAAGATAAAGTGATGGTACGAGATAATGTTGTCTCCGCTCTTTTTAATAGAAACCACTGCACCTCCAGTACAGCGGATGACAGCATATATACTTTGCAATTTCAATTGACTGATGCCCGGAATGGAAGCCTTTTAAAAAGTTATTCCAGAGACTATATAATAAAGGGACGTGAAGCTATTAAACCTTTAGCCGGATGTCCTATACAACCGGTTGTAGTAGGAGATATAACAATAGCAGAAAATAACTTTAAGCCTTGTAAATACACGCAAATTGATGTCGAATATACAAAAGATAAGGAGGGTAAAGAAAAACAAAAAGTGACAGTTTTCAAAGAAGGGCTTCAGTCAACGAATACCGTCAATCTGATCGGTGGGGAGCGTAAAATAACTGTGACCTTGTTGGAGTATACCCCGAAAAAATGCACATTGAAAGAAAACTCTCATAAAAAGAAGGAAGAAGTTCCTTTTATGCTTTATGGAGAAAACAAAAGCAAACTTCCTATTTCCGTATCCGGCAAAACCGGAAAAATTGAAAATATCAAGATAAAATACAATTATGGTATAATAAATGCCATAAAAACTTTATGGTTACCGATGAGTGGTATTGTACAAACAAGCAAGCTCTATACGAGTTATGCCAATTGTAGGCATTTCAACGATGTAATTTTTAATATGTATCCTGATACAAAATGGGAAGCATTCGTTGAACTCAGTTCTTCCAAACCGAGATTATACTCTCATACAAATATGCCGGCAGAATATTCCATATTTGAACGGCATCAGAAAAAAGCATTAAGTGCGGCCAAAGAAGATAAAGACATTGGATTGTCTTTTAGCTTAATGGCAACGTATGATGATGATATAGAAATAAAATTAACTGCTGATATAGAAAAATCCGTCAAAACGGTATCCCATGTATTGAAGACTATCCGGGATGCATTGGATGTACTGTCATTCAAAAAGTCGGTGGATGATAATAAAGACAAATTAAAAGCAAGAAATGTTTTACCGAAAAGTTCTAAACTTCCGGTTTTTATTGAGATATCCAGTCCGGTTCTTAAAATTGGTGGAGGGTGGCAATATGATTTGAACTCCGAAAATCAGCTTATACGCAAAGGTGAAATTGCGATTGCGGCCTCACCCCTTATCGAAGCTAAAGGTGGTATTGACCTGATAGCTTGCTCTACCTTTATACCGGTTGTGGGTCAAATAATAAAGGCTATCCTCAAATTAAACGACTTTGCAGAATGGGCTACTAAATACCTATCCAATGATAAGGCAAAATACGAGGGGCTGATTTGGTTCAATATATACCTCAAAGGAAGCCTTTCTATTGTTGGTACTGTCAAGTTGTCGGAAGAAAACAGAACAGTTAAGTTTGAATCGCCGGTAAATATTGTATTTGTAGTCGAGCTTGGAATAAGTGCGGAGGTGAAGGTAGAAACGGTTACCATTACGGGTAATAACACTTACACCGTACGTGCCGGGGCGAGTGGAGAAGCAAGTACCGGACTAACCTTTAAGCCAAGTATGGGTTATAGTACAGACGAAGGTATATATTTAGGTTTTAAAGTTAGTTTCGACGGAATTATATTAACGGTGAGTGGGGAAGCGAAGTTTGAACAAAAAAAGAAAGGGAAAAAAACACTTTCTATAGGTCCCGAAATAAACGGAGAACCTCTTCCCCCTTTGATTGCCCCCTGTTCCATATGGAAAGGAGAGGTTTATCCATTCCGTGAAACTAATAAAAAATAAATTATGAAAGCATTATTTTTAACAGTAATACTCATGGCATTTGCCAGTTGTGGCAATGCACAAGTAAAAACAAAAACAGAAAAAGAGATGAAACAAGAAATAGCAAAATTAGAAGAACTGATAAAAGAAGAGTTGCAAATGGTGAAGACTTATCCTGAAAAACCTGCCTACTATCTGCAAATCAACAAAACAGGATGCAGGCTGCTTGTTAGAGTGGATGATATTCCCATAGGTTATCATTTTGTAGAGAATGAAGGTGAATCCATGCTATATCCCATTAATGACGTTTTATTCGGAAGCGGAAAACATACGGTCAGCATCCAAGTTTATCCTCGCACCGGAGAGACAGAAGTTACTAAGAATGCGAGTGTAAATGTAAAGATTATTTACTATCAGGAAAAGTTGGTAGGTATGCCTAAAACACTGGTAGAGTTAGATACTCCGGAAGATATTGGAACGAAAAAATCACCAACATATACCGATTCTGTAAGTTTTAATGCTATACTTCCTTTCGACTACAAAAGGATTCTTGCCGAGGCGAAAGACCTGCAGAAAGTCCCAGACTTAGAAAAGAAGGTCTTGGCTCATTATAACAAAGTACGCCAAATGATGATTGAAGGAAAGTATTATGAGTACGAAAAGATGCGTCTTTCAACTACGTGGGTATTGGCCGATATGAGCTATTTGGGTCAAGACGCTTTACGAAAGGCTCATATTGATGAAGACTATTTGTTTCGTTTTCTCTGTGAACCTATTGATTGGATTGCGTTGCCTATAGAAAATTATGAGATGGTTATCTGTGGAAATAGAAAATTGGTCTATCTACGGCGTAAAGTGGAATTGGATGATGTTCTACAGGTTCGCTATTATGATACGGAGGAACAAAAGAGATTATCACCTGATATGCGTACTGTTTCTGCATTCCAGTTTATTGCTCTTTACATGCCTAAAGACAGTAATGAGTTAATGGAGTTATATTAATGACATGTAAATATGATAGGATAATGAATATAAAAACACTTTTGATTATGGGATTAGTGAATATGTTTGGGTTAGGTGGGTGTGCCAATGCCCAAATAGGGAAACAAGTTCTCAATCTGGATGACTTGGATTATGGCATTGACGTAGTCCGCTATTATGCTCCGGCTATGGAAGAGAGTAAAGACACTGTAGAAGAGCATTATTACGTAAACAGAGATACGGTGAAGTTTTATGATACGGAAACGGACAAACTTCTTCCGGTCTTGATTGCATACCGCCATCTTGCGGGAGTGGTGAAGGAACAAGCCACTTTCTGTGGACATAGCTTTACAAATGTGAGCATGGCTACAATGGAAGACGGACATTTGATAATGGTGCAGTGCGAAGTCGAGATGCAGCCAGCCGACCTCTCCCAACTACTGGCAGCAGCCGTCAAGAAATACGGAGAGCCTTACACGGAAGAAAAGGACCAATTTGGCAAACCTGATCCTAAATGGCGCTGGGAAACAAAGGACGAGTATATCCAACTGAACGCTAAAAATATGAGCGGGAAGGAAACACTAAACATAGAAACGACGGACAATGTGGAAGAACCTGTCAAAATAGGAAATCCGAAACCCTATGTGAAAGTTGCCCTATACCGCTGGGCGAAAAAGTACCATGATTTGGTACTTGCCGAAGAACCCCTATACGGCTTTTCGCCGCTCAATAAAGAAGCCGAAACGCGTTGGGATAACGACCACATAAAAAGTGCGAAATTCTATACACCGGAGGAAGTGAAACCATTCTTCATTACAGCACATTATCTCGACTCGCTCGAACATTCGGGTGATGTATGGGGCAAAATCGAAGCAAGTTTCTATTACCGTATTCCGAACAGCAAAGTAACAGACGAAACCGGTATAACAGATTCCGTAAAAATCAACTAAGAGGGTTGCCTTCCTTGCTGGAGCTTTGGTGGACTTGACAGAGATTTTAAGAACGGACTGAGTAACGCGGCATATATAGCCCGCCAAATGCAAAAAGGCGTGAAGTTTACCGAAATAATGGAAGACAAAGAACTGTGCCCGGATGTCTATTATTATGGTGAAGCGGAATGGTGGAAGAAAAAGAAAGTATTCGGGATTGTGCGGTTTGAACGGGATGAGAAAGATAATATGGTGCTGAGAGAACCTGAAACAGATAGAGACGATATACGCAGAAGGGTTCTTATAATCAATGACAATATAAAAGAAGAGTTGCGGAAAAGCGGTCTGGATTTGGAGCATACAACAGCGCGTTTGATGAATGCTCCGGGCGATATAACTCCTTTGGCTTTCTTCACTGACGGGAAACTGGATATGTTTATGTGTATAGACGAAGGGCGTTACAGCTTCTCAACTCCTAACCATGAATGGGAATCAAACACAATTTATCGGCTTTATGACTATCTATCGGACATAAAGTAACTTGTTGGTTATTTGTGGAAATGGGAAACTGGTCTATCTGTGGCGTAAAATGGAGTTGGATAATGTTCTACGAGCTGATTGTTATGATACGGAGGAAGAGAAGAAACTCTCACCCGACATGCGTACTGTTTCTGCATCCAAGTTCATCGCTCTTTATATGCCTAAAGACAGCAATAAACTAATGGAGTTATATTAATGAATCATATATGTAACCTAATTCTATATATAGATGGTAACTACCCGAATACTCAAAATACCCTTTCACCCGAAAGCGATACATGGAATATATGGTGTTAACTATTATTTCCATAAAAAAGATGCTCTTCCACAGAGGCTCCAATTTGAAGCAACAGTTGAGTATTGCGGGCAGTATATGGATGAATACTCTATATACCATATCAGTAAAAAAGAGTATGTAGTCAATCGGAATGAAACGGATGAATATTTATATGATATTGCCAAGAAGTGTGCCGATATTATATATCCGATTACCGTATTACTGGATCGGAACGGGCATCCCGTATTTATAAGAACCGATGATATAGTGGAAAGGTGGTCGGAGAAAAGGCATGAGTTGGACCGATATTACAAAGGGGATACTGCTGAGTACTATCTTAGCAAAGTAGAAGAAGCAGTAAATGACCCGGTCAAAATGATGCAACTTATATCGAATGACTTATTTTTTTCTCAATTATTCACATTTCAATATTACAATACGGTAAAGTTTGAGAATGATATAATGCTTATTCCATTTTCTATTCCTTTGCGGTTCAGCAGTATACAAGAAATGGATATAGATAGTTTCTCAGATTCGGAAAGTGACACGATTCATATCATTCATAAAGGCAGCACCAAGAACCAATATAAAAATGGGGATTTCTATGGTTCGTCCGAGATGAATGCAAGTCAATACAATGCCATTTTGTCTGCAAAGTATCGCATTCGTTATAGTTTAGGAAAAGAAAGGCATGATTTTGAAGCAATAGAGGGTGATTTTGTGGTAAGCAAGGAAGAGGAAGATGTGAACTCTATAAAAATGGAAGCGTACAAACTTGATGAAAAGGTACTGGAATATGGGTTCGATAAAGAATTGGAGAAAAGGGAAAGGGAACAAAAAAGGATTGATAATTCATTAATGAATAAATTGAAACGGTATTTTAAAACTTAGAGTATATGAGTGACAAACATTTGGTATGTAAAGGGGCTACTGTTTATTGCAGCAAGTCAATGGTAAATAATAGTCCGGGAACTGCGATACCCTTAACTATAACAAGTAATACTCTTGTAGAACTGAATGGCGGGAAAGTTGCGGCAACGGATAAGGATTGTACTCCTGCCAATATGTGTTTTGGTAATTGTAATACAGGCACTAATCCCCCTCCTCCTTGTGTGGCGAATGTGCAATGGAGTAAATTCTACGAAGGTGCGGAGGTGACAGAGGCGGGGATGAAACTTCTGACAGAGGAGTCGGAAGCTACCTGCATGGCTTTTGGCGGTAAAGTGAAGATAGCTTTTCATGGTCAGGTCGCTAATCCCCAACCGGAAGAACCAGGTGAAGTTTCACCGGAAGTCATGGCTGGTATCTTGCCTGTAAACCCAAGACCGGAAGAAACAATTGTCATTACTGAAGGGGATGAAGAAAGAGAGAAAAAAATAACGGATGCTTATTGGGTTGATGAAAAGACGCAGGAGAAAATGCAAGAAATATATCCAGGGAAGAAGGTGACCCTTTGTCTTAAAACATCAGGATATGTTGAAGGAGAACAAGCTGACATCAAAATCAAGATGGAAGACGGGAAAGAAAAGACCGCTTCGGGCGAGGTGAAGCGGGATGGTACTGTTGTGATAGAAAATTTCGAAATAGATTAAAAATGGATATGCTATGATTGAATTTATTGATCCTAACAGCAATAAGCTCGTTTCGAGCGGACCTACAATGGCGCGTAAAGCCTACTATATACACGGAACTACTTCGGATAACGATAGGTGGAGTAATTATCCGTCTACTGTGCAGCAACTGAACCGAATAGCGTTTGGGATAGGAGTGGATAAGAACGACACGGAAGGAATAAATGATATGGGGAGCGAGAAATTTAAAGAGGCGTGTTGCGACTTTTCTTTCGAGTGGGGAAATAATGGAATCCTCAAAGCGGGGAATAACTGGTTTCTCAATACCGTTGAAGACAGACGAATTGCAAGCGAAAAACTTATTGAGCATATTAATGGAAATATAGGAAAATGTGAGGAGATTGTTTTAATTGGGCATAGTCATGGAGGAAATGTTGCTATTCAGGCTGCGGATAAAATATTCAGTAAAATACCGACTGTTAAACGTGTGTTTGTGTTGACAATAGGAACACCGGCGTTTAACAGGCTGTTTATCACATCCTATATTAATAACAAGAATCTTATCACATTCAATGAAAAAATATCCGAGAAAATTCCATACATTGGAAAAGATTATGTAGTTCCTGTTATAAAGTTGGGACGTAAATTCTGGGGACCATTAGGAATATTTCTCTATATAAATTGTGAAAATCCGGCAACATGGAAAAACAAAGACAAGATAACTCATATTGCTTTGTGGAATAAGAAAGACCATGTAGACGATATGGCATGGGTATTGGATAGGAATAAGTATTTCCCTTATCATGGCATGACGAATAATAGTGCCTATTTTACTAATTCAATAACTGATAATGTGGAATTTGATTTTGCTCCGGCAGATATAAGAGATTACTATAAAAGGGAAATTAAGCCTTTTGCAGAATGGCTTGCTAATCTGGATTATTTAAGATTTTGTCTGGTGGATTTAAGATTGAAAGGGTATGACCTACCGAAAATGCCCACATTGCTTACATATAAAGAATATATCTTCCGCCGTAAAAAAATGGAAGCATCAAAACTCGAGGAGAAAAAGTATGTGAATGAGCGGGATGCTTTGCGGGTTGACATTCCTAAACCGAAACCTATAATGATGTGTGCTTCAACGAGATTAAGGGAAGAGGCAAATGATCTTCAAGAATTATTCAAAAGTACCAACGGCTTTTATCAATTTATGACTGATATAGATGAGGCAAAGAGAGACAGAAGCAAAGTAGTTGACACACAAATGGTAATAGATATATACAAACAAAAACATCCCGAGATTCAATCCATTGAAGAAATAAAGCAAGAAATGTATCGTGAGACTGAGTTTCTGGAAAAAGCAATGGCTATCTATTTATTGGATAATACTTCTTTTGGAGAGCACGGATTCGATTTGGCTAATCCGAAGCTAATTGAAGAGGCGATTAATGACGGGAGAATTAAACCGTTCCCGAAAACGACTACAAATGATCCTCAAATATAATCACATGAAAAATATAATTTTAATAATTTTAGTACTGGTATGTTCTTGTGGTTTTCCACAACGACAGAATAACCGATATGCCGATTATCATGTTGAGTTGGACTCTATTCCTTTAACTGCTCATGAATATAAAGAACGAGGTAGAAGAAAATCCGCTAATGGAGATAATCAAGGAGCCATGGACGATTACACACGAGCAATTATGGTTAATCCAGCATACGATAGTGCATATCATAATAGAGGAGTTGTCAAAGCTATTTTCGGGTATTATAAAGACGCAATTTTAGATTACAATAAGGCCATTCAAATAAACCCATATTTAGGAGTAACATATTTTTCTCGTGCTAATGCGAAAGTGAATTTGGGTGATAATAAAGGTGCTCTTTCTGACTTTTCTAAAGCTATTGAGTTAGATTCTAATTATGTTAACCCCTATATCAACCGAGGAGTACTTAAGTCTACTATGGGTGATTACGAGGGCGAGATTGCAGATTATCATTTAGCTCTTCAGCATTGTAAACCAAATGTAGATGTGTACAATAACTTAGGACGCGCCTTATATGACTTAGAGCGTTTCAAAGAATCGGCAGAAGCCTACGGCGAAGGTATTAAGTATTTCCCTGAAGATTACAGACTGTATTATGGTCGTGGATTGGCACACAAACGAATCGGAGATAAAAAGGGAGCTTGTGAGGATTGGATGAAGAGTAGCGAGTTAGGATGTGTGGAAGCAAACTTATTGTTACCCTTGTGCGATGAGTATATAAAGGAAAAAAATGACTCTTTGAAGAAACAAAAAGAGGCAGCAAATAAGATAGAATAAATATCATCTATAAGTAAAGTAATTATAAAAACACTAACATATGGACTCATTCTTCCAAACCCTCGCCTTAACCTACCTGCTCTACCCGATATTAGGATTGCTACTGGTAGGCTTAGGGATTTTCATAGCAAAGAAAAACGCTTTGCTGAACAACAAGCGGCTGGTAGGCTATACTATTGGCACAATCGCACTCTTGACACTCCCTGCCTTACTGGGATTCCTTGATTACGGTTTCATGCCCTACGGTTACATTTTCCTTGCCATGCTGTATCTCCTTCTGGGCAGTTATAACATCCGAATGATTGCGTGGGTTTTTAAGGACGACTACAAGTACCGCCACGAAATCATACTCACCGGTTTTATACTGGTCGTATCCATGTTGTTCTTCACTCTTGTCTTCAATCTCTGCAATGAACTGAAATACGGTCTGTGGGCATCCACCTGCCTGCTTCCATTCGTCATTGTCTCGGTATTTATCCGCACCTACCGTATCTTTATCGCCATTCCGATTCCCGTGTATGAAGTATGGAGATATACAGACGATACCGAGCAGGACGGATATTTTGACCCGGGCAGCCTGCAAGTCCTGCAAATAGAGCTATACAAACAAGAAAGTGACCGGGAACCGGTCAAGCTCAGTGTGAAAGCACCCGACGAAATGCAATTCGGCACATGGTTTCACCGGATGATTGACGACTATAATCTGAAGTCTCCACAAGCCCCGATAGACGACTATGCCGCAAAAGAGGGAGGATGGATTTTCTACCGGAAGCCCACCTTGCTGTCTCCCCGGCATTACATAGACTTCAACCTTACCGTAAAGGACAACTGCATCCGCAGCCGTGATGTAATTGTCGCTAAACGGGTGATGGAACAGAGTGAGAATTAAGAATATAAGAATAAAATTATATACTATATGGCAAAGAAAAATTTAGTGAACTGGTCGGACTGTATGCCGCTGTCAGCCGCCATCTTCAACCAACATGACGATTACTTTCTGAACAGCATTCGCGACAGCATAGAAGTACGAACCAACAGTTATAACTACGGGCTGTTGCCCGCACGGCAAAACAGGGATGGTGAAAACGGCATCCGTATCAGCCAGCACGTGACCGGACACATTGAAGTGCGGCTGAAATACTGCGATGCGGTCACCGCTTCGGGTATCCGCATCCAATTTGATGCCACCGAAACGGGAAGCGAATTAGTGAAGAACTATTCTGTAGAATCGGATACCCGTAAGAATATCACGCAATGGGACATTATCCTCTCCGTGGATCCGTTCCACCGGGTAGGCTCGGGTGACCCCAATCCGGAGGAAGTTCCACCCCGCCATCCGAACGCCTTGCCCTCCTATCGGTTGTTTGTGATGCCCAAAGGAGAAATCAATATCAGTGAACTGGGTTCCCATTACCTGACCATCGGACGTATCCGCAAGGATGCCGAACGATTCATGGTAGATGCCGACTTTATCCCGCCCTGTACGACGATGAAAAGCCACCCTGAACTGCAAGAGTATCATGCCAAGTTCGGAAATATGTTCCGCTCACTGGAGAATTACAGCAAAATTATCATAGCCAAAATACATAATAGGGATAATCGCGGCGAACTGGGTGTGCACATCTCTCTGATATGTCGGGAGATGCTCCGCTACCTCGCCACCCTGCAATTCACTTATACCAATAAAGGGCTGTACAATGCTCCTATTGATGTACTGAATTCCGTATCGAGTCTGGCGCATATCATGTATGTAAGTTTCAGCTACCTATCAGGGACGCAAAAGGAGGAAACGCAGAAATATTTCTACGAGTGGAGCGACGTAACGCCCGGTTCGTTCGACGAGCAACTCGCCGATACGTTGGAGATGCTGTACGAACATACGGATATCCGGGCTTCGATGGTTCGTGCCTATTCGTTTATGTACACACTTACCGAATTGTGGCAACGGCTCAGTACGCTGGAATATATCGGTCAGCATAAGGAGAATATTGTGGTATCGGAACGCACAACGGGGAACAATACTACGGGACAGAACAAAACATGGAGCATAATGGATTGATATGGAACATCGCTTACCCAAAGAGATAAAGGGGCTTCTTCCGCCCAATACAATGGACACCGACTTCAAGGCAGAGCTATACGGAGCCTTGCTGTCGGAAGCCGGGTTCGACACCGCTCAAATTATGATGGTGCGTGACGGTAATAACCTGAGCAATGTCTCCAAAGATATCCGGTCGGTGAAGTACAGACATCATCCGAGCATGGCGGAGGGGACATACATAGAACTAAAGACCAACCGCCGGGGGATTTATGATTCGCTGCCGGAGGGATTGTTCCATGAGGCGCTCTTTCCCGGCAAGGTGAAAGATTTGGGACTTATTCTGGAAGAGATGCAGCAACATCGTAACGAAGAGTTCTTCATCCGCCGCTTTTTCAGCCTGCTGGAGAGCGAAGTGGACAGAGAAGGGATACAGGCACAATTGCTCGAATTGCGGTACGATAAAAAGAACAAGTATTCTGATTATGCGAAACTCTTTGCCGCTTGCTGGCCGGTCATTCATATTTTGTCCAGACAGGGGGCGTTGCTGTTCATCAAGTTCATGCCGCATATCCATTCGATCCGGGGCAGACTGGAAGAGGTAAGCGACGCACTGTCGCAGATTCTGGAAGCTCCGGTAAGGGTGCGTCCCAAAATGGTGCAACGGACAATAAAGGCGCAAAAACCGAACCGGCTGGGGAACATGAGACTGGGAGCAAACAGTGTGAATGTGGGGTTGCTTAATAGTGCGGAGGCTGATTTGCATATACACATAGGCGACCTGCCAACTCGGGAAGTCGAAAGGTTCCTGCCCGGCAACCGCTCCCGCAAAGCCCTTGAAATGCTGGCGGATATTTTTCTTGGCGCGTGGCAGGAGTTCGATGTGACGGTCAGCGTTAGCCCTGACGAACGCAAGACTTATTTAAAACCGACGGGTGACGCCAGTCCGTGTTACCTCGGGATAAACACTTATTTATAAGAATTATGAAAGCAAAGAACAGTGAGAAAATCATCCGTGGATATTTGGAGTTTGCCGGCGGACTGTTAATCAGTACGGCTTTGAGCATGGCACTGCTCACAGGCTTTATCCATACGAATGGAAGCGAATATAAGCTGATGGAATCCAAAACGCAAGAATACGATAAGATTTACGCCAGACAGATTGCCCTGGTGGATAAGGTGGATTCGCTGTATAACTACCTGGTGCTGATGGGCAGTAACGACCGGCTGAATCAGGTGGTGCTCCAAAAAGTTATCAGTACACGCAAGATGGAACTTATCGAGGAACTGCAAATAATGGATAGCAAGGATGTACTTCTGTACAAAAAACTGGCTTCGCAAATCAACGTGTTTCTGGATACCAAAGAAGCCATACGTAAAGCGGTTATTGAAGAAGGCCTTGTGAGAAATGACCTGATGCGATGCATTCAGGACAATAAACAGGCTACCCGAAAGCTGACATTGGGAAACATTAGTGTAGAAAAGTAAAATAGGAAAGATATGAGCATAACCCCTAAAAATAAAAGCAGCAAAGCCGTTAGCGAGCGTGAACGCTTTATCGGATTTGTATATGTGCTTACCCTGTTTATTGTTATCACAGGAGCCTGTGGATTTATTCTTTTCAAGTATGCAGGAACCCGCCACATCTTCTCCAATAAAATAATGGTCATTAAAAAGATGGAGCGGCAACAGGAGTTTCAGAACATACAATCTGTACAGATTGTGAGCGCAGATACCTTGTTTTCGCGTATTGAACAGTTTGAGCCGGGCGTCAATGCCTCTTATAAGGAAAATGATATCAAGTTCCTGATAAACGACCTTGCCAAACAATGGGAAAGAAACAGTTTTGACAAGCGCAATAAGATGTTCTGGCATCTCGCTTCGGTATATGAAATGTGGTTTGCCGACAAGAAAGAACTATGGAGCAAGCAGGATAACATAATAAAATTCAAGAAGAATCTGGAGGAGTGCGAAGTCGGACTCCAGAAGAAGGAAGGCGAACTTAAAAATAAAGGAGGCAAGCCATGATGAATAAATTCCTAAATACGAAGGTTCTCTATATCTTTATCTCCGTTATCATACTTATTATGGTTTTTCTGCTGGTAATGAGAGCTTGCTCGCAGAAGCAGCCGATTCAGGCTACTGTAACTCCGTCTGACCCTGTCGTGGGGGAAGAAATATTTTTTTCCGATTCCACGTCGGGAGCGAGAATCTGGTACTGGGAGTTCGGAAACAACGAGACATCCACACAACGCAGCGGACACCATCGGTTCAAGCAAAAAGGGGTGTACAAAATACGACTGACCGTCAACGGAAATCTGGAACGCTACTTTGATGTGAGGGTAAAAGAGAAGACCAATACGGAAGACCTGCATCTGGTTCATATCATAGCTCCCAAGGAAGCCATTCAGGGAGAAAATATCATCTTCCGTGGCGAAGGACACGACGAACAATGGCGCTGGGAGTTCGGAGAGACGGGGATGATTGATTCCCGTGAAAAAACGGCTCTTTATGCTTATACCGAACCCGGAGAGTACGAAGTATTGCTTAATACGGAGAATACCCGGTATCCCATCAGACACCGGATAAACATTCTGCCCTACTATTCGGAGAATGATTCTACCGATGTAATGGTGCTCATCGGTTTAGACATCAAAGAGAAGTTGCAGAACATTGCAGACGGTAAACCCTTTAATGTAAACTACAACTATGTCGTGGACAAGTATTTTAATAATAACCCGAACACGCTGGTTGTTATCAACAACAATAAATATAACGACTTTTATTCTTATTGCCAAGGACTGCACCATATCGGCAGAAAAGAAACGATTATCCAGAATGTCATCGTAGAGACGGAGGATGAAGAGAGCGGATACATCACCCAACTAACGGTTATGCAAATCGAAAAAAAGAAATGAAATGAGAAAGTTATTTGTCCTATTGATTTCTATCGTCGTTTTATCGGCTTGTGCTCCCGTACACCGCTTCACTCAACTGCGGAAGCTTCCTCGTGAATATTCTGAAAATTATTCCATAGAGGGGATAAAGGCACCCAGAAGCGCTGCCCACCGCAAACCGTGGATTGTCTATTCGGACAGGGTGGAGAATGCCGCCTATGTCAATCCGGGAGGCAGGGTAAAGTCTGCCGAGGTAGGATTACTGGATACGTTCTTAGTTATCAAGACCAAAGGAGATTATTTGCGGTTGATTAAATATAACCCCACAAATATCAAGCACAACCGTATGACCCAACGCAAAAAGGCGGAATATGTGGGCTGGATGCACCGCTCCCGACTGATACTTTCACCTTCTTCCATTACCGATGTACAGTCGGGACTGCATGACAAATTGTTGACTGCGATTACCGACACCACGGCAATCATGCAATCCGCAACTTATTTTACAACCGCCGATTCATTGAAAGTGTTCGGCGATCCGGAACTACAGAATCAAACCGGCGTGGTGGGTATCCACGCTATTATATATGCGCTCAAGCATTCTGTTGACAGACGCAGTGTATTGGTATCGAAAACTCCCTCTCTCTCTGCCGATAAAATCGGTGAGCAGGTGATCGGATGGGTTCCCGCTGTCATGCTCCAAGAAATCGGACATCAGGTGTTCACAGGAACGGCGTTTTCCAGAGTGCCGACTTTGCAAAAGACGCTGAAATATGCTCCTATGATATATCCTTACCATACCGATTCCACCTGCTCGTTCGTCAGCGGAACATTAGAACCGGTTATTGACAAGAAGGACAACCACGTGTTCAACATCAACGGAAAGAGAATCTCTTATACCCGTGGAAATCAAATCAAGCAAGAATTGAAGCGAATAAATATCCTGTTCGCAATGGAACAGTCTTCCCGGCTACCGGAACAATACCCGATGCTGTTGAATGCCATACAGAATCTGGGACCGTTTTTTGCCGGTTCCGGTGAATCGTTCTCCTATCAATTCGGAGCGGCGGTAGCTACCCACCGGGGCATGGAGACAATTCCCCTGACTGCTGACTACGAGATACTTATAGACCGATTGGTAAAAATGGCGTCATATGTAGCTGACACAGAAAATACTCCTTTGCCTGCATGGAAGGCAATGAGAAGTGCATTGGAACTTATCGGCAATACACCTGAAGCGGTTAATCTGATTATATCAGTCGGTGAAACGGGAGAACAGCAAGAGAATGCTCCCTCTTCCATTGTGAAAACCCTGAATGAAAAGAACTGTCGCCTGCTCGGTTGGCAACTGTACGCCTCGAACGACGATAAGTACAATAACTATGTGCTTCAACTTTCAAACATGATTGAACATTACGCCGAGTACCGCACTAAAAACAAGCGGAATATGATTCTGTATGCCGACCAGTTTTGCCGCAGCAACCTGTTGCGGGAAGCAGGCCCGAATTTTCTCATGCTCGACTATCCCTATGCCAGCATGACACAAGGCGGTTTCCTGTTTCCGGAGAAAGGTGAAACCCTGCCAATGGAATTGTTTGCCGGAGCGGTGGATTCCATCGTAACGCAGATAAAAGCGGATCACCAACTGCTCTCTGAAAGCATAGACCGTGCATTTGCCACGGTTGGCAATGGTAAAGACCGTTTAGACAGTCTTCTGATTGCAACCTATCATCTGCCTCAAGGGGTAAAACCGGATAAGGAGTTTAAAAAAATATTTGGTGATGTTGCTCCGGTATGGTATAGGAAAACAGGAAGAATTACCGTTCCGGACAGTTTGATGCGCTATTACCTGCTACTCTCCGACTCGGAACTGAAACAGACAATAGAACGCTTGGAAACACTCTGTGCCATAGAAGTGGATGTGAAGGACACGAATAAGCCAAAGAAAGGTAAAGTTAAACAGTTATGCCGCTATTTAAGGGAAAGGGTACTCCCCGATGAGGTGGAAACTCTCGGCGCATCACCCGCAAATTCCGAAAGCAAAGTAGATACGGTGTATGTATCTACCGGAAAAATACGCCGCCACCTTTATCGCTTTTATATGTCAGAACTGCGCAACTGCCGGATCTGCAAAAATAAGCGAAAGGAAATCAGGCGATATTCTCTTTCTTATGCACACAGTCAGATATTTGGAGTTCCGGCTAACAGCTCTGTGCTTGATGACATAACGGTGAAGGATCTCAAAAAGAAAAAACAGTTAACCGACAAAGAGTTGGACGAACTTATTCAATATTTTAAAGAGAGGAAAGAAAATATGGCTAAGAAATACGGAGAAGAAAAAATAACGATGGAAGGACAAAGCTATTACTACATAGCTTCAGAACTGTTACCGTAGGAGAAAAAGTATTTTCCAAAGAAAAATAGCGTAATAAATTGTGATACGAAAAAATCATAAGCCGGCGTTTTGTGATGAAAATCCAATAGATTGCCATTTTGATGTGAAAAGCTTTCCTGCCGGGACAACGGTGCATAGCGACGATACGAATATCATCCACCTGATATTCTGCATGAAAGGGCATGCACGGATTACCAGCACATTCTTCCGCGATGAAATCCTGTGTGCGGGAGAGGTGATGTTCGTCCCTTGTGGGAGTGAATACAGTGGCATGGCGTTAAGTGATGTTACGCTGCAGGTTCATAAATTTTCATCCCCGCAGCATTTCAACAGTTTTTGTAAACAGTATTTGGGTGATACGCCCGGCAATTTGAGAAAATCAAAGCAATAACTTTCGGTATAATTTTTCCGATGATTAATTTATATGATAATATGCCAACTATCTGTGATAGACTATCCTGACAATACCTGTATCTTTGCACCCAAAACCAGAAATAGAATTTGTATGCAAGAAAAGTATGAAGAAATGATGCAGGAAGTGGACAAACGGGTATCCGGCATTGACCTGAACGGAAAGCATATCATTAGATTGTAAGACTATTATTGTCTTCCTGAAAGAAAAATTGAGTGAAATGAAAGTGCTTGTAGAATCAATGCCTTTCAGTGATGAAACCGAAGAAATTTCTTTTTTCAAGTATCAAAAAACGATGTTGCTGGGACGGCTGATCTTATTTTCACAAGATACTCAATGTGGAAAGCCAGCGTCCGCTGGACGAAACTTTCTGGATAAGATACGGGAAAGGTTGAACAAGCGGATGCAGCAGGATGACGAGAAGAAAAGGAAGCGGAAATAGCAATACTCTTACGGTTTTTAACTACTTTTGCAAATGATTGAAAATAAAACGAATATGAGATGAATAGAAATTTATTAGTGACGGCAGCGGCTCTATTGCTGCTAACAAGTTGTGGAGAGCAGAGTAAATATGAAAAGGCGATTGCCGATTTCGTGCAGACAGATAAAAGAGGTACTTGGACGGATTTGCAATTCAAAGTAATTGAAATGGGTGAACGAACCGACCGACATCACAGTCAAGGACAGTGTAGCTATCTTTGAAAGTTCTAAAATTCCCTTTTCTGATAAATGAATTATTTTAGACCTTTTGTTCTTAATATTTTGCTTGATTTGAACTAAATTCTCATTTTCCATTTCTCTTATTATGTTTTTAACTGTTATGTGAGAAAAGCAATAATATTAGCTAAATCTAAAACAGTCAATGGCTTTTTGGATACAGATAATGCATAATATGCTGAAAAACAGATTGCTTTAAACAGTACTTTTTCATCACTGTATAGTTTGTTTCCATCTATGTACAACTTGTCGCTTATTCTTCTAAATCTTGTTGCACCTGCTAAATAGCCTAATTTTATAACTTCATCCATTTTTTTAAGTTTTATGAAAGTACTTTTGTATGTACAAATATTTTTTTAATAAAACTTGCATATGTAAAAAAAATAGATAAGATTTGGATGTAAGGTGCAAGTATATATTTATATAGCTTGCACCTTACACCTAAGCTGAAACATTTATATTTAGCCATTTGCATAATTCAGAAAAGGTTTGTATCTTTGAAATGAAGTTTTAGACAGACAGCGAACAGCCAAAGAACGATAGATAAACGTCTTTTTTGAAATCTAAATTGTACCTCCTAAGGCATTGATGTATTGATAAAGAGTTGAATTAAGGCGACTAAGTAGATGGATTCAGTACCCTGTCTCTCCATAAGAAAGTATTGATAATCAATGTTCTACGGAATAAACACCGACTTTACGTCCAGATTGTAAAGTTATGTGTTTCTATTTTAAGGCTTAGTCTGAATAACTTTTATAGATATTCAATTATCCGAAGCTTTATGACGAATGTTATAGATAAGATAAATTCTGTGTGCCTGCTTTCTGACGATACAATACAAGTGTTGAAAGAGAGTGTGACCTTATGCCGTTTTCCCAAAAAACATTTGTTGATAAAGGAAAATACATTTTGCAAGTTCGCTTATTTTATAGAAAAAGGGATGACCCGTTCTTTCTGGCTTGTGAACGGAGAAGAAATAACTACTTCTTTTTCTTGTGAAGGGGGGATTGTCTTTAGCATGGATGAATTATATTATAATAAGTTGAGTGAAGAATTTGTAGAAACACTTGAAGACGTTGTTGCATACAAAATATCACTGGCTGACTTGAACAGGCTTTTTCAAACCAATATCGAACTGGCTAACTGGGGACGGATTATCCATCAAAATGAATATAGACGTTTGCAGCGTTCACATAAGGAACGGCTTGCATTGCCGGCCAAAGAACGTTACGAAGAGTTTAAGCAGCAGTTTCCTCAAGTGTGCCAGCGGGCTAATTTGGGATATATCGCATCATATCTGGGGATCAAGCTTTCTACACTTAGTCGTCTCAGGGCCCAAAAATAATTTTTATACGATAATATTTTGCCATAGAACAAATTTTATGTTTTTCAAGTTGCGTAACTTTGCCGCATTATTATGTAACCGTTAACAAAAAAACAAATTTGTAAATTATCATGCAAAAAGGAACTACTACTGCATTTTTAGACACAAAACCTCATTATGAACTTCTTGACGGATTGAGAGGGGTCGCTGCTCTCATGGTAATATGGTACCATATATTCGAAGGTTTTGCAACAAGTCCCATGGACCAGCGATTTAATCACGGATATCTGGCTGTCGATTTCTTCTTTATCTTATCGGGGTTTGTTATCGGCTATGCTTATGATGACCGTTGGAAAACGATGAAAACAAAAGACTTTTTCAAACGCAGATTAATTCGTTTGCATCCGATGGTGGTTCTGGGAGCTGTTTTGGGTAGCATTACGTTTTGCATACAGGGTTGTGAGAAGTGGGATGGTTCACAGGTTTCCATTTCGATGGTAATGTTGGCTATGCTTATGGGGATATTTTTGATTCCTGTTGCGCCGGGGGCAGGTCCCGAAGTCCGTGGAAACGGTGAGATGTACCCTTTGAATGGTCCCAGTTGGTCTTTGTTTTTTGAGTATATCGGAAACATACTATATGCATTGTTTATTCGCAAGTTGTCTACGAAGGCTCTCACGGTGCTGGTTGTATTGGCCGGAATCGGACTGGCTTCATTTGCCATATTCAATTTTTCCGGTTATGGTCACTTGGGTGTGGGATGGTCAATGGCAGATTATAATCTGATCGGAGGTTTCCTGCGTTTATTGTTTTCATTCTCTATCGGATTGTTGATGACGCGTGTTTTTAAACCGCTTCAGGTTAGAGGTGCCTTTTGGATATGCAGTCTGGCAATTATTGTTTTGCTTTCCATGCCTTATATCGGTGGTAGTGAATTTCCGTGGATGAATGGTATTTATGATTCTGTATGTGCCATCATTATTTTTCCGTTACTTGTCTATCTGGGTGCTTCGGGAAAAACAACAGATAAAAAGTCATCTAAAATCTGTGAATTCTTAGGAAACATATCTTACCCGTTGTATATAGTACACTACCCTTTCATGTATCTGTTTTATGCGTGGGTATGGAGTAAAGAACTCAGCTTTTCACAGGCGTGGCCGATGGCATTGGTTGTATTTTTCGGAAACATCTTACTGGCTTATCTCTGCCTGAAGTTCTATGATGAACCAGTCAGAAGATGGTTGACTAAGAAGTTTCTGGCAAAGAAATAAAAATAACATCACTGTATCATAAATGAAGGGGTTGCAAAAATCGTTTTTTGCAACCCCTTCATTTATGCCCGGCATATAAACTTAAAGTCTGGCCCCCTGCTCCCCATTATCCTGCGTACAGAGATGGGCCAAAGAATAAATTTAATCTTTCTATCTTATACAAGACAGATTTCAGTGTATATAAGAAAATCAATTCTCGTATATTCCGATTAGCCCATCCGCCGTGATGGTTTCTGCATTTATTTTTAGTTTCCGGCATCTGCTATTATTGTAGAAGCGGATGTGGGCTTTGCCGTCCTTGTCCGTACTAACTGAGGGATTCCAGTAAAGAGTACGGCGATAATCGGGAACGGGAGGAAGTGCGGAGTAATTCGGCTGATAGAACTCTTTGACCGGACTATATCCGTCAAGCCATGTTTTTCTGACACCTTTGCCTGCCTCTGTCGGTATTTTGCCTTCCGGATAGGTTTCAATCAATACGGCGCAACCATATAAGTCGGATACATCGAAGGGTGAAAGCCGTGGGTCTGCATACCGGCAAATAGTGGAAAGGTTTTCAGTAATATAAATCGATTTGATGGCTTCAAGCCTTATATATTTGTATTTATTATAGTCCATCTCAGTATGTCGGGTACATTCATAATTGATAACGAAGAGCGGCATTTTACTTTTGTAATATAGATAATTCCTTTGTGGGACAGGACTGAAATTCTTATTCATATTCAGCATCAGTTCGTGTATGTCGTCACCGATGAATTTTCCGCTGTCCTTTATGTCGTCCAGTTCAGAATGGACGTCATAATAAGCTATTGATTTTGAACGACTGTCGTAAATCTCTTTTTCTTTACTTCTTTTTTTAGCTTTGATGGTCACCTCTTTCAATCGATAGTTCTTTTCGTGGTTGCCTGCTTTAGCCAGTGAATCTGTATAGGCGGCAAAGAAGGTTTCGATGTCGTCTTCTGTCAAGACATTTGTTTCTTTATCCGGAATAGTATCTTCTTCTTTTTTCGTATTGGCGATGTTCACCTGCATGTCGGCATAATGATATTTTGCGGGGGGAGGGCTGAACAATCTGTCTAATAGAATACGATAATCTTTCTTTTTTCTGTTGACTGTCACTGCCAATATCAAGTCCCATTTCCCATAGATATCCGATATCAGTGAAAAACGTCCTAAACTATCGGTAGTAATAGCCTCGATGAAGCTGCTGTTTTCTTCATTTTCTCCCCGTTTTTTCAAAAAGCACGATACTTCTACGTTGGGTTTTGGAAGTTGCCGGACGAAAGAAACAACCTGGCCCCGTGTTTCGATACCTCTTTCGGGACCATATTTGAGGTTGAGAGGTTCAATTCCGGTCATTTGCTTCCAAGAGTAGCGGCGCCAACCCTGTATCCTCAATAACAGATCGATTGCCATGCGGTGTGTGTCGTCTTCCGCTTCAAAATAATAGCCGGGATTGCGGACATACCCTTTTATCTCGGACATTAATAGGAGGTCGGTTAGTATATTGCGTCCTGATTCCACTTCATTCATGCCATCTCTTACGGATAAAGCAAATGTGTTTTGTACCGGTTGCATTTCAGCTCCGGTTAAGGTAAATTCCAGATTTACTAATTCATAGGGATTGTATGTTTCTTTGTCTGTCCGTGCTTTTATAGATAATCGTTTTTGAGGGTGAATGAATATCAAACGGTCGGACAGGACTTCTCCGCCACCATTGAATAACGCGATACGGGAGACTCCAGGTGTTAATCTGCTTTTATCTATTTTGAAGCGAATGATTTCATTTCCTTCAACGTCGATCAGACAAAACTTGTGAAGCTTTCCTCCGCTGATAACTGCTAATCCCAATAGAGTGGCGGGAGTATTGGGATTCTTTTGCAAAGCAATTTCCACACTGTCTGTGTATGACAGATTATCAACATGTAGCGCATACCCTGCTGGCAGGGCTTCCGGCATATTAAACTGGTGTTTTTTACCATTAAACTCGACGACTGCTTTTTGTTTATCACCTGTAGGTGTGTAATTGAAAACTCCCCGTCCGTCATGGATTGCGGTGAAATGGGCTGTTTCCTGTTTTTCGTCGTTGATAACAGTACCACTCAATGTTATGGGGTTGCCATAGGCATCTGTCGCTTCGAAAGCGATTTGTGACTCTATTCCCTGAATCAGGTTTCCACTTTCGGGGAAGAACTTTAAATTTACTTTTTTGCCTTTTGTCGGTTTGGGGCGCTCCATCGGGTAATTTCCTGTTGAATATTTCCGCATCTCTTTTTCAGCGAAGTTTCCTTCTGTTTGGGGCTTGTCGAAGACCGGCAGAAGTCTTGAAAAAATAATATCTTCCCCAAAGTTAAGCATGTATTTCGTATAGGCACGAACCTCGTAAAAGCCCGAATAAAAGGGTATTTGGTTTAAAGTGAAATCTCCGTGACATTGACCGTTCTCTATTTTTAATATCCGTTTGTCGATTATTTCACCTCCGGGATTCAATAATTCGACATATAAAGTTTTACTCAGGTTTGTGGCCGGGTATAGATCGGAGGTGACCAGAAAACATTTAAACCAGATATCATCACCTTGATAATAGCTGGTATTATCGAATTGCAGGTAAACTTTCTCCTGTGGAATATGTTTTGAGAAATTTTCTATCAGACAGGCGTATTGGCTCAACTTTTGGACAAGGCTGTCTTTGTTTTGTGCAGATACATGAAGACAAAACAGGCATAGGAATAAGTATCCCGTCCATTTTTTTGTTGTTTTCATCTTATTATAGCTTGGTTAAACGGTTATTCTTATTTTCTGCTATATCTTGTTTCAGGTAAAGTTCCTTACTGTCATGCCGGGATTTACCTCTTGCAGGGCTTTTATCAGTTCCTGAGGTGACTCCGGGTCTACCATGACAAATCCAGTGGCATGTTTGATTTTTATTTTCTGTATACCCAAGGCATGGGGAGTATATGTAATACTGGTGATATGATTGAAAGAGCGTTTTTGATGGAAGCCGTTCACAATTTGCAGCATTCCGTTTTCTTTGACGATGTATCTACTGGTTGCTTGCGAAAAGTAGATTGTCGCACCTGGACCTAAGCATGCAGCGCCTATCCATATTGCCTGAATTGTTATGAAACTGATGACAATGCAAGCTACTATGCCTATAGCGAATAGCCAAAGCCCTATCTTGGGATTTCTTGCTTTAAATGTTTGTTCCATCTTTTTTAAGATTATGTTTGTAACTGTCTGATAAAGATAGGAAAAAATAGAATAAAAGAATGAAATAACTTTCTTTTTTTGAGTATTGGCTATGAAAAGATTGATTTGGGTCCTATCCGTGCAGAGATAGACCGGAAAAATAATTCTTTGCCGGTAAACCATTAATTCTGCCTTTTTATCTATTTTTACCACTTGAGAATTTTTTTAATATTAATCTAACTATCATGAGACGAAAAGCGACTTTACTATTGCTCGTAACATTCGGACTACTGCTTGGCGCAGTGGCACAGGAAAAAATGAAAACAGTGATCGAACCCTTGAAAAATGAAAGATGGTGGGGAGGATTCGTAGCTTTAGGTAACCAGATGCCGTTTGGTGATCATTTGCGGATGCAGGATATGTCACGCAATAATATGAATAATCAGGTAGTTCCGTTCATGCTTTCTTCCGAAGGCCGATATATATGGGCCGAGAAATCTTTCTGTTTTGAGGTGAAAGACGGACAATTGATTATCTATTCGGATTCGGAAAAGATAGAACCGGTAAAAGCGGGGAATACACTGAAAGAAGCTTTACTGGCAGCTTCGGCGAAACACTTTCCACCTTCGGGACAGATACCGGAACCTGCTTTCTTTTCTCTTCCACAGTATAATACATGGATTGAACTGATGTATGATCAGAATCAGGAGGACATTATGAATTATGCCCATAAAGCCGTAGAAAACGGATTTCCCCAAGGCGTATTCATGGTAGATGATAACTGGCAGAGATATTATGGTAACTTTGACTTCAAATCCGAAAGATTTCCTGACCCGAAAGGAATGACCGACGAACTGCACAAGATGGGATTCAAAGTAATGCTGTGGGTTGCTCCTTATGTATCGCCGGACAGTCCTGAATTCCGTGAACTGGAAGCAAAGGGATATTTATTGAAAGATAAGAATGGACGTACAGCCATCATCCATTGGTGGAATGGTTACAGTGCCTGTTATGACACCACGAATCCGGAGGCTATGAATCATCTGAAGGAACAGTTAAAAGCCAATCAGGAGAAATATGGTATCGACGGATTTAAATTTGATGGTGGAGACGTTGCTTATATGACAGGAGAATATGCTTTTCATGATAAAGAGGCCGATGTGAATACTTTTATGGAGAAATGGGCCGAGATAGGTTTGAGCTTTCCCTACAATGAATTGCGTGCTGCCTGGAAGTTGGGTGGTCAGGCATTGGTACAGAGGCTGGGCGATAAGGATTATTCCTGGCGTGCGACTCAGTTGCTAATTCCCGATATGACTGCCGCGGGATTATTGGGACATTATTATACTTGTCCGGACATGGTAGGCGGAGGCCAGTTTGGTGCTTTTCTGAATGTGAAGAAGTTTGATGAAGAGTTGATTGTACGCTCCTGTCAGGTACACGCCCTGATGCCGATGATGCAATTCTCCGTAGCTCCCTGGCGCATCCTGAGTAAAGAAAATGTAGCGATTTGTGCTAAGTATGCCCATTTGCATCAACAAATGGGAGATTATATTCTGGGATTGGCAAAGCATGCTTCCGAAACGGGTGAACCTATTGTTCGGCACATGGAATACCAGTATCCCCATCAAGGATTTATCGATTGTAAAGACCAGTTTATGTTGGGTGACAAATACTTGGTTGCTCCGATGCTGACTTTCGGGACAAGCCGTACGGTGATGCTGCCCAAAGGTAAATGGAGAGATGATCGAGGGAAGGTATTTAAAGGTCCGAAAACAATAACAATAGATGTCCCGCTGGAGCGCTTGCCGTATTTTGAGAAGCTGACTAAATAGTAATTTCTATAATTAAAGAGAAAAGCCACGCTATGTAATGTTAGCGTGGCTTTTGTTTTGGGTTTAAACTACTTCTGTGTTATTTTACACGAATGATGTTGTAATTCAGGTCGCTGGCAGATACTTCCAGGCTGTCGTCAGCCAGGGTAAGGGTAGTATCATTAGCGATTACGAAATAAACAGGTTCGCTTCCGTCACTCGGGTTCAGTTTAAGAGCCGTTTTCTTTTTATTCTTTACGGTTTTCTCCACTGTCACCGGTTTTCCTTTAGAAGTGAAGGTTTTGTCTTTACCTTTGCCTTCGGCATCCAGATAAGTGACGTCCAGTGTATACGTTGTATCGGCCGCATTCGCCAGTGTGTTCAAGGTTAACACGTAGCGGATACCCGGACCGTCAGCAGCGGGAAGTACACCTTCATAAACCTGAGTTTCTTCCATAGTGGGTTCCATAACCACTGCCAAACTGTCTGCGGCTGCTTCTTCAGCTTTTGTTCCTTTTGATTGGCAGGATACCAATGCAGCAACAACGGCTGCCAACATAATTACTTTTTTCATTGTTAAGTGCTTTAAATTAATATAAAAAGTGAGTGCTATTCCTACTCTTCTTCTTTCTTTATGACAAGCAGCTTATCGACCCTCCCGCGGTCCATGTCCACTACTTCGAACTGCAGGTTTTTATAAATGAATATATCTCCGGCTTTTGGAATGCGTCCTATCAGGAACATCGCCAGTCCGCCCAATGTGGTAAAGTCTTCCGACTCGATGTCATCATAGGAGAGAATTCCCATCTCTTCCATAAAGTCCCCGATGTTCATCGAAGCTTCTACCAACAAAGAGCCGTCCTGTCTGCGAACGATTTCCTCTTCTTCAGTATCGTCCTCTTCCAGAATGTCTCCAAAGATACTTTCGGTCAGGTCGTGCAGGGTAATAATGCCCTCCGTGCTGCCATACTCGTTAACAACAACTCCGAACTTATTTTTGTTCTTCTTAAATAGCTCTAAAACTTTTTTTGCGTACAAACTTTCCGGTATAAATAGTGCCGGACGGGTGATTTCTTTCAGATCAAACTCCTGTTCGGTGCCTACCATTAAGATAATATCTTTTACAGAAACGACGCCTGCTATCTCTTCTGTATTATCATCGATCAGCAGGTATTTGCTGAAGTGTTTATCTTCGATGGTCTGAAGGACTTTTTCTTTACTGTCTGTCGTATGCAGAACGATCAGGTCGCGACGATGGGTCATCAGTTCGTTGGCACGTTTATCCGAAAACCGGAATACATCGCGCAACATTTCGGTTTCTTCTTTGTCGATGACTCCCTGTTCCGAACTTTGATGCAGAATCATTTTCAATTCTTCTTGGGTCATCAGCCGCTCTTCACTTTTCAGCCCAATCAGCTTATTAAGCAGGCGGGTAGAGATGCTGAGTAACCATACGAAAGGATAAGAAATTTTAGTCAGCAGAATCATGACGGGGCTTAACAGGGTTGCATAGCGTTCCGGATTACTAAGAGCAATGGATTTGGGAACCAGCTCTCCGATGATCAGCGACAAATAAGTAATGATGACTACTGTGGTAATCATAGCGAGGTCTTTTGCATAAGGTTCGGCTCCCGGAATCATAGCGAAAAGGGGAACTACATCGTCGGCAATGGCCACTCCACCATAAGCACCCGATATGATACCGATCAGCGTAATACCAATTTGGATGGTAGAAAGAAATTTTTCGGGTTCTTCCAATTGTTTCAGTACTCCCCGTGCTGATTTATTTCCTTTGCTTACCAGGGTTTCAAGGCGTGCTTTACTTGAAGATACTAAGGCGATCTCGTACATGGCAAAAATACCATTCAGTACGAGTAAAAGAATAATGATTAAGAATTCCATATAGATGTGAATAGTTTCATGACCGCAAATTACACTAAAGTACGGACTCATGCAAAATCTATCGAAATTATTAATGAATTTTTTCAAAAAAAGTTGAGGCCGACCCTCCGGATGTGGGGGCCGGCCTTATGCAGGATCAGAAAATGTTGTATCCGGGTTTATTTATTCTTGGTGTATTCGTCAGCTTTTTCTTTAGCGCGGGCTACGCGTTTGGCTGTATCCGGATGTGAAGAGAACATTTTCTGGAATTTGGATTCTTTCGGGGCTTCGGCCGATAATTCCAATAATTTGTTCAATGCATTGTACATTGCGTATGGATCGATATTATGTTTGATGCTAAATTCAAAACCATAGTCGTCCGCCTCTGTCTCCTGTTTCTGAGAGTATTGCGCACCGGCCAATGCTTCCGCCATGGCACCCAGTTCAGAATCTGACAGTTTAGCTACAGTCGAGCTGGCAGCTCCTGCGGCATTTTTTACGGCCGAACGGAGATAAGCATTCTTCATTGCATCTTTTGAGTCTGTATGAATCACGTGTCCGATTTCGTGTCCTACTACAGCCATTACTTCATCGTCTGTCATAATGTCCATCAGACCGGCACAAATGCGTACACTGCCGTCACCACATGCAAAAGCGTTCACATCCACAACCTCGTATACGCCGAAATTTACTTTCAGTCCGTCCACTTCTTTGATGTGTCCGGTCAGTTTCTCCAGTCGTTTGCCATACTCACTGTCAGCAGCTGTCAGCGGATTGTGGGTATCCATCCATTGCATATATTCTTTGCTCATAGCTGCAATGTCGGCATCCGACAGCGTGATTGCCTTAGCTGCGTCACTTCCTGCCTGTACCACTTTGCCTACATTGATTTTTTTACCGCCGATTTTAAATTGTGCCGAGGCAGTCGTGAAGCACATTCCACATAACAGTGCTGCGATAAAAACAATTCTCTTTTTCATTTTAGTAAGTTTTTGTAATTAATAATATAGTTGTCTATGTGTTTAATATTCAAATGTGATTCCTAATGTAGGCATTAAAGTTCCGCTTTTTTGAGAGATGTATTTCATCTTATAGCGTTGTTCGGCTATCGGAGCCGACGGATTTTCGATGACTCCCGTACTCATCAATATGTCCGGCTGGCGGAACTTGCTGTTTGTCACATTTTGCAGGTCAATGTAAAAACCGAGCATACAGCGTTTCAAATAGAATGTTTTGTCAACGCGGACATCCAGTTGACCAAAGGCCGGCAAGCGTCCTGTGTTATATTGGCCGTAATCATAATAGGGTCGTCCTTGGGCATTCCATGCCGTCACCAGAGAGGATTTGTCAATATCGTAAGGTGTGTAGGGTGCTCCGCCGATGCAACTGACCTTCATTCCCAGACTCCAGTTGTGAGGAAAGTTATAGGTTCCACTCATATTGAATATGTATCGGTTGTCCCAGGCGGAAGCTATGTATTCGGATTCTTTGTTGTTGCGGTATTCACTTTTGAATAACGTGAACGAAGAGGACAGATTCAGCTTTTTGGCTATCAGCCATTTCATCAGTATTTCTGCTCCATATGCCCTTCCTTGTGAGGTAGAACTTAATGCTTCATTCCCGATCACTCCGTAATCGTTTCCTTTACAGGCCAGAGGTATCCCGTCGACAATAGAGAATGGTATTTTATCATATTTTTTATAGAAACCTTCAATAGATAACTCGAAGGTATTGCGCGGACGCCAACTCAGCCCTATGCTTTCCTGACTGACTCTCATGTAACGGAGGTATTTGTTGACCAGTTTGCCATTGTTATCCTTGAATCCCAATCCGGTATAAGGAGGCAACTGATAATAGAGTCCGGCATTCCCGCTCAAGTAGACTCCATCCGTCAGCCGGTAGGAGAGTGACAGGCGGGGAGACAACTGATCGGACATTCCCTTCATGCCGGAAGAGAAGTTGTTGGCATCAGTCCGTACTCCGAGTGAGGTGGTAAACCGTTCGTCGGGTGTAGCATAACTAATGGTTCCGAATAATCCCCAGCGCCAAAATCCCAAATAGGTATGATAATCGAAGGTCTTGCCTCCATCGATATAAACCCGCTGGAAAGTGGTATTGGTATATTGAGAATAGTCCAGGTTAGCTCCCAAATTTACTTTCCAGTTTCCGAACGTCGAGGCATTTTCTATCCGGAACTTGGTCTCCTGTTCCACCGAGCGTAATTTCAATGACAGGTTTTCTGCACTACTTTCGTCGTTGTTCAGATATTTGGTGTTGCGGTTATTCAGATAACTGTGGCTTATAACAACAGATTGTACATGGGCTCCGGCATAATGACGGTATACCGCTCCCAGTGTGAAGGTTTCCTGCTGAATTTTAGGTAAATAGCTGAGGATATATTCGGCTTTTTCTCCGTCGAGTTTCGTGTTCAGTTTCATGTTGTCGATGCCGCCAAGCCCCAGTACAGTCAGTTCGTTAGTCGTATTGAAACGGGTTTTCAATTTGAATTGTGCATCTGTAAATGTAGGCAGAAATGGTAGGCCCAGCATATCGAACAGGAATTGGAGGTAAGACTGCCGTACTGAAACCAGATAGGAAGTCTTTTTGCCAAGATGTCCGTTAGATGCTAAAGATACCTCCGAGGCACCCAGTGTCGCCTTGAGTGAATTGCGTTCCATGTCGCCGTCACGCAATTTGAAGTCAAGCACCGAGCTGAGTGAATTGCCTTTGTCGGCAGGAAAGGCTCCGGTATAGAAATTCACTTCACGGATCAAGTCGGCATTGATGATTCCTACGGGACCACCCGATGCCCCTTGTGTACTGAAATGATTAATGTTAGGTATTTCCACTCCGTCCAGATAGAATCGGTTTTCGGATGGAGAACCACCCCGGACAATCAGGTCGTTCCTGTATCCTGCCGGAGAGAAAGCAACCCCCGGATATGACTGTACGATGCGTGAAATATCCCGGTTGGCCCCCGGACTTTTCTCGATTTCCTGCAGGCCGATGATGCGTAGTCCGACAGGACTTTCCAGATCATGCCGGAAAGGGGAGGCGGTGACTGTGACTCCTTCCAGTTCGGTCAGGTTCTCTTCCGTTTCGATTTGGATGGTAAGATCTTTAGTGGAGACAATATATTCGGGGGTAAGTACCGTTTTATATCCTACCGCAGATGCCTGAAGGCGATAAATACCGGGGGGGACTTCCTGAATGTTGAAGTGCCCTTCAGCATCTGTCACCGCTCCACGTCCCAGCCCCAAGATCAGTACATTGATAAATTCCAGTGGTTGACGGCTGGCTTTGTCAATTACAGTCCCCTTGATTTTGTGCGTTGGTTGCGCACCGGCTGCCGTGAGCAAGCCCAAAAGAAACAGGAAGAAAACAGTTTTTTTCATTGGCCTGGTTTCGATATACTTTGTGAATTCTGTGCAAAGTTATATAAAAAAGGTTTTGGCTCTCGTTTTTATCTGTTATTTTTGTGGGGAAGTTTTAAATATAAATTATGAAAACCATAAAGCTGATTACTTGTAATGATGCCGTTCAAGCTCATATCATTCAGGGAGCACTTGCTAACGAAGGCATCGACTCTCTGTTACATAATGAAAATATGTCGACATTGTTGCGAGGTTATGTCCGTGACATCTCCGGAGTAGATGTTTTGGTGGCCGATTGTGATTACGAAGCGGCCGTGCGATTGTTACAGCAGAATCAGATGATTCCTGAAGAACAGAAGTTTTGTCCTTTCTGCGGTTCGGATCAAATCAGGTTTGTTCTTAAAAAGGAGCACCGGATGAAAGCCATCAGCGCTGCCATCGCTTCTATGCTGGCAGGTGTTCCGCCGGGAGATAATCATTGGGAATATATTTGCAGCCACTGTGGAAAAGCTTTTGAGAAACCGGTTGCGGAATTCAATCCTGTTGTTCCCGAAGTGGGGGATTAAAATGGTAAACTCTAAAAAACATAGATTAAAAATGAAAAGAAGAAACTTTATTTTGGCTTGTCTGCTCTTACTCGCTTTACCTCTTAGTGCTGCAAAAGTGGATACGCTGATGGTGAAGAGCCCCTCTATGAATAAGGAGGTTCAAGTAGTGGTAGTGACTCCTGATGTTGCTTCTGGAAAACAGGCAGTGGAGTGTCCCGTGCTCTATTTGTTGCACGGTTATGGCGGCCATGCCAAGACTTGGATTCAGATAAAACCGAATTTACCGGAAATCGCAGATGAAAAAGGGATTATTTTTGTATGTCCCGACGGGAAAGACAGTTGGTACTGGGATAGCCCCAAGAATCCGGCGTACCGGTATGAAACATTTGTTTCTTCGGAGTTAGTGAGTTATATTGACCGGAATTATAAAACGATTGCCGACCGTAAGGGGCGTGCCATCACCGGACTCAGTATGGGGGGACATGGGGCTATGTGGCTCGGCATCCGTCATAAAGATGTGTTTGGAGCGGCAGGAAGCACCAGTGGAGGTGTCGATATCCGCCCTTTTCCGCAGAATTGGAGTATGAACAAACAGTTGGGTGAAATGGCTTCCAATAAAAAGGTGTGGGATGAACATACGGTAGTCAATCAACTTGATAAAATTCAGAATGGCGATCTCGCTTTGATTATTGATTGTGGTGAAGATGATTTTTTTCTGAATGTAAACAAAGACTTTCATAACCGGTTGTTGGGGCGCAAGATCAATCATGATTTTATTACCCGTCCCGGTGAACATAACGGGAAATACTGGAATAATTCCATTGATTATCAAATCCTCTTCTTCAGTAAGTTCTTTGCCAAGAAGTAGGGAACAGGTGATAAAGAGCATTCTGGGATTATAAGTGCCACTCTTCTCCCTCCGTATATGAAGCCTGGGTAGGTTTGGATGGGGCATTACTTCACTACTTCGTGAGGGCAGAGGCAAAGCCGTTCTTCTTATTCAATATTGATATTGATGGTTCTCGTATCTGTTTTCGTTTCATTGTATGCATTACCGTTTATATCGATCACAGTACCCGTAGAGGTAGTCTTTGCTATGATTCCGGTTGGTTTGCCGTCTTTATCCAGTTCATAAGTGTATTTTGTATATTCCTCCTCGTTTCCTTCCGGAGTGTTTCCGGTAATCAGATACTTTGACTGGGTGCCCAACAGTCTGGCATAAATAGCGTCGGTGTGGAGGGACAGGGGGTAAATATCACAAACCTGCAGGCAGGGAAGCTGATACAGGTTCTTCGTATTTCCCACCTGATAATTGGTTTGCTGGCCATTGGCTATGATATGGCTTAAATTTCCGTTATCGTATGCCAATTCCACAGAAGAATAAGGCGTACCGTCTATTTTTTCGTCGATCCGGGTAAGATATTCGCCGGAATATGTGAATTTATACTTTCTGATCTGGCTGGACAATTTATAAGTGCATTCGGTGGCATATCCCGTATCCCCTAAAATATAGGTACCCGTATTCCCGTTTTCATCTGTCAACGTCACTTCGTTGCCGGAGTAGGAAAGAGTCACTTCGTGTGTCAGGCTCTGTCCGTAGAACTCCTGTACAGTGGTGTGGGTCGTTAATTTATTGTTATTGAATACGTAAGTATCCGTGCGGTATACATCGCCTCCGTCACTGTGCAAATTTTCCTTCAGGGTCATTTGGTTGAAATCGGGAACCGGGGGAAGATTCTGCTCTTCCTTATCATCGGTACATGCCGAAACAGCCATGACAGAAAATGATAAAAGGAAACAGTATAAAAGTTTATTCATATCAATAATGTTTTATTCGCCTGCAAATGTAGTTAATAACCTCTTTATCTACCACGATTATGGTATAAAAATGCCTTCAATGTGCGATTTCTTCCCCGGTCGGATTCTTCTATCTTTGCAACATATAAAAATTGGACACTGACAATGAACTCTAAATATAGATAGCAAATGGAAACGAAGAAATTACATTTTGAGACTTTACAACTCCATGTTGGACAAGAGACTCCCGATCCGGCAACTGATGCACGTGCCGTACCTATTTATCAGACAACTTCCTATGTATTCCGGGATTCGGCCCACGCTGCCGCACGTTTCGGATTGCAGGACCCGGGGAATATTTATGGACGTCTTACCAATTCCACTCAGGGAGTATTGGAAGAGCGTATAGCGGTTCTCGAGGGTGGAGTAGGCGGTCTTGCCGTTGCTTCCGGAGCCGCAGCCGTGACATATGCTATCGAGAATATTACTCGTTCCGGTGACCATATTGTAGCTGCCAAGACCATTTATGGGGGCACATACAACTTGCTGGCACATACTCTGCCTACTTATGGAGTAACAACCACTTTTGTAGATCCGTCCGACCTTTTTAATTTCGAACGGGCTATTCGTGAAAATACAAAGGCGATATTTATCGAAACTCTGGGAAACCCCAATTCCAATATTATCGATATGGATGCCGTAGCCGCCATTGCCCATAAATATCGGATTCCGCTGATTGTGGATAATACTTTCGGTACGCCTTACCTTATCCGTCCCATTGAGCATGGAGCAGATATCGTAATACATTCTGCCACTAAATTCATTGGTGGACACGGCAGTTCGTTGGGAGGGGTTATTGTCGATTCCGGTAAATTTGATTGGGTCGCTTCCGGTAAATTCCCTCAACTGACCGAACCTGATGCAAGCTATCATGGTGTACGGTTTGTAGATGCTGCCGGGGCAGCTGCCTATATTGTCCGTATACGTGCCGTACTGTTGCGCGATACGGGGGCTGCCATCAGTCCGTTCAATGCTTTTATTCTGTTACAGGGATTAGAGACTTTGTCTTTGCGTGTAGAACGACATGTAGCCAATGCTTTGAAGGTTATTGATTTTCTGGTGAACCATCCGAAGGTAGCAGCTGTTAATCATCCATCGCTGCCCGATCATCCGGATCATACTATCTATCAGCGTTATTTCCCTGATGGAGCAGGTTCTATCTTCACTTTTGAGGTAAAAGGAGGAACGGAGGAAGCGCAGAAATTTATCGATAGTCTGCAGATATTCTCTTTGCTGGCCAATGTGGCCGATGTGAAGTCGCTGGTGATTCATCCGGCCACTACCACACACTCGCAACTGAATGCACAGGAGTTGGCGGAGCAGGGAATTAAGCCCGGAACGGTAAGACTTTCGATAGGTACGGAACATATTGAAGATATTATTGATGACTTGCGTCAGGCATTAGAGAAAATTTAAAAAATGGATATAGCAGCATTATTATCAGGAGGAGTAGACAGTTCGGTTGTGGTACACTTGCTTTGTGAGCAGGGATATAAACCTACACTTTTTTACATAAAAATAGGGATGGACGGAGCGGAATACATGGATTGTTCCGCCGAAGAGGATATCGAGTTATCTACTGCCATAGCCCGGCGTTACGGTTTGGAACTGGAAGTTGTGGACCTGCATCGGGAATATTGGGATAATGTGGCTGCTTATGCCATCGAGAAGATACGGAAGGGACAGACACCGAATCCGGATGTGATGTGCAATAAACTGATCAAGTTTGGATGTTTTGAACAGCAGGTAGGAAAAGATTTCGATCTTACGGCAACCGGGCATTATGCTACGACTTTGCAACTGGGGGAGAAAACTTGGTTGGGTACAGCTAAAGATCCTATAAAAGACCAGACCGATTTTCTGGCTCAGATTGATTATCTGCAAGTTTCAAAGTTACTGTTTCCGATAGGAGGACTGATGAAGCATGAAGTTCGCGAGATAGCTTTGAAGGCCGGGTTGCCCAGTGCCCGCCGGAAAGACAGCCAGGGAATTTGTTTTTTAGGCAAGATAAATTATAACGATTTCGTCCGTCGCTTTCTGGGTGAAAAAGAAGGGGCGGTGATCGAACTCGAAACAGGTAAAAAGATTGGAACCCATCGCGGCTATTGGTTTCATACCATTGGCCAGCGAAAGGGGTTGGGATTGGGGGGAGGCCCTTGGTTCGTTGTGAAAAAGGATATTCAGGATAACATTATTTACGTCTCACATGGGTACGATGCTGATAAACAGTACGGATACGAATTCAGGATGAAAGACTTCAACTTTATCACAAGTAATCCGTGGAAAGATTCGACAGGCGAGGAGGACGTTACGTTTAAGATCCGGCATACACCGGAGTTTATCAAAGGGCGCTTGATACAGGATGCAGACGGTTACCGGATTATCTCTTCCGAGAAATTACAGGGAATTGCTCCGGGACAGTTCGGGGTGATTTACGATGCCGAATCCAGAATTTGTTTCGGGAGTGGTGAAATAGGATGATGCCCCTCCCGAAAATCTTTCTTTCGTTTTTTCAAATATAATATTCCGCCAAGTCAACAATGCCTGCCCGCATGGCATATTTGATGGCCTCGTGCACATTGTTCACTCCCAGTTTACGGAATATATTCTTTCGGTGACTGTTGATGGTATGGAAGCTCAGATTCTTCTCTGCGGCTATCTCTTTGGTCGTTTTTCCCAAAGCTATTTCTTTCAGGATTATTTTTTCTGTCGGTGTAAGCAGGCGGTCTTCCTGCGGCACGAAAGTATGCACGGATGAAGCAGTGTTTGTATTTCCGCTTCCCGATAACAGCAGATTGCTTACGTGATTGCAGATAAAGCGTTCTTTGCGTGATGCGCATTGCAGAGCCGACATAATTTCTTCTTTGGAGTTATCTTTCAACACTACTCCGAACGCATGGCTGCTGAACAAGACCTGCCTCAGGAAGCCGATACTCAATTCGTCGGAGAACAAGAGCCAGTCCGACTCTTTGAATCGTTCCTGAAGGATAATCAGTTCATCCGCACCGGAAAAATCGAACAATGTATAATCTAAAATAACCACCGCTTGCGGATGAATGCGTAATAGCTGAACCAACTCTATTTTATTGTCGGCTTCCAGCAACAGGCTTACTTCTTTCTGCTTGCTTAACAAAAACATCATTCCTGCTTTCGTGATGTCCTGGTTATCTGCGATGATATATTCTCTCATAATCTATCCATAAAAAAACTCCGTTGCAAATGTACACTTTTTGTGCGATTTGCAACGGAGTTATGTGAATTAGTTACGAGTAGAGGGCCACTCGTTACTTTTATTACCATGAACGGCCTTTAAATACATCCGACTGACTCAGCGGAACGAGGTTACCGCTCAGAGTTAATGTATTGGAGTTGAAGTTCGGGTTAATGGTTACAGTAGCGTTATTTCCACCGTTGGTCAATGTGATAAATACCTGAGCCGAGATACCGATACCCTGTACGCTGAAGTTACAGTTTACGTTTCCTCTTTTATCGGTAGTCACTTTTACGTCCGAAGTAGTTCCATCCACAGTTACACCACCAATTCCGTTAGGGCCGGGGTACGGAGTGTTGAATGCCACCTGCACAGTTGCTCTCTGTCCATTCAGCATCACAAAGTTAGTGTTTGACGACACGAAAGCGGTCTGGCCACGTTTGAAAATCACTTGGTCGGCTTCCAATACAAACTGTTTGTCTTTGATAGCTTGTACGGCTTGTTGATACGCTACTTGGTCGGCAGCCTGTTCTTCGGCTTTCAGTCTGGCTCTTTCGGCGTCTCTTTGTGCCTTGCGGTCTGCCCGACGCACCTCCCTGTTAGACTCTTGTGCATACATCATGGTCGATGCACTTACTAATACCAATGCTACTAATGCAATAAACTTTTTCATAACTTTTTTTTGTTTAGGTTTAAAACTGTTGTTCGTTTATTCCAAGAACAACTCCCTTTTCAGATTGTTCACTTGCGTCTCACAATTTTATATCCGATAGCGGCAATCGTAATGCTCATTAACGGACTGATAATGTTGAAGAAGCAATAAGGAAGATAAACCAGTGTCGGAACACTTAATATCGTGGCCTGTGTCATTCCGCAGGTATTCCATGGTATCAAGACGGAAGTTACTGTAACAGAATCTTCCGTAGTCCGGCTGAGCAGACAGCTTTCATAACCTTTCTTTTCATATATATCCCGGAACATGTTTCCGGTCAGGATAATGCTGATATATTGGTCGGCTGTGGCGAGGTTCAGGAAGATACCCGAACAGACCGTAGAAGCCACCATGCTAACCGTATTTTTCATGAAGCGGACAAATACGGAAGTGATACTTCCCAACATTCCGCTGGCAGTCATGGCTCCTCCGAAGCACATGGCACAGATGATAAGCCATACCGTATTCATCATGCCCGCCATGCCGCGGGTGGCCACAAGTTCGGTGAGCGCTTCGTTGCTTGTCTGTAGGCTGGTTCCTCCATAAAGGGTCATCATCAATCCTTTAAAGATGGACTGAATACCTTCGGAATTCTGAGCACCGGATATTTCTTGCAACAGATCGGGTTGGAAGAATACCGCAAATACTCCTGCCAATGCTGCCGACAAGAACAAGGTGATAATGGAAGGTACCCGACGGGCAATCAGTATGCCTGTTCCTATCGGTACAATCAGCAACCATAGCGTAATGTGGAATTTTCCTGCCAGTGCTGCCGAGAACTCTGCTATATGTTCTGTATTTCCGGCATTGTGTGACAGCCCGGCTACAGTGAAGATTATCAAGGTGATGATTAATGATGGCACAGTGGTTATCAGCATATAGCGGATGTGCTTGAACAGGGGGGTGTCGGTAACCGAGGCGGCTAATATCGTAGTATCCGATAATGGTGAGATTTTATCTCCGAAGTAAGCTCCCGAAATAATAGCTCCGGCGATCCATCCTTCTTCAAAACCTTGTGCTTTCCCGATTCCCATCAGGGCGATCCCGATGGTGGCAATCGTGGTCCAGGAACTTCCGGTCATAACCGATACCAATGCGCAAATAATGCAGGTAGAGGTCAGGAGAAAACTGGGATGAATGATTTGTATGCCGTAATAAATCAGTGTCGGAACTACGCCACTGATCATCCACGCACCACTCAGGGCGCCAATAATTAAGAGGATAATCAGTGCAGAAGATACACCGGTAATATTGTTCGTAATAGCCAGTTCAAAGTCTTTCCATCCTATCTTGTAGAATCCCATGCCGATCAGTACACAAACAGCTGTTGTGGTCAGGAGGGACACCTGGCTGCCTCCGCTGAGTGCATCGCTGCCAAATGTGCGTATGGTGGCAAATAGCAGGGCAACCAGTACGATCAAGGGGATCAACGAGACAAGGGGCGAGGGGATTTTTTTCATGATTCTTCTTTTCCTTTTTTATTTTCAAGCATCTATTCCTGTAAATGTTTTCAGTGCGTAACCTATCAGGAAGCTGATACCGGCTACACTGAAACTGAGTACCACCATTTCGGTAAATCTTTTGCGGAAGCTCTCTCCGCGTGCCACGGAATAGTAGTAATTGAACAATGCGATGATCATTAAAGCCATGGCCAACATTACCCCTAAAGCTATCAGTACGTTTTCAATCAGGATGAACGGAGCAACCAGTGCCGCCACCGTGATGATATAGGCGATTCCCGTATAGATAGCTGCTTTCACCGGGTGTTTGTTTTCTCCGCCTTCCGATTTGGTCGAGAGGTATTCGGACGAAGCCATTGATAAAGCTGCCGCTATTCCGGTGATGCTTCCGGTCAGGGCAATCAGCCTGGAGTCGCTTAATGCCAAAGTGAAACCGGCCAGTGCTCCGGTAAACTCTACCAAGGCATCATTTAGGCCGAGTACTACCGATCCCATATATTCAAGCCGCTCTTCGTTGATCAGTCCGATTAGTTTCTGTTCGTGGATTTCCTCTTCTTTGGCCAACTGCTGGAGATCCGGAAAATCGGTATATTTGGCATAATCATGATGTGCGTTCTCTTCGCTCGATTCCATCAGCTTAATTGCAAATGTAATACCCAGGACCCGTGCCAACCAGTAGTATTTGGCTATACGCATCCGGTCGGGTGCTACATCGGTTCCTGTATACTTCTTCAGTGTGGCATAATGTGCCTTTTCTTCTTCTGAAATCAGGCGTAATACTCTGCGGTTCGATTCGTCTTTTTCAATAGAGGCCAGCCGTTCGTATACGATGCTTTCGGTTTTTTCGTTTCTTTGGAAACGGATAAACTCTTCATTCATTTCTTTATTCAGGTTCGTTTTCATAACTCTTAATTTTGCAAGATATCCTGTCTTCTGCACCACCAATAGCGGATAAATAATATCCCTGTGAACATAAGTGCCAGTGAGAGTCCGGTGTAGAAAACCGAGATGAACGTGTCGGGTAACAGATGTAGCGAACGAATGGTAATTCCCATCGCTATCATGAAGCACATGACAATCCAGCCCTTTGCGTCAAAAAAAGAGAAGGGGCAATTTTTTTCCTTTTTCTTTTGTTCGATCCGGCGGGTATGTTTATAGTAGAGCTTTCGGAAGACGAGAATAAAAAACAATAGGAAGACGACCGTAGCTTCGCCTACCTTGAAGTGCCAGTGTCGTGAGTCATTGAGCCAGGTCACAATACCTATACGCAGGAGATTGGCCCCCGCTATTATCCAAACGATACCGGCTGTGATTAATAATACTTGTCTGTTTACTCCGTACTTCATGTCTATATAACAATTATTAGGTGACTTCGGATTATCGTTTTGAGAAAAAAGTAATCAGCAGTGAACCGATGGTCAATGCTATTCCCGTACCAACAACTCCATGCCAACCGAATGCCTGCCAGAATGTTCCTGCCAGAAACGTCCCCGTAGAGGCACCTATGAAGTAAGTGGTCATAAAAATCGTATTAATGCGGTTAGAAGCACTCGGACAGAGTTCGAAGATGCGGGTCTGGTTGCTTAATTGGATACATTGCATACCTATATCGATGATAATGATGCCGGCAACTATACCCCAATAAGAGTTTTCCCCTGCAAACAGCAGGAACCAAGCCAATAAAATCAGTCCGCATCCGATGAAATTGAATCGTCTGACCCCGACTCTCCGTACATACTTTCCTACGAGGGAAGCTGACAAAGCACCGGCAATGCCACACAACCCTAACATACCGATGACATGGCTGTCGGCATAGAATGGGGCACCTCCCATCTTAAATGCCAGACACGACCACATAGCCAGAAATGAACCGAAAGCAAGTGCAGCACGGACAGAGAAAATGCGAAGTTCGGGATATTGCTTCAATAATGAATACAAAGACTTCATTAAGTCGCTATACCTCCCCTGAAAGTTAGGGCGTATGTCCGGCAATACCCGCATGACCACAATGCCACATAACAGCATCATACCTGCGGCGATATAATACATTTCGCGCCAGCCAAACAGTTCTCCTATAAATCCGCTGACCACTCGTGAAGCCAAGATGCCGGTCAGTAATCCCGAAACTACGATCCCTACGTTCCGTCCCTTGTTTTCCGGACGCGAGAACTGAGAGGCTATCGGGATAAATATTTGTGGCATCACCGAACAGATACCTGTGAGAAGCGAAGCACAAAGAATGATATGGATGTTGGGAGCCATTGCGATGACGAGCAACGAGAGAATCAATACGGAGAAACTGGTAAGAATGATACGTTTCCGCTGGTATAAGTCACCTAAAGGAACGATAAACAATAATCCGAGCGCATAACCGATCTGTGTCACCATGGCGATCAGATTGGTTTTAAACTCCGAAACGCCCAGTTCATGGCGAATCATGTTCAGTAAGGGCTGGTTATAGTAAAGGTTGGCTACCGATATGCCTGCAACAATGGCGAGTGTCCAGAGTATCGAAGCTGGTAATCCACCATTTTCTTTCAAAATCTGTTTCATGGCGCAAAGTTACCATTTTGGGGGCTATTCCACAAAGAACGTTGTTGAAATTGTATTTCCTTCGTCGTCTACTGCTGTCAGCGAGTGCTTTCCCGGAGCAGGGCGTAGAGAGAATTTATGGAAGTCTTGTGTCTGCATCAGGTAGGTTTCGTCCAGATGCCAGTAGACAGTTGTGTTGGGATGGCTGTGGACCAATTCGACGGTCAGCTGTCCTTGGTTACCATCCATCTGTTTAGGCAGATGGATCCGCGCTCCCATCGGAGGATAGATAAACTGCATCGGCTGGAAACGGTCTTCTCCGCATCCGGGTTTGAAGGGGGGGAGCGGATGATACTCAGGATGATGCTGTTTATAATACCACTCCCATACGGGTGGAAGGGTAAACCAGTTTTGGCGGGCAACCGGTTCACTGTCAGCACAGTTTTCGTAGATACGGAACCGTTCATCTGCTGATAGGGTGACCGGGTGGTGATAGGGGCAGGCTTCCGTTCTGAGGCCTTCCGGAAGAATAAACAGGGTATCTGTTTCTTCACAAAACCGTCCTTTCAAATGTCCGGATTGCCGACAGATCTCTGCTTCAACCAGTTTACCTTGTGGCCGCTCGGACCAAGGAGAGGAGGGGAGCAGATTGAATACATCGAACAGGACAGGCCCCGCTGTACGGGCTCCTACCAGTCCGGGCTTGCCTTCACCCGTAGCATTTCCGACCCATACACCTACGGCATATTTTGGAGTTACCCCCACTGCCCAGGCATCCCGGAAACCATAACTGGTACCCGTTTTCCAGGCAATGGTTTGCATGGAAGGAATGGTACGCCAGTCTATCTCTTCGGGGCGGTTTACTTCTTTGATGGCGTCAAATGTCTGCCAGACTGCTCCGGGTTGGAATGGCGGATGTTGAATGATGGCCGGGGATCGGTGGGCGGAGAGGGAGTCCGATAATAATAAGGTACAAGGGGTCTGTACCAGTCCGTTGAGGCTGCGTCCCATATTGGCATAGGCCGAAGTGACATCCCAAAGGGTAGCTTCCGCTCCTCCCAGAATCAAAGAAAGTCCGTAGTGTCCTGAGGGACGGTTTAAGGTGGTCAGCCCTATCTGCTTCAGAAAATTGTGGAACTTGGGTACTCCATACCGTTGTAACATTGTGACCGAAGGAATGTTGAGCGAACGTGCGATGGCTTCCGAAGCCGGTACGGCACCTTCGAATTGCTGGTTGAAGTTTTGTGGAGTAAAGCCATTAATGTTGACCGGAACGTCCGGTAACAGAGTATTGGGAAGAATCTCTCCTTCCTGTAGCATTGCATAATAAAGAAAGGGCTTGAGAATGCTTCCTGTGCTGCGTGGTGACCGGATTACATCTACCTGGTTACCGCTCTTTTTCTTGTCGAAGTGTACATTGCCGCAATAAGCAATGGCCTGATTGGTACGAATGTCAATTACGAGGATGGCCATATTTCGGATATCACTTCGCTTGAATTCGCTGTTCCACCGTTCTACCAGACTTTCTATCTGAGTTTGTATACCCTTGTCGATGGTCGATACGGAATATTCTCCATTTCGGGTCTGATAGAAATGGTCTGTCAGATGGGGGGCTATCTGTGGAAGAGGCAAAGGTTCCTGGGGAAGTGGCTCACTGATAGCCAGTTCATAAGTGGAAGTATCGAGAATACCTTTTTGGTGCAGGTGTGTCAGCAGTCGGTTTCGTTTGTCAAGTAATGCTTGCCGGCTTTTCGAAAGGTGGATCATGGCGGGAGAGTTGGGAAGTACGGCAAGCATAGCCGATTCCGCCCAGGACAGTTCTTCTGCCGAGTGTCCGAAATAGCGCCATGCAGCAGCATCCAGTCCCACTACATTACCTCCGAAGGGGGCATGCGAAACATAAAGTGACAATATCTTCTTCTTGGAATAACGGAACTCCAGCCGGGTGGCTCCTATCATCTCGATCAGTTTTTCCTTGAATGTACGCGGCTTGTTCCGTGCCAGCCGAATCGTTTGCATCGTAAGAGTGCTTCCCCCGCTGACGATTCGCTTGTGTCTGAGATTTTGCAGGGCGGCTCTGCCTATTGCCAAGGGGTTGACTCCCCAATGGCGGTAGAATTGACGGTCTTCAAATTCAACCAGACAGGTAGCTACTTTTTCCGGTGTGTTGTCGCGCGGAGGGAAACGCCATTGTCCATCCGTGGCGATACGGGCACCGAGAAGTTCCCCATTACGGTCGACCAAGACAGTAGAATAGGGAGAGGTGAATAATTGCCGGGGAAGACAAAATAAGTATAGGAGAAGTAGGAGGAAGAGAGAAATCTTCCACCAACTTTTGAAATATTTCTTCCACCCCCTCCCTTGTGGGGAGGGGGGAAGATTGTTTGGTTTAAGAATACGGTTCATCAGGTTTTATTTGATAGTTTTACCTGATGACTTGCGTCCTTCCGGCCTGTGTCCTTGCCTGTGCATTAGCATCATACATCGCTTCACACTGGATAGCCGGCATAACAAAATCACCGGCATAGGTCGCCTGTAAGCGGACGGTAAATGTTTTGGCTTGTCCCTGCTGTAAGTTAAAGTAGGTCAGTATCCGGTCATCGCGAATATCCTGATAGCTATAAGGAGCAGAGGTTGTAATCTGTCCTGCCATTCGTTCATTAAAGATCTCCCAGCCGGCAGGAATGATATGTGTCAGTGCCAGATTCGTATAATCCGTCGTACCACTGATGTTGGCTACAGTTACCACTGCCATAAAGTCCGTACCCTGATTCAGAGAACGTGTATCTATCGGCGAGCCGTTATTGTCTAAATACCTTACGTTCAGGCGTAGATTATTGGCCATCGGCGGCAATGTGTCGTTCAGTAATTGGGTACGTGTGATCAGATCTGCGTTTAGAGACCCTTTCCCGTTATTTTTCAGGATTACTTTTCCTTCATGTGGTGAAGTGGGGAGTGATGCCTCGTATATGGCTTTGGCTGATTTTACAGCCGGTTGCTGTTTGCCATTCAACGTCCAGTTAAAGTCCAGCGTACCGGACAGTTTTTCTGCCAAACGTCCCATTGCCATCAATGAAAAGGCAGTAGACTGTGTGCTGAACCATGTCTCTTGTGCCAGGTTGTGTGAAACGATTTTGGCTTGTTCCATGGCCTCACGCTGGCGGTTCATCAGCAGTAAGGTTTCAAGTATCATTGCTTCGTCACGATCGGATGAACCGTATACATAGTTATTCGATGAATAAGGTTCTACGGTTGTCTTAGCACTGAATACCAGTTCACCGGCTGCTTTCTCTTTGCCGTTGAGTGCATAGGCGGCTGCCAAACGCCATTTGGCTTGTTGCGAGAGTGCCGGCAATTCTTTCATCCGGTTCATGGCTCCATGTTCAGGTGATCCCGCCATAGCCAGTGTGTAAAGGCGGAAAGCCTGCTGGAGGTCTGCCTGCCAATACCACCAGTTCTGCTCTTGTGTGACGGGTTGCCAATTCTGGGATGCTGCCTTTTGGAAGCGTTTCCATTTGTTCAATACATTACTGTTCACTGCATAACCCTTTTCTTGTGCTAATACCAGGAACATACCTGCATAAGAGGTGATCCATTCGTTTGCCGAGGCATCTCCCGGCCAATAGACGAAACCTCCGTTGGGAAGTTGACGCCCGTATAGTTGACGGATAGCTTCCTGTACATTGGTTTTTATCTTTTCCGATTCCTCGTTGTCTACTGTTTTGAACTGGCTGACGAACAGCAGCGGAAGGGCTTTTGAAGTCAGTTGCTCTGTACAGTTGTGCTGATAATTGTATAGGAAATCGAAACGGCGGCTTATGTCGACAGACGGGATGCGTGAGACCTCCAACTGTATACTGTTTCCTTCCGAATCGTTACTTAACTGGTAATGGAGCTCTTCACTCTTTCCGGCTTCCACCCATTTACTCTCACGCAAAGTGACTACCGGATTCGGATTACGTACCTCTATCTCGATTGTTTCTTTGGTACTTTGTCCGTTACCGTTAGCAGCCAGATGGATGGTAGCTTTCCCGGTTTTCGTACCTGTCTTTAATTTAAAGAAGATAAGCCGGTCACCGGTTTGGTTGAAAGTAAGCGTCTGTTGCTTGCTGCCGTTCACTTGTACTCCGGCACCGGAAGCCTGTATGGATACGTTTACATTCTTCACACTGTTTTCCAATGCGAATACGTTAACAGGAACTTCAATCTCTTCGCCGATACTCAGTACACGTGGCAGTGTCGAAAGAATCATTAACGGAGTGCGTACAGGAGCAGTTTTTTCTACATTTCCGTATGCTCCGTCCTGACCGGCCACTACCATGGCACGTACGGAACCTACATACATTGGTAAAGTGATCTGGTGAGTGCGGCTTTTTCCTTTGGCAATACTGAAAGGACCGATGAATTTCACTACCGGCTTGAAGCGGTTTGCTTTCTGGTCCGATGGCTTCAGGGTTTCATCACCGCCTGTGCTGAACATCGATCCATAGCTTCCCGCTGTGGCTCCCAGTACATCGTCATACATATCCCAAGTACGGATTCCCAGTGCCTCACGGGCATAGAAACTGTTCCAGGGATCCGGTGTCTTGAAGTTGGTTAAATCAAGCAGCCCGTCATCTACAATAGCGAGCGTATAAGTCATCGGTTTACCGTGCCTTTCGCTTACGGTCAGGTTGAATGCCTGTTCGGGACGAAGCACTTCCGGCATCTTGATTTGCGGCTCAAGAACCGTTTGCTTATCAGTTACGAATACCGGCATTATACCGTACATGCGGATAGGGAGGTCGTTTACCGTTTGCGCATGGGGTTGCAGCAGGCTGATATGAAGATAAACATTCGGAGCCATTTCGGGAGTCACCTTAAACTGATATTTGGTGTCCTCCTTCCCCGATACTTCAATCCACTCCCGTTGAATTACGGATGAACCGTTTTCAAGTGTTACCAGTGCTCTTCCTCCTGCGGAAGCCGGCAATATGGCTGTTACGGTTTCTCCCGGTTCGTAGGAGTCCTTGTCGATGGAGAAAGATAACATCTTGATACCACTCGGGTCACTCTTATTGGAACGTCCCCGCCAGTCAGGCCAGTCCACATAGATGGTACCTCCCGTAGCATGTCCGCTTTCGCGGTCTTTCACGTAAACCAGATACCGTCCCCAATCCGGATAATTCACTCTGAAGCTGAATTGTCCCTTTCCGCCTACTGTGTTGAGCCGTCCTGTAGCTACGGGGCTGATGGAGCTGCTGTTGATGTATGTTTCGAATGATTCGTTATCGTTTTCCCACCACCAACTCCAACTGATGCGGTATATTTTGTATTCCAGCCCGGAACGGTTCACCGGTTTTCCGTCGGGACTGACTGTAATGACATCAAACACATGATCTTTATCTGTTTCGATATATCTGCCCTGCGGTTGGTTCAGGTTGATACCTACGTATGACGGGAAAGGAGAGTAGGGGACAGACTGAGTTTGGATACTGGCATCTCCACCCGGCTCGAATACCTGAGTCGTGATGTTGGCTTGAAGCATGCCCGGGGCATTTTCCGAGGTAGGAAGTTTCAGCATGAATCCGGCATTGCCACTTTCGTCCAGTGTACCACTGAATACATCGGTTCTTACCGAGGTGAATTCCGTAGCCGGATTATTGAAAATGTAAGTTCCATAATTCTTGAATTGGGTGTTGACTTTCGATAAAGACATTTCTACCTTTGCCTTCAGGCGTGATGCAGTGGCTCCTGTCAGCCATGCTGACGAAAGGTGTGCCTGTACTTCTTTATCTGAAGCTTTCAGGATTTCTCCCGGCAATTTCAGGTTTATTTTCAGGCGGTTCGGCTTGATGGTTTCTACCCGAAGCGCTTTGTGAAAGGCAGTACCTCCCACCTTTATGTACGCATTCCATAGTCCGGTTGGGTCTTCTGCCTGCGTCGGTATCTTGAATGTATAGAATCCATTCAGTCCGTTGGTTGAAATAAGTTTGCTATAAAATTGCCCCCTTGGATTATAGAGCTCCAATGCTACAGGATGTTTGTCCGGGATACGTTTGGCACGATCTTCCAGAATAAACGAGATATGCAGAGTGTCTCCCGGACGCCATACTCCTCTTTCACCGTACACAAATCCTTTCAAGCCTTTTTGGATGTCCTTGCCGCCCACATCAAAGCGGCTGGTGGACTGTTCTTCTCCGTCTGCTACTTTTACGTAGGCTTTTTGCTTGTCTGATTCCGCTACTACGATGAAAGGCACCCCTTTCGTTTCAATTGTGGCGAAACCTTCCGAATCCGTCACTGCTTTACCTACAGGCTGTAACTGGAAATTGTAAACAGTGACTTGGGCTTTTTCCACCGGTTTGGTATCCAGGATGTTGTTTACTGCTATCCAAAGTTTATTCATTGAATTGCGTTTCACAATCATGCCGATGTTGGAAGCCAGCACATTACAAGTGGCTATCCGGTCAGATGTCATGTAATAAGACGGGTGACAAGGGTTGTCCCGTTCATCCCATCGGTACTGACTCCAGTCGGCATTTTCATTTCCGCTGAAATAATAATATGTTTCGGGTTTGTCCCAGACTGCTTCATCTTCTTCCGGAAGAGTGCCGGATGTGACTTTGGTCAAAGATTCGGTTTCCTCGGAAAATTGCATTCTCGGGCTTTCACCACCACAAGGGTAGGCCGAATACTCCTGTTTGAACGAAAGGATGACACGATAAATAGCACCCGGTTCCTGATGGATCAGACCTGCCAGGTCAATAGAATAGTTTTCCCATTTATGAAGGTCTTTTGATGAATCTTTGCCTAAAAACAATGTTTTTTTGTAAACCAGTCTTCCGGATCTTCTTAATTCATTGGCCGAAGAAAGCGAATTGTTTTGCATAAACATCAGTACATTGTTTTCAAAGATGCGGATAACCCGCAAATCTACTGCATACAGGTTGACGGCCCGGAACGGAATGACAAGGTTTTTTGAGTCGGGAATGATGGCACCTGCAGAGGCTATTTCTACCTGAGGTTTCAGACTCAGTTCGCCAAAAGAGATAGAGTGTGAGTTTCCCAGTGCTTTTCCTTGGCCGTTTTTTATGCCTTCGTGTATTTTCAGTGTAAGCTTGCTGAGCTGACTGGCTTCAAAATAAACATTCACACGGTTATCCGTTACCTGAAAGATATACGAAGAAATCTCCGGTATTTCGATCAGTCCTTTTAAATCCTGAGCATCCGAAACCGGGTCTGAGAAGACGATTTGTATTCCGTTTTCCGGTTGGTCGATGCGTTCGGCAGAAAGGAAGCGGAAACTGTCTTTGGCAGGAATAGTGATTGTTTCACTTTGCTTCCGGTCAATTCCGGCGGACTTTCCGTCTGCTGTGATTTCAAGTTCGTAGTCTTGTTTATTTCTTTGGATATTGCCGATGACGAAGCTATAGGCTGACGGATTGGAGGTGGACTCTACGGTGACTGTCGGAGAAGACAGCCCGCCACTGGCAGAAAGCATTTTTTCTACCTGCTCCTTAGTCGTTTTATCGCTGAAACGGATCTCTCCTTTCACAGTTACTTTATCGGGTGAAGAGGCGGTTATTTCAAGCGGAGCTGTATGTAATGTGAAATTGCTTTCCTGTACCCGGAAGGAGAAGTCGAATGATTTCAATTTGCTATCCACTTCAACGAAATTTCCCAGCTGGAATGTTCCTTGATACAGTTCTCCCGGTTTCAGTTGTCCCTCTTCCGGAAGAAACTCGACAGTATTATTACTGACCCAATAGGCCTTCCCTTTTATCGAAGGAGTGAAGCGGAACGGATTATCCTTTAGTTCATTGTTTAAGTCCACCATCGGCTGGTCCTGCGTCAACTCAATCCGTATGGGAGAAGATTGAGAAATGACACCGCCCGTATAGGCATTGACGTAAGGAGCGTATTCCGAAGACGGAATAATTTCTTTAGCGCTGCGTGTGCAAGCGAATAATCCTGCGATGATGATCATAAACACACAGGAGAATAGAATTAAAAGATTCTTTTTCCCTTTCATAATGAATCATGTTTAGTTAGTTATTATTTTATCATCCGTTCGTTTTTATCTCTACTTTCAAGATTTGGATTTACAAAGACCTTAATTCCGCAACACTATTATAAAATATTTTTTTTAAGTACCTGAGCAACA